>Ga0071330_1084571_pt1 | contig 328510 bp, 353 predicted proteins | sample GBScel77sediment_FD_63802 | JGI IMG/M metagenome (GOLD analysis project Ga0071330, IMG submission 63802) | Hot spring sediment microbial communities from Great Boiling Spring, Nevada - Cellulolytic enrichment Sediment 77C v2 (version 2) | ecosystem: Environmental > Aquatic > Thermal springs >... | reverse complement strand
TGCTAATCCATATCTTCGGGGTTCGTAATGAGTATTTTATTTAGTGTTGAGTGTGGTGATATGTTAGAGATACTTATAGATCCTATTGATGTCTTCCCTGTTGTTAATCCTAAGTATACTGAGCAGGTATTCCTAGCTTATGTAGGTCTTGAAGTAGTTGATAGTAGGTTAGTAGGTATTAAGTGGTTTAAACCTGATATAGCTCCTGAAGGTACTTTAGTATTCTATGGTTATGTGAGTAGGGAGAGGAGGAGGACTTACCACCTATATAGACAGTGGTTCATAGTTACTGAATTTTATGATGAGTTAATCCTTAAGGACTTAATCAACGGTGTTAACGTTAGAGTTAAGGTTAAGAATATGAAGCCATTAGGTGAGTACCCAGATGAGGACGTGATTATAAGAGCTGAGAAGGAAATACTAAGTAAAGGACTACAACCATCAGATGAAGACCCAGTAAGAGCACTCTACGGATACTGGCTAATAATGCATATTCATGAAAACTTAACTAAATCAATAACATCTAAAAACCTTATATGAGAAATTATTTAACTTGGAGTGATTAAATGATTAAATATCACACAATATTATTGAGATCTAAAGAATTTATTGAATTAACTGATAAGGTGTTAGGAGGGAGTTAAATATCTAGTATTATTATAGGAAGGATTTAAAGAAGGTTAAGTTTTATAGAAGTACTTACGTAGAGATTAATTTCTAGTCTTATATTTATAGATTATGTTTTCCCTCTTGCTAATGTTATTGCTAGTTTTATTGCTTCTAACATTGCTGTTTCTTTTGCTGTTCCCTTACCTGCTTTATCCCATACTGTCCCGTGGTCTGGTGATGTTCTTATGAATGGTAGTCCTAGTGTTAGATTTACACCTTCTAATAATCCAATCATCTTTATAGGTATATGTCCTTGATCATGGTACATAGCTATTACTGCATCGAATTCTCTATCATGGTATGCTCTATAGAATATCGTGTCTGGTGGGTATGGACCTTCAACTCTAATACCTTCTCTTAAAGCTAATTTAATAGCTGGTATTATCTCTTTCTCCTCCTCATCACCGAATAAACCACCCTCACTAGCATGTGGGTTTAAACCTGCTACACCTATCTTAGGATTATCAATACCGAATAACTTAGTTAATGCTTCATGAGTTAACCTTATAGTTAAGTATATATTATCCTTCCTAACTAACTCTATAGCTCTCCTCAGAGATACGTGTGTAGTAACATGAGAAACTCTTAAATGCTTAAATACTAACATCATCTTAACCACGTCAACACCAGCTAACTCAGCAAGTAATTCAGTATGTCCTGGATAGTCATAACCTGCTAAGTAAAGACTCTCCTTACTTATAGGTGCAGTAACTAATGCATGACCCTTACCACTCTTAATTAAGTTAACAGCTGTAACTATATACTCATAAGATGTTTTACCACCCATCACTGACGGTCTACCGTAAACTAACTTCTCAATATCTACATTACCTAAATCAATAACACCAACACTAAATAACTCATCACTAACCTCCTCAGGATCACTAACTACTGTAAGACTTAACTTACGAGCATTAACTACTTCCTTAGCCCTCATTAAAACCTTTAAATCACCTACAATAACATACCTTGCAATACCTTGAAGCTCAGGATGAGATAATGCTTTAAGGATTATCTCAGGACCTGAACCTGCTGGATCACCCATAGTTATTAAGATTATAGGTTTAACCATCTACATACCCTACGAAGTTAACCTATGAATAACTCTTAATAAGGTTAGATCATCACCAAAACCACCAGCTTTAGTAACTAACTTAAAACCTAAACCACCAATCTTAAGTAGTGGTAAACCGGCCTCAACCTCACCTAAGACTTCTAAAGCATTAAAACCTAAATACTTAATAGCAGACATAGTAATATCACCACCACATAAGAAAACACCACTAACCCTACCTAAACCAACATCATTTACTACTAAAGCACATAACCTACCAAAAGAATCACTTATTAACTCATATAACGATGACCTACTAATACCTAACTCACTAACTAACTTCTCACTCTGTATAATCTGATAATCATGATATGATGTAGTAAGAACTATAGCTAATGGGTTAGACTTAAGACTTTCTAAAACCCTACTACGAACATCTAAGTACTCATTATTAAAGTCCTTAATAAGTCTCTCAATATTTAAAGGTATTAAAACTACGTTATTAACTACCTTACTTAATTGTCTCCTAGTAACATCATTTAAAGAACCAATACACATAATTATAAGACCTCTATAACCATGACTAATAACTACGTTATATACTAAGTACTCAGCTAAACCTGCAGAACCAACCCATAAAATCCTTACCCACCCACAACCCCTAATAAGATTAATTAACTTTATAAAATCCTCACTAACTTCAATATCTGATGATATAACATCATAACTACATACATCAACTTTATCTGAAGACCTTAACTCACTTAAGTATATATGTCTATAATCAACATTAAATCCTAAGAAGTAATCAGGTATATATGAAGACTTTACTGGAGTCCTTAAATCCCTACCAAAGTAAGTCTTATGAACTGGTACATCATTAACTAAATGTATACCGTTAACAGTCTTCCTACCACGTTTTGGGTAAGCAGGTGCAAATACGATAACATCAGGTCTTAAAACCTCGTAAATAGCTCTAACCTCCTCAATAATATTCCCTCTTAAGGTAGAATCAACTTTCTTATAGATTAAGACATCATCTAATGAATACCCTAAATCAGTTAATGAAGTTACTAACCACATAATAACCTCCCTAACCCTCCTATAAGCTTCATCAGGTGTTAACACTCTTGAATTAGTATTAATTCCAATAACATCGTATTGTCTTAAAATATCTAAGAGATTAATCTTTAAATCAGTTAATACTACACCTCTATAACCAACCTTACAAAACTGAACAATAGTATCGTTAGTACCTGTTAAGTCATCAGCTATAATGAAGATCTTCTTATAAATCCTCAATTCAAACCCTACTAATTTTAACTAAATTAAGTCTTATTACTTATTACTACCTAACCATATTAGTTTAATGATTAGTAGAGACTTTATTTAATAATATTCTCTAAATAAGTTTTTAAGAGTTATCTCCCAATATACTTACATAGAGAAAGTTGTTAAGGCTTCTGAGGATGAGTATAATATTATGAAGAATGTATTAAAGTTCTTAAAGTGTTATGTATTCATCACATAGTCTGTAGTAGGGTATGCTCAGATATAGATTTAAGTAATGTAATGAGTATAGTTTGGCAATACATATAAGGTTAGGGAATACCTATCTGTCTATATTAAGGTAGTTAGTATATGAGTAGTGAGGAAGTATTAAAATGCTCTCTATGTAGTGAACCTGCAATTACTAATATACGTTACGCTAAACTTAGATTATGTAAGAAACACTTTATAGAGTATATCCAGAATAAAGTCTTTAAAACTATTAAGAGATACGAGCTTATTAAGAATGGTTGGAGGGTTTTAGTAGCTGTTTCTGGTGGTAGGGATAGTATAGCGTTACTACATATACTCTCAGTAATTTCAAAACAATTAGATTTTAACGTATTAGCTCTACATCTAGACTTAGGTATTACTGATTACTCTAGGAGGGCTAGAGAAGTAGTTGAGTCATTCTGTAGAAGTCTTGAAGTACCTTTAATCGTAGTTGATTTGAAGGAGTTATTAGGTGTTAGACTACCTGACCTAGTTATTAGGAGTAGGAGGCCTGCATGTAGTTTATGTGGGTTGTTGAAGAGATACTTAATAAATGTTGTAGGTATTGAATCTAAAGTTAATGTAGTAGTCCTCGGCCACCACTTAGATGACCTCCTAACATATGTTATGAAGAACTTCCTCCTACAAAAACTTAACGACATAAGTAAGTTAGGCCCTAAGACAGAATCTGAAGGTCCTTTAGTAGGGAGGGTAAGACCACTCTACGAGGTCTCAGGGAATGAGACATCACTCTACGTAAGTATTCAAGGACTACCAGTAGTTGATGGTGTATGCCCTTATAAAGTAGTTGGTAGTATTGAGGGTGAGGTTAGGAAATTCCTAGATAGTATTGAGGGGAGGAACCCAGGAATTAAGATAGCCCTCGCTAGAGGTATAGCTAAGAACATAGAATTCTATAAGGTAGGGTTGAGAAGTAACGTAGGTACGTGTAGGTATTGTGGAATGCCTACATCAGGTGATGTATGTGCATTCTGTAAGTTAACAGAGAAGGTGTTAGGTAGTTCTATGGGCCCCATAGTAAGGAGTAAGATTAAGGAGGTAGTAAGTAGTTATAGATAACTCAATCAAGTCTTCGTATATACCTTAACACCTAACTCCTTAGCAGTCCTAAGACCTCCCCTATCAATGAATGGTGTAATTATCACTAACTCAGGCTTAATACCAACCACCCTCTCATAGAGTTTCCCAACCCTCCACAGCTTAGACACATCACTATCTGAAGTACTCGCCTTAACCTCTACAAGTACGTGTGTTCTATCCCTAATCAGTAAGTCTACCTCAATAACTGATGGATACCCTAAGACCTCACCCTTATCATCATAGTAGACCCACCTCCTAACCTCACCAACACCGAAGACCTCCTCCACAACACCCCTCATACCCTCCCTAAAAGACCCCTCAGCAATTATACCCAACCTAGCCCCTAAAGCATCAACCCTCCTACTAAGTGATTCAAAAGCTCTATTGAAGTCCTCCCTCAACCTCTTCAACTCATTCTCAATAACTTCAAACCTCTTATAAGTCTCCTCCCATCTCCTACTATTCTCCTCCCACCTCCTATTATTCTCTTCCCAACGCTTCTCTTGCTCCTTAACAAATATTAGGAAGTCTTCTCTAAGCTTCTCAATAGACTCCCAAACCCTCCTCATCTCCTCCTCATGTCTATCAAGTCTCTTAAGAACCTCACTATAACCAATCAACCCAACAACAACTAACCTAAACTCCTCATCCTCCTTAAGTAAACTAATTAACTTCTTCTTAAGCTCTATAATCTCTGAAGCTACCACACTTAATGATACGTCCTATACCTTTAAGTTTAGTTATTAAGTAGTCTATACTTCACGTTTAGAAAGGTTTTAAATTGCATCACTACTAACTATATGTGGTTTAATATGCGTACTTCAAGGATTTCAGGTTTCTATAAGTTAGGGGTTAGTGAGAGGTTAGGTATTGTTAAGGATTTTGCAGGTCTTACTGATGAGGAGGTTAACCTCTTACAGACTAGTAAGATGGGGTTAGTCATAGCTGATAAGATGATTGAGAATGTTATTGGGACTTTTGAATTACCTTTAGGTATAGCTACTAACTTCTTAATAAATGGTAAGGACTACTTAATACCTATGGCTATTGAAGAACCCTCAGTAGTTGCTGCAGCATCTAATGCTGCTAGGATGTGTAGGGATGGTGGTGGTTTATTCGCTGTAAGTACTGAGCCTTTAATGATCGCTCAGATACAGTTAGTTGGTGTTACATCACCACATACAGCAGTTATGAAGATACTCCAGCATAAGGATGAGATTATCAGGATTGCTAATGAGAAAGACCCACTACTAATTAGCTTAGGTGGTGGTGTTAGGGATGTTGAGGTTAGGGTAATTCAAACACCTGTAGGTCCTATGGTCATAACCCACTTAATAGTTGATGTTAAGGATGCTATGGGTGCTAACGTAGTTAATACTATGGCTGAAGCTGTAGGTCCATACATAGAGAAGTTGACAGGTGGTAAAGTACTGTTGAGGATAGTATCAAACTTAGCTGATAGGAGGTTAGTTAAGGTATGGACTAGAGTTCCTAAGGAAGCTGTTGGAGGTCCTGAAGTAGTTGACGGTATAGTATATGCTTGGGCATTCGCAGCTTCAGACCCGTATAGAGCTACAACACATAATAAAGGTATTATGAATGGTGTGATAGCTGTAGCACTAGCTACAGGTCAAGACACTAGAGCTTTAGAAGCAGGTGCTCACGCATACGCAGCACGTAGTGGTAGGTATACAACACTATCTACTTGGGAGAAGGATGAGAACGGTGATTTAATAGGTTATTTAGAGATGCCTATGGCTGTAGGTATAGTAGGTGGTGCTACTAGGGTTAACCCACTAGCTAAGATATCACTTAAGATCTTAGGGGTTAAGACAGCTAGGGAGTTAGCTGAGGTTATGGGTGCTGTAGGACTAGCTCAAAACCTAGCAGCTCTAAGAGCATTAGTAGCTGAAGGTATTCAGAGAGGTCATATGAAACTCCACGCTAGGCAGATAGCTATAGCTGCTGGAGCTCATGGTGAGGAAATAGATAAGGTAGTTACTGAGATGCTTAAGGAGGGTGTTATAAGGATTGATAAAGCTAAGGAAATACTGAGTAGGTTGAGGGAATCTACTTAAGTATTAATTTAGTGATTAACCCTCCTCTTCAAGAACTCCTTATACATATCTATAGATTTAGTCTCCTCAGCCCTAACACCACGTAACTCAGCCAGGTAAACACTTGTTAAACCAGCTATGTATGAACCGTAAAGCATCTTAGATAGTAGGTCATCACCTAACAACTTCAACACCTGTAAGTCAACACCTCTACCTCTCAAGTAATCTATGAGGAACTCTATAACTAGGTCATCATCCCATATAACTAAAGACTTAACAACACCTAGAGGTAATTCCCAACCAACTATATCGTTATGCGCCCATTCAGGTATTACCTCAACCTTAGCCATCATCTTAGAATTCTCATTAAACTCGTCCTTAAACCTCATAGCTAGTGGGTAAAACCTCGTATTAGATATTATCACTGGTAGTGAGTTCTTAAGGAATTCAGCTAATTCCTTAGATGTCTTAGATACGGATTCAACATCTCTTAAAATATTAGTTAAACTCTTTAAATCACTACATAAGTTAATTCTGTAAGTACTTAGTAGTTTAAGTGTGGCTATCAGTAGTTGTGGGAATGCTGCTCTAGGTATTAAACCACTATCAACTACTACGTGGGGTAGTCCTCTAACCCTAGCTAACTCTAATAACTTACCGCCTGAGGTAACTATACAGACCTCAGCACCTACTTCTAAAGCCTTCGATACAGTGTTTAAAGTCTCTAAAGTATTACCTGAGTAACTGATAGCACATAGTAGTGAGTTTTTAGATGTCCATCGAGGTATTTGGAAGTCCTTAACTATAGTTACTGGTATCTCAGAGCTTGAGTATAGTACTGAGTAAATCATATCACAGACTATTCCAGAACCACCCATACCTGAGAGTATTAGGTTTTGGAATAAGTCCTTACGAGGACTTCCGTAAACCTCAAAGTTAGTAGCTCTTAAAGCTAGTTCATACCATCTTAAGTAGATATCAAGGATCACGAATCTCAACCCTAGTAATTAGTTGTTTCTAAAGTAATAAGTTACTCAACACTTACTTTAGTAGTACTGTACTTCTGCTTCACAATACCTAACGCTAGTGCAACACCGTAGATTATAGCTTCAGGTCTTGGAGGACATCCAGGAACTCTAACAGTTGGTGGTTCAGGAATACCGTACTCCTCCCTCAAAACCCTATATAGTTCGTTAAGACCACCTACAGTTGAGTACGTATCATACCATATACCACCACCACAAGCACAGGAGCCTATAGCTATGACTAACTTAGGTTCTGGAACAGCTAGTAAAGCATCTACAACCTTCGGTAAAGACTCCCTAGTTATAGGGCCTGTTAATAGTAAAGCATCTGCATGTCTTGGTGAAGCAACTAACTTAATACCGAATCTCTCAACGTCGTGGTACGGTGTTAGGACATCAAGGATCTCTATATCACATGCATTACAACTACCTGTGTTTAGGTGGAATACCCAGATACTCCTCCCGTAGATACTCATACAGTACCACCTACTGGAGTTATGAATGAGTTTATAGTTGACTTCCTACGGCAGTCAGGACATAAAGTCATTAGTTCTGGGAGTCCCTCACCTACCTTCCCTAAGACATAGTTTAAATGTCTAGTAGTTGTGAATGGTTTACCACAGTTAGAACACTTAACTAACTTTAACTCTATTATGAATCTAACCTCATCCTTATAAGCTAGTTCAAACTCTTTAGTTATCTTTATAGCTGATACAGGGCATACCTCAGCACATCGACCACAGAATATACACCTACCTACGAAGTACTCAACCCTCCTAACACCCTCATTTAAATCATCAACAACTCTTATAGCGTCTGGAGTACATACGTTAGCACATGCACTACACCCAATACATTTACTTGAGTCAAACTCAGGTAATCCTCTAGAACCTTCAGGTACTTCAACATGTTCAAACGGGTACTTCTTAGTAACTACACCAACTTCTAAAGCCTTCTTAATCCATGATAACCTACTCATAACCTACCCCTCCTAGCTAGGCTTCTAAAATCAACTCTAAACTTCTTACCAGTTAAGACATCAACTACTACTAACCTATCAGTACATGAGAAGCAGGGGTCTATACTAGCTATAGTTAACGGTGCATCACTTAACGGACATTCATGAAGCATTACCTTCAAAGCAGGTATGTTATTATATGTAGGTGCTCTAACCTTCCACCTAAACACCTTACTAAACCTCCCAGTAATTACGTAGTGTACGTCCTCACCTCTAGGAGCTTCAACACCACTAAATCCTTCCTTAAATTCTGGAATCTCTATATTCTCAGCTATTATAGGGCCTGAAGGTAGTTTATCAATTAATTGCTGTATAATTGATATACTTTCGTAGACTTCCTCAACCCTAACCATCAACCTAGACATATTATCACATTCACTATATACAGGGACTTTAAACGATACTTCCTTATAAGCTGCGTATGGGTGGTCTACACGTACATCACGTTTAAGTCCTGAACCCCTAACTGTAGGGCCTACAACACCGTAACTTATAGCTTCAGACTTAGGTAGTATACCACTACCTTCAAGTCTCTTAATAACCTCCTTAACACTAGTTAAGCTCTTTACGAAGTAGTCGTACTCCTCCTTAACATTCTTAAGTATCTTAACAATCTTCTCTATAGATTCTCTATTGACATCCCTCCTAACACCACCTACTAAGTTAATACCGTAGGTCTTCCTACTACCTGTTAATAACTCAGCTAAGTACATCACAGGTTCTCTAATCCTCCAAGCATGCATAAACCCTGTATCGAAGCCTAGTACATGACATGCAACACCTAACCAGAGTAGGTGGCTATGGATCCTCTCAATCTCAAGTACTAAAGACCTAATGTATAACGCCCTCTCAGGTACTTCAATACCTGCAGCATTCTCAACTGCTTGACAGTAACATACGTTATGTACGAAACCACATATACCGCAAATCCTCTCAGCTACGAAAGGTATTTGATTATAGGTTAGTCTAGACTCACCTAACTTCTCAATACCTCTATGTACGTGGAAACCTCTATACTCAACATCAACTACTGTCTCACCCTTAACATGTAATTCAAAGTACTCAGGCTCGTGGAGTAGTGGGTGGTAAGGTCCGTAAGGTAGTGCTACAACCTCTTCAGACCTACTAGGTACGTAATTACATCCTAGACTTGGTTTAGGCTTCTCATAGTAGTTAAACTCCTTCCTAAGTGGGTATGTGTTTGAGGGCCAGTCATCAGGTAGTATCAGTCTACGGGGGTCTGGATGACCTAGTAAGTTAATACCGAGTAAGTCTCTAACCTCACGTTCACCCCAGTTAGCACCCTTAACTATAGGTGTTATTGACTCAACCTTAGGGTCTTCAGGACTTAACCTAACCCTAATTAAGACGTAGGTCTTCAGGTTATCTAAGCTGAAGACGTATACGTTATGGTATGTACTATCTATACCCCTACCATCAACACCTACAATTACTGTGTATATACCTCCTAACTCCTCAGTAATAACCTTAACAACACTTACTAAGTCCTCAGGTCTAACATCAATAACTACCCCACCACTAATAACTTCATGATGTAGTACCTTACCCTTTAAGACATCATAAAGTAACTTAACCACATCCACACCTAACACCTCAATAAAGTAGTGGTCATTCTATAACCCCACCACAGCTAATACTAAAGCTATTATAGGTACAGATGTATACTTCCTGATAGAGTCTAACGCATGTATAACTCTATACCTACCGTGTATGACTGAAGCAGTACCTAAGGCTAAGTAAGTTAACGTACTCAACCCTAAGATTAAGACATAGTTAGTTAATTCCTTAATAGGTGTAGGTATAACTGATGTAGCTAGAGATACTGTAGGACCTAAAGCAACTACTACGAAGAACGATGTTGTTAAGTACCTCCTAACTAAATTACCTAATATCATGAACGCAAGTAGTGGACCGCTATACTCTATCAAGTACCCAGAAGCTATTTCAGGTTCAGCCTCAGCTATATCGTATGGTGTCCTAGCAGACTTAATGAATGCGTAGTATAGTAAGGCTATGTAAGCTAGTATTACTGAAGGTGTTATTACTGGAGTAGATGATATCTTACTTAGACTTAATGACGACTGTTTTAAAGCTATAACAGCTATAGATAGACCTAGAAAGAGTTCTGAAGCCATTAGAAGTGATAACTCCCTACTACTACTAACCTCAGTAAATGGATTACTAGAGGATAGACCACCTAATAAGGCGGTAATTGATGAGAATATCAGTAAGTATATGAAGAGTATTAAATCACCTTCAAAACCTAACGGATTACTTAAAGTGTACGGTACTACGAATAGTGTAGCTACTGAGGTGAAGAAACTCAATATAGGTGCTATAATGAATAACTTAGATGCTGTAGAAGGTACTAATAACTCCTTCCTAAACAACTTAATTAAGTCGTAGTATGTCTGAAGTATTGGAGGACCTACCCTACTCTGAATCCTAGCCTTAACAAACTTACGTTCAATACCGTCAAGTATAGGTATTAAGACCAAAATAATTAACACCGTAATAATTAAACCTAAGTACACCACAACCAACTCAGACCACCACAACTAACGCTATTAACACAGTTAAGAAAGTCGTAATCACTATAAGCATTACGTATAAGTAGGTATCTACCTTATCGTAAGCCTTAACAAACCTCATAAACATACTAGTTACTGGGTTTATGAGGAATTCATATACGTAGTGTCTAAGTACGTAACTGAAACTATATGTACGTTCGAACTCGGTATAGTATGAGTTTCCATCTAATCCTAACTTACTTGGTAGTAGGTCTTTAGTTCCGAAGGTCCATAGAGGTACTGTCCTAACCTTATATCTTAAGGTATATATAACAATAACTAATGATGATGTTATCGTTATTAGTAGTAATGCGATGTAGGTTAATATGTTGACTATATTCATAATTAAAATACTAACTGAGTTTAAGTCAAATACAACTAAGTTACTGATTGTTCTTGAGGTTATGATGTTGAGGGGTATGTAGAAGAGTACTCCTAATAAAACACAGAGGGAGGCTAGTAGAAGTTGTGCTAATACCATTGATGTCGGGACTTCCTTAACATGACTTAAGGAGCTAATGTTTGGGTTAGATAAGAAAGCCCTTGATAAGTACTTTATAAAAGCACTAGTTGTTAATACACTAGCGAAGATCGCTAGTGACGCGTAAATTACGAGTAAGGTATTTGTAGATATTAGTAGTGAGAGTATTATAAGCCACTTACTTATGAATCCACCCAATGGTGGTATACCTGAAATAGATAGTGAGGCTATTAAACTTGATGTGAAGGTCATCGGCATATACCTAGCTAAACCACCTAAGATGTTTAAATCCCTACTATTAACTCTATATATTATACTACCAGCTGTTAGGAATAGTAAACCCTTAGATACTGCATGGTTAAGTACGTGGAGGAGGGCTGCAGACATAGCTATAATACCTAGAGGGTTAGGATACAGTACTAAACCACCACCTATACCTAGGAATATATAGCCTATCTGCCCAATACTGGAGAAAGCCATTAACTTCTTAGAATCTGTCTGGATTATACTCATTGAAGTACCGTAGACTACTGAGAGAACACCTAAGGAAGCTAGTACTAACCCCAACACATAGTAGTTAAGACATACTAACGAAATAGTAAATCTTAAAATACCGTAAACAGCTGTCTTAATCATAAACCCACTCAGTAATGCTGATACGTTAGAAGGTGCTTCTGGGTGTGCGTCAGGTAACCAATTATGCATAGGTACTAAAGCAGCTTTAATACCGAAACCAACTGTAAAGAGTAACATGAGTAAGTACTGAGTAGTAACATCTAAATTCAAACCTTTAAGAGATGTAAATGATGTAGAACCTGATAGTAGGTATAGTATTAGTAATGACATTATTATGAGTCCTGAACCAGAATAAGACATTAGTAAGTACTTTAACGCAGCCCTACGTGCAACCTCACTAGTCCTCTCAAACGCTATAAGGAAGAATGCTGTAATAGTCATTAACTCCCAAGAAATTATGAATAACACTATATCATTACTTACTAAGACTAAATACATCGATAGTAGGAAGAGTATATACGTTAATGAGTAAAACCTTAAACTCTCAACACCTAAGTAACGTTTAATGTATGCTGTACCGTAGATAGATGAAGCTAACCCTACAATACCTAAGGTTAATATGAAGAATGCTGATAACCCGTCAAGAGATAATGTGAAGGTCTTTAAGAGGTTTGAAGTCCCTAGAAGAATCTGTAGTTCTGTAGTAATCTTAGGTATTGTAGGGTCTGAGGTTAAAGTCTGAATTGCTAGTAATATCATCGTAACACTCGCTACTGAGGAGATAAACAACGCTGAGTCTAAAGCCTTAGAATCTCTAAGGATTAGTGAGAGTATGAAACCTATGATTAATAAGTAGATTGGTAGTAGAACATCACTTGTAATCATCAACATTATATCCAATACTATCTACCATATCATAGTAATTAGTACTGAGGTATTATAAGCATTCTTCAGATAATAACTAATATATTCCCTAAGTATAGTTAGTAAGTGGTAAGTCTAGGATGTTGAGGAGGGTTGAGGAGCCTGTAGAGATTAAAGAAGCTATTAAGAATTTAAGTAGGTTACTTAGTACTAAGGGTAAAGACTTATCTAAAGGTGTTTTAGTATTTAATAAACTACCTCAATACCTATGGAGTTCGTGGGGTAATGACCTGAAGAACTTAGGGATCACCTGGCAGGAATTCCTAAAGATCATTAGTAAGAACTCTAACTTAATCGTTAAATGGGCTGTAAATGATGAGATTAGTTGGGATGAACTGATTAAAAGGTTTGAAGAGTTGATAATATCTCAGAGAGGTGTTGAGTCTAAGAAGGAGTTTATAACTCTTGATAAGTTTATGAGTGATTAACTCTTTATGAGTTCATCAATACGTAACCCCCTCTGACCCTCTATAACGTCTGAAATCCCTGACTCCTTAATAATCTTAGCTAAGACCCTATCCACCTCAGTTATATTAGGTAAACAGTTAAACTTCTTAGTATATACTGTTATCTTGATGGATAACCCACCCTCACGTTCTAGAACTACATCAACACCTCCCCCACCACCACATTCTAAGACCTTCCCCTCCAACTCCTCCTTAAGACCGTAAGTCCTTAAAACATCCTCAACCTTCTTAATAATATCCTCCCCACACTCGTTAGACTCTATATCAATGTTTATATGAGACTCAACCTCTAAAGCACAACCACTATCATGTATTTGAAGCTCAACATGATCTACTAAACTCTCCCTACTAGAGACCTCAGTCCCTTCAAAGTAAATCATTATACCCCTAATATTATAGTCCTTATCTATAACACCACCTGAAACCTCTGAAAGTATGAAGCCCTTCCTCCACAGACCTAACACCTCATCAATTACTAATATGGTATTATACATACCTTGAGAAATATTAAGAACCCTAGTAAGAGCTGATGCGATTAACTCATCACCTCTCAACTTAAAATACTTCCTCAAGAAGTTAGACTCAGCACTTAATACCTCCTCAACAACATCGAAACTATTAACGTAAACCCTCAATACCTCACTAACCCTAACACCATACCTCCTCGCTACATTCTTTAACATATTGTAAATACTATCCTCAACATCGACTACTTTCCTAACCATAGACATCACATTATAACTAATTTAGTAATTAAAAATGACGTATTGTTTTATAAAGTAACCCTTAACTACTTTTGATACTTATCTATTAAGTCTTTAATTATTCTATGATGTTCCTCCTCATTTCTAGCTAATGCCTCAGCTAGATCTGTGAAGACTTTATGTTGTGTGGTCCTGGCAATCTCCCTATAAAGTTCGATCATATCTGATTCAATAACTAGATGTTCTTTAAGTACCTTAGCTATAAGAGCTTTCTCAACTGCGGAAGGCGTTAATCCCTCTACCTCCTTTAATACTTCTCCCTCCCTTCTAGCAACTTCTTCATAGATCTTTAGTAAACTACTCATCAGTTCTTTATGTATTAGAGTATCTATAAGGACTTTCTTAATAACGCTCTCTAAGTGCTCTAACTCCATACCATATAACCTAAGAATCCTCATAGCATTAAGGTAAGAACCTAAGGCCTTATCTTCAATTTCATAAGCTTTCCTGACCAGGTTTTGAGACATTTTCAATGCCTCCATCTAATTTTAAGTTTATTTAGGTTAATAAGTTGTAAAGTTAGTAAAAATATTAAATTAAAAATACTAATTACCTTAACTTATCTAACCAGCAGAAGGCGTTCCATGCGATGCTACATCCTTCCAGACCAGTTCCCAAGCATCGCTTTCTGTGAACGCCTCCCTACGTACTATGATCTCAAGGACATTCTTTAATAATGAGTGATGGAATACTTCATCTCTAAGAATAGCCTCTAATAAGAACTTAACAGCTTTATTCTCTATACTACCCTCTAACAACTTCTTAAGATAGTTTATCATCTCCTCCTCAGTCTTTATATGGTGTTCTATTTCACTAGCTATCTTCTCAAGCTCTACCTCACTAATCATAGATCTCTCCTTCGATAACTCTACTAACGCCTCATATATCATAGAATGTTTTAATGAGTCTTGAGCAACTGCTGTCATTACAACCCTTACGACCGGATTTGTAACTTCCTTAGCTGAGCTGACTAACCTATCGTGATAACTCTTTTCAACCTCAGCTATTTCTTTAAAACCCTTCTTACTCATACGAACCACATAATTAATGTTACCTGAAGGCTATTAAATCTTAACATAGTAATATGTTAGGAAATTCAATACTGTTAGGAATTACTCCAAATCTTAGGTTATTAGTGATTACATGATATTTTATTTTAATGTAATATGTGTTTGGAAGGTCTATTCAGGCTTGTGGGAGAATTCTCTAATAAGATCTTCCCTTAACTCTATCCCTAGACCGGGGTCTTTCAGTGGTATTATATAGCCGTCCTCAACTATTATCGGTTTCTTCAGTATCTTATTATGTAGTTCTGTAACGTTGTATTCCTGTATTAGGAAGTTTGGACTGCATACATCTAGTTGTATTGTTGCTGCTAGTAGTATTGGTCCGAAGTACATGTGTGGTGCTATTGATGCGTAATGAGCTTCTGCTAACGCGGCGATCTTCTTAGATTCTAGAATTCCGCCGCAACGACCTACATCCATCTGAATTATTCGAGCAGCACCCTTCTTAAGTAGTTCTAGGAATTCATACTTAGTAACTCTCCTCTCACCAGCTGCTATAGGTATTCTAGTATGTTTAGCTACTATAGCCATCTCATCAACATTCTCAGGAGGTACTGGTTCTTCAAACCATAGAGGGTTGAACTCCTCTAACATCTTAGCAACTCTAATAGCACTATGTGTGGTGAACTGGCCGTGAGTACCGATACATATCTCCACCTCATCACCTACAGCATCTCTAACCTTCTTAAGTAGTTCTCTAACATACTTAATCTCACTTAAAGTTACATCCCTAGGACTCGGGTATAGTGGTGGGAATGGATCTAACTTAATAGCTTTAAAACCCTTCTTAACAACTTCTAAAGTCTTCTCAACAGCTTCTTCAGGTGTTAACTTCCTCCAACCCTCACCTTCAGGTATGTAGGAATAAGCTCTTAACTTCTCATGATACATACCGCCTAGTAAGTTATGGATTGGTTGTTTTAGGTACTTACCGATGATATCCCAGCAAGCTATCTCAATAGCACTGATAGCAGACATCGTGGTTAAATCTGGATGTCTGAAGTCGTGGTCGTAACTATACAGTCTATGCCATAGGTCTTCAATCCTGAACGGGTCTGAACCTATTACGAACTTCCTACATAAATCCTCTAACAACTTAACGTTAGAGACTTCCCTACCGTAAGCACCTAAGGAGGTTAACTCACCATAACCTTCAATACCTTCATCAGTAATTAACTTAAGGAATATCCAGTAACGCCCACCCCTATATGGGGGTATGTTCTTAACTATGAATACTTCGAAGTTAACTATTTTCAAGGAACCACCAACTTACTAGTTATTTCCTCAGTATTTAGCTTATGGTCTACGTAATTAACTTCAGGTAAGGTTTAATTAAGTAGTTAGTTTTTTAAGCGTATAACCACATTCTTTGAGGTAGTGTTATGAGTGTTGATGTCCATACTATAGCTGTGTTAGGTGCTGGTAAGATAGGGTCTGCAATAATTAAAGCTATTAGTGAGTGTTGGGGTGGTGTTAGGGTTGTAGCTACTGGACGTAGGGATATTACCTTAGAGAATGCTAGGGCTTTAGGTGCTGAAGTAACTAGAGATAATAGAGGAGCTGTTAAACTAGCTGATTTAGTAATCCTTAGTGTTAAACCTCAACACTTCCCAACAGTTTTAAGTCAGACTGGTACTGATGTATGGGTAGGTAAGATAGTTGTTTCAGTTATGGCTGGTATTAAGTTAAAGACTCTAGAAGCTGTTTTAAAAGGTGCTAAAGTTTATAGAGCTATGACTAATATTAACGCGTTAGTTAGGAAGGCATCAACAGCAGTAGCTACACTTAATAATGATGACTTAAGTAGAGGAGTTATTGAGAAGTTATTCAGTTGTTTAGGTAGTGTTTACTGGGTACCTGAGGAGTACTTAGATATTTGGACAGCGTTAGTCGGTAGTGGTCCAGCATTCATAGCTGAGATAATAGATGCTTTAGTACTAGGTGCAGTAGCTTCAGGAATGCCTAGGGATATAGCTTACAAAGCAATATTAGATGTTCTTGAAGGTACTGCAATACTACTTAAGAATAGGGATGCACACCCGGCAGAGATTAGGGATGAGGTAACAACACCTGGAGGTACGACGATTAGGGGTTTAGCTATTATGGAGTCTAAGGGGGTTAAGTCAGCGTTGATGGAGACTGTAGAAGCTGCTTATAAGAGGTCTTCAGAGATAGGTGTTGATGTAGATACTTTCATAAGGAAGGAGTTAAATCTGAGGTAGGGTAATTGAAAATAGTTAGGTTTAGGTTAACCCTCCAACCTCTCTAGGAATTCCTTATGAGTTAATACCTCAGCAATTAATGGGAATAACTTAGTCTCAGCATATACCTGCTCCTCCCATGAATTAGCTGCTGTACAGTCCTTCAATATGATGACCTTATAATTTAAGTCATAGGCTGTACGTGCTGTTGACTCCACACATACATTAGTTAGGAATCCAGCAATCGCTACGTTCTTAATACCGTTATACCTTAGAATTACGTCTAAGTTAGTACCGTGGAAACCGTCTAAACCTCTCTTACCCTCAACATATATATCTATATAGGGTTTTAACTCATCAATGAATTCAGCTCCTTTAGTACCCTTCTTAAAACATCCTAACTTTTTAACATTTGCTTTAATCCCGAACTCCTGCCCTAAGTCTCTATAATCCGGTTCGAAGAGGACTGGACAACCGACTATTAAAACACCCTTCTTCTTAGCCTCCTTCACAACCTCAACAGTATTCTCTATAACTTTATTCTTAGTTAGTATAGGTTCTACACCCGGGTATAGTGGGAATCCAGGTTTGCAGAAGTCGTTTTGGAATTCTATAAGAACTATAGCTGTCTCCTTAGCCTTAAACTTTGAAACACTCATAAAGACACCCTCAAGAGCTATATCACTTCATGAATAATAAATTTTAATGGATTTAAACTACTTAAGTATTAAGTATTCTTAAGCCTTAAAAGTTCTTTAATACCCTCCTCAATACTTACTGATGGTTTGAAGCCTAAGTACTTAACTGCTTTAGATATATCTGCATAACTATGTCTTATATCACCAGGTCTTGATGATTCGTAAGTAGGTCTTAAATCTAACCCACTAACCCTTACGACTAGATCAGCTAATTCATTAATACTTAACGGCTTACCGGAACCTACGTTGTAAACCTCATTAACTTTTTCAGTACTTACACATAGTTGAATAACTCTACAAACATCTAATACATGTATAAAGTCTCTAGTCTGAGTACCATCACCGTAAATCACTGGTGGTAAACCCTTACTCACTCTATCAATGAATTTAGTAATAACTCCTGAGTAGGGGTTTAAGAACTGTCTAGGACCGTAAACATTGAATAACCTTAATATCACGTATTCTAACCCGTACATCCTATAGTATAACTTAACTACTTCCTCACCAAGTAACTTACTTAATCCATACGGTGATTTAGGATTTAGTGGGTGTTCCTCACTCACCGGTAGTTTAATAGGGTCTCCGTAAACTGCTGCAGAACTTAAGTATATGAACCTACTAACTCCGTAGTTAGTAGATATTCTAACAGTATTTAAAGTCCCTAAAACATTACATCTAAAGTATTCTTCAGGTTTCTTCACAGACTCCTCAACACTTACTAACGCAGCTGTATGGATAACTACTTCAGGTTTAAACCTACTCATAATAACATCTAATGAGTTAATATCTAAGACATCAACAACTATTAAGTTAATACCGTATCTTCTTAAGGTATTAATAACTTCTGGTGAAGACCTGGATAGATTATCTACACATAATACCTCATAACCTAAACTACTTAAGTATAGTGCTAGGTGATGACCTATGAATCCAGCCCCACCAGTTATCAATACCTTCAACTAATACCCTCAACAAGCTTTACTACATCATTAACTATCTCTTTAAGAACCCTACTCACTGGAGTATCTGGATACTTAATTACGTAGGGTATACCTAAATCAACACACTCACTAACTCTAGGGTCTAGAGGTACTGAACCTAAGTACTTAAGTCCTAACTCCTTAGCCATCTCATAACCAGCACTACCTGGGAAGACCCGATAGACAGTACCGGTAGACGGACATATAAACTCCCTCATATTCTCTACAACACCTAACACAGGTACGTTAAGTTCCTGACAGAATCTAACAGCCTTCTTAACAACTAACTTAGATGGTTGTGAAGGTATCGTAACAACTATAGCCCCAGTCAAATCCTTAATATACTGAACAACACTTAATACCTCATCACCAGTACCTGGTGGTAAATCAATGAATAAGTAGTTAAGAGAACCCCAATTAACTTGAGATAAGAACTCACCGATCAACCTACCCTTAAGCGGGCCTCTCCAGATAATTGGTAAGTCCTCCTCAGGTAGGAAGAACTGTACTGATATGACTTTAACACCTAGAGGACCTACTATAGGTTCTACACCGTTACTACTTATACTTAAGGTAGGGTTACTAATACCTAAGAACTTAGGTATTGAAGGTCCGTGAATATCAGCATCTAAGATACCTACAGACCTACCCGTAGAAGCTGTAAGTAGAGCTAGTGAAGATGTTATAAAGCTCTTACCAACACCACCCTTACCACTAATAACTAAAACCTTATACTTTATATTACTCATCATCATACTCACTGACTTAATGAGTTCATCATAAGGTTTAGATGAGGAGCTACTCATACATACACCTAAGTATGTAGGTTTTACGAGTAGGTAAAAATAAATTAGGTTTTAATTAATGAACTACTCATAGCTAGTTCAAGGTATTTCTTAGGTCTTAAAACTAACTCTCTAATCTCTTCCTCTAACTCACTCCTACTTAACGACCTCCTAGCAACTCCCTCCTCCATAGCCTTCTCAGCAACTCTAACAGCTTCATATATGTAGAGTTCTACCTCATCCATAGTCGGTAATATCCTATCCTCTGAAATACCTCTCATCTCAGCGAATTCAGCGATCGCGTACGCAGCAGTTAAGCACATACCATCACTTATCTTCTTAGCCCTAACTGTTAAAGCACCCCTAAACACTGCTGGAAATGCTAAACTATTATTTACTTGGTTAGGGAAGTCTGACCTAGCAGTACCTACAACTCTAGCACCAGCTTCTTTAGCTTCCCAAGGCCATATCTCAGGTACTGGATTAGCTTCAGAGAAGACTATCGGGTTATCATTCATTAACTTAACCCACTCCTTCTTAATAACTCCAGGACCAGGTGTTGATAGACCTATCACTACATCAACACCCTTCATAGCCTCAGGAATACCTCCAGTCCTACCCTCAGCATTAGTTATCTCAGCTATCTCCTTCTTCCACTTAACACTGAATTCACCAGTCTTTAAGTCAGGTCTATCCCTATGTAGTATACCTTTAGTATCTACTAAGTAGACGTTACCTGCTTTAACACCAGCAGCTATTAAGTACTTAGCAGTAGCTATACCTGCAGCACCAGCACCAATTATAGCTACCTTAATATCACTTAACCTCTTACCAACTATTTTTAAGGCGTTAATAACTGCTGCTAGATTAACTACTGCAGTACCTTGCTGATCGTCATGCCATACAGGTATTTCAAGAATCTCACGTAATTTCTCAAGTATGTAGAAACACTTAGGTTGTTCAATATCTTCTAAGTTAATACCTCCGAAACTAGGTTCTAATAACTTAACAACCTCTATAAACTTATCAGCATCTGTAGTCCCTAAAGCTAAGGGTACAGCATCAACACCTCCTAAATACTTAAACAGTAATGACTTACCCTCCATAACAGGTAATCCTGCTTCAGGACCTATCTTACCTAGACCTAAAACCCTAGTACCGTCAGTAACTACAGCAACTAAATTCCATCTGAAGGTGTATTCTAGGGAGAGTTCCTTACCACCAGCTTTAATCCTCCTACAAGGCTCAGCAACACCTGGTGTATACCAGATTGAGAAGTCCTCAAAACTCTTTATAGGTACTTTAGGAACTACTTCTAACTTACCCTTATACCTCCTATGAAGTTCTTCAGAAATTGAGTACCAATCCTTCTTCTCGCTCAAGTATAACACCAAGTAACTCTCTTGGACAGAGTATATAAAGGTGTTAGGATTAAGATATAAATACACTTACTCTAACTATGTATTGGGTTTTAAAATGGTCTTAAGTGATGATGTGATTAAGGAAATTATTAAGAAGTTATTAGATGCTGAGATAAATGCTAAACCTATAGAGCCTTTAACAGTTACGTACCCAGAGATTACGTTAGTAGATGCCCGTAAGATTAGCTTAGGTATTCTTAATGAGAGGTTGAGGAGGGGTGAGAAAGTAATAGGTTTTAAAGTAGCTTTGACATCTAAAGCTGTACAACAGGCTTGGGGTTATGATAAGCCTGAGTGGGGTTACTTAACTAGCGGTATGTTAGTACCTGATGGTGGTGAAGTAGATAGTAAGAAGTTAATACAACCGAGGATAGAGCCTGAAATAGCATTCTTACTTAAAGAGGATGTTAGAGGTCCTGGAGTCTCTGTAAGTGATATACTTAAAGCTACTGAAGGTGTACTACCAGCTATCGAGATCGTGGATAGTAGAATCAGCGGTAAAAATAGGATTGAAGACTTCGTAGCAGATAGCTCAAAAGCTGCTAGGGTAGTATTAGGTGGTGTTATTAGGGATGTGAAGGAGTTAGACTTAAGACTAGTTGGATGTGTTGTAGAGATTAATGGTGAGGTAGTAGCTACAGCTGCAGGCGCTGCGGTAATGAACAACCCGGTAAACTCATTAGTATTCCTAGCTAATGCTATAGCTGAAGTTGGTGATTACTTAAGAGCCGGTCATATAGTGATTTCAGGTTCGTTAATCCCTGCAATACCTGTTAAAGCTGGGGATTACGTTAAAGTAACTTTCGATAGGATAGGTTCAGTATCAGTTAAATTCATATAGTTTATTTCCCCCTTACTTCTTAATACTTAAGTACTTATCAGTAGATGATAAGAACATAGCAGTTAGTATCAGTGAAGCTCCTAAAGCTTTTATAGAAGTAATAACCTCATTAAGTACTACGTATGAGAGTACAGCAGCAACTACAGGTTCTAGTAGGAATACTATAGCTGTTACTGCAGGACTCACATACCTCTGACCGAAGACTTGAAGCGCGAATGCGGCATTACTACATACGAATGCTAGATACGTTATTAAGAGTAAGACGTTAACACTTACTGAGATACTACCGTAGAGTAATACATCAGGTATTAAGAATGTTAGGGCTGGGACCATCTCAAATAACGTGAATATTAGTGGGTCTCCACGACTATACCTATCTACTAGAATTATCTGTAGAGCCCACATGAAGGAACCTGCTAAGACTAGTAAGTCACCTATGTTAAAACCTGTAGTAGGTGTTGTTAGTAGGTAGAGTCCTGAGATAGATAGTATGAGGGCTAAGCATAACTTAAGACTATACCTCCTCATAATAATAGCTGAGTATAGATGTACGTAGATAACGTTTAAACCAGTAATAAATGCTGAGTTAGACGCTGTAGTGAATTTAGTACCCCACCCCTGAAGCCATAAACCTAAAGCATACGCCACACCAGCTAGTAAACCACCCCTAGCAGTACTAACTGAGAACTCACCTCTGAAGTAAGTATATAGTAGGTAGGGTGTTAAGCCTAGAATAGCTATTAAACTCCTAACCCAAGTATAGGTATACTCATTAACGTAGTACATAACAGTCTTAATGATAGGGAATGAAGTACCCCAAAGAACTGATGTAAGTATTAGAGCTACTAACCCTCTAATCTTCGGATTACTCAATACTATCACTTCGCTAACTACTACTTACTTAAGACTTAATAACTACCTAAAACATTTTTAACTTAATACTATATCAATTAAGGTGTTTAAAATCTTAAGTAGGAGTTACGTAACAGATATAGCTATTGTAGGTAGTGGCTTAGCTGGTTTATCAACTGTATACTTTCTAGACATGTTCACGGCTGAGAAGGTTAGAACAGCTATTATCTCTAAGTCATCTCTAGGTTATGGTACATCAACTTACTACTCAGCAGGGGCTTTTAGATGTCCTGTTAACGGGTATTCCGTAGATGATTATGTAAGAGATGTTATTGAGGGTGGTAGGTATGTTAATAGGAGATCTTTAGTTGAGTTAATAGCTTTAAGGTCTATCAACACTATAAAGTCTTTAGAACAGTTAGGTATTAGGTTCAGGATTTCTAGAGGTGTTTTAAGAGTTGTTAGTGACGACCCCTTATTCCAGGGTAGGGAGTTAGTATTAACTCTTAAGAATTACGTAGTTAGGAGACCTAACACAGTAGTCTTAGAGAACACGTACATGTTAGACATCATTAAATGTAGTAATGGTACCTTCAACATAGTGTGTATTACGACTAACAGTGATTACGTAGTAATTACTAGTAAGGTAGTTGTCCTAGCTACTGGAGGTGCTGCTAATATATACGTAAGAAGTGATAACCCACAACAACTATCATGTGATGGTCATGGAGTATGTCTTAGGTTAGGACTTCCGTTAATTGATATGGAGTTCATCCAATTCTTCCCCTTAGGTATCGCAGAACCTGGGAAGCCTGCCTTCATGATACCCTTCACTAAGGGTAAGTTAATTAATAAGTTAGGTGAGGACGTCGTAATCAAGTACGGGTTAGGGAGTTTAGGTAAGGCAATAATAGTTAATAGGGATAGTCTATCTAGGTATATAATGTTAGAGGTCATGAATGGTAACGGAATTAACAACGCATTAGTAGTATATCCTGAAGAGAGTGATGAGGAGTTATCATCATTTGCTAAAGAGTTAGTGAGGAGGTTAAACTTAAGACCACCTATAAAAGTATTACCAACAGCACATTTCTCCATGGGTGGTGTTGAAGTAAGTGATAATTTAGAAACCTCAATTAACGGATTATACGTAGTTGGGGAGTTAGTAGGCGGTATCCACGGAGCTAATAGATTAGGTGGTAATGCATTAACATCATGCGTAGTTACTGCTGAGGTAGTAGCTAGGAATGTAGTAGACTACTTAGAAAGTAAATTTAGAGGAAGTGTTAGTTTAAATGATGAAGGCGTTAATCAAGTAATTAAGGAATACAGCTTCAGAGATGGTAGGTATACACCATCAGAAGTTAGGTATAGAATCCGTAACTTAATGTGGTCTAAAGCAGGTGTTATAAGGAGTGATAATTCACTGAGGGAATGTATGGAGGAGTTATTAAGAATTCATGAAGACTTAGATAAAGTCAGGATAAGTAGTTATGAGGAAGTTATTAAATATTCAGAAATGCTGAACACGTTACTCACATCAATAACTACAACATACTCAGCATTATTAAGGACTGAGAGTAGGGGTGCACACTTCAGACTAGACCACCCTGAGGAGAATAACAGTTGGGTTAAGAATATAAGAATAACATATTCAAACGGTAAGTTTAGGTATGAGATACGGTAAAAACAGGTGTTTCAGTTTAATAGGTGTAGGCCTCAATAACTTTATCAGCAAGTACTAAACCACTACCTAAGGCATCATCACCCCAGCTATACGTTATAAGACCTTCAGTAATTATGTCGTAAACTGTAGCCTCATTCCAAGTTATACTGAAAGTACTCTCCTTAAGTAAATCCTCTATAGTTGATTGATTAAGGTCTAACTTCCTGTCAATTAAGTCCTTCTGAAGTATTAGAGCTAATATACCGCTAACGTGTGGTGCTGCGAATGAAGTACCGCTTAAGTAGTAGTATTGTCTTGGTATTGCCTTAATAGCTTGTAGTGGTGGGTGTGCAGTCCCGTATAGAGTGTATGGTAGCACTATATAAGCTCCTGGAGCTAATACATCTAATTCTTGACCTTCAAGAGCTCTACTACTGAAATCAGGTACGTATACCTGGTATGTTAGGTCTTCAGGGACATCAGCTGAACGCCACCAACGATCAATACTGAATTGACCTACCCAACCAACAGCACCTACAGATATTACTTCAGGATATGCTGCTGGATATACCATACCTTTAAGACCTTCATTACCTGCAGCAGCTACTATGAAGACACCAACACTTAAAGCATAGTCTATTACTGCTTTAACTAAGTCTGAAGGATATAGACTACCAACACTTAAACTAATTATTACTGGATTCACGATATCTGGTGGGTCAAGAACTTTACCTCCAGTTAAATTCTCTAGATAGAATAGCTTAGCTATATAGTGAATACCTGCAGCTAAGTCTGAAGTCCAACCCCAGCCTTGATTACCTATAACTTTAACTGGTATTATCTTAACTTCTGGAGCAACTCCATCAACTACATATAGATCATAAACTTTAAATCCAAGTATTACTGCTGTAACAGCCATACCATGACCAACACTATCAGCTTCCCAAGCATTTCTATTCGTAGATGCTCTAGGCCCTAGAAATGCTGTAGCATATTCTCTAACTATACTATCCTCACTAAAGTAATTCCTCCAATGAGGTTCTAAACCAGTATCTAGTACAGCTATATAGACTCCAGAACCGCTTAATCCGTATACCTCATGGACTGTAGGTATGTTAATCAAATCTAAATTCCAAGTAAGTACAGTGTTATGTAATTCACAACTAGATGGTAGTTCCTCACTTAAAGGTCTTACTATACCTGCCTTACCTACAGACCTAACATTACCTAAGACCTTAACTAAATCATTAATTAACTTCTCACTAATTAATACTACTAACCCTCTAATCTCGTCAAACCTATATACTACCTCACCACCTAATCTAGAAATTAGTTTTAAGTCATCATCACTTATACTACGGTCTAGTAAGACCTCTACTAAGACCCTATCATCACTACTTGATAATAGTGTAGGTGTTAAGGTTGTTATTAACAATGTAATTAATAGAACACCTAATAACTTGAAGGGATTCATAACGATCACGTTAGTATTATGTAGCAGGAGTTAATATCCTTTAAGTATATTAATTCATTACTAACTCTATTAACGGTAGTTTATATGAATGTATGTAGTGATAATATAGTGTATATAGGTAGGAAGTTCTTCATGAGGTACGTATTAGCTGTTTTAATGAAGTTTAACGTCTTTGAATGCAGTACTACAGTTATTAAAGCTAGGGGTAGTAACATATCTAGAGCTGTCTTAGTAGCTGAGGTATCTAAGGAATTAATAGGTAGTGTTAATTACTCTTCAGTAGATATAGGTAGTGTGAGTATAGAGTCTAACGGTATTAGGAGGAGGGTATCAACTATTAAAATAGTTTTGTCTAGAATTGTTAAGACTACCTAACCTATCTCTTAAGACGTTAATTAACTCAGACTCACTCCTTAAGTTTAGAGCTACTAACCAAGCATCTAACTGCTTCTCAACAGGTATTACCATTATATCATTCTCCTCCAAGACTTTAATCTCATCAGGAGATCTTAAGTAGTTCCACTTAGGCATTAAGAACTTTCTAACCCTAACCCTCTTAGTCCTTATAGCAGCTAATATCTTACCAGAACCACGCCAATCTAAACCACCTACAGGTCCTACACCACCCTTAATATCACACTTACCGGTCATGACGACCTCAGGACTTACAGGGACTTTAGATAATTCTGATATTGCAGCTACGCTTAAGGCTAGACCTAAGCTAGGACCACTCACACCAGCTCCCGGCACACCCTCTAAAGGACTTATCACCTGGTATCTGAAGTCGAAGTTCCTTATATCGAAGCCTACATTCAACATCACGTAATTCCTTATGTAGTCAACAACGTTTGAAGCACTCTCAACAACACTTAAATCCTCAACAGATGTTCCAGGACCTAAAACTATGTTCTTAGCAACCCCTGTAATACTTACTTTACCGTTTCCGAAGGGGTTAACACTACACTCAACTATTAACGGTATCCCCTTCCTACCCTGAGTATCTGTACCTAAACCTACAACTACACCTGGTTCTAACCTATCTACAATTAAACTCTCCTGAACATCTATTAACTCCTTATCAATCTCCTGCTCAAGTGATTCCGCAGCCTTCTCAAAGTGGTAAAGTCTTAACTTATAGTCCTCAACCCTCACATTAACTACATCCTTAATATCTGAGAGGTTTAACACTTCCTTAACCCTCAACAACTCATCCTCATAGAACTTAAGAAGTTCTTCAAACCTAACACTATTTAATGAGTACTTCAAGTCGTTAATAGCTGTTATCTCCTGAACTCTTAACCTATTAGCCTCCCTAATAACTTCAGCAATTACTCTAGGGGATACAATCCTAAACCTCTTCAAAACACTTAAAACCTTCTCAGGAGTTACTTCAGGATGTAGGTGTGGTAGGTACTGTCTTAAATGTACTTTAACGACATCTAACCTCTCCATATCATTCCTAGGTAGTGGGATCTCAATCACGTAAGGTTCAAACCTATTAATTACTGCTTCATCAATAGCGTCAATCCTGTTAGTAGCTGCTATAACTATAACACCTTCTAGGGGTTGTAGACCGTCTAACTCAGTAAGTATTTGAGCAGTTAATCTATCACCTACGGGGTCACCCCTCCTCTTAGCAGCTATAACATCGAATTCATCGAAGAACACAATACTTGGTGCGTGTCTCCTAGCAAGTGAGAATAAGTCCTTAATATTCTTCTCAGGTTCACCAACCCATTTAGCATTAATTAATAATTGAGATGCTGGTACGTAGAAGAATGTTGCGTTTGCTTCCTTAGCTATAGCCTTAGTTAAGTAGGTCTTACCGCAACCTGGCTCACCGTAGAGTAATATACCTTTAGGTGGGACCCAACCAAGCTTACCTGCTAACTCAGGTCTTAAACTAAGCATTACCAACTTAAACAACTTATCCTTAATACCGAATAAACCACCGATATCTGAGTAATTAACTGCAGGTTTAATCTGTAGTATAGTGCTTAAGACCTCAACACTCTTCTCCTGTTCTACATAACCTCTTAACTCCCTAGAAACTAGTTTAAAATCTTCTAAAGTGACGTTACTCTTAATTATCTCCTCAATCTTAGATGTTTTGAAGAACCTACTCAGTAGTTTACCTCTTAGAGGTTCTATCTTCTTTAGATATACCTTAGTACAAGCATCTATTATGTCGAATGGTGTTAGTTGAGTCTGTCTGTAAGCACTTACTGATTTCTCTAAGATGTTCATGACGTCCTCAGCCTTCAGATGAGTCCAGCCATACCTCTTCAGTTGTGAGTCAAGTACTGCTAATAACATCTCCCTACTTATGTTCTGGTCTAAGTCTATGATGTAAGCCCTCCTCCTAATATCCTCCCTAATACTTTCAAACTTATTAGTAGCTGCTATTATAACTATCCTCTTATTAGTATCTACGATCTTATTTATATGTTCTATGAAGAGATCCTGAACTTTAACATCTTCCCTCTCAGCACCGTACATAGGCCTCTCAACCTTCATACCTATAGAGTGGAACTCATCTAAGAACATAACAGTAGGTGTTTCCTCAGCCCTCCTAAATACAGCTGTTAAGTTCTTAAGTGATTGACCGTAGAGTGGGTGGAAAATCTCATCACACTGTATAACCATGGGCTGAACATTAACACCGTGTTTAAGACCGTAAATAACTGCCTCCCTCAAACAAACCTCAGCAAGTAATGTCTTACCAGTTCCTGTAGCACCCTTAAGTATGAAGAACTTAGGTGGTTCCATACCCTTAAGTAAGTTTATTATAGCTTCATCCTTAACGACGTGGTAAGCTATTGCAGACATAATCATCTCAAACTCCTTATCCCTACCGACTAAGTCCTCCCTCCTCTTAGGGAATAACCTATCAAGCTCACGTAACTTCTTCTTAATCTTAGCCGGTGTTAACCTAGCATTCCTCCACTTCCTAAAATCCTTATTAGCTAGTAGTAAAGGTAGGTATAGTAAGTTCCTAAGTAACGGCCTCCTCAACCACCAGTAACTACCTTCCTCACTCTTCATCAACGACATCATACCACCCCTTCCACTTACATATCTGGTAAACTAGAGTATTAACTATCAACACTATAAACGGTGTTAACAACCATGAGAACTCAAATGATGTTGTCTTATAAGCAATACTCATATATATGGATGTACCTATAGTTAGTATAGTTGATAATATAAATGATATTAATGAACTGTAGAGTAAGTACCTAACAATAACAGCTATAGATTCTTGAATCCCCCACCTATCCTTCTTAATCCTTGAGTAATCCCTAACATCAAGTACTGCTGAGGTCATGAATAAACATGTAGTTAATGCTAGAATTGCTAAACTCCATATAGGGGTACTTAAGTATATAGGTATTTGAGGTGATGTCCTCACACTACCTGTAAAGTTATTTATTAAGTTGAACGTTAGCTGTATAGTGACGTTAGGTGGGCAGTTAATAGTTTCTGTAGAGTACCTACCCCCACTAACTATGGTTATGTTAGTAGTGAAGGGACTTGCAGAGTATAGAGCTACTAAGTACTTATACGTACTATCTATTAATTGTCTAATCACTTTAACCTGAACAACACCACTGTATGTACCCCCCTTAGAAGTATTACTTACTTTAACATCGAAGTTCTCAGGTAGTTGAGATATTAGTATGTAGACCTCATCACTCCCAGAATAACTTAATATGATCCCATCACCAATAGATGATAAGTAAACATCTTTTTGGATGATCATAACGTTAGCTACGTTCGTAATGATTAACGTATATATTATCAGGGTTGATACCTTCAACAGTATTGAGGGTATCATTCCCTTTACTACACACCAAGTATTACTAAGTTAGCCACAATTTAAACTATATAAGGGATGACTTCATCATTAATCGATTTGAGGGGTAATTACAGCTAAACCTAGAATTATATGTGGTGTTAACCATGTAACTACTAATAACACTATAATTATGATTATACTTAAACTCATAGTTAATGGTAGTTTAACTTCACTAACTTCAGGTTTCGGAGTTCCGAAGACTACGTACTTAATCACCCTAACACCGTAAGCTAAGGAGAAGATCATAGTTATTGATGCTATAATCGATAGTATGTAGAATTCAGTTCCTAAATACGTAGCACTTCTTAAAATTGTTGATATTATTATGAGTTTAGATATAAATCCTGCGAACGGTGGTAGACCAGCTAAGCTTAAGAACCCGACTATGAAGGCTATACCGCATAACCTACAAGTACGTAAGACACCACTAACTAATTTAATATTCCTGATGTTCAATGTGTAGATTAGTATTCCTGAAGCTAGGAAGAGTAATGCTTTAGAGTAAGCATGTGCTAGGTAATGGTATGAGAATGCAGCATTACTTAATATGTAGTCATGCACTGATAACGCTAACGTTAAGTAACCCATATGACTAATACTTGAATACGCTAAGATCCTCTTAACATCATCTTCAATTAACGCTCCAATACCTCCGTAAACTATAGATGCTATACCCCATATCAAGATAATCATTAGGAATTCATTAGTAGGTATTAAAGGTTTTAAAATCCTTAAAACTCCATAACCACCTAAACCTATAATTAATGGGCTTAAGACAGCACTGAAGGGTGTTGGAGCTTCAGCATGTGTTAGAGGTAGCCATAGATGTACCCCAGCAAGACCCATCTTAATAGCAAAACCTATAAGTAATATGTAGTACGTCCATAACGGTATATCTCGAGTTAAGCATAGATTGAATGATAGTGTGTCTAGGTGTACGTAAATACTTACTAAACCGATGATTATTAGTAGAGAAGCTATTAAAGACCATACTAAGTAAGTAAGTGATATGTTAACACGATTACCATAACCGTAGAAGTACACTAAAGCCCATGAAGTCAACACTAGTAACTCATAGAATATTACAAATGTTATAATGTTATATGATAGTAACACTCCTACTATCCCAGCAGTGTTAAGTAGTAGTAGTCCGTAGTAGAGGTTTAACGGTGTACCTACCTCCTCAACCCTATGCCTCATATACGCTACCGAGTATAGATATATAGAAGGTAGTAGAGTTAATGCAGTTATCAGTAGAACTACGTTTACGTTATCAATATGTAGTGAGAAGGAATACTCTATATGTTCGTGAACACTTACTTCTATGTAGTTCTCAACTACCGGTAAATCCCTAAATAATAGAATTGTGAGTAAGTATGTAAGTGTTAGTAGTATAGATGAAGTACTTAAGTAGTGGATTAACCTATCATTACGTACGTTAAAAACTATGAATGCTGTGATTGTAGGTATGAGTATTAATTCTACAACCATGGACTAACCCGTAATTAGTAGGTGTAGGTTATACATTATTAAGACGTAAGTTAATATCATAGTTAGTGTTAGTAGGTATAGTGTTAGGAAGGAATCCATATCTGCATAGTTAATCATCTTAAATAAAATACTCAAATACCTGAAGACTACCATCCCCACATACCTCATAGTAGTATCTAACGTATTTTCTAACTGGTTAAATACATCTCTAACATTCTTCACTATCCCACCTCCTACGACATACATCAATGTATATTCTAGCAAATTAAATACTTCCCTAATCTCCCTCGCTATACCACCTCCTATAGTATGCATTAGTAGCGTAACTCCCCTCCTAAGCGGAGTACTTAATCTTAATAGGTAACTAACTACATATGAGATTAAGCTAGTTATATTAGTTGGACTTACTAAGTATATTACCATCAACTCATACCTTATTAAAGCCAGTATAACTCCTAAAACTGTTGCTGATATCGTTAACCAAGTAATTAACGGGTTAGTAGAGATATACTCAACCTCCTCCCCAACAATTCTTAAGACATCTATTAACGAATGCTTAAACCAATAACCGATAACACCTACATAAACCATTGTAGTTATTAAGGATATCACCGGGTATAACATTAATTTACTCACTCCATGAGTATCGTGGAGTTTATATGGGGTTTTATGACTTAAGAATACAAGTATTACCATACGTGTAGCGTAGAAAGCTGTTAGGAAGGTTGTTATGATAACTATAGATAAGGGTATGTATAATTCCTTAAAATGTATTATCTCTATTATGAACTCCTTACTCCAAAAACCTATTAATGGGGGTATCCCTAATAAGTTTAAACAAGAGATTAAAGTTATTAGGAAGAGTATGAGGTTATTACGGTTCTTAAGAGGGAATTCCATCCCGGTTAAGTATATAGTCCCGCTTAAATGTATTAGAATACCAGCTATTAAGAATAATGCTGATTTGAAAACTGCATGACTCATCATATGGTATAGACTTGCTGCAATACCGTTAGTAATTGTTTCTGTGAGACCTGCAATACCTAGTATTAAGAACATATAACCTATCTGACTTATTGTTGAGTATGCTAAAACCTTCTTCAACTCTATAGCCCTACCAGCATTTACAGCACCGTCAATCATAGATAATACCCCAGCTACAGCTAGTAATGTGAAGATTATTGAGACTTCACTAACACCCTCACTAATACCTACTAACTCAGGTAGTAATCTAATGATTAGGTAAACACCTGCTTTAACCATAGTTGCTGAGTGAAGTAGTGCTGATACTGGTGTAGGTCCTGCCATAGCGTATGGTAACCACATATGTAGGGGGAATTGAGCTGACTTAGCTAGAGGGCCTGTAAGGAATAGTATTAGAGGTGTTAGGACTGACCATACAGGTAATCCACTACTTACTAGGGATTTAATACTCTCTAAGTCTTCATAGTATGGTGATCCAGTAAGAACTACTAATGTAAGGATACCTACTAGCATTACAGAATCTGCAGAACCTACAGTGATGAGTGTTCTGAAGGAACAGTACGACGGTGGGTGAAGAGGTGCTTTACTCGGTGGTCCTCCAATCCAGTGCTCCTTCTCATCACCGTAGTAATAACCTATTAGTAAGTAACTACATATACTAACACCTTCCCAACCAATGAAGAGTAGGATGAAGTTATCAGCATAAACTACTATTAACATACTGGTGATGAAGATTAACATTAAGAACCAATAACGTCTACTATCGTAGTAATCATCACTTAAGTACCCTATAGAGTAGATTAGAATTATTGTTGATAGACTACATAAGAGGATACCTACTAAAGTACTTAGTGGGTCTATAATAAATGAAATACTTACTGGTTTAATACCTGGTATGACTAACCAATTACTAAGTAATTCAATTCTTTGAGGACCTGAGTAAACTACATTAACGTAGAGTATTGATGATATTATCAGAGATGTTATTGATGCTAGTACTGAGAGTATACCAGCATATAATCTACTCTTAACTACAGTTACTAACAACGCTACCGCTATAGGTACTACTAACTCCGTAATTACTAGGTGATACATTAAACTCCAAGGATTTCTAGAAGAGGAGGTTATTAACTAATACGTTTAAGTAGCTCATGTCATCATTAAGTAATCAGCTATAGTTCTAGCAACTTTTAAACCGTTCTTCATTGCCGGACCTATCTTAGAGGGGCCTGTAACTACATCACCAGCTGCGAAGACCCCCTTCCTACTAGTACGTCCCTCCTCATCAACTAATACCCTCCCATCCTTACCTAACCTAATACCGAACTCACCATCAGCTATAGGAGGTGTTGGTAACTCACCAATACTGTTAATAACTACATCAACTTCTAACTCAAACTCACTACCCTCTATAGGTACTGGTTTAGGCCTACCACTCTCGTCAGGCTCACCTAACTTACACTTAATTAACTCTACAGCTCTTACAGAACCTCCAGAACCTAATATCTTATTAGGTACTACTAACTCAACCCACTCAACACCTAACTCAATCAACTTTCTAATCTCACTTTCCCCAGCAGGAGCTTCCTTAATAGTCCTCCTATAGAGTATGTAGACCTTCGAAGCATTCATCCTTAAAGCTTCTGAAGCTGCATCTACAGCTGATAACCCAGCACCTATAACAGCAACTCTCTTACCGCTTATGTTAGGTACTTCCTCAAGACTTAAGTAACCTAATCCCCAGGACTTAACCTTAAATAAGAAGTCTAAAGCCTTAAACACGTTATTTAAGTTTTCTCCGGGAATCCCTAAATTCCTAGACCTCCAAGTACCAGTAGCTATGAGTACTGCATGGTATCTATCTATGATATCACCTAAGTATACTTTAGACTTTATAAACTCATCACCTTCATCATGAACTTCCTTCTCACCAACGACTTTAGCCCTACCTAAGAAGTTAACATTATAGGATTGTAGTACTTCCTTAACACCACCTCTAATCCTCTCAGGATTTAACCTATCACTAGGTATTGCGAATATGAGTAGTCCTCCAGGCTCAGGTAGTTTATCATACACATCTACATCAGCACCACTACAGCCTAAGAAGCCTGCAGCAACTAACCCAGCAGGCCCTGAACCTACCACAGCAACCTTCTTACCTCTTAACTTCTCACCGGGTATGCATCCTAAAACAAATCTCATAAAATTCCCTTAAACTTCTTATTAGATAATTTAAATATTTATTATTAAATGATTTTTGATATAGTTGAATATTATGTGGTCAGGGATATACGTAGTAGTAGCGTCAATACTATGGTCTACTATAGGTGTAGCTACTTTACTAAGTAGTGATGTAGTCTTAATGTTATTAGTACGTTCTACTATAGTAGCTCTTGTAGGTTTACTGATGTGTAGGTCTAGGTCTAAAGCATCGTTAGTAGTAGGTTTAATACTAGGTATACTCTTCACTTCATATATAGTATCAATAATATTAGCTGGTGTAGGACCTGCAGCTTACCTCCTATACACAGCACCTATATGGAGTTCTGTACTAGCTTTAAGATATGGTGAGAAGAGTAGTAAGTACGATTTCTTAGGTATGGTGTTAGTAGTAGTAGCTGTTGTTTTAATGACTTACGATAGTGTTGTTAATCATGTATTAAGTATTTACGGTATAGTCTCCGGACTCGTATCAGGGTTTATCTACGGTCTCTACATATCAGTTGTTAGGTATTACTCATCTAGAGGTCTTGATAAGGAGGTATCTATAGGTGCTATGCCGTACATACCATTAACTGTTTACCCATTAACACTTTACTACATATTTAGAGGCTTCGCACCAGGTAATATACATTCGTCATTAATTGCAGGTACATACTTAGCTATATTCTGTACGTTAATACCTTATAGGTTGTTTACTATGGGTACAAGAAGACTGAGTGCATCAACAGCTTCAGTAATAGCAACTATAGAACCTGTATTCGCATCTATATGGGATTACCTAATATTTAGTAAGATCCCTACATTAACTCTACTTACCGCATATACTTTAATGGTGGTTGCCTTAATCACTGTTTCTGTGAGGGGTCGTTAACCCTACCCTCCCTACTAAGTAATTCCCTCCTCTTATTAGATGCTAACTTGTAGTAATATCCAAACTCCCTCCTCTCACCGAAGGCTTCAATACCTTTAGTTTTTAAGGTCTCTCTAAGACTATCAGCTAACTCCTTACTTAACTCACCCTTCCTCTCTAAATAATCAATTACCTCTAAACCCTCCTCAACACTCCTAACCCTACCTAGGAAGTCGTAGATGTTCGGTACGTAATTATGTAGGGGGTCTTTAACGAGACTGTTAACCTTAGTCGGATTCCTACCTAAGATCTCCTTAGATAGTTTAGGGAATAGTTTACGGAATTCCTCAACATCATATTCAATCAATTAATCACCAGTAAGTAATAGGTATTAAAGTTTAAATTTAGAGTTGTTAAGCCATAAACTCTTACTAAACCTCAACAACTTTACTACATTTAAGCTTACTTAATACTTCATCTAACTTATCTAGAGGGACTTTATAAGTGAATAAGTACTTCTTAGTCCTTAACTTAATCTTAGCGATCTTCTCCTTCTCTAACTTCTTAACCCTACACTCTATAGCTACCTCACTTAACTTAATCACGTGCTCCTCATCTTTAACCTCTATAGGCATTAACCTACACCGTATAAAGGGTATTATACGGTTTTAAAAGTTATTGATCAGTAGTTCCTGAGGTTATAGAGTTCTGGGTTTAATCTAGGTATTAACGCCATAACTACAGCGTTGAATGTGAGGTCCTCCCTAAGTACCTTACCATTAGATAGGATCTTTATGAACCCCCCATACTCACCTATATCCTTAGTCTTGAAGTATCTATCAACAACTACTTCTAACTCCCTAGCACTACCTCTGAGTATATCATTAACGAACGTGTACGGGATCTCGAACGCTGGACTTAAACCGTATGTGATACGACCGTACCTATCAGCAATTACAGCTACATGTACATCAAACCACCTATCACCCACTCTGAATAATCCTGCCTCAACACCTACCCCATGATCTGCAGAACCCACTACCTCTAAAGACTTTAAAGCCCTACTTAAAGACCCTTTAAATATCACCTCCATACTTAATGGTTGTGGTGGTACTTCAGAAGGTACTTCAACACCAACTACCTTAACATCTAATGAGAAGAACTTATACGCTCTCTCAACACCAACGACTTTAGACTTATTCCTACTACCAACTACTACTAACATCTCTACCCTCAAAACAATCTAAAACTCTTTAAATAAGATTTATTATATGATGAACTAAGTATTTCAGAGGTGTTGAGATGTCTGTAGGGAGTGTTTTAGAGGGTGTTAAGGATCTCTACGGTATAGTACTCTTCTTCAGGGATAACTGTGTAGATGATGACCTCTACGAAGCTTTAGATAGGGTTTTACGTATGATTGAGGAATTCTTAATGAGTAGTGATGTTAGTGAGGAAAAGGCTAAGGACTTTATGAATGAGTTATACAGTTTTGTTAGGTCTAACCCACTAACTAAGTTCTTAAGTATATATGTTAGAGACTACGTCACTGCTTAAGTACTTGAGGGTTGACAGGGTTTAACGGGGGTAACCCCTTAAACCTACGTACTACTTCCTCAGCAGCCATTAACGAAACCCTCCTCATACTCTCATATGTTGAACCACCTACATGTGGTGTTATCACTACGTTCGGTAGCTTATATAGTGGGTGTTCTTGAGGTAGTGGTTCAGGGTCTGTAACATCTAATGCTGCACCAGCTATCCAACCCTCCTTTAAAGCCTTATAAAGTGCTTCAGTATCTATTAAACCACCACGTGCTGTATTAACTATCACAGCTGTAGGCTTCATCATCTTCAACCTATCCTCATTAATTATATGGTATGTCTCCTTAGTTAACGGTGCGTGGATTGAGATTATATCTGCTTGCTTTAGTAGTGTCTCTAGATCAACTAACTTAACACCTAATTCCCTAGCCCTCTCCTCAGTTACGTATGGATCGTAAGCAATTACCTCAGCACCCATAGCCTTAACAATCCTAGCAACTCTAGAACCTATATTACCAATACCTACTAAACCTACAACCTTACCACAGACTTCACTACCTGTACCGAAAACTCTAGCATCATCCCACCTACCCTCAAGCATCTTATCAATAATTAGATGTAAATTCCTTAAGATCGTTATCATGAGACCTACAGTAAGTTCAGCAACTGCTGGGGCGTTAGCACCTGGCGTGTAAGTTACTAGTATACCCCTCCTAGTAGCTTCCTCAACATCAACTCTATCAGTACCAACACCATGGACAGAAATTATCTTTAGGTTAGGGCATACATCCATTACAGACTTATCAACCCTACCAATCCTAACTAATATTGCGTCAGAACCTACAACACCCCTCAACACATCCTCATCAACTACCCAACCCTTAGTAGTTACAAACCTTACGTTGAAGTACTCTAACAACATCTTAACAGCATCTTCATGGAGTGGTGCATCCTTAGTTGAAAGTACAGATACTATAGGCTTACCTGACATCTAAACCCACCAGTAGTAACTTAACTTACGTAATAAATTCTTTAGTGGTAGCCGGGCGGGGATTCGAACCCCGGTCACGGGGGCCAAACTCGGGGGTAAGTTAATGACTTACCTGCCCCGCATCCTTGACCGCTAGACGACCCGGCTTCATAATAACTAATTATAATGAAGACTTAAATATTTTATGTTGGTTGGTTAATTCCTAAGGTAATACCTATAAAAAACTATCTATCTAGAGTCTTAAACAGTATCTCTTATAACTTACGAGGATAATGTAGTTTTAGGTGTTTGGATGAGTAGGGCTTGCTGTGTAGTTAAGATGTTGAAGGAGTTAGGAATACGTTCAGACTTCAACTCATTTAAGGATAGGTTACTAGCTCAGAAGATTGTCTACATAGCCCAGACTGTATTCGGTATTGATTTCGGGTATAAGTTCATATGGCATATTAGGGGTCCTTACTCTAAAACCCTTAGTAGAGATCTTAGAGTTTCTACAGACTCTACATGTAGGTGTCCTGAATTAAGTAGTGAGTCTTTAAGTAGGCTTAAATCATTAGTTAACGATTTAAGAGGTTTAGGTAAGGACTTAAGCGTATCTACTGAAGTACTAGCTAGTTACTTAATGCTTTCTAGAGATGTGTATCCAAGACCTGAAGACCCTATTAAGGAATTAATAAGTAGGAAGTCATATATTAGTTATGAAGATGTTCAGAGCATATTAAAAATCTATAGTAGGTATGTAACTTAATCACTCATCACTAACTTCTTAATAGTTTTTATAGCTGCTTCAGCATCAGCTACTACCACACGATCTACCTCATAGTTTAACATTACGTCAGGGTCCTTCAACGCATGTCCAGTAGCAATAGCTACTACTACCTCATCACCTCTAATAACACCTAAATCTACAGCTTTCTTAACACCAGCTATAGATGCTGCACTAGCTGGTTCAACACCTAAACCCTCCAACCTAGCTAGGTCTTTCTGAGCGTTTAAGATCTCTAAATCACTAACACTTAACGCATACCCTCTACTCTCATTAAGTACTCTTAAAGCTCTCTCCCAATGGACTGGACTACCGATCCTGATTGCTGAGGCTATAGTCTCTACCTTACTCTCAGGTACGTAGCTACCGTTGTGGAAGGCCTTAACTATAGGTGATGCCCCCTCCGCCTGTACAGCTAATACCTTAGGTAACTTCCTAATCAATCCTAAAACCTTCAACTCCTTAAGCCCCTTCCATAGGGATGTTATATTACCTGCGTTACCTACAGGTAATACTATCCAGTCAGGAACTCCTAACTCATCAACAATTTCATAACCTACTGTCTTCTGACCCTCAATCCTCCAAGGATTAACTGAGTTGAGGGGGTATACGTTGGGGTCGTTAGCTAACTCCATAATCACCTTCATAGCTGTGTCGAAACCACCTTCAACTTCAATTACTGTAGCACCGTAGAGTAAACCCTGACCCATCTTACCCTTAGCAATACCGTTCTTAGGAACTACTAGGATAGGTTTAAGCCCTGCCCTCCTAGCATATGCAGCCATACTAGATGATGTATTACCTGTTGATGCGCAGACAACAGCTTTAACACCTAAGTACTTAGCTATAGTGATCGCTACAGTCATACCCCTATCCTTAAAACTACCTGTTGGGTTAGCACCTTCGAACTTAACGTAAAGGTTAGTAAGTCTTAAAGGCCTACCTAGATTAGCAACACGTATTAGAGGCGTCCCACCCTCATAAAGTGTTACTATCTCAGCATCCTTAGGTACAGGTATTAACTCTCTATACCTCCACACGTGGAATTTCCTACCTCTGAATAATTCCCAACTGACCTCAACATCTAGAGACCTTAACTCAACCCTGAGAAGACCTCCACAATCACAGAAGACTCTACGACTTAATAACTCGTACTCTCTACCACACCTCTCACAAACTAATAGGTTTGGAACATCTAAACCACCGTAAATCCTATACTCAAGGACTTAAATACTTATCGTTTACTTAGTAAAGACTATAAATTATTAGTTGTAATGTGTTTATTAGGTGGGTCTCACGGTTAGGGTTAAGACCTCTTTAGATAGTGGTAAAGGTGTTAAAAGTATTTATGATGAGGTCTACGGCTACATACCTGTATCTGAGGTTGAGCTTAAGGTAATTGAGACACCAACTGTTCAGAGGTTAAGGAGGATTAAACAGTTAGCTCTCGCTTGGTATGTATACCCTGGAGCACTACATACTAGGTTCTCACATTCTTTAGGAGTTATGCATGTAATAGGTATTCTAGTTAGGAAATTCATTGATGAAGGTTACGTAAGACGTGATGATTATGAGTTATTAAGGATTGCTGGGGTATTACATGACATAGGTCATACACCGTTCAGCCACGCTATTGAGTCGTACATGACTCAAGCCTTCAGGATTAGACATGAGGAATTAACTACATACATAATAGAGACTGACCCATACTTAAATGAGGTCTTCTCAGAGTATGGTATAAATCCTAAGGAGGTAGCATCAGTGATTAGGGGGAATCATAAGGAACCACTGTATAACATGTTATTATCTAGTGATTTAGATGCTGACCGTATAGACTACCTACTTAGGGACTCACTACATACTGGTGTAGCTTACGGTATGATAGATATTGACAGGATATTACATACAATAACTGTGGATAAAGATGGTGAGTTAGCAGTCCCTTCAAAGTCTATACAGGCTGTTGAGAACTTCTACTTAGCTAGGATGCATATGTACAGAGCTGTTTACCACCATAAGACTATAGCAGCATTTCAAGTTATGATGAGGGCTATATACGAGATGATACTGAGTGAGTTAGGTGATTATCTAGAACCATTCACTACTTTACCGAAGATCCTATCAAGTATTAGGAAGGGTGAGTTCTACTTATGGGATGATAACCTCATAGCAGGTACTCTAAACCTAGTGTTGGTTAGGGGTTTAGGTAGTGACGTACTTAGAGAGTTAATCAGGTTACTACTGAATAGAGTTGGTTATAAAGCAGTATACGACGTTGTTAAACTCTCTCAAGAACCACTATCTACGGATAGAGATGAAGTAGTTAAGATGTTAAACGATGTTGTTAAGGATTTAAGTGGTTATGTAGGGTTTAAGGAGTATATGACTATACCCTATATGGAGGAGTTAAACTTAGTTGATGAGGATCTATGTGTTAAGGTATTAGATAAGAACACCTCTGTAAGGATTACTGAGTATAACTCCTCAATAATTAACACAATACCGAGATTCATAGGTATAATCAGATTATACGTACATCCAAACATATATGATAAGGCTAGGGAAGTACTACTGAGTAAAGGTATTATATGAGGGTTAGTAAGTGTTTTTCAGTGTTTAAGTCTTTAGCAGAGGTATTCTTAATCATTAAGTACGCATCCTCACCGTCTGGGTAGTAGTTCTTCAACACCTTAACTACTTCATAACCTAATGACTTATACATGTTAATAGCTACGTAGTTACTAACAGCTACCTCCAACTTAAACTTAGTGATACCGTCATTACGTAGTTTAGATTCTATAGAATTCATCAATAACCTACCAATACCTAAACCCCTATAGTTAGGGTCTACAGCTATTGAGACTATATGTCCTGAGGAGTCCTTATCAATAACAGCTACTACATAACCGATAACCTCCCCACAATACTCACAAACTAGGAAGTACTCAGGATATAGGTTTAATAATGTAGTGAGTACGAGTATTGAGTACGGGTACTTAAAAGACCTACCCTCAATCTCAACTATACGTCTAAGGTCCTCATTCTTAGCCCTCCTAACAACAACACCACAAGTACTACTCAAACATAAACACCTCTAAAACCCTAATCATGTGGATTACTTCCACTACAGTAAAGGTATTAAAAATATAAAGTCCTACATACCCCGACTCCAGTATTAAAGACTTATTACAGCTACTTAAGAAGTAATTACCTGGGTTAGATACTATGGATTTTAAGAGTAAGGAAATAGCTATTTATCAAGAACCTCGTAACGGTATTAGGAGGTGGATCTATATCGTTGGTGAGAAGGTGATGTTAATGATGGTTGAGTTAGACCCTAACGTAGGAATCCCTCAACATACACATCCTCAAGAACAGATAAGCTTTATATTAAGTGGTAAGGCTGAGGTCAGGACTTCAGAAGGTACTTACGTATTTAATGAAGGAACAGCATACCACTTCAAACCTAACGAACCTCATGAAACCCGTAATCCAGGACCTGAGAAATTAATTGTGTTAGAGGTCTTCGCACCACCACGTGAGGACTTACTGAAGGGGAGGTAAAACAGTTTAAAATATTATTCTTTTTAGGTTATACTTGTTCAGGTTCTAAAGGTGAGAAATCTATTTCAGCATCATACTTTCTAACTATCTTAACACCCTTTAACTCCATAATAACTACATCTGATGTTACTAGTATTGGGTTTCCACCCTTAACTAAGTGTCCTCCATGTACGTGGCCCCACTGATCACATACTGCTCCGTGAATATGTGTTAACCTACTACCCTTCTCATCCTTACCAACAACACCTGAACCACCTAAGAATGATAGTGGTCCTACAATCTCTTTAGGTGGGCTATAACTAGCACCGATTTTAACGTTAGGGTTAGGTATGAAGTACATTACTGTTGCCTTAGCTAGTGTCCCAGTACCTACATCAACATAAGCATAATCAATACCTAAATCATCACAAACCTTCTCAATACCTTCAATAATATCAGTACCTGGTTGAAGTCTAACAACTACAACCCTACTGATAGAACCAACAGCAGACTTAAACCTAACAACCAATTAAACCACCATTAAATCATAGAGTTAGAAACTTAAAACCTTATAGGTAGATATATTGACTAGTAACTTTAAAAGATTACCTCATGTATATCTATGCAAGTATGTCTGGTATTTCATTATAGTGTTTATTTTAATTAACTTAAAATTAAAGGTACTCATAGTCGTTCATCAGTAAAGCAAATTTATTGTTTTTGAAGGAATAAGTTTATTTCATATATAGGGTTTTAAAGAGAATCTAAAAAGATTTGTAAGATCTATTAAGTAAGATCTATTAATATTCAATAATTTTAAATCTTCAGAGTTAAAGATTTAAACCTTTATTAAGTACTTACTTTGGTGTTATATATAGTGTTTAAGGGTTATGCTGGTCAAATACTTAAAATTAATTTATCAACTAAGGATGTGGTGAAGGAGGCTCTTACAGAAGGTTTAATTAAGGATTACTTAGGTGGTTTAGGTCTTGCAGCTAAGTTATACTACGATTTAGTACCACCACGTATAGATCCTTACGACCCAGCTAACGTAGTTATATTTACTGCAGGACCTGTACAAGGCACCCTCATACCTGGTTCAGGTAGGGGTTTGTTTATCTCGAAATCACCACTAACTAATAGGTTCTTTAATTCTAATCTTGGAGGCTTCATAAGTAGTGAGTTGAAGAGGGCTGGTTATGATGTTGTAGTTATATCTGGGAGGGCTGAGAAACCAGTCTACATAGTTATTGATGATGATAGGGTTGAGGTTAGAGATGCTTCGTATTTATGGGGTAAGACTACCTACGAAACTCAGAAGATTATTACTGAAGACCTCGGTGATCCTAAATTCCAAGTAGCTTGTATAGGTCCTGCAGGTGAGAACTTAGTTAGATTCTCAGCTATAATACATCCAACACCACCTGAATGTCATGCAGCTGGTCGTGGTGGTATTGCCTCAGTAATGGCTTCAAAGAATCTTAAAGCTATAGCTGTACGTGGGAGTAAGGAGGTTGAAGTAGCTGATAAGGATAGTATGATCTCTTTCTTTAAGGAGATAGCTGAGAAGTGTAGGAAGCATCCATTCTTACCGACTTACGGAACTCTAGGTGTTTTAGGGACTATTAATAGGTTAGGTGGTCTCGGAACTAGGAATTGGCAGACTGAGGTATTTGAAGGTGCTGATAAGATTCGTGGGGAGACTGTAATACCTAAGTATAAGATTGCTGATAAGGCATGTGCTTCATGTCCTATGGGTTGTGTTAAAGTAACTAAGGTTACTGAGGGTAAGTGGGTTGGTACTGTAGTTAAGGGTCCTGAGTATGAGACTCTATATTCTTTAGGTTCTATGGTTGGTGTTGATGATTTCGGAGCTATTGCTAAAGCCTCTAGATTATGTGATGAATATGGATTAGATACTATATCTACAGGTGTTGTTATAGCATTCGCTATGGAGGCTTATGAGAAGGGTATAATAACTAAGGAGGAGGCTGAAGGTCTAGAGCTTAGGTTTGGTGATGGTGATGCTGTAGTTGAGATGGTGGAGAGGATTGCTTTTAGGAAGGGTTGGTTAGGTAACTTACTTGCTGAAGGTGTTGCTAGAGCTTCTCAAGTAATTGGATGTGGTTCTCAGTACTTCGCAATGCATTTTAAAGGTTTAGAACTAGCTGGACACTCACCAAGAGCTGTTAAAGCATGGACTCTAGGCTATTCAGTAGGTTGGAGAGGTGGTTCACACCATGATGCAAGACCACATGATATAGAGTATGCTAACCCAGTCGAGGTTAGAGCCTTCAGTACTGAAGGTAAGGCTGAGATAATATATGACACAACTTTAAGAGTTATGATTGAGGAAAGCTTAATAACTTGTAGATTTTTTGGAGGTTACTACGGTGTGAGAACACCTGGTGAGACACATGCTAAGATCCTTAAGATGGTTACAGGTATTGAGTGGAGTGTTGAAGAACTCATTAGGATAGCTAAGAGGATTAGGACTTTAATTAGGTGTTTAGAGGTTAGAGACGGTTTTGACGTTAGGACAGACCTAAACGCACCACCACCAAGGATACTTTACGAACCAATACCTGAAGGAACTTCAAAAGGTGCTTATACAAGTCCTAAGGAGTTTAAAGCCATGATTAAGAAATTCTATGATTTAATTGGTTGGGATTTAAAAACAGGTATTCCTAAATCAGAGAATCTGAAGGAATTAGGTCTTGACTTCGTAATCGAGGATTTTAAGAAATTAAAACTACTTTAACTTCTAACCTTATTTTTATGTTAATAACTTATTAAGTCTAGGTTGAATATCTCTCGGTGATGTTACGGTCTTCATAGATCAGAGTAAATGTATTGGTTGTGGTATATGTATTCCTTACTGTCCTAGGAATGCTATTAAGTTAAGTCCTGAGACTAGGAAGGCGTATATAGTTACATCAGAATGTGTTGAGTGTGGTACGTGTGTTAGGGTTGTACTATGTCCTAGGGATGCTATTGTAGGTGTTGTTGAGGGCTATACTAGGGAGGTTAGAGGACATTTCAGTGACCCAATCGCTCAACACCCAAGTACTGGTATTCCTGGTAGGGGTACTGAGGAGATGAAGACTAACGACGTTACAGGTAGGTTTAGGAGGGGTGAGGTCGGCTTCGCATTAGATATCGGTAGACCCTTAGTAGGTGTTACCTTCGCTGAAGTTGGTAGGTTCATTAAAGTACTTAACGAGGTTGGTGTTGAGTGGGAGAAGGCTAACCCAATACTATACCTACTTAAGGATTTGAAGGAAGGTAAATTCCCTGACGAGTTAATGAATGAGAAAATACATTCAGCAGTCCTAGAGTTTAAAGTACCTATAGGTAAGGTTAAGGATGTTATTGAGAAACTTAAGTACTTAGCTGAGACTACAGATACTGTATTTAGTGTTGGTGTTATCTCTAGAGTTGAACCGGACTTCACAATACCTGTAGTTAATATCTTAAAGGAGTTAGGTCTTGAAGTAAGTCCTTGGGCTAAGACAAACGTAGGTTTAGGGAGGCCATTAATAGAGTAGGTGTGATTATGACTCACACACACCATAGAGTAGGATCTATAGAGTCTTTAAAGAAGGACTTCGTAGTTCTAGTGATGGCCTCAAGACTTATAAAGTATGAGGATGAAGTAGGTAAGTTTAGGAAGGTTATGGAGATATTAAGGAAGTATAATCCGGTCAACCTAGGTAATATGGTTGTAGGTAATAAGTATTGGAGGGATGAAGAAGATATAAGGAGTAAGTTTAGAGAGTACGGTAATATAGTTCATGGAGTATACACAAGTGTTGAGCAGGTTAAGGAAGTTCTTGAAGAACTTAAAGAAGTTGATCTAGGGTTATCAGTAGTTGTTACAGGTGTTTATGAGGAGGTATTCAAAATACTTAAGGAAGTTGGATTAAAACCACATACTATAAACTTATCATTAGGTGTTTGGGGTAGGACTGAAAAACTACCACCTAAGGAGGTATTAGAGATTACTACGATGTGTGGTCACTGTATGGTATCACCATCGTTAGTTATGAAGATGATTAGTGAGATTAAGAAGGGGAGACTCTCACCAGCAAGTGCTGCTGTAGAACTTGCTAGACCATGCGTATGCGGTGTATTTAATGTTAAGAGAGCTGAGGAATTACTAAGAAAGTTAATTAGTAAGTACTGATAAACTACAGTATTAAACCTGAAATCACGATCGCAACCACTCATCACTAATCATCATGAAATTCATTAAATTTTACTGATGAATATACTAACTAATTAAGAGATAATTAAGTATGAAATTAAGGTAAATCCTAGGATGTCTTAACCTATTAGAAAAGTTTTTTATTACAACTCCCTTTACTATATTTGGTGTTTAGTTGGCTGTCTATAGAGTTGATATCTCTGTTTTAAATGATGATTATTCAGGTTTTACTAAATTACTATCATCACATGGATTATCACTTCATATTAGGATTTACTCAGATAACGGTATTGATAATTTATTATTGGATGTAGGTCCTAGTAATCGTATAATTAAGTATAATTCAGAGTTGTTGGGGTTGGATTTAAGAGATGTTAAAGCTGTGGTTTTAAGTCATAGACATTATGACCATACAGGTGGTTTGAAGTATGTGTTAAGAGTTAATAATAGTGTTGGGAGGAGATTAACTGTTATAGCACATCCATGGATTTTTAAACCATCAATAACTTTAAGTAGTGGTAAGCAGGAGTTTGATAAGGGTATACCATACTCTTATGAGGAGTTAATCAATTTAAAACCTAATTTAATACTTACTAAGAGTCCTCTACACGTATTTGATTCTACATACTACTTAGGTGAAATCGGTAATTACCTTGACTTATCGAAGTATAAGGAGGGGTTCTACACAGTATTAGATGATGGTGAGTTAGTACCTGATAACTTACCTGATGATACTGGATTAGGTATTAAGGTGGAGGGGTTAGGGTTGGTAGTACTTAGCGGTTGTAGTCATAGTGGGATCGTTAATATTGTTAAGCAAGCATCTGAGATATTCAAGGAGAATGTCTACGCTATTGTAGGAGGTCTTCATATGTTGAAGTATAGTGAAGAGGATATACGAGAAAGTATTAAGTTGCTGGAGGATTTAGGAGTTACAAATTTATATGTAGGACATTGTACAGGGTTTAAGGCTGAGAAGATATTAAGTGAGGAATTTAGAGATAACTTCTATAAGATACATACAGGATTTAAAATTACTTTAAAAAGTAGGTAGTATATCACTGATATTACTGAGGTATTAGGTAGTATTGTTTGACATAAACCTACTGTTGAGTTTATCAGTACAGCTCTACGCGATTATGGATCCTATAGCCGCTATACCGCAGTTTATGAGGGTTCTTGAAGATGTTGAAGAAAGTGATATTAAGAAGATAGTTAATAAGACTGGTATAGCTATATTCTCTCTACTAACCATCTTTACATTATTCGGTAATTACATACTGAATTTATTCGGTATATCAATCTCCTCATTAAGAGTGGCTGGAGGTGTAATATTAATGGGTGTTGCTTTAGATACGTTAATAACAGGACATAAACCATCTAAGGTTGAAGTAGGTGAGTACGTAATAGTACCTCTAGCAACTCCATTAATTGTAGGTCCTGGAACTATGACATTACTTATAGTATCTACTGGTGTTTACGGGGTGTTAACTACATTGATAGCTGCCTATATAGCATTCATAGCAGTTTACATAACACTACTCTTATCCCCTATAATATTAAGACTTACAGGACCTACATTTGTAAATGGTTTAGGGAGGTTTATGTCTCTAATAATAGCGTCATTCGCTGTTGAAATGTTAGTAAGTGGTGTTAGAGAATTACTACTAATTCATTAACAATCATAATATATGGTCAATATTAAATTAAGAGTTTAAACCGTAGTAGTTCTGATAATATGTTAAATACATGTATATTCTATAATCAGAACTCAATGATATAATATTTGTAGGATTTGATGAGAAGAGTGTAAACGCTGAGATTTAAATACTTAAGTTATATCAAGTATTATGAGTGAGTGGACGTCCTCTTAACCCCTTAACATTATGTATATGTACGTGTTCTCCAACACTTATATGCTTAGTAGCTATCCCTATAACTTCCCCATACTTTATTACGTATTCACCTTCTCTAATATCTCTTACTGAGAACTTATGCCCGAAGGGTATATCATCTAACAATTTTATCTTGATATTATTACCTTGGACTACTAGTTCAACTTCATCACCACTTCTTAAGTTTGTTAACGCTATAGCTACATTATCCTTCTCATTTAGGAGTAATGCCTTCCTCATAATCCCCACCTGAATAACTTCTCAATAAGTTCTATATCTTCTTTACTTAACCTCCAACCAAGAGCTCCTCTAAACTCATCAACTCTTTCAACCTTCTCAGTTTTAGGGATTGCTACTACGTAAGGTCTTGAGATTAAGAAGTTTAGAGCTACTTGGACTGTAGTCCTACCGTATTTAGAACCTATTTTAAGGAGTTCTTTATCATTAACTACTAAACCCCTCTCTAACGGTGAGTATGCTTGAATTGTTATACCTTCTCGAATAACGTATGGTAGTAGATCCCTCTCTACAGACCTATCATAGACACTATACTTAACTTGATTTACAACGATATCATACTTACTTGTAGCTTCTATAGCTCCCCTCAACTCAGTTAAGGTAAAGTTTGAAACACCTATATACCTACATAACCCCTCATCAGCTAAAGCCTCAAGAACTCTAACCTGTCTCTCAATACTTACTCTCCTATTAGGCCAGTGAATAAGTATTAGATCAATAGTACTTAAACCTAACCTACGTAAGCTAGCTCTAGCAGCCTTGATAGCCTCACTCCTATCAACAAACCTCTCAGGTAGTAGCTTAGTAGTTATGAAGAAATCACCTTTAAATTCCTTAACCACCTTACCAACTAATTCTTCAGCTTTACCACCATCATACATTTCAGCAGTATCTACGAGGGTTAAACCTATACTTAAAGCATGTTTTAAAGCGTTTTCAGCGTCTCTGTAATTACGGATACCCCAAGTACCAATACCTATAGCAGGTACTGATTCTCCAGACCTACCAAGCGGTTTTCTATCCATAAAATCTATAGGTATTGACGTACTAACACCACTATAAGTATAACATTAACAACTTAAATCTCAAACTCTAAACCATACTGAATCACTAGTTAATGAGAAGTACTGTGTATGGTCTACCATAGCGAGTGCTTAGGTTCTATACGGACTCCATACTCTTCTAAACGTTTATAGAGTTCTTGAAGAGCTTCCTCATCAGATCTAGTTAGGGTTGGTGGGTATTTAAAGTAGGGTGCTGATGCCCAACTAGGTGCTCCGTAGATCCCTAATTCGTTTAAGACCTTAGCCAGTCTTATAACATCTACTAATATTGCTGAAGCCATAGCCTTATCATCAACTACTAACTTCACATCTAGTGTTACTGGTAGTCCCATAAACCCTAAAGCTTTAATGTATATGTATGATACCTTAGTATTCGCTAAGAACGGTATGTACCCGTTAGGTCCTGCAAAAACCTTATTAAATGCTTCGTATGGATTTAACTGAGTAGATGCTACAGCCATAGTCTTACTGATCTTCTTACTATGTAGTCTTGATTGCTCTAACATGTTTTTAAAGTCTGTATTACCACCTACGTTAAGTTGGTAAGACTCTACAATCTCACCACCCCTCATAGCTATTAACCTAGCTAAAGCTCTATGAACTATAGTTGCACCTAACTGACCCTTAATATCATCACCTAGTAATGTCGCTTTATTACTTATGAACAACTCCTGGTAGTTAGGGTCACTTGCTATGAATTCAGGGATACAGTTTATGAAGGAGACTCCAGCCCTAGCAGCTACATCAGCGTAGAATCTAGTTGCTTGAGAACTCCCTACTGGGAGTAAGTTAATCAGTATATCTACGTCATTATCTCTTAACTCACGGACTAACTCATCAGCTGTTGGTTCCGGATCATTAGATGGTGTGAAGTCTTCAACCATATGCTCAGCAACACCATCTAATATCTTACCCATCCTCACCTTAACACCTGTTGAGCTGATATCAACTAGTTTAGGTACTAGGTTAGGTGGTTGGAATATAGCTTCAGCTAAGTCCCTACCAACCTTATACTTAGACACATCAACAGCGTATACTACCTCTATATCACTAACACTATACCTACCGATAAAGGTATGTATTAACCCCTTAACACTCCCGCTATATCTGTAGTAATGGATTGATTGGATAAGCATTGAGGCGATATTCCCGACACCAACTACACCAACCTTAATCATACCAACTACCTCTAAATACTTATATTTACAGATATAAATATTTACGTCTATAAATATAAGTTATAACTTCATTAACTTATTAGGTGGTGTAACTGGAAAGTACTAAAGCTTATGAGAGATTAAAGAGGAAGTTAACCATAGAGAATTTATGGTTATACATAATTAAGATTCTAAAGGATGAGGGGGAGTTAAGAGCTTACGATATTAAGAAGTACTTAACAACGTATTTCAATTTAAGACCTGCTACTATAACTGTGTACTCAGTAATATATAGGATGGTTAGGGAGGGGTTAATAGTAGATGTTAAGATGGTTGACGGCACCCGTTACAGAGTTACTGAGAAAGGGTTAGAAACCTTTAAACAAGGACTTAACTATATCAATGAATTACTTAAGATATTAAGTGATAGCCGTAGTGAGTAGGTGTTAACGTGGGTAATGAATTTAGGGTGTATATGAAGGAAATCGAGGTTAGTAGTAAGAGGAGGTATGAGGTAATAAGGATTACAGAACTAGTTGAGGAGGTTGTGAAGGAGTCAGGTATTAAGGATGGTTTAGTATTAGTTTACGTACCACACGCAACAGCTACTATAATAGTGAATGAGTATGAACCGAGGTTATGTGAGGATTATATTGAGTGGGTGAGGAGGTATATACCACCAAATGCTGGTTGGAGACATGATGAAATAGATGATAACGCCCACGCACACATCACATCAGCTATAGTAGGTCCTGGGAGAGTCATACCAGTACGTAACAGTAGGTTACTCTTAGGTACTTGGCAAGAGATTATGTTGGTAGAACTTGACGGTCCTAGACCTTCGAGGAAAGTAGTTATTGAGGTTATGGGTAAGTAAATTAACTATTAGTTACTACCTCTCCATAAATGATAATATGTTATTAAGTACTTGTCTAAGGTATTCGATATACTTACTAATGATTTCGTTATCGCTAGTACCTAAGTCACAGCATAGTACATCCTCATCACCAGCTACTATAACACCAACCCTAGAACCCCTCCTTAAATTATTAATGACTAATGCATGAGGTGCTAATACAGTAGTTAAATCCTTATTCAAATCTCTATAACTACCTATAGCTACTGGTTTAACTAATTTCTTAGATATTAGTTTAAACACTTTACTTAACTTACTTAGGTCATGTACAGTTAAGATCTTACTAACAACATCATCTAACTCTGGTGGTAGGGAATTTTTAAGGTATTCGTAATATTCCTTAAATTCAAGTCCTTCTAAACTGTAGTTATTAACTACGTTAACAATCCATGTAACTAACCTATCTATAAGTAATTCATTATTATAGTAAGTATCTAGGTCTGTATGATATACGTCATCTATATCCCTTAGATTATGGAGGGTTACTGTAGGGATACCTAAAGAACTAAATGAGAGACCATCACTGTATGGGTGGTCAAACCCTTCATAGGAGTACTTAATAGTTGAGTATTTAATGAAGAACTTACCAATCTCTGGACCTGTAGCATTAACTCTGATAGGCTCCATACATGCTGTATCTAGGTTTACAACGAATCTCAAACTACTTAAGTCTACATTCCTCACAAATTCTCTAGAACCATAAGACCAATACCAAGGACTTAAGTTAGGACTACCGAACTCCTCAGCTGTAAAGCTTACTAACCTTAACGTATACTTAACACTCGACTTACTCAATACATCAGCAAGTTTAAGTAGTGTGTAGAGTCCTACTATATTATCTCTATAACCTGTAAACCATCTATCATGATGTGCTGAGACTAAGACCTCACCCTCCCCACCACCTACAACTACTTCAACATTATATCCGGTACCTCCTCTAATGTCAGTCTTACACCTAAGCTCAACATACTTACCAATTAACTCCCTCATCCTAATACCGTCTTCAAATCTCATATGAACTGCAGGTATTGGAGGGAATTTACCACTACTGAAGGAATAACTCCAAACACCACTTACTACAATCCTCCTAAACCTCCCCGGATAACTATCATAGAATATAACTGCTTCAGCACCTGCCTCAACAGCTAAGTTATAGAGTACCCAGACATTATCCGGGAACTCAGTAGTACTTAGGAGTAGTACCTTACCGTAGGACTCCTCAATCTTATCCGTTAACTTACCACGTACTTCAGAAGTAGTTATCGGTGGTAAACACCTACATATATAATCATTAACATCACATCTGATATCCTCCCACGTAATCACGTTAATAGGGTGTAACTTAACATCTAATCCTAACTCTATAAAGTAATCCCTTAATTTCCTAACTACGAGTAACTCCTTCTCAGAACCTGCTACGACGTCATTAACACTTACTAACTCCTTTAATAACTCCTCCAACATACTCGAACACTGTTAGAATTTACGTATTAAAGTAAATAACTAGTAACCCCACTTACTCTATATAGTGGTTAGATCTACTAACATTTAAATACGTAGCCGTAAGTGTATTCAGGATATTCATGTGGTGTTAGTATGGGTAGTACTTACCCCCTAACCGGTATTAAGGTCTTAGACTTCACATCAGCTATGGCTGGACCCTTCGCTACTATGTTATTAGCTGATTTAGGTGCTGAAGTTATTAAGATAGAACCTCCTACAGGTGATCATGCTCGTGATTGGGGACCTCCATTCTATACCGACAAATATAGTGCTTACTTCGCATCTGTTAATAGGGGTAAGAAGAGTGTTGTTATTAACTTAAGAGATCCTAGGGGTAAGGAGGTAATATATAAGTTAGTTAGTAAGTCTCGAGTTGTTATAGAGTCCTTCAGACCTGGTGTAACGACTAGGTTAGGTATAGATTATGAATCACTATCTAAGATAAACCCAAACATCATATACTGTTCAATCTCTGGTTTCGGTCAGTACGGTCCTTATAAGGATTTACCTGGTTATGACTTAATAGCGTTAGCTATGAGTGGTTTAATGGATTTAACAGGTGAACCTGATAGACCCCCAGTTAAGTTCGGGGTTCCAATATCAGATATAATTACCGGTATGTACGCAGTAATCGCTATATTATCAGCACTTTACTTAGGTATTGGATGTCATATAGATTTATCACTACTTGATAGTTCCATCTCCATACTTACACATCAAGCAGGGTATTACTTCGTAACTAATGAAGACCCTAAGAGATTAGGTAGTGCTCACTCCAGTATAGCTCCGTACCAAGCATTTAAGGCTAGAGATGGTTATATAGTAGTTGCTGTAGGTAATGACAGTATCTGGAGGGATTTCTGTATAGCTATTGGAAAACCAGAACTAATTAATGATGAGAGATTCTACACAAATAGTGAGAGGGTAAGACATAGAGAAGAATTAGTTAAGATTCTTGAGGAATTACTTAGTAAGGAAGGTGTTGATTACTGGGTCAGTAAGTTAAGAAGTGCCGGAATCCCTGTAGCACCTGTATACAGAGTTAGTCAAGCACTTAAAGACCCACACGTAATAAGTAGGGATATGGTTGTTGAAGTCCAGCATAGAGTTTTAGGTACTATTAAAATGATTGCAAATCCTATCAAGTACCTAACTAGTAATGTAAGAGTTGGAATGTATAGACCACCGCCATTACTAGGTGAACATACTGTTGAAGTACTTAAGGAGTTAGGATATAGTGATGATGAAGTAAAGAGTTTAATAAGGAATGGAGTAGTAGCTACTCATGAAGAATACTAAACATACCTTAAAACTGATAATCAATACAGAATTAATTAAACCCTACGTATGAATACCTTCACATAACCTAAGTCCTCCTCAACTGAAGCTACCTTAAATCCATGCCTATCTATTAAAACCTCTAACACCTTAACAGGTATATCCTCAGGATTAATCAGAATTACAGCTTCTGAACCATTAAACTCCTTTAAAACTCTATTTAACTTAGTTACTGGATGACCACCACAACCAGGTTCTTTAAACCTTAAATCGATTACAACCACTTTAAACACCTCTACTAAGGTCTTACCTAATTACTTAATAAGTTCTCAGCTAATAAGTAATGTAAAGATAACTGAGTTATCTTAAACTTATAAATCGTACCTAAAGGTTAGAGTGGTGTTTGATACGTCCTTTGAAGGTAAGATTTCCAAAATAATACTTGAGTACACAATGCGTGACTGGATTGATAATATAACTAGCTGTGATGTAGTTATTGTAGGTGCTGGTCCTTCAGGTCTAACAGCTGCTAGATACTTAGCTAGGAGCGGGTATAGAGTTGTAGTATTTGAGAGGAGGTTGAGTTTTGGTGGTGGTATAGGTGGTGGCGGTATGCTAATGCATAAGATAGTAGTTGAGGGTTTAGCTAAGCCTATACTTGATGAGTTCAATATCAGATCTGTTAAGGTAGGTGATCACTACGTTGTTGATGCTTCAGAATTCATGGCTAAACTAGCTGTTGGAGCTATAGATGCTGGTGCTAGGATAATACATGGTATTCACGTAGATGATCTTATCTTCAGAGACAATCCGCTTAAGGTTGTAGGTGTTGTTATACAGTGGAGTGCTGTAGTTCTATCAGGACTACATGTTGATCCATTATTTGTTGAGTCTAAAGCAGTTATAGATGCTACAGGTCATGATGCTGAGGTTGTCTCGATAGCTGTGAAGAAGATCCCAAACATTAACTTAGAGATTAGAGGTGAGAAATCAGCATATACTGAGCTGAGTGAGAAGTTAGTAGTTGAGAAAACAGGTGTGTTAATCCCTGGACTATACGTAACTGGTATGGCAGTAGCTACAGTTTACGGATTACCTAGAATGGGTCCTGTATTCGGAGGTATGCTACTCTCAGGTAAGAAAGTTGCTGAGGAAGTTATTAAAGACTTCATTCAAGGGTCTTGAGTTTAATGTATTGTCAGGTATGCAAGCGTAGATTAGCTATGTATGTGTGTAGGAGGTGTTATAGGAGGGTATGTGATAAATGTATCCGCATTCATGGATTATGTGTAAGGTGTTCTAATGAGTTGCTGAAGTTGTGAGTAGTTGTTTTGATTAATTGTTTACGAGTAAGTAAAAATTAAGATAAGGATTTTACAGACATATTATTATGTAGTTTTAGTTGATGGTTTACCCTCCTCAACTGTAGTGGTTTTCTGAGTTTCACTCTCTAATTTCTTAAGTTCTTCCTCAATCTCCTTCTCAATCTCCTCTATAGGTTTGGGTGGAGGTGTTGAAGCTAATGTATAACCTATCCAGGCTAGGATACCGAATACACCAGCTACCGCTACGAAACCGGTTAGTTTAAGGATGAGTAAAGAGTATTCACTTAAGAAGACTAACCACCCATATATTAGGATTACCACAATGGAAGCTACCATCATCCCAAAACCTAAGGCCTGATCCTTACTCACTACATCACCTAGATATTATTGTAGGGAAGTACTATTTTAAGTCTTAATACTGAGTTAATCTTAGGGAGTACTTATGAAGTACTGTGCATTCGATGTCGATGGTGTGTTACTAGATGTTAGTGAGAGGTTTAGGATTGCTAAAGAACTCGTAGAGAGTGGTAGGGAGAGGGATTTCTGGAGGGTATTCTTCAGTGAGGAACTTTTATTACTGGATAAACCTAGAATTACTTCAGTAGAGTTGATAAACTCTAGAGTAGGTAGGTATGGTCTAATAATAATTACTGGTAGACCTGCTAACCTATACAGGATAACGTTAGAACAGATTATTCAGAACTTTAAGTTAAGACCTACTAAGATATTTATGAGGAGAGTTAATGATTATAGACCATCTACTATCGTTAAGTTAGAACTTATTGAGAAGACATTAAATGAAGGTTATGAATTAGTTGAATACCATGATGATGACTTAGAAGTACTGAAGACTATTAAGAGGTTATACCCTGGAATAACGTTATACTTCCATCAAGGAGATTCATACTATATACTCTAACATATAACCTCCACCACATTTAAGTTAAAGACCTAAAACATCGTGGATTTCCTTCAACGCCTTTAAGGATATCTCAGTAAATTCCTCTAGACTTAGTCCTAGCTTCTCACAATACATTATTCTAGACCTATCAACACCTCTAGCGAAATCCTTCTGTTTAAACTTCTTAAGTACTGAATCAACACGTACTTCATCTAACTTCTTACTAGGCATTACTAAAGCAGTCGCTATTATCAACCCTGAAACATGGTCTGATGCTTTTAAAGCGTACGTCATATCTAGATCTGATGTATGTCCTGTTAATTCGTTATGAGATGCTATAGCTTCTAACGCCTCATTAGGGAGGAAGTCCTTAAGTATTTCAAGAGCTACTATACCATGTTTACTTAAGTCCTTACCGACTAATTCGTAATCTATATCATGTAGTAAGCCGGTAAGACCCCATAATTCTTCATCCTTACCTAACCTCCTAGCTAATGCCCTCATTATAGCTTCAACAGCTAAGCAATGCTTAAAATTCTTCTCATTCTTAATATATCTCCTTAATAACTCTAAAGCTTCATCCCTCCTAAGCATTACGTAAACACCAGATTAGATTAATTCTTAATCTTATAAAGATGTTACCTACGTTAGGACTCAGATTTTTAAGTTATATAGTTATTGATGTTCTAGGTGGATATACTGTTTAAAGTTAAAGTATTAAATGAGATTAAAGCTAATGATAAAGTACTAATCGTAGGTCTCCCAGGTATGGGTGGTGTAGCGTACACTACAGCTAATCATATCGTGAACTCCATGGGCGGTAAGTTAGTAGCTGAATTCTACACATATAGTTACCCACCACAGATAAACATCAGTGATGGGAGGGCTTACTTATTTAAAGCTTACCTCTATGAGACGAAGCCAGCCTTAGTTCTAACAGCTAATGCCCAACCAGCAACTCCTGAAGCTCAGAACGAATTCTGTGATAATGTTATCGGACTCCTCAGTAAGAAGGGGTTGAGGAAAATCATAGCTACTGCAGCTTATGTAACAAGTCATGTCAGTCCTCTAAGGAATATCTACGTAGCTGGGAATGACGACTCACTAATTAATGAGTTTGTTAAGTTAAATGCTCAGGTATTAAAAGGTGGTGTTGTCTCAGGTATTAATGGAGCTATAGTTGGATGGGCTTCCTACTACGACATACCAGCTGTTGTATTACTTGCTGAGACTTGGGAAGCTATAGTTCAAGTTGATGAATTCGATTATAGAGCTTCAAAACATTTACTAACTATCGTTAGTAAGTACTTAAATAGTGAGGTGGATACTAGCGTTTTAGACACATTAGCAGAACAAGTTGAGAGTAAGGTCATGGAGTTAATTACGAGGTCACTTAAGCAATTCGAGGTTAAGAAACCTTCTAAAGATGTTATGTAGGGTATTTTAAGGTGCACGTAAAGACCATAATATTCGATTTAGACGGTACGTTAGTAGATAGTAATGAAGCTCACGCCATCTCTTGGGTTCAAGCTTATAAGTTAGTTGGTTATGGTGATATCCCTATAGAGATTGTCCTTAAGTACATAGGTATTAGGGGGGACTTAATAACTGAGAGAGTACTTGGTAGGGAAGCTCTTAAGGACTATAAAAGGATAAGATTCTATAAGGATAAAGTATTCCTTAAATTACTGAGAGAGGGTTACATAACACTCTTCCCGGAGGTGTATGATGTATTAAAAGTGTTAAGGAGTTATGGGGTTAAACTATGTGTAGCTACTTCAACATCCATACCTCTACTAATAACAATGTTAGAATACTTCAACATAATGAACTACTTTGATGTATTAGTAGCTGGGGAGGAAGTCCGTAGGAGTAAACCTGAACCAGACCTCTATCTAGAAGCTTTAAAACGTGCTAAGACTGAGGGTAAGGATGCTTTAATAGTAGGTGATAGTGAGTATGATGTAATACCGGCTAAAGCTGTAGGTGCTACTACGGTATTGGTGATGAGGGATAATTCAAAGAAGGAGTTGAGTGTTAATCCTGACTACGTAGTTAAGGATCTTATAGACTTAGTTAAGGATGTGCTTAAGCTAAAATTTAATTACTCATACCTTAAAGCTTCTACAGGACTAAGTTTTGACGCTCTCCATGATGGGTAAATAGATGCTAATGCTGTAGTTGTGAGGGATAAAGCTATAGCTATCAAAGTGTATTGAGGGTCTAACACCGGTGTATAACTAGTAAACGGGCTTGCCTGCGGTCCCGGACCCGGATTCCTAGGACCTATAGTTAAACTGAATATATGTGTAAGTGCTTGTGATAATACTACACCTAATCCGAAACCTGATAACCCTCCTATAAGACCTATCAACGACCCCTGAATTAAGTATAGTAGTAGGACTGTAAAATCACTCATTCCTAAAGCTTTAAGTAACCCTATCTCCCTAACTCTCTCAAGGACTGATATCATCATTATGTTAAATGTACCTAAACCAGCAGCTATAAATGATGTACTAGCGATACTAACTAATAGTAGGTTCATCTGATTTAATATAGTAGTGAATGTGTTTATTACTGACTGAACGGTTGTTATCCTAGCTCTAGCACCTAATAACGTCCTTATACTATCAGCTACATCACTAACTACATTAACGTCTGAAGCCTTCACTATAACTACTGAATACCCTTGAGCTCCACTAACCATCCTAAAGTAATCTAACGGTATGTATATACTGTCGTCAGGTGATGAGAGGAGGAAGGAGGATCCGTAATAATTAAGAATACCTACTACACTAAATATGTATGTTCTAGTACCAACCCTCACAGCTATTGTCTGACCAACATCAACGACTTCATTACCGCTTGATTGGTCGTAAGCTATGTTATAACCTACTAAAGCTATAGGTAATGGTGAGTCAGTAAATAAATCACCTTTAAGTAGATCTACATTACCACCTAATAATTCCTTAAGTTCTGAAGCTCTAACACCTACTAATGTAGCCCTAATATTTAACCCCTCAACATTACTGATTAACGTCCTCATAGGTATGACTATTGAAACTCCTGATAACTCAGATATCCTGTAAACATCTACATCACTTAACAATCTAGTACCAGCTGATGAAACTATTATCGTTGTAGGTCCGAGTCTCTCGAAATTAGCTATGAAGCTAACGTATATCCCTCGAGCATGTGATGATAACGCTATTATAACCATAACACCGACAGCAACAGCTAAGATGGTGAGTACTGTCCTAAGCCTCCTCTGAGTTAGTTGTTTCCACGCAAGTTTAACTACATCGTAGATATTCATTACCTACTCCACCTACCTCCTCAATTTCTTAATAACTACTAAGGTAATCAACGCAATCACTACTAAACCACCGACTATGAGAATGTAGTTACTGATACCCTCACTCGTAGATCTTGACGGGGTTGTTAGTGTGGTAGCTGCTGGGGTCCCGACCCTAATCACTACTTCGAAAGTAGTGTTTTGAGGAGTTCTTAAGTTATCGAGGTATGAGATAGTTATAGGTAATCTTAAAACTCTTTCAGAAGTATTCATAAGTTGTAGAGTTATTGTAGCTGCAGTCGTACTTCCTACATCAATATTACCTAGATATATAGTTCTCTCCTCAGTAGTAGGTCTAAGTGGTAAACCAGTTATTAATGGGTATATAAATGCTGAGTATGCTGGAGTTACCCCAACATTAATTAATGTTAGAGTTACTGAGAATGTCTGACCAGGTACTACCGTAGTAGGCATTACTACATAATCAGTAACTCTAATATCAGCTTTACCTCTAAGTAGGAGTGTGAAGCTCTTATCCTCATTCTTTAAAGTACCTAATACCTTATCTACGTAGTTGAGATTGATGGTTATGTATGATGTATATTGATTAGTTAATGCTACATAGACCGGTAATTTAATAACTACTACTTCACCAGGGCTTAATCTCCCTATATAACCATCACTACTACCTATGATATTTATAGCTGGACCAACTAATAATCTATAGTTAATCCCCTCAATCACTTCATTACCTACGTTCCTTAAAGTTATACTAACGTTATTTATAAACCCTATAAGTAATTCATTAGCACTTATACTTGCTTCCACATTACTTACTAATGTTCTAGGCTCTACAGATACCATCACTGTATATGTATCACTATATAGTTGGTTTAAAACGTCGTAGTACGTAGCTGAGAATGTTATAGGGACTGAAGTATATGTAGTTACATAACTAGACCTAACATTCACGTTAACATGTTTAGAATCTCCAGGGCTTACATCACCGATATAGAACTTACTTGATGAGTTAATTAAGGTGATTGTAGTTCCTTGAACACTTACACTTACTACTAAGTCCTTAACATCTGATTCCCCAGTATTTGAAATATTTATCGATAGAATACCAACACTACTAGATAGTATGTTTGTAGGTGTTAAGCTAATGTTTAAGGATATCCTAGTAGGTAATACTTTAATTACCTCATTATAAGTTTCAGTCCTTAAAATACCTAAAGAATCTAAATACCTGACGTTAATAGTTAATGTATATGTACCTGGTTTATTAGTAACTACGTAAGGTATCTCTACGATACGTTCATCACCAGACTTTAAACTCCCTATCAACACCTCATTACTACCACTCAAGACTAGAGGGGTACCACTACTAACTATACTGAGTACAACATTATTAACAACGTCATTACTTAATACCTTAATACTTAATGAATCTGTAGATAAAGCCTTAAACACTTTAGGCTCTAAATATACTATTAACCTCTTCTGAGTTTCAGGAGGTTTAATCATTATTATGAAGTCGTACGTGTTACTGAAGTAATTACCTAGAGCATCAGAGTAACTTACTTGATAACTAACCTTTACGTAGGTAGCTGAATCTACGTATGGGGTCCTAACGATAAAGCCTATATAAGTTGTTGTGAGCGGGTTTAGAATTCCTAACCTTACTTGAGGTTCACTTAATAATAATATGTTTGAGGGTAGGATTACCTGTATAGTTAAGTTACTTAAGTAATTACTACCTCCGTTATAAAGCCTTAAAGTTAGGTTACTGATATCACCACCTCTAACCTCCTTAGTGATTAAGTCTAGAGTTAAGGGTGAGTCCCTAATAGGTTTTACAACTACCGGTAGGTTGAAAGACCTACTACTACTTAATCCATACATATCGTTATAATCAATACTTACTGTAATGAATGTATTAACGTATGAGGTTGTAGGTGTTGAAGATATAGTTAATGGAATTACTATATCCTCATTAGGTCTTACCTCATCAATTACGTAGAGGGTGTTACCGTAGATCTGTAGTGGTTGCTGCGTTGTTAACCTAACTACTACATCTCTAGCAATACCTCCACTATTAAGTATTGTTAAGTTAGTTGATAATGAAGAACCACTTAATAATTCATTAGAACTTAAGTAAGCATTAAGTATTGGTTTGTCGTACTGTTCTACATAGATATTATTCTTAGATGTTGAGGTATACGTAATTCCTAAGGGGCCGTAATACGTTACTGTCGTTGTAAGTATTAACGTTGTATTAGATAGTGTTGGTGGTATGAATAGTTCTACAGGTACCTTCACCTCATTATCCACCTCATTAACTGGTGGGATATCACCTACTTCTAACTTAGTTATGTTTATGTATATCTGAGGTTGAGTTAATAGCTCAAAAACTACGTTCTTAGCACTTGCTGTACCGTTATTAACTAATCCGATAGTTATTACCTGCCTCCCAGGACTTACAGATTTATCATAACTATAGATTCTAATGTTAGGTCTTCCATTGACTGGAATACTTACGTATAACTCAGTAGTATACACCCTACTGTAGTATAAGACTTCAACAACGTATTCTAGAGTTAACTTAGCTCTATACGTCCCTAAAACCGCGTTATCACTTACTCTAACCTTAAACTGAAGTTCAATAACAGATCCTGCAGGTATTGAAGAACCTCCAGCTCTGTAATACGTTATGACTTTAGAATCCCCAGTAACTGATGTTAAACCTTTAGGTAGTTCTAAAGTAGCTGTTATAGTAGATGATGATATGGTGTTCATAGTTCTTAAAGTTATTGATAACTGACCTATATCTCCAGGCCCTACTTCAGTAGGACTCGTTAGAGATCCCCAAGTAACTGATAACACTTCAAGTTCTACTGTTTGAGCATTAAGTACATGTAATGGTATTATGTTAAACAATACTAACATAACTACTAATACTGTGCCTACACTACCTACACTCATTGATTAACCACCTCCACCACATTCCCATCCCTCATCTTAACAACTACGTCAACATATTTTGTTAACTCAACATTATGTGTAACCATGATTACTGTCTTACCATGCTCATCAACTAATTTCCTAAATGTCTCAACAACTACTTGAGCATTCTTAGAATCTAAATTACCTGTAGGTTCGTCAGCAAGTATTAAGTTAGGCATATTAACTAAAGCCCTAGCTATCGCTACCCTCTGCTGCTCACCACCACTAAGTTCTAGAGGTCTCTTACTACTCAAGCTCCTAAGACCAAATACGTCTAAAGCCTTAAGTACTAAGTCCCTACGTTCCCTAAAGCTAATACCCTTAATAGCTAGTGGTAATTCAATATTCTCGAAAACCGTTAAATAACTTAGTAAGTTATATAACTGAAATACAAAACCTACATACTTATTCCTATATTCAGCTAGTTTCCTACCATTAAGTCTAGTTATGTCAATACCATCAACTATTACAGACCCCTTCGTAGGTTTATCAAGACCTCCAATAATGTTTAATAATGTTGTCTTACCACTACCGGAAGGTCCTACAATAGCTGTGAACGTATTACGTCTAATAGTTAAGTTAACACCTCTTAAAGCAGGCCACTCAACTTTACCAGTCCTATAAATCTTCCAAACATCATTAAGTACTACATGAAATTCATCATTCATTACAACACCTCCTCAGGAAATAGTATTATAAGGAATATAAGGGTATTTCTGAAACTTCTGAAACTCTCGTTCCGTAACCTTAGAGGTCTGGATGGATAATAGGAGTGAAATGAGTGGAGTATTAATTGGAGATGAAAAAGAATTTATTTTGAATCTATTTACTTTACTTACTAATACATGGGCATTTACAAACACAGGTTGTCGGTCCCCAAATACTAACTACTTCAGGCTTCTCTAAATCTACTAATACGTGGACTACACCTCCACCTTCCTTATGTAGGGTTACCCAAGCCCCTACAGTCTTCAATAATATATTGCCGTCGTCCTGTATTACTAGCTTAATTATAGGTCTTATAGCTGTGATGTCATAACCCTCATTTAATAGTTTTGAGGTGTTCTCATTACCCTGCAGTATACTTACGACTCTATCTTTAAATCCTTCACTAACCTCTATAAACTTCTTATTAAGCCATAGACCCCATCCTGGAGGTAACTTATGTATGTTGTTAAACATCTTCTGCATCATTAATCCCCTCCCGTTACTGACACCGTCGTCATCAGCGGTTTGCTGTCCTCCATATACAAGGCCTAGACCTTTAGGATTAGGTTTAGCATATGCTACCATACCTGCTAGACCTAACACAACTATAGCTAATACTAGAGTAGCTACCATATATACCCTAACATTTAAATTCTTACTCATTTACATCACCTTCACTTACTGAATAGTTAAAGAGTTATAAGAGGGATACCGTGAAACGATTAGGATAAACTAGTGAAACTCCTTAAGGAACTCTTTTAACTAATTAAGGTGTTAGTCTATTAGGTGGTAGTAATTGATAATACCTCCTCAGTACTTAATAAATTTAGGTTATAGTACAGAAATACTTGACTGTAGTGGTGTGAAACTAACATTAGATGAGGTATTTACTACTGAGTCTGAAGGATGTATTGATGTTGATTCTAAGGTAATACCACATTATAGGAGGTTAGAACATGATGGTAATGGGTTTTACTACTTACCTCAAGGTTCATACGTAATTAGGTATAGGGAGTATGTTAAGATCCCTGAGGACGCTATAGCTTTAGCAATCCCTAGATCATCATTAATTAGATCTGGTTCTACACTATTTACAGCTGTTTGGGACCCCGGATATGAGGGTAGGGGTTACGGGTTATTAATAGTGTATAATAGTCGTGGTATTAGAGTAAGGAGAGGTGCTCAAATAGCTCAACTAGTATTTATAAAGATGATGGAGAAGAGTATGAAGGTGTATAGAGGTACTTATTTCGGGGAACGTTAGTAAGGTTTTATGAAGTTAATCACGTCTACTCTTACTAGCCTCACTTAATATCTCAATTAACCTCTTAATCACCTCAGTAATATCAACTTCTTCCTCCTTTTTAGGTAGTTCTACTTTCTCACCTCTTAAGAACTTCTCCACCCTCACACTAAACTCCTCAACAATCTTAACTAATTCGTTAGAGTCTAACCTCCCTTCATACTTTTCTCTATAAACTACTCTCCCATCCCTAAAGTAGAGGAGGTATGTAGTTGGTGATGCATGTATGTCATACTCTTTAAAGGAGTTACTCGCAGCTTCAGAGTTACATCTCCGTGAAAACCATTCGCAGAGGACTACTATGAAGTAGTGATTAGTTAGTTTCTTAGCTACTTCCCCTACATACTTAAACCAAATACTATCGTAAGCTCTACAAGCACTACATTTAGCGTTATCGAAATATATTATGTAGTAACCATCAATAGGTGGTTTAAACGCCTTACCACCAACTAGAGTTAAGATCCACTCACCCTTAACCCTATCATATATGTATACTCCATGAGGTGATTCATTACTAACTACTTTAAACCTACTTAAACTACTTAAATCCATTCCACTACCTACTAACGCCTTAATCAATACTTCATCATCCACATACACCACCTAATTAGTCTTGAAATCCTATTAAGCTAATTAAGTTTAAATAACGTCATCCCCTACATAAAGGTTTTAGGTAGTATTCTTTAGCTAGATTAACTGTTGTTAATGAGATATCACTAACAACTACATTCGTTAACTCCTGAAAGACCTTAACTAAATCCTCATCAGACATATCCAATAACTTACACCCGTACTCTTTATACATTAATGAGTATATAACTTCATGTATAGTCCATGGGTAGATAATCCATGCCCAAGACTCTAACCTACCCACGTAGTAGTCCGGTATATACTTCGATGTTGGTTTAATATGAAGTACTGCAGTCTTAACTTCCTCAGGGTTGAAGGTCTTAATACGTCTAACTACAGCATCTAGTGTTGAACCACTATCTACAACATCATCAACTATTAAGACCTTCTTACTCTTAATCGGTAGTTCTACCTCCTGTATAATAACTTTATCAGAGATCTTACCGGCAACACCCCATAAACTAGCTTTAATACTATACACCTCATCAACATTAATAACATCACTTAAGATCCTAGCTGGGATTAAACCACCTCTAGATATAGCTACTATAGAGTTAGGTAAGTACTTACTCATTAGGAGTTTCTCAGCTAACTCAAATGTTAATTTAATAGCCTCACCCCACGAAATATATACGTACTTCATACTCAAGACCTACCCCTAACAACTTATACCTTACGTACATTTACTTAAGTTTGTATTTAAGTAGTGACTTAAATTATCTTAACTACCTCATTAATGTTCCTCCTAGGTCTAACTCTAGGTTGTTCTGAAGGATAACCTAGAGCTACTATAGCTTGAAGTTCACAACCCTCAGGTGGTTTTAAGAGTTCATCGAATTTATCCTTCATCAGTAGAGGTACTCCTAACCATACACTACCTAGACCTAGGGCGTGAGCTGCTAGTGTGATGTTCTCTACAGCTGCTGAAACACTTTGGATTATGTATACCTTCTCAACCTCTGAGTACTGTACCTTATGAGTACTTCGTCTAAAGTCTGCATAGGCAGCTATATACACTGGTGCTAAGTACATCCCACTAACTATCCTCTGAACCCACTTACTAACCTTCTCAGGTGGTAATGGTTCCTTAAGTGCTGATGTAGCGTATAGTTCATGTGCTTTGAGGAGTAGTTTATGGACCTCCCTCCTTAGTGATTCATCCCTAACAACTATGAAGTACCACGGCTCACTACCTCCAGCGTTCGGAGCTCTTACACCACACTCTAAGATCTTTAATATCACTTGATCTGGTATTGGATCCTGCTTAAACATCCTTACACTACACCTACTTAATATCACCTTAATGAACTCCTCACCCACTAACCAACCCTTAAGATTAAATGTTGACGTAATTTAAAACAGTTTAAAAACCCTAGTTAACTATTTCATAAGGTGTTAATTGAGTGTTAACTCCTACTATGAATGCTAAGGAAATACTACAGTATTTAGGTGGTGAGGCAGCTTTTGCTTACCTTGCTAAGGCTAAGGAGTTAGAGAGGAAGGGAATGAAGATATTTAATTTCGGTATAGGACAACCTGATATACCTACATTTGAACACATCATTAATGCTGCTAAGGAAGCACTTAATGCTAGATTCACTGGTTATACAGAAACTGCAGGAATTTATGAGTTGAGGGAGGCTATAGCTGAATACTTAAATAATAGGTATGGTTCTGATGTAACGTATTCCGAAGTTATTGTAACTCCAGGAGCTAAGACAGCTCTCTTCTTAGCACTCTCAGCTTACTTAAGGGAAGGGGATGAGGTCTTAGTACCTGAACCTTCATTCCCAGCATATCCGGAAGTTACTAAGTTCTTAGGAGCTAAACCTATCTTCATACCGCTTAAGTGGTTAGGACGTGAGAAGGGGTTTAAATTAGATCTTGAAGCTATTGAGAATGCGATTACATCTAAGACTAAGATGATAGTCGTAAATAATCCTCATAATCCTACAGGTGCTGTGTTTAGTAGTGATGAGGTTGAGTGGGTTATGGACTTAGCTAGGAGGAAGGGGATCATAGTATTAGCTGATGAGATCTACGACCACTTCATCTACGATGACGTGAGGTTTAAGTCATTCTTATCATTTCCAGACTGGCGTGATTACGTACTATACGTTAATGGGTTCTCAAAGACTTTCTCAATGACTGGATGGAGGTTAGGGTACTTAATAGCTAGGAAGGAAGTTATACCTAGACTGACAGTACTAGCTGTGAATATCTATAGCTGTGCAACTAGCTTTGTACAGAAGGCTGCTGTAGTAGCACTTAAGGAATCTGAAGAGAGTGTTAATAAGATGATTGAGGTCTTTAGGAGGAGGAGAGACTTAATATGTAGTAGGTTAAGTGAGGTGAAGGGGTTTGAGGTATGGCCTAGCAGAGGTGCTTTCTACGTATTCCCTAACGTAAGTAAAATACTTAACGAACTTAATATAACTGTTGAGGAGTTCGTAAACGGACTACTCATTAATAAGGGTGTGGTAGTCCTCCCAGGTACTGCATTCCCAGAAACATACGGTAGGAACTTCATAAGATTTAGCTTTGCAGTAGACTTCACATCAATTGAAGAAGGTGTTAAGAAGATTAGAGAGTATGTAGAAGAGATAATGTGTGGAGTTAAACGTTAGAGTTAATAAACATAACATATTTAAATTCATTATAAATATTAATATTGATGAGGATATCTACCGCTGATGATTGATGAGTAGAGAATCCCCAACTGATCATTATATTCATTAACCTCAACTAATTGTTAACTTCTTAATATTGATTCTCTGACTTCGATATTCGTTAGAGTTTACGAGCTTTATGATAGCTAATCTAATAACTTCAGATCTTGACATCCTATGCTCTATAGCATACCTATCAATTGCTTGTAATAACCTATCATCTAATTTAAATGTTATAATCCTCATGCCGTATACCGATTGAGGTGATGTTTAGAGTTTATATATGTAGGTATGTATTGAGAGTACTTAGAGGGTTCAGTGAAACTAATACTTCTTAATATTTAAGACCTACTTAAACATTTATCGTAGTTCCACCAGATCATTATGATGGGTGAGGATGTCGGTAGGGATTGAGTTAAGAGTTATTAGTGATGGTGAGTTAACCATTGACTTAACTCTATTCTACTTACTTCTTAAGGTAGGCGGTGTTTTAAGAGGTCAGTATATCTACGTGGAGAGTCGTGGGAAATCAGTTAATGAATTATTAAGTAGTTTAGAAGGTCTTAAAGTCTCTAAAGTACCTACAGTTGGTTTCTGCCCTGCAGAAGAGCCTAGGAGGTTAGAAGGTGTTGATGCGTTGAAGGACTTCTGTTTAGAACTGTATGAGTATTTAGAGGGTAGGTGTGTAGCCTGTGTTGTTAAGGTCTACTCATTAATATATAATGAATGGTTAGTTAGTGAAGAGAAGTTAATGAAGATCTTTGAATTAAGTATTAAGTTTAACTTACCATTATACTTTAATAACGGTAGTATAGTGATTACTACTTGTCCTAGTACTTATGAGGAGGTACAGAGACTCCCTCCGAACGCATATGTAGACAGCTTAAGAATACTTACGGAGGTAGTTAAGTATCTCTAAAATACTTATTAGTGGTGGGGCCGCGGGGATTTGAACCCCGGACCACAGGGGCTCCAGTCATATGCCAGAGATTACTTGGTAGGTATATAGCCGATATGCCACATAAGCACACATGATATTCAAGTGATACTATCAAACCGGTTATTAATCGAAGCACGATATGCCACGATATGATAATTCATAGTACACATTATTAATGCTGGTTTATGGCAAGCTATTTAACTGAAGAGTCTTTACCCTTGCATTTACTATGCAAAGTTTCCATTCTAAAGACCTCTACCTAACCTGCATATGCTTATTCCTCCATAATCAATCTTTGGAACTAAAACTTTACTTGGTTCCCGGCTTACATATCTCATATGCTCTCATGACATTGCGGATTCTTTCTTCTGTCATAGGCTTTTCATAGACTTCTATGCATTCCTTGATATTTAGCGTCTGAGGACAAATGACAAAATGATCTCCCTCATACTTTATGAGGACTCTATGACAGTAGGTCTCTAACTCCATGCTTCCATTAGATAAATGCTCCATAATTATATAGTCAGGTTCGTTTAAGTAGAGAAGTGTAGCTTTTATCACCATATCCACTCTATCTACAGCGCATACTAGACATGGAGGTGCTAGCTGTGGTCTAAGGACAGGTCTTAGATAATTGACATAGAATTCACGAGGAGTTAACACTCTAATCCAATGCCTTACAAGTTGCCAGAACTTGAAGTCTCTCTTATTCCAAGTAATGATAGCAACTTGTTTAAAGCTTCTCTTAAGGTATAGAGCTGTTGCAACGTATAACGAGTCTACTTCGTCCTCAACATACCTTATGGATACTTCAATAAACTGGGATAGTTCTCTTGACTCCACCTCGCGAAGATACTCTAATACGCTTTTTAGGGCTATAGAAATTTCGTTTTCTGATCTTCCGGCTTTTTGAGTAATAACTGATATATACTCAAGCACCTCTTTTCGTAGGATTTCAGGATAATACGAAGGATAGATTGTGGGTGTTAGTGTAACAACAAAGCGGTTTAAACCGCTTTCCTTTATTAGGGAGGCTATTATAACATTCGTATCAAATACTACCGCTAGCTTTCTCCTCTCTTCAGCTTCTCCCAAGCCTTCCTGGTCACCTCTTTACCGAGTTCAAGAGCATCCCTCATACTTAGCTTGGACTCCATAGCAACGATCTCAAGAATTAGAAGCTTCTTAGCAGCTTCGGTAAGTTCTTTAGGGTCTACACCTCTGGCCTTAGCTAGCTCTACCACCTCTTTAGGTAGCGGTACCTCAACAACTGTAACTTCAGATTCTTTCACAGTTCTCGCCTCCTGCTAGCCATGCTATACATGGTTTTTGTGTTACAACTTTTATGTCTTTATGAAATTACATCATACCATTAGCTTTACTAAATGCTTATTCCTAAGCTTAAACACGACTACTACCTGCGGACAGCACGACCCATCGCATTACTTGAAGAGTTTGAATAGAGACGTAGATAAGAAAATCTCGCTATACAGCGTTCACGAGCCTGGTATTGATCATCAATAATCGTATCTCGATGATTATTACGTCAAGCAGTATTCACAGCTAATACACCAGTCTAGAAATGGTGATGTACCAAATCAACTTATACTGGTTAGAAGTGTTGAAGACCAAGTGAAGTATGTTCAATTTAATGGTGGGGCCGCGGGGATTTGAACCCCGGACCACAGGGGCCCAAGCCCTGCGTTCTACCAAGCTAAACTACGGCCCCCAAACCAAGATAAATTAAGTATAAATGATTTTTAACTTTAATTCTAGTTTTTAAGGAGTAAACATTTAGTAATTTATAGGTAAGAGGTTTCAGGATAATGAAGGACTTAATCACTGGGTTGAGGGTCTTTCTAGAGAGGCTTAAAGAGCCTTTCGTCGGACGTGATGAGGAAGCTAAAGTCGTCGTACTTACGTTACTATCTAGAGAACACTGTACCTTTATCGGGGAACCTGGGTGCGTAACTGGTGATACTATCATTAGTGATGCTGAGGGTAGGCTTTACTATATTGACGACTTAGCTAATAGTAGAACACCTGGTATATACCCTATTAACTTCCCAGTATATCCGTTAGCTAGAGCAACTGAATTACATATATATGATGTCCCAAGTCTAATAGAAATTACTTCAGATTTAGGCTACTCTATTAAGGCAACATATAATCACCCAGTATTAACTGATAGGGGTTGGGTTGAGGTTAGGAATTTAAGACCTGGTGATAGGATACTGACGTTAGCTAAACTCCCATCACCTAAATCACTGGTTAATACTCCTGAACTTAAGGATTATGTTGAGGAAGGTCTTAATAATGTAGTGTTAGTTAATGATGTTTTAGCTGAGTTACTCGGGTTCTTCATGGTTTACGGTTCTTTAGGTAGTGATTACGTTGACTTCACATTAGATAGATTTAGTAGTTTGGTATTAGGTTTAGAGATTCGTAGATTAGTAAGGGAGGTATTAGGTAGTGATGTATGTAGAGATATAGTGTTTAATGAAAAGGATCTAGTTTTAGTGAGGTGTTTCTCCAAATACTTAAGTAAATTACTTACGATATTAGTGTTTAATGATGTTCAGAGGAGTAGGATCCCTAGGTGTGTGTTGGAGTCACCTAAGAATGTATCTGCAGGATTCTTAAGAGCTTTATTTGAGGTCTATAGTGAGTTAAGATTTGATAGTCATGGTTTTATACAACTTAAGAATTTAGATTTAAGTTTAATTAAAGGTATTCAAATACTCTTACTAAGACATGGGATAACATCGAGAATAATTAGTAGTGGAGAGGGATACTTCCTAGAAATCTCAGGGTATGAGAACTTACTAAAATTCTATGATGAGGTAGGTTTCATCAGTACTGAGAAGATGGAAAAACTTAAGAATATTATTAAATTGTATAAGGAGTTAATTAATGATGATGAAGGTAGGACTTCAGGTAGGGATTACATATTTGATTTAGTGAGGGATGTACGAGTAATTAGTAATTATGTTAGAGTTTATGATTTCTACATACCGTATACTCATATGTTCTTCACGAACGGCATACTATCACATAATACTGCTAAGTCTGCATTAGTTAGGAGGGCTGCTGAACTCCTTAACGCTAGGTTCTTCAAGTACTTACTAACTAAGTTTACAGAACCAGCAGAGATCTTCGGACCTCTAGATATTAAGGCGTTACATGATGGGAAGTATGTAAGGATAACACGTGGGAAGCTTCCTGAAGCTGATATAGCATTCCTAGATGAGATCTTTAAGGCTAACTCAGCAATCTTAAACGCTTTAAACACATTACTACAGGAGAGGATATTATATGATGGTTATAACGAGATTAGAGTTCCCTTATGGAGTCTATTCGGAGCTAGTAATGAGGTTCCTGACGACCCTGAGATAGAGGCTTTCTACGATAGGTTTACCCTAAGACATTTTGTAAGACCTGTTAGTGAGGACTTATGGCGTGATTTACTTGATAAGTCTTGGAGGTTTGAGATAATATATAGCTTAGATAGTGATTCTTATGTGGAGGGTAAAGTATTAGATATTAGTCAGTTAAGAGAACTTTATCAGATGGTGTTAAATGTAGATTTAAGTAGTGTTAAGAGTAAGCTGGTTAAGTTACTTGCCGTACTTGAGAGTAGGGGTATACATATAACTGATAGACGTAAGGGTAAGGTATTGAAGGTTATTGCTGCACATTCGTTAATTAATGGTAGGAACGTTGCTACTGAGGATGACTTAATAGCTGTTAAGTACGTCGTTGCTAGAGATCTTGAAGAGTTAGAGAAGGTTAATACTATACTATCTGAGGAGTTGAAAACACCTTATAGGTACTTACGAGAACTTAACGAGATTAAAGCTAATGTTAAGGAAATCCTTAATTACGTATCTTCATTACGTAATGTTGAGTCGAGATTTGTAGAGATGAGGTTTAGAGAGATTTATAGGGATTTAGAGATAACTAAGGAGAGGATTATAAGTTTAGTAATTGAGAGTGGTAATAAAGATGTTGAGAAGTTAGGTAATGAAGTAATAGGTTTAATTGATTCAGTTATAGAATTAATAAGAGGAAGAATAACGTAATGCCTGGAGTTCTTAAAGGTATAAGGTATGAGGACCCGTTAGTTATCTACCGTGGAGAAAAAGTTTTAGAAATAGCTCGTAGACTCAGTAAGGGGGTTGTTAAAGCAGATTTAGACTTAGCTATAGATACTTACTACTCTATGTACTTACCACTACCTATACTAACTCCTTACCATAACATCCCTCAGAATAAGGTTAAGAACTACCTCTTAATTAACGAATTAATTAAGAGTAATGATTTTAGAGATATTAAGAGATATACATTAGTTAACTCATTCGTAAGTACTTTATTATCAGCTAGCTTCCTACAACACCTACATGAGGAGTTAACATTTAGTAAAGGTGTTGAAGGTAATGAACCGTTAAACCCTGAAGATACTGATGATAATACTTTAAAGAAAGCTGTTAATAACGCCTTAAAACATGTGAAGGAGGAGGGTGAGGCATTAAGAAATATTGAGAAGATGTTAAGTGATGGTATTGAAGCTGGTAAGGGGACTGTCTTAGACTTAGAGGAAAGTGCTGAGGATGTGTTGAGGATGGCTAGATCAGCTGATGTGAAGAGATTGTTAGAGGTTATTTCATGGGTTCCGAAAATTGTTGAGAGGTTTAAGAGGAGGACTACTAAGTCCTCTAAGGGTGAGTTACAAGGGTATGAACTAGGTTCAGATGTTGAGAGGTTAGTACCTACAGAACTTATATACCCTAAGATATACCTCAACATGAAGATTTCTGAGGGGAAATTACTCCTATACGATAAGTTACTACCTGAGAGTCAGGGCCCACTATACGTACTAGTTGATAAGTCAGGTAGTATGGAGGGTGATAAGATTAAGTGGGCTAAGGCAACAGCTATAGCATTGTTCATGAGGTCTAGGAAAGAACGTAGAGATTACTACATACGATTCTTTGATGGTTCCCCCCATCAACTAGTAAGGATTTCTAAAAGATTAAGAGGTAATGAAGTCCTTTCATTTATTGATTACCTAGCTAGAGTTAAGAGTGGTGGGGGTACTGATATAACTAAAGCTTTAGTAACAGCATGTGATGATATAAAATTCGGTAGTAGTAAAGGTATATCAGATATTATATTAATAACTGATGGTGAGGATAGGATATCTGAGCATTTAGTACGGAGGAAACTTAAAGTTGTTGGAGTGAGGTTAGTGACGGTCATGATAATGGGTGAGAATAAAGATCTAAGAAACTTAAGTAATAAGTACTTAAGAGTAATTAAACTTTCTCAAAAGGAGATAATTAAGGTTACTGAAGCTTAATACTTTAAACACACTTAATATTTAATGTTAGTATTAAGGTGTTGTTAAGTGTTATTCGCTGATGCACACCTACATTCAAATCCTTTAAGAGGTATTGGTGTAAAGAGTATAGTTAAGAATTTTAAAGCTGTTGGTGGTTGGTTCTTAGCTATAGTTTCACTACCTCCATCACATTACGGATTAGGTAGTAGTTATGATGATTATGTAAGGAGTATTGAGATACTGATACGTGAGTGTAGGACAGCTAAGGAGGAGGTTAAAACTAAGTGTTTAGCAGGTATTCACCCAGCTGATTTAGAGAAACTTGTTAATAGTCAATCATTAAAATATGATGAGGTAATTAACTTAGCTTTAAAAATACTCAACTATATAAGTAAACTGATTAAGTCAGGTGTATTAGATGGTATTGGTGAGGTAGGTAGACCTCACTATAAGACAACTCCTGAGGGGTACGTAGTTAATGAGTTAATATTACATCATGCTTTAAGACTAGCTAAAGACTTACATTCTATAGTACACCTACATCTTGAGCAGGGAGGAATACTAACAGTATTAAGTATGACTGATCTACTAGAGAGTATATCACTAAGTAAAGACTTAGTACTCCTTCACCATATGGATATAAAAACAGCTATGAATGCTGAAGAAGTTGGTCTGAGGTATACCTTATGCGGTAAGTTACAATTACTGAGGGAGGGGTTTAAGAAGTTAAAACCTACATATATGATTGAGAGTGATTTTATAGATGACCCTAGACGTCCTGGAGTAGCTGCATATCCTTGGGAAATAGTAGAGAATCAATTACTCCTACTTAAGGAGGGGTTAGTAAGTGAGGATTACCTCTTTAGATTAAATGTTGATAATATAGTTAAGTTTTACGGTGTTGAACCTCCGTAAGGTAATACTTAATTACTACTAATTCCTAGAAATCATATCTGGTGTATAGTAGAACACTATCTTACCATCTAAGTAGTCTCTTACGACAGTCTTAGCTGCTTCATGAATTAATGGTTCACGATCCCTTTTTGAAATCCAACCCCTCTTAAGTGCTAGTACCTCTAAGATTTTATACGGGTCTACATCAGTAATACCATAGGCATCCTTAAACGCAGTCTTATTATACTTTAAGATTTTACTGATTAATCTAGTAGCTACGTTAACAACATTCTCAATCTCATCGAGAGGTTTAGCCCTAATAACTAATTCTACATCATCACCTTCAGGAGGTACTAAACCTGGTGTATCTATTAAGTATATACCACCGCTAATTCTATAAAGTCTTGACTTCTTAGTATACCCGGGACTCCCAGGTGTAGTTGAAGTACTTGCTGAGTGTCTACCCTTTAACGTATTTATCAATGTTGACTTACCTACCTTCGGATACCCAACTACAGCTATAACTAAGGGTTTCTTACTTAGTTTTAACTTATTAATCTCAGACCTTAAAACCCTAGTACCGAGTCTATCCCTAGCTGATATGTAGACAGCATTAAGTCCTAACTCGTTAAAGTATTTCTTCCAACTCTCAGCTACGTTCCTAGGAACTAAATCAGACTTATTGATAACTACTATTAATGATTTATTAAGTTCTGAAACTATACCCTCCAACTTAGTACTTCTAGTATTGATAGGATCTCTAATATCAACTACCTCTAAAACGATATCTGATGTCAATACTAACTCTCTAATTAAGTTCCAACTAGCTAATCTCACGTTACACCTTCTTGAAATATCTAAACACTACGTTAATAAGGATTTATAAACTACCTCATAATTAATTTAATCTTTAATAACCTCAAGTACTAATGAGGGACAGACCTTCTTAACCCCGGTTAAGCTAGCAATCTCTCTATTAATTCTAGCCATTTCATCACTATCCTTAGCCCATATTACAGCAATAATTGAGTGATCACCACTAGTTAATGATAGATACTTTACGTAGTCCTTACTCCTAAGCTCATTAATTACATCGTAGAGATACTGAGGCTCAACATCAATTCCAGCTATTGAGACAGCATTATAATTTAATTTTTTAGGGTCTAGAACTACAGTATATTTCTTAATAACACCTAAGCTCTCTAACCTCTTCACACGCTTAATAATCGCTACATCACTAATACCTACTTCCTTAGCTATATCTACATAAGATGTCCTAGCATTCCTAACTAGTATCTCAATTATCTTAAGATCCTTCTCATCTAATAACTCTGGTAATGTACCCACCTTAACATCCCCATCTTAATATGCAGTTAATTCATTTAACTACTATAGTCTTTGTTGTTTCCCATAGCCCATGTAATGTACAGTACTCTACAGCATGTAATGTACCACTCTTACTTAACCTCACAGTAAATTCTATATCTGGTTCTGAATTCAACGGGGTTAAGTCAACATATGCTATTAAGATAGGGTTGAAGGCTCTACCCTCCTCACTAAAGTATAATTCAATTCTCCTAATATAGTGTTCAGGTGTGTTAGGATGAGGACCTACAGTAACACGTACTTTAAAAGATTCGTTAACCTTAACATTATCAGGTGCTACTATCTTAGGTAGGTGATATTCAGCTTTAGCTATAACTTCTGAGGTAATACTTTCCTTAGTATATATCAATTCTCCTAACTTCCCCATAGACATACCTCCTATGTTATAAGTAAGAACTCTAATAAACCTAACTAATATTATCAACATTAGAATTATGCTATATGATAAAATCATCTAGTTTTTCTAAATATAGTGTTGGGATAGACTAATAATGATGTCACCCCTTACTAACAGTATTATCGTTTCCTATAAGGTGAATACATTAAACCTACATTATTAGTTTTTAAGCTTTACCTATACTTAAATCATGTGATTACTGTGGGTAGTGTTTCACGAGAGTACCCTAAGTATGCTTTAGTAGCTGTTGGGGCTGTACTAATTAAGGATAATAATATATTATTAGTTAAGAGAGGGTACCCACCTGGTAAGGGTAAGTGGTCTATCCCAGGAGGTGTTATAGAGGCTGGTGAAGATATATACTCAGCTGCTGTTAGAGAACTTAATGAGGAAGCTGGTATTAATGCCGAACCCTTAGGAGTTATATGGATTTATAACAACATTGTTAGAGATGAGTCCGGTAAAGTTCAATATCACTACGTAATACTTGATATACTTTTTGATTCAAATAGTATGAAGGGTGTGTTAAGAGCTGGTGGGGATGCAGTAGATATTGCTTGGGTACCTATAGATGAAGCTATGAGTAGAAGTGATGTATCAAGTACTGTTAAGAAACTTATTGAGAGGATTAAGAGGTTAGGTCTAACATATCTACAGATATAGAATTAATACTTAACTAATTTATTAACAGTTCGTAATGGAGGAATTAACTCTAAAGTATATTACCTAACGCTCTACTCAGATTAGGTGATTAGATTGAGAAGTGATGTTATTAAAGTTGGGATTGAGAGAGCTCCTCACAGGTCATTACTTAAGGCTTTAGGTCTTACAGATGATGAGTTAAACAAACCACTTATAGGGGTAGCTAATTCTTGGAATGAATTAATACCTGGCCACGCACATCTAAGAGATATAGCTGAGGCTGTGAAGGCTGGTGTTAGGATGGCTGGTGGAGTACCTCTAGAGTTCAACACTATCGGGTTATGTGATGGGATAATTATGGGTCATGAGGGGATGAAGTACTCACTACCATCTAGGGAGTTAGTAGCTGATACCGTAGAAGTTGTAGTTAATTCCTACCACCTAGATGGTTTAGTACTTATCAGCTCATGTGATAAGATAGTACCAGGTATGTTGATGGCTATGGGTAGAATAGATATCCCAGCTATATTCGTACATGGAGGTCCTATGCTAGCTGGTAGGTATAGAGGTTCTGAAATAGACTTACATGATGTCTTCGAAGCTGTAGGTGCTGTGAAGAAGGGTAAGATATCAATCACTGATTTGAAAGTTATTGAGGATACTGCATGTCCAGGATTTGGTTCTTGCGCTGGTATGTTTACAGCTAATACTATGGGTGCTTTAAGTGAGGCTTTAGGTGTTACATTACCTGGTGGTGGTACAGCCCCTGCAGTCTCAGCTGAGAGGTTAAGAATAGCTAAGTATGCAGGTATGAAGATAGTTGAATTAGTTCATAAGGATGTAAGACCGTCAAAAATCCTTACCCGAGAAGCGTTTTTAGATGCTATAGCTGTTGATATGGCATTAGGTGGTTCAACTAATAGTGTACTACATTTAATGGCTATAGCTAAGGAAGCTAGGGTTAAGTTAACGTTAGATGATTTCGATGAATTAAGTGAGAAAACACCAACTCTATGTAAGTTAAGCCCTGCTGGAAATCTACATGTTCAGGACTTACATGAAGCTGGTGGAGTCCTAGCTATCATGAAGGAGTTAAGTAAGAAGGGACTAATACATAAGGATAGATTAACAGTTAGTCTTAAAACTATTGGTGAGTTGTTAGAGGGTGTTGAAGTTTATAGGAGGGATGTGATCAGACCTATTGAAGACCCTTGGTCATCTAGGGGTGGTTTAATGATCCTTAAAGGGAGTTTAGCACCTCTCGGTGCGGTCATTAAGTTATCAGCTGTAGCGTCTGAGGTAAGGTACTTTAGAGGTGTTGCGAAGGTATTCAACTGTGAGGAGGAGGCTGTTAACGCTATACTTAACGGGAGGGTAGGTAAGGGCGATGTAGTTGTAATAAGGTATGAAGGTCCTAAAGGAGGTCCTGGAATGAGGGAAATGCTGACAGCTACTTCAGTCCTAGCCGGTATGGGGTTAGATAAGGATGTTGCATTAATAACTGATGGTAGGTTCTCTGGAGCTTCTAGAGGTCTGGTAATAGGTCATGTATCACCTGAAGCTGCTGAGGGTGGACCTATAGCATACGTAGAGGATGGAGACTACATAAGCATAGACCTAACAACAAAGAAGTTAGAGTTAGAGGTACCTGACAATGTTCTAGAGGAGAGAAAGAGGAAGTACGTCCAACCGCCTAAGAAGTATAGGAGAGGTTATCTAAGTAGGTATGCTGACGTAGTAACATCAGCTAATACAGGGGCAGTTTTTAAAGAATTAATAATGTAGAAGTTAGTAGAGAAAGTTAAATATTTATTTGTGTTATCCTTTATGAGTTCCCCACTTAAGACCTTTAGCCATCAACTCTCTTAACTTTCTACCGATGACTTCCTCAATACTTTCATCTATTTTCTTAAGACCTTCAATTACTGTAGGCATACCTCTACTATACTCTTCCAACCACTCCTTAGCGAAATTACCATTTCTTACATTCTCCAGAACTTTCTTCATCCTCTCCCTAACACTATCATCAATTACGAACTTACCTACTGTGAGTCCTCCATACTTAGCTGTATCTGAAACAGCTCTTAACATCCCTCCAAGACCTCTCTCATATATCATATCAACTATTAACTTCAACTCATTTATAGTCTCAAAGTAAGCTATCTCTGGCTGATAACCAGCCTCTACTAAAGTCTCGAAAGATGCTTTAATCAACTCTACAATCCCACCAACTAGTATTACCTGCTCACCGAATAAGTCTGTCTCAACTTCTTCTCTAAAAGTTGTTTGAAGAGCTCCTGCTCTAGTACATCCTATACCCTTAGCTATAGCTAAAGCCTTACTTAAAGCCTTCCCAGATACGTCTTGATATACAGCTACTAACGCTGGTACACCACCACCTAGTAAGTATGAACGTCTAACCATCTCACCAGGACTTTTAGGAGCTATCATATACACGTCTGAACTAGATGGTACATCAATTAATCCGTAATGTACTGTGAATCCATGGGCAAACACTAGATCCGCACCATTCTTCATATAGGGCTTAACACTCTTAATCCATAAATCCTTATGAGCCATATCAGGTATTAAGAACGCTATGATATCTGCATGAGATACTGCCTCACTAGTTGGTAATGGTTTAAAGCCCTCCTCCTCAGCTTTAGCCCAACTACTACCACGTCTCTCTAAACCAACTAATACTTTAACTCCAGAGTCTCTAAGGTTTAGAGCCCACGCCCTCCCCTGACTACCGTACCCGAGTATAGCTATGACCTTATCTTTAATAGGGTCTAAGGATACTTCCTCATCCCTAAATATTTTAGCCACATACCTCACCCCAACTATAACATTCTTCTATATCAGCCTTCGGAATATAAATCTTAATTACTTCATTACCATTAACATATTCATTAGTGATGTAGTTACCTTCTTCAGAACTACTTAAAACTTCTACTGCCTCAACATTAACTGTGTTACTGAGGTCTAATACTGCAATTTTAAAGTTTCGAGAATCTCTAACACCTAATACAACCTCATACAGCCCATCATCACTTACCCTCCTACCATAGACCCACTCAATATCTATTAACAACTTCCTGAAAGTACTTATTATCATCTCTAGTAAGCTAGCATCTCTATAATAACAGACTACCCTAACAATTCTTCCCTTGAACACAGACTATCACCTCCTTAAGACTCCCACCAGGAGGTAACGTAGGTAATGCGTACTCATCCCTCATTATAGGGACTCTAATAACTGATGTTATCCCCTCACTTAACGCTACTTTAAGAGCCTTCCTTAAATCGTTATAATCACTAACATCAAATCCTAAAGCTCCGAAGCCCTCAGCAAGTTTTACGTAGTCAGGGGATGAGCCGAAATCAACACCTACTACCCTACCCTTAAAGAATAATTGCTGAACTTGTCTAACAAGACCTAACGACCTATTATCGAAGACCACTACAATTACAGGGATGTTGTAATCTATAGTTGTTGCTAGGTTATTCATGGTCATTAGGAACGACCCGTCACCATCTATATCTACGACTACTTTATCAGGTCTAGCTACTTTAGCACCTATAGCTGCTGGTAGACCGAAACCCATAGTACCGATACCTCCAGATGTTAGGAAGGTTCTTGGTTCAAGAACATCCCAGAAATTCATTGCTATCATTTGATGCTGTCCTACACCAGTAGTGACTATAGCATCTCTAGGCAGTACATCCCTGATGGTCTTTAAGACTTTCCAAGGCTTTAAACCGTAGCCATCATCACGATAGTAATACCTTGAGTAATAGTTTTTAAGCTCCTTAACCCTTGAAATCCACTCTACCCTACCTACCTTCCTACCTAATTCTAAGGCAGCATCTATCAACATCTTTAAAACTTCTTTAGCATCACCGTAGATTTTAACATCTACCCTTACAGGTAACTTCATCACATCTGTAGGGTCTATATTCACAACTATGAGTTTCTTATCACTATTAACTAAGTCGTTAAATGATGGTAAAGTCCTATCACTTAACCTAGCCCCAACAACTAAGATAGCATCAGATTCTAAGAACGCCATATTAGCTTCAACTCTCCCGTAATAACCCATAACCCCCAGATATAGTGGGTAGTCATGAGGTATTGCTGCCTTACCTAATAACGTAGACACTATAGGACATACTAGTAACTCAGATAACTTAAGTACTTCATCACTAGCATTAGACCAGAACACCCCAGCACCTACAAGTATTATAGGTTTTTCAGCTTCTGATAATATCTTAACAGCTCTCATAACATCGTTAGGATTAATAACTGATTTAAATACTTTATAACCCATAACCACAGGTTTCTCAGGCCATTCAACAGTATTTACATTAGTACTTAGTAAATCCCTCGGGATATCCACTACAACAGGTCCTGGCTTACCTGTAAGTGCTATGTAGAACGCATTCTTTATCCATAACGGTATCTCAGAAACTTCCTTAATCTCAACTACGTACTTAGTTATATGCTGCATCACACCGACTACATCAGCTTCTTGGAAGGACTTCCTACCCATAGAAGCCCTCGGAACTTGACCAGTTATAGCTATTACCGGACTGTTATCCCAATAAGCTGTAGCTAACCCTGTAACTAAGTTTAGAGCTCCAGGCCCTGAAGTAGCTGTACATACTCCTGGTGAACCACTTACTCTAGCGTAACCATCTGCAGCGTGTACAGCTCCTTGTTCATGCTTCATAAGTATATGTTTTATCTCCTCCTCCCTTAGATACTCTATAAGTTCATCATAGATTGGCATATTAGAGAGTCCGGGAATCCCAAATATTGCTTTAACACCTTCTCTCCTAAGAGCCTCTACTACTAGCTTAGCACCTGAAGGCATGATGAACACCTAAACAGCTTTTATAGAATTTATGTACTCTTAATCGAGTACCTCCACTACCTCCTAAGTTATTAAGGCATAACTTATTTAGGGTTAATGAATTTGGAGTACTTCCAACCTCATCACCTCACTGATATCTCAGGAGGTATTTTTAAGTCTTTATGCTTACAATCATATTCACTACTCACTATAGATTTTATAATCCTCACTAACTCATCATAACCTATGTTAAGTCCTTGATCACCTAACTCTTTAACCCTAGCTAACACTTTACTAACTATATCATCACTAGGTTCAACCCCTAACTGCTTTAATACGTACATTACCGCATGCTTCCCACTATGTTTACCGAGTACGATCCTCCTCTTAGCACCTACTACTGAGGGGTCTATAGGTTCGTATGTTAGTGGATTAGTCAGTACCCCATGTACATGTATTCCAGACTCGTGTGAGAACGCATTAATACCTACTATTGGTTTATTAGGATTAATAGGTATTCTAAATAGTTCAGAGACTAATATTGCAGTACTAAGTATGTGTTCAAACCTTATGTTAGTCTTAAGCCCGAGTACGAATGCTATTGAAGTAACTACCTCCTCTAATGCTGCATTACCAGCCCTCTCACCAACTCCTAATACAGTAACATGTACTTGATCTGCTCCGGCCTCAATAGCTGTAACACTATTAGCTACAGCCATACCGAAATCGTTATGACAGTGAACACTTAATATGTAATTACCTCTAACGTTATCTCTAATATGTTTGACTAAGCCATACATCCTTGTAGGTATCATAACACCTACTGTATCAGCTATATCAACTCTATCAGCTCCAGCATTAACTACTTCCTGGAATACCCTGGTCAGGAATACTAAATCACTTCTAGTAGAGTCCTCAGCACTGAACTCTATAGTTAGTCCGTGTGATTTAGCGTACTCGATAGCATCTACAGCCTTCTCTACAACCTCCTCACGACTCATACGTAATTTATACTTCATATGGATATCCGATGTAGCTATAAACAGATGTATAGCTTTACAATCAGCATCTATAACCCTATCAATATCATCCTTAGTAGTCCTTGCTAAGGCTATAACTTCAGAACTCCTTACCTCCTTACTAATCATCTTAACAGCTAAGAACTCCCCACTACTCGTTATAGGGAATCCAGCCTCTATAGAATCAACACCTAACTCCTCTAAAGCTAAAGCAATCCTTAACTTATCCTCAGGTCTTAAAGCAACACCAGGTGTTTGTTCACCGTCTCTTAATGTAGTATCTAAGATACGTACATGTTTTGGATTTAAATTACGTTTTAAACTGAATTCGGGACTAGCAATAGGGATCCCGAAGAAATAGGGAGTTGTTGAATAAAAACTTTTCCGTTTAAGTCTTCAGTGAATTACTTCTTTAAAGTTCTTAAGTATTCTATAAGACCTCCAGCACTTAATATCCTTAACACTATATCAGGTAATTCCCTACATTTCATCCTAACATCCATACCCTGAATCACAACCTCACTAGATTCTAAATCCACAACTACGTAATCCCCATCATTAACTACGTTACTAATACCTTGACAGACTAGTACTGGGAGTCCGTTATTAATAGCGTTTCTATAGAATATCCTTGAGAAGGACTCAGCTAATACAGCCTTAACACCAGCTGCTTTTAAAGCTATAGCTGCTTGTTCTCTAGATGAGCCGGTACCGAATAACTTACCAGCAACTAATATGATACCCTCAGCTGCCTTCTTACTGAACTCAGGGTCTAAAGGCTCTAACACATGTTGTGCTAGGTATTGAGGGTCAGTATACTTTAAATACTTTGCAGGTATTATGAGGTCAGTATCTATCTTATCCCCTAACTTAATAACCCTACCCTCAACCTTCATAACACATCACCAGGTTCTGAGAGCTTACCGGTTATAGCTGATGCTGCCGCTACTGCAGGACCTACTAAGTACGTCTTAGATGTTGGACTCCCCATCCTACCGATGAAGTTTCTATTCGATGTAGATATAACTACCTCCTCAGGACCTGCAACTCCGAAATGCCCACCAATACATGGACCGCAAGTCCCGAAAGTCACTACACACCCAGCATTAACTAATGTCTGAATATACCCTAACTCTAAAGCCTTAATGAAGACCTTCCTAGATGCAGGTATAACTACACACCTACTCTTAACTTTCTTCCCATCCATGATCTTAGCAGCTATCTCTAAATCACTTAACCTACCGTTAGTACACGAACCTATGAATACTAAATCTACATCTAATCCACTAACCTCACTAACACTCTTAACATTATCTACGTTAGGGGGTACTGCTACAAGTAAGTCTACATTACCTAACTCAACTGTATACTCATCTACATACTCAGCATTAGGGTCTGGTAAGACCTTACTACACTCATAACCTCTCTCAACCTTTACATAGCTTACAGTTTCATCATCAGGTATGAAGAGTACTGCATCAGCATTAAATTCTACACCCATATTAGCTACAGTTGCTCTATAATCTGTAGGGAATGATTGCGGGTTCTCTACGAAGAACTCTACAGACATACCGTTAAAGTAGTCAGATTTAAACTCCTTAAGTATCTCTAAAGCTACATCCTTACCAGTAACCCACTTCTTAAGAGAACCTTTAAGAACAACCTTAAATGGTTTAGGGACTGTAACCCAAGTCTTACCAGTAACTACTACAGCTGCGACGTCAGTAGCCCCCATACCCTGAGCAAAAGCTCCTAAAGCCCCCGCAGTTGATGTATGACTATCAGCACAGATAACTACTTGACCAGGGAGTACGTAATTCTCTAGTAGTATCTGGTGGAGTATCCCAGAACCTACATCATGGAAATTAACTATCTTATGCCTTCTAACGAACTCCCTCACAAATTTCTGAATCTCAGCACTCCTAACATCTGGTGGTGGTACTAAGTGATCGAATGCTAAGACTAAGCTCTTAGGATTATATATGACTTCACCTCCTATCCTCTCCATAACCTCAATCACGTGAAACCCTGTTAAGTCATGGAAACCTACTAAATCCACAGAAATCTCAACAATATCGTTAGGTACTACCCTCCTACCAGACACTCTACTTAATATCTTCTCAGTCAATGTCTGACCAGTCATACTTTATACCTCATAAACATCTAATAATAACTTTAAATATTTGCTTAAGTTAGTTGAATAACCTCTATATTTAAGTTATCAAACGATAAAACTTATATACTCAACACATATAGATAAACCTACGGTGTAGGCGATGGCACTCCAAAACTGAATACGTATGAAGTCAATCAAATAAAACTCCTTTCAGAATATGTTAGAACCACTGTAATAGATCTTCATCGTGTTGAGAAGAACCTCCATATGGGTTCTACATTAAGTTGTATAGAGATACTGACTGTATTAATTACTAAGTACGTGAGGAGGGGCTCAGATAAATTAAATAGGGATTGGTTAATCTTAAGTAAGGGTCATGCAGCACCAGCATTATACACATTATTAGCTGAGGTAGGTATTATACCTAAGGAGGAGTTAGTTAAGATCCAATCTATTAACTCTATACTTCAAGGACATCCAGACATATCCATCCCTGGAGTTGATATGTCTACAGGTAGTTTAGGGCAGGGTCTAAGTTTTGCTGTAGGTATTGCTACGTGGATTAAATTCAAAGGTGGTTATGGGAGGGTTTACGTAGTTATGGGTGATGGTGAACAGGATGAAGGTGAGGTTTGGGAAGCTATGACGAACGCAGTTCATAGAGGTTTAGATAACTTACTAGTGATTATTGATGTTAATGATTATCAATTAGATGGGAGGACTGCTGAGGTTAAACCTAAACATTACATGCCCTTGATTTGGAGAGTAGTTGGTTGGGAGGTGTTCATATGTGATGGTCATGATGTAGTCAGTCTAATTAACTCAATAGATAATGCTCTAGGTTGTAGGAGGCCATCAGTAATCTTCGCTAGAACTGTTAGGGGTAGAGGGCTTAAACCTATAGAAGGTACTGAGTTACAGAGGGTTGAGTGATGATCGAATCCGTACGTGATGCTGTAGGTATGGTATTAAGTGAGTTAGGTAGTGAGTTAGATGATTTAGTCGTAGTAACTGCAGATGTTGGTAGAGCTACTAGAGCGTATATGTTTAGTAGGAGATACCCGAGTAGATACTTTAACGTAGGTATAGCTGAACAACATCTAGTGAATTTCGCTGCAGGTCTTGCAGCTGCTGGTGCTAGACCAGTAGTATGTGCGTTCTCTATGTTCCTCATGAGGGCTTGGGAACAGATTAGAAATACTGTAGGTAGGATGAACTTAAATGTTAAGATAGTAGGTACTCATGCAGGATTTAGTGATTATGCTGATGGTTCTAGTCATCAATCATTAGAGGATATAGCGTTGATGAGGACTATACATAACATGTCAGTTGTAGTTCCTGCTGATGTGAAGGATGTACTGAGGAGTCTACCAGCTATAGTTAAGGATGTTAGGGGGCCTGTATACTATAGAGTTGGACGTGACTACACTCCATCAATAACTGATAATTACGACTATGAATACGAGTTCGGGAGAGCATACGTTCTTGAAGAAGGTTATGATATAGCTATAATATCTGCAGGTCCTGTCCTACTGGAGTCACTCATAGCTGCTAAGGAACTTAAGAAGTTAGGTGTTAGTACTACTGTAGTAAACTTAATTAATATTAAACCAATTGATGAGGTGCTTTTAGAGAGTATTGCTAGGAGGTGTGGTCGGATCATAACTGTGGAGGAGCATACGATATATGGTGGTATAGGTTCTGCTGTAGCTGAGGTAGTTATTCAGAAGTATCCAGTCCCTATGAAATTTATTGGTGTGGTAGGTTATGGGAGGTCTGCTAAAAACGTTAAAGAGCTTTGGGACTACTACGGATTAAGAAGTGAAGTAATTGTTAAGACTGTATTAGAATTATTGAAGTTAGATGTAGATAGTGATAGGACCTAACCGTTAACTGAAGTATGTTTTAGATGTTGTATAGGTTGGTTATAATGTAGAATTTATTGAATGTTTAACTCTCCTGAAATCATATAGTATTTAGGTTGTAACTCTTGGTTAAGGTATTACTCGTAAGTGGTTTACTAACTCATGACTCAGGTAAGACTTGGTTTTCAGTAGGTCTGGCAAAGTATTTAGTAAGGAGTGGTTTTAGAGTTAGTATGTATAAACCTGTTGCTGCTCATAATGCATGGACTCAATACTTCACAATTGTTAAGAGTAGGGAACTTAAGTTATTAGTAGGTTCTGATGTGTTAACATATTTAAATTCAGAGTTAGTAGATGTTAATGATTTACCGATAGTCAACCCTGTAGATTTATTATTAGCTCCTCCAGATATCATTAACTACCTTAGGAGGGGTAGGGAGTACGTATATGAATACCTTAACGACCTCACAAATCAATTCATTCAGGTAGTAATTGCTAGGGTTACATCATGTATTACGAAAACCTACGAACACCTCAGAATAGATTCTAACTTAAGTAATGTAGTGAGTTCTTTAAGAGAGGATTTAATAGAATTATCAAGGTGTTTGAGGGCTAGGAGTGTAGATATTAAAGAATTAATTAACTTATTAACTAGTCAGGCTATAGAGTCTAACTTAAGTAATTGTTTGAAGATACTCTCAGATAGTAAGGATGTAGTGGTAGTGGAGTCCTTCAATGACGCTATAACCCCATACACATCATTACTAGATGCTGTAGATCTCATAGCGTTAGTATCTTATGGACGTGTATTACTGATTAACGATGTAGGGAGTGTTAAGGAGTTAATTAGTAAGGGGTTTGTAGATCGTGGTTATGAAATACTTAGATCGTCGAATATACTTAAGGAGTTAAAGCCTTCATTTACTTTCGAGATTAAACCTTCCCTAAATATTAAACGGTATGATGATGTTTTTAGAGTTATAGTTAATGAGTTAATTAGTATTTAATTTATGATAACATTATTAGGGATGTTGTAAATGATTTATTGGAGTTCCTATGGTTAGTGAGTATTTAAGGGATATCATAGCTAAGAGGGTTGCTGGAGATATAGTGATGAGTGATAACTACGGTAGTGCTTTAAGGAAGTGGAGGGAGGTCTTTAAAGTATCACAAGTAGATCTTGCGAGGGTTATGGGGGTCTCAGCAAGCGTTATTAGTGATTATGAGAAGAATCGTAGGGTCCCAGGATCTCGCTTCGTTAAGAAGTTCGTAGATGCCTTACTAACATTAGATGGTGAGAGGGGTTGGTTAGTAGTTAAGGAGTTAGCTAAGAGTTTGAATATCCTCTACAGTAATGCTATATTAGATGTTAGGGAGTTGAACTCACCAGCTAGTTTAGATAAGATATTAGATTTAGTTGAGGGTATCGTAGTTAATTCTTACATAACCTCAGAAGGGATTTACGGTTATACAGTAATAGACAGTATTGAAGCTATTGAGAGTTTAAGCGGTAATGAGTTTTGGCAGATTATGGGTTTGAATACTAGGAGAGCGTTAGTATTCACTAAAGTAAGTACTGGTAGGTCTCCTTTAATAGCTATTAGGGTAGCCCCGACCAAACCTGCTGTAGTAGTTCTTCACGGACCTAAGAGGGTTGACCCACTAGCTATTAAATTAGCTGATAAGGAGGGGATACCACTAATACTTTCATTAATTGATGATATCAGTACATTAATTAAGAACTTAAAGATGTTATCAGGTTATCCTTAACTACCCTTCTTCTTCCTCTCCTCAATAATTACTAAAGCCTTAGCTATATCACCATCAGCCTCCCTTAAAACGTTGATTGCTGTCTCCCTATCAACACCTCCATGCTGGACTACAAAGTTTATATCGTCTTCACTAAAACTTACTTGTGAAACTTCAATACCTTCCTTCTTCTCAATGACTTTCTCACTCTTACCAATAATCTGATATACTTTCTGACCTTGTGATACGAATACTATTACATGTGGTTCCTCTATAATTATCTCTGAATTATCCGTTTCAAGAATTACTAATTTCACATTACTTAACTCCTCAACATTAATACCTAACTTCTTAAGTGTTCTTTTGAGTTCTCTAGGACTTAAAGGAATCATTTAAATCCCTCTTAATATTTATAAATAAGGAAATATAAGTGTATACAAACTGATGCGGTTTAAGGTATGGGTGATTTAGAGGTTAAGGTATTAGGTGGTGGACGTGAGGTAGGTAGGTCTGCTATAGCTGTAGGCTATAGTAGTAAGTACTTATTATTAGATTACGGTATAAATTTTTCTGAGGATGATATACCGCAATTCCCTCAACATATAAGACCTTCATTAATTGAAGGTATTGTGTTATCTCATGCACATCTAGACCATATAGGTGCTGCACCACTAATATACTCCTCATATAGAGTCCCTACAATTACTACAAGATTAACTAAGTCTTTAATAGGTATAATGATAGAGGACTTCCTAAAGATCTCAGGTTATTACATACCTTACGAGTATAATGAGTTAAACACATTACTAGATAATACTCTAGAGTTAGATTTGAATGAGGGTTTAGAGATAGGTGGTTTCCAAATAAAGTTATTAAATGCTGGTCATATACCCGGTAGCGCCATGATCTTAGTTGATATCAACGGTTATAAGATACTATATACAGGTGATGTTAATACTGTAGAGACGAAGTTAGTGAAGCCTGTTCATGTAGATGGTGTTGAAGCTGATATATTAATTACTGAAGCAACTTATGGAGATACTCAACACCCACCTAGAGATTATGTGGAGAGGGAGTTAATAAACTCTATAATCGATACTGTAGATAGTGGTGGTAACGTATTAATACCTGTCTTCAGCTTAGGTAGAGCTCAGGAAATCCTATGTGTTCTATACCAATATATCCCAGGACTAACTGTTTACTACGACGGTATGGTTAGACGTATTAGTGAGGTTATCTCAAGTTATCCTGAGTACATAAACAGGTATGACTTACTGGTTAAAGCACTTAAAGAGTTTAACATGGTTAGAAGTTCTTCTGAGAGGAAGAAGATTATTAAAGAGAAGGGTGTAGTTATAGTAGCTTCTGCTGGGATGCTTAAAGGAGGTCCTTCACAGTACTACGCTAAGCAATTATCGAGTAATTCCAGAAACGCTATATTCCTAGTTAGTTATCAGGCGAGGGGTTCTCCAGGTAGGAAGTTGTTAGAGTTTGGAGTTCTTGAGGATAAAAGTTCTTTAGTTAAGGCTAAAATCCGTTGGTTTGATTTCTCAAGTCATGCAGATTCTGAAGGACTTCTAAGGATAGTGAGGAGTTTAAGAAGTGTTAAATACGTAATAGTAGTACATTCTGAGGAAGGTGTAGGTAAGGAATTCGTAAGTAGGGTAAGTGACCTAGATAGTAGTTTAAAGGTTTACTACCCAGCTAACGGTGATACCGTATATATCAACATTTAATACCTCCCCCTCAAAACCCTCCTTACGTACAGATTATTACTTACTTCATACCCTATAGTTGAGCTAGGACCGTGACCAGGGTATACCACTACATCATATTCAAACCTAGTTACTAACATTTTCAAACTACTAGCTAACTTATCCCAAGAACCTCCAGGTAAGTCTGTCCTACCAACACTCTCTTTAAAGAGTGTATCACCAGTAAATAACGCTTTAGATGAGGGTATATAGAGAGTTATAGATCCAGGTGTATGCCCAGGTGTATGTATTATCTGAATTTCATTACCACCTAATCTTAAGGTCTCACCACCTTTAAGTAGTATATCAGGTCTAACATCATTAAATGATATGTCTATCCCCCACTCCAAAGCCCACTCAACACTTTCCTTTAAAACCTCAACATCGAGTTCGTGAAGCATAAACTTACAACCAACTAATTCTCTTAATCCCTTAACACCACATACATGGTCTGCATGTCCGTGAGTTGCTATAACACCTACTATCTCCAAATCAGAATTAATTAAATCACTAATCTTATTGAGGATTTCATCTGTAGCAGGATCTATTACTAAAGCCTCTAAAACATCGTCATCATATACTACATAAGCATTCGTACTGAGAGGACCTACAACATAGTTTAATATTCTTAACATCTTAAACCCCAAACATCACAATCCCATTAAAATTATTAAATTTCTAATGTACTGAATCCCAATAAATTAAACTCTTACTAAGTAACTCTACTTAACAACTTAGGTAGTAGTCCTTCTTATCCTTCCTATCTTTAAGAACGGGAGTATCCAGGTAAATACTGTTAGTAATGCTAGTCCTATAGCTATAGGTCTTGAAACAAATATTATCGGGTTTAAATCAGCTTTGATCAGACTTGTAATGAAGTTAAACTCTACCATAGGGCCTAATATAATTGCTAATACTACTGATGGTATCGGTATTCCTAACCTACCCATAAAATACCCTAGAATTCCTAATACTAACATAACCCAAACATCAAATATACTATTATTTACTGCGTAAGAACCTACTACACAGAATACAGCTATTATAGGGACTAAGATATTCCTAGGAACTCTTAATATGTTAGTAGATAACTTAATCGCTAAATACCCTACTACTACCATCAATATATTAGCTAAGATGAATACTATGAATAAAGCAGTTACTAAAGTCCCATGCCTCTCAAATAACATAGGTCCAGGTCTTAAACCATGAGCCATTAAAGCTCCTAGAGCTATAGCTGTAATTGAATCACCAGGTATCCCGAATACCAATGTAGGTATCCACGCACCACTAATAGCTGCATTATTAGCTGTAGTAGCACCTACTACACCCTCTAACGTCCCCTTACCAAATTCCTCAGGTTTCTTACTAACCCTCTTAGTAACTCCGTATGAGACCCAAGCAGCTATATCAGCTCCAGCACCTGGTAAAGCACCTACGAATGTTCCTATAAGAGCGGATCTAGTAATTGTTGTCTTAAACTTCTTTAAAGCTACTACTGCCTGTTCAAAGACTTTCTCACCTCTTAATAACTGTACTGTAAATCTTTCATGAGGTCTTGATATCTGCTTAAGTAATTCTGGTATTGCGAAGAGTCCTATCATTGCAGGTATGAAGCTAATACCGTTAAGTAACTCAATACTACCGAAGGTAAATCTAACATAACCGTATACTGGTTCAATACCTATAGACGCTATTAAGAATCCTATAATCACACCTAAAACTCCTTTAATAGGTTCTTCAGCTGATATTATTATAGCCATTGAGAGACCCCATAATGTTAACCAGAAGTACTCTACCGTTGAGAAATTAGATGTGAATTCAGCTAACGCTGGTGCTGAGAACATTAGTATGAGTGAACCTATTAAACCACCTAAAGCACTACATACTAAGTCAGCACCTAAAGTAGATGCTGGCTTCCTCCTACCTAATTGATAAGCATCAATTGTTTGAGCTGCTGAAGCTGGAGTTCCAGGGATCTTAAGGAGGACTGCAGGTATATCACCTGAGAATATAGCGACTGTAGCCATAGCTACTATCATAGATATACCTGCTAATGGATCCATAAAATATGTGAAGGGTACTAAGAGTGCTGTAGCCATAGTAGCTGTTAACCCAGGCATAGCACCTATGAAGACCCCGAAGAACTCAGCAATAATTACAGCGAGGATTATGTGTGGTTGTAGAACTAATTGTAGAGCGTCGTAGACGTTCATGATATCACCTAAACACTATAGACCCTAAAATAGGTTCTGGAACTACTACTTTAAGTATACCTATGAAGAGTATATAGATGAAGAAAATCATTGCAGAGCTTATACCTAAAGCCTTAAACGTAGACACACCATAAACTACCTGAACTAACAGCATATATATTAAAGATGTTAGTAAGAACCCTAAATAAGGTATTAATGCTATGTAGATGACAGTCATAACTATAAACTTAATAGCATTTAAAACCTCTTTATCCTTAAACATCCTGATAAAAGTATCAACTTTTAAAATTGAGGTGAATTCTTTACTACTCTTTAAACGTTTAATGGATTTAAGTATTAGAATAACCCCGCAAATTATAGAGATTATTGAGAGAATTGATGGAAAGAAAGACGGTCCTGGATACCCCCTAGTAATCAATAAAGGCATATCCTTACTTAAAAGTGTGAAGAATAAACCGATAATTAAGGCAGTAATACCTACTATGAAATCCTTCATACTTTAACCCCTCTACAGAATAAAAGATCATTAAAAATAAAAAGTTTTAATTAATTATAATTGGGGTCACTATGCGTAACCAGCAGCTTTCAACAACTCACCAATTACCTTGAAGTCTTCTTCTAAGAACTTAGCGAATTCATCAGGAGGTAGGTAGGCCATTCCAAAACCGTTTTTCTCCATAAACTCCTTCCACTGAGGTGAATCGATAACTTTCTTTAAAGCGTCATGTAGGATCTTAACGATATCGTCTGGAGTGCCCTTAGGTACTGCAAGACCTCTCCACGCACCGAATTTCCAGTCAATACCTAACTCTTTAAGTGTTGGTACATCAGGGAATGCAGGGTTTCTCTTATCATCCATAACTGCTAACGCCTTAACCTTACCAGCTTCGATTAACGGCCCTGCCTCAGGTAAACTACATGTGCAGATATCCACACCACCAGCTATTAGGTCCTGAAGACATGGTGCTGCACCGGTACTAGGTACCCACGGTAATGCGTTAGGATCTACTCCTGCAGTCTTAAGCCATCCTATCCTAGCTAAGTCCCACACACCTCCCTTAGCTGTCCCAGAAGCTTTCAACTTTCCTGGATTAGCTTTAATGTAGTTAGTTAGTTCTATAGCATCCTTCCACGGAGCATCAGCTCTAACTATGATTGCTGCAGCATCCCAATTATAACGCATTATAGGTTTGAAGTCCTTATAACTTACGTTAGCTAACCCCATCCACACAAATGTAGATAGCTCGAAGGTTATCACACCGATAGTATGTCCGTCTGGAGGTGCTGTAGCCATAGCTAAATGACCTATAGTACCTCCACCACCAACTTTATTCTCAACAATCGTCTTCCAACCAGTCATATTCTCTAGTAACGCTGCAAGCATCCTAGCAGTCCTATCAGTACCACCACCAGCAGCCCATGAAACTATGAATGTGATAGGTTTTGTCGGGAACTTAGGAGGTGCTGTAACTGTTGTGTAGTAGTAGAGACCTCCAACAACTACAGCTATTATTAATATAACTATAATTAATGATGTTGTTTTAGAAATACCTGAAGTAAACACTCTGAAATCACCGTAAATTTTACGTTATAAATATTTTTAAGTTTTCATTAACGAATATAAGTTAATGTATAGTTTATTAGAGTTTGAGTTATATTATAACTTGATGACGTATGCGTGATGAGGGATTCGTAATACCTTACGGTGATGGGGTTATCTCAATAAGTGTTCGAGGAGCTGTTTTGAAGAAGCCGAGGTATGTAGGTAGTGTAGGTGTTGAAGATGAGTTAAACATTATTGATAGTTCTTTAGAGAGTCCTATAAATACTCCATACTTGAGTGAGTTAGTTAGTAGTTCTTCGAGGGTGGCTTTACTAGTTAGTGATATCACTAGACCATGTCCTTCAAGTAAGATAGTCCCGATAATTCTTAAGAAGCTGCTTTCGTATGGTGTTAAGAAGGATAATATCTTGATAGTATTTGCTACAGGTATTCACAGACCTCATACAATGGATGAGTGGGTTAAGTTATTAGGTGTTGATGTTGTGAGGAGTTTTAAGGTATTAGACCATAACGCCTTCGATAAAAATAACTTAACATATGTTGGTAGGACTTCTAGGGGTACCCCAGTAGAGGTTAATTCCTTAGTGTTTAACTCTGATTTAATGATTGGGGTTGCTAATGTAGATCCTCACTACTTTGCTGGTTATAGCGGTGGTGGTAAGAGTGTATTACCTGGTGTTTCATCTTATGTGAGTATTAGGGAGAATCATAAGATGATGTTATTACCTGGTGCTGAATTAGCTCGACTTGATGGTAATCCTGTTAGGGAGGATATTGAGGAGGCAGCATCTCTCGTAGGTCTTGAGTATATAGTTAATGTAGTTTTAAGTGAGTCTAAGGAGGTTCTAGGGTGTTTCTCAGGACACTTCATTAAAGCTCATAGAGAAGCTGTTAAATTCTTTAATGAGATTTACGGGGTTGAGATTGGTAGGAGGTATGATGTAGTAGTTACTTCTCCAGGAGGTTTCCCTAAAGATATAAACTTATATCAAGCACATAAAGCTTTAGAAGTAGCTTTTAAGTGTGTTAGACCTGGTGGTGTTATCATATTACTTGCTGAGTGTAGGGAGGGGGTTGGTGATAAGAAGACTGAGGAACTACTATACTCAGGTCTAACTCCTGAGGAGGTAGTTAGTTTCGTTAGAGAGAACTTCGACTTAGGTTATCATAAAGCTTATGCAATAGCTAGAATAGCTACTAAGTCAAACATACTTATAGTATCGAAGAACATCAAGGATTCAAAACTCTACAAGAGATTCAACAACTTTGAGGAAGCATTAAAATATGCTTATGAGTTAATCGGTAGTGGTGATTCTTTAATCCTACCCTACGCTTCATCTATGATTCCGAAGGACTTAATATAACTTCTTAATTATGTTTAAAGACTTATCAGTCTTAGCTATAGATACTTCCCTTCTAGTCTCTAACTCAGTAATTGCTCTAATAGCATCTACATTTTCTGGAATGACGTTAGATTCATTAGGTGTTGCCCACATTAGATATACTTCCCTACCATCAGATGATACTGAGATACTATCACCCCATACAGGTATTTCGTAGAGGTCTCCTCTAGACCTACCTAAATCCCTAGCAAGTTCAAATATTGAGTTAAGTCCTTCAATACCGTCAGACCCCCTAACTAATACAACCCTAGGTTCCTCATTAAGAACGTTAACAACATCATCAAGTTTTACAGTATTATTCAATTCAATCATAGCCATATGTAGGTGGTATAAGTTATGACTTCCTTTAGCAGCCATAGTAACTATATCTAAGTCATGTATTACTGTCTTAGCATCTGGTCCGTGATGTGACGGTACTTGAAGTTCAGGTACTACTGTATTCATAATACCTGTATGACTAGATTCCCAAACATCAACAGCTCTCCTGATGATCACTACCCTAGCTTTCTTAACCTTAAACTTCTCATGAATACCACCAACAACTCTACATATAGCCGTAGTATTACAACTAACAACCCTAACAAACTGCTTACCTAATGCTTCCTCATAATTCCTCTGTGCTACGAATGATGTACCTGCAACCTCATGCTTCTCACCCCCCTGAAATACTGCTTTAACCCCGTACTTCTCATACAATATCCTATTCTTAGCACCTACCTTAGCTGGTGTACAGTCGATAACTACATCAACACCTCCACTTCTTAAGAGTTCTTCTAAAGTCCCGGAAACCGGTATACCACCCCTCCGCATATCATCTAATTTATCCGGTAGTGAGGAGTATATGTTAAATCCTTTAGTTACTGCGATTTTAACCCTCCAATCAGCTACTATATCTGAGATACCTACTAATCTCATATCATCTTGCTTAAGTACTGCATCAGCTACTCTCTTACCGATAACCCCATAACCATTTACAATAACCTTAACTAGGGGTTTACCCATCAGAACACCTAAGTATAATTAAGTATCTACGGTTTAAATACTTAAGAATTATTAATCATACCCTCATACTCTCTTAAGTATTTATTAGCTAAATCCATATCCCCCTTAAGCTTATAAGCATCAGCTAACTCTTTAAGTACTTCAGGAGTTCTCCTACAACGTAACGCGTTCTCGTAATTCTTAATAGCGTTCTCTAAATCACTTACTAATACGTAAAGTCTGGCTAACCCTAAATAACCCTCATAACTATTCACATCTAAACTCACAGCTCTCATAAATAAACTGTAAGCATTCTTAAACGCTCTCTCAGACTGTTCCTTAAATGAGAAACCACTCTTCTCCTCATACTCCTTAAGGATTTTCAAGTAGTTAAGGTATACATTACCTCTAATAACGTATGACTCAGGATTTAGAGGGTCTAACAATCCTAGAATCTCACTAAGTATGAATACGTTAGTTAAGGGGTGTTCTACAACCCCAACATTATCTAAGTACTCTATAATCACCCTATAATTCTCTAACCATGACTTAAGCACCTTCTTAAAACATCTTACTAAACCATCATATGACTTCAGTAAGTATTCAATAACTTCTTCAGGTTTTAAACTTAGTAAATCATCACTTAAGTTAATTAGTAATAGGTTAAGTATTGAGTAACGTCCTACACTATCAGCTCCCATAGCTTCCTTAAAAATACTTAAGACCTCCTTTACTAAACCCTTATCACTACTACCTTTAGAAACTACTTCATTCAATCTTATGAAGAATTTAGATAGTAACTCCTCAACACTCAATTTAAACACCTACTTACTACTGACTACCTTACTTTTAGGTGGTTTTAATATTAGTGGTGAGCTTAGTAGTGCTGCGATAATACATGATATTGCAACAATCATTAACGGTAGTCTATACGTACCGTAAACTTCTACTAAATATGCTGTGAGCCAACCGGCAAGTAAACCTGCCCAAGCCTTAGCAGTATATGTGATACCGTAGTTCACTGTAACATACTTACTCCCATAGTAATCACCTATAATTGACGGGTAGAACGTATATGGTGCACCACCAAATAATGATATTATGGTCGCTAATACTACGAATAACTCCGGTATTACCCCAATATACGATAGCATTAGTAGTGATATACCTAATGATGTGTAGAATAAGACCATAGTCTTCTCCCTACCAACACGATCTGATATGAGTCCAGCTAAGATCCTACTAAATCCATTAGCTAGCGGGTAAGATATTAAGACTATATTTAAATATTCTTGTGAAATACTGAATTCTGAAGCTATCATCTTTAGTTGCGCTCCAAATATCAACACTACTGTAGGGGTTATGATGAATGTTAAATATATGATATACCATTGCCAAGTCATTAACATCTCCTTAGGACTGTAATCAATACCTTTACTTGAGGTCTTACCTACACTTCTAACAGTAATATCCTTAGGGTAACTCATCATTAGTGAGAGTAGTGTTAGTAATGAAATCATTAATAAACCTATGTATAGAAATGTCATTCTAAATCCGTGACTATTAATTAATGTTTGGATTGGTATGTTAAGTATTGATGCTCCTGCACCAAAACCGAAGGTAACTATACCGGTGGCAAGACCTCTACGTTCGGGAAACCACTTAACAGCTGTTGCAGTTGCTATACCATATAATGTACCTACTCCTAGAGAACCTAAACCATATGTTATATAGAGTTCGATAGGGTTTGAAATTGTTGATGAGAGAATGAAGCCTAAACCAGTAATTATTGAAGCTATCATAGCTACTTTCCTAGGACCGTAACTATCTGCTAAGAAGCCTGAGAACGGCTGTATAAATGTTGATGCATATGTGAATACTGTAAAAGCTATTGATACTGTAATAAGACTCCACATCAACTCCCTACTTACAGCATACGCAAATAAAGACCATGAGTACTGATAAATACTTATTACCATCATAATCGCTGTTGAGGCTATGATTATAGCCCACCTACTCAAACCCGTATCATCCACCAGAGAACGATTATATAAGGTAATTTATATTTTAAGTACTATCTTAAACAATACTAGTAATCATAATTACTGCTTAAGCATATTAAGTGAGTTTAATGATTATATAGAAGTAATTAAGCGAAAAATACATCCTTTGTTTTATGTTTAAGGCATGTAACCCTTATCTTTATAGTACTTAGCAGCACCTGGGTGGATATCCCATAGACCTCCTAACTTCCAATTCTCCTTAGGGTCGAATTCTTCGAAGTATTTAGCTGCAGCTACTATATAGTCTTTATGCTCATCTAGTAATCTAGCTACTTGATATACGAAGTCTTCTGGTAGTGTAGCTCTACATAAGAACACTGGATAGTCAACTAATGATGGGTAATCCTCCTTAACCCATCTGTAAGAACCTTTAGGTATGTATGCTTTTCTAAAACCGAATGTCTTAGTCATGAATTCGAAATCCTCATCTGTTAGGTAGAATGGTTCTAACTCCATAGTAGTATCTGCTTCAACCATAGCACTATAACCAATACCTCCAAACGCTACATATACTTGAATCTTACCCTCTCTCATCATCTGAACAATATCTGTGTGAGACCCTAGGAATACAGTACCACCAGCCTTCCTAATATCATCATATGTAACCCCATATTTAGATAATAGAGTCCTAGTAGTGAATTCTTCAGCAGTACCCCTAATATTAGTACCTATAGCTACTCTCTGACCAGCTTTAACCATCTCAGCTAGTTCTTTAAAGTTACTTGCTGGGAACCCCTTAAGTTTTACAGCGTGGAAGTACTGTGTGTATAGACCTCCTGCTAATAACTTAACATTAGTGAAGTTAATTACCTCACCCCAATAATCCTTAGCTAATGTAGGGTCTTTAGCAACTGCTGATTGCCAAGCATAAGCCATACCTATATCAACTTCGTTCTTAGATACAGCAAGTATGTTAGGTCCTGAACCACCTGGCTGAACAGTTGATGCTACCTTTAAATGCTTAGTAATCAGATCTCCTAAACCAGCACCTATAGGATACCAAGCACCTCCAATACCACCAACCTTAATGATTACTTCTTTAGGCCAGTGTGGTGGTGGGGTTGGTGGTGGCGGAGTTATTGTAGGTGTTGGAGTTATAGTTATTGTTTCTGTTATAGTTACTTTCTCAGTCTTAGTTACTGTAGTAGTTACTACTGAAGGAGCTACTGTCTCTGTTATAGTTACGGTCCTAGGTACAGCAGCTGCAGAACCTGCGAAATAACCAACAACACCAGCAACAACTATTAGAACAACCAGTACAGCTACTAAGACTGATGAAATTTTCTGAACACTCATAACAACTACCTCTATTACTATCAGTATAAGTAGTTTATAAATCTTTAATACGGAGTACTCTTAATAAGTATAACCAAATAATTAATTACGTAGAAAATGTTGGTTACGGGGAGATTATTAGGTTAAAAATAAGTTAGATTTTCTGGATTAATTGTTTTACTAGTTTAACAGCTCTTACTGGGTTGAATATACCGCAACTACAGCATGCAGCCATTACTTCAGCAGCTTCCTCAGCTGTTATCCTACCTCTCTTAACGTCTTGAGCTAACTTCATTACTAGGTGTCTAGATACGAATTGATGTCCACACATAGTACATATCTTAAGTACTTCCTCATACTTAGGTAGTAATTCAGTCTTACCCCAAATACCTAAGGATATATTAACAGTATGTGGTCTAGTTATTTTCTTAACCTCATCATATAATCCACTAATAACTACTGACATACCTAGGTCAGCTGCCTTTAAATCATCTATAACTTTCTTAACAGTCTCTATATCTGTGAATACTCCGTGGAATATAGATCTATCATGTACTCCCTCAAGTAACTTCTCAACAGGTTTAATCCTAAACCCAGCCCTATACATACTTCCTTGAGTCATATCACCAGTGTTTACCGGGTTATACTTATTGATTATCTTTAAAGCCTCAGCTAACTTAGGTGCTGCACCTTTATCATTAAACCCTCTAGCCGACATCACTAGTACTATGAAGTCCTCCTTCAACTCTTCGTAAGTTCCCATCCTATGTAGTGTGTGAGTCATTACTCCCACCCAATAAACGGCTTACCTAAACCTATGTTTATCTTCATATTAGGTCTAGGTTCTATACCTACTTGCCTAAGTACTTCAAAAGCTTCTGGCTCACCATCAGGTTTTACACGACTTACTATCCCTACAGAGATTACAGTATTTAATTCCTTACTAACCTCCTTAACTATCTCTAATACCTTAGGAGCTAATTCCTTAGATGTCTTAGCCTCAACTACTGCTGATAGTAGGTATACATTACGTAGTTTAGGATCTCTAACCTCACCAGTCTTAGGATCTATCAATAACTTAGTAACTGGGTTCTCAATTTCGAATGTGACGTAGGGGGCTATAGCCTTACATACCTTCTCAATATCTGATACTCTCACACCTACCCCAGTAGGTCTACCCATATCTAATGAGAACCCAACCTCACCAAACTTAAACCTACCAGTAACGTCGTTAGTCTTCATCTCCTCAGTACCTCTACCAGCCATCCCGGTCTCAGGCCATACAGCAGTTGCTGATGCAAAGAAGAACTTCAACCTACGTTCAAATGACATCTTCTCAGGTGGTGTAGGTTCTATAGCGTCTTTAGGACATCTAGCAACTCTATAACATATCCAACACTCAACACATCTATCCTCATCAACTCTAGCGAAGGTCTTACCACCCTCACTCACTATATGTATAGCACCTGTCGGGCAGAACGGTACGCAGTGTGTACATGCAACACACTTATTAGGGTTTATGTACAGATACACCACCTCTCACACTAATTACCCCTAGAATTAAAAACTTTATGGCTTAAAATACAGTAGTAGTTAGTTTTATCTTTATTTAAATCAGTATGTAATATAGGTAAGACGTAGTTGAGGGTTGAGGAACACTTATGTGTTAAGTGTAGAGGTGGTAAAGGACTATGTAGACTTACATACTGTCCAGTCATAGTTAGTAATATAGTTAAGGACTTAAGTTTACGTATAGGTAGTGAGGTCTACGGTTCTTCACCTCCTTCAGTATTTGTAGGTAGGTATGGTTATCCGTACGTTAGGGTAGGGCCTGCTACACCTCCAGAGTTAGGAGATACATACTTATATGATACACCAGAACTTTGGCTTAAGTACACATTAAATGATGTATTAAATTTCCGGTACTCATTAATTAGGGGTACATACATAACAACTATCAATAATGTAAACGATAGATACGTACGTGATTTACAGGAACTAACACTAACTTTAAGACCTGTAGATATAGAGATGAAGTTTGAGAAACCACCTAAGCCTAAGGTATTACTTGATGAGTACTTACCTCCTCAAGGACCTTCAGCACCTCTAAAGAGTTTAAGAATATGTAGTAACCCTGTTAGTGATAAGAGGGTTGAGAAGGTATTCTACGATACTGATTTAAAGGCTTTTGAAGGTGTTGTAAGGTTGTATAAGGATGGTGTTCCAGTATCAGTTATTCAGAGGTTATTAAGTGTTGGTGGTTTAGGTTCTAAGAACTTTAGGAGGTTAGTACCTACTAGATGGTCTATCACAGCTGTTGACGCTATAGTATCTCAGTATATACTTAAGCATATTAGGAATTACCAACCAGTAAACACGTACTTACTGTTTATTAGGAGTTTTATGGATAATCTATTCATAGGTATCTTAGCTCCTAGGATGTGGAGTTTTGAGTGGATGGAGGCGTGGTTCCCAGGTAGTACTTGGAATAGGTTTGGAGGTGATGTTGAAGTTGAAGGAGATTATGAGGGATTTAAAGGTAGGAGTGAATACCCAGACATAGGTGGTTGTTACTATGCTGCAAGACTAGCTAGTACTGAAGCATTATTAAGGATGAGGAGACAAGCTACGGTAATATTATGGAGGGAGATTTACGAAGGGTTTAACATACCTATTGGTGTATGGTTTGTTAGAGAGAATTTAAGAGCTATGTTTAACGATAAACCTAAAACATTTACATCAATTAATGAGGTCCTAAACTACTTAAGAAGTAATAAGATTACGAGAGTCCCCCTAGATGTATGGATTAAGAAGTCAAGACTAATAAACATATTATTACATCAGGAGGTACTAGATAGATTCACACGTTGGTAATCATGACTAAATACATCTATATTAAGGTGAAGTCAGTATTAACACCCTCAAAGTTACCTGATATAGACTACGCATTAAATCCCTACATAGGTTGTGAACATGGATGTATCTATTGTTACGGACCTGACTTCTGTAGGAGATACCCAGAAGTTATTCATAATTGGGGTTCTACAGTATTAGTTAAGGATAACTTAATTAATGTACTTAAGAAGGACTTAAGAAGAGTGAGGAGGGGGGTTGTTGGGATTTCAACTATTACAGATCCTTACCAATCGATAGAGAGTAGCCTATGTCTTACTAGAGAAGCTATAAGACTGCTACTACAGAATAACTTTAAAGTATCTATACAGACTAAATCACCTCTACTCTTAAGGGATTTAGACGTATTAGATGATGAGAATGTTGATGTAGGTTATACAATAACTACTTTAAGAGATGCTTTAGCAAGGTATTTAGAACCTAATGCACCACCACCAAGTTCGAGGAGTAAGGCTGTGTATGAAGTATCTCAACATATTACTGATACATGGGTATTCCTAGGGCCTATAATACCTAAGATAAATGATTCTGAAGAGATCATCAGTGAAGTTGTAGAGTTTACCTCCTCAGTAAATTCCTACATAATATATGATAAGCTAAATATAAAGCCGTTAATGCTTCATAACATGAGGGTTAAGTGGGGATTTAAAGTAGATATAGAGGAGGTTATTAACTTAAGTAACGATCTGAACTATGTTAGGAATTTAGATATGTTAATACATAACCTCTGTAGGAAGTATAGAGTTAAATGTGTACCAGCATTTAAACTACTCACTTAAAAACATCTACTACTTCAGGTTTAAGATACTTGATTAAGTCCTCAGTAACTATCTTAACTAAAGTGTTTAAATCCCCACCACCACATACTACATACTCCTTCTCAAGTATCTTAGGGTCTAGAAGTCTACGAAACTTCAACACGTTACTTAATAGTGGGCTAACAGCTCCTGCAGGAACTTTAAGTACTTTTAATACTTCATCAGGTGTAGCTAACTTAACCTCTAGCCCTAAATACCTACTTAATTTAGTAGTATCAACTCTACGGTCACCTCTTACAAATAAGATTATATAATCTTTATCACCTACCCTCATAAGTAATGTCTTAACTATAGTGTTAGACTCCTCCCCACTAAGTCTACATGCCTTACTAACAGTCTCAACAGTATCTGTAAATTCAAGTAGTTGAGCTCTTAATCCAAACTCTCTGATATTCCTAACAACTTCCTCTTTAGGATTAGCTGATGTCAGTATTAACACCTAAATCCTCATCTTAAGTAACTTCCTAACCTCATCAACAACTATAATGACTAAAGGTACTACAGCCATGTATAAGAACGTCTCTGGAGGTAGTGGGACTGCACCGAATGCTATATTAACTGGTGTGTAGAGGACTACTAACTGTAGAGCTAGTGATGCTAGTAATGCGGGTATTAACCATTTATTCCCAGGTATTCTCCATATGTTTAAGTTCTCACTCCTAGAAACTATAGCTCGGCCGAACTCTGATAAGACTAATGTAGTGAATGCTACTGTCTGAGCAAATGCTAGTCCATATGGTAACGTAGCTCTAAATAAGGTTATCACCATACCACCTAATAACGTACCCATAACTATGTAGTAGATTAACTTCCTATTAGTTATGAATCTCTCCTTAGCTGATCGAGGAGGTCTCTCAAGTAATCCAGGCTCAGGTGGTTCGAAACCTAAAGCTATTGCCGGTAACGCATCAGTAGTTACGTTAACCCATAATAGATGTATAGGTCTTAATATAGGTGGTAACCCTATTAACTCAGCACCGAAGACTGAAGCTACTTCACCTAAGTTACATGTGAGTAGGTAGTTAATAGGTTTCTTAAGATTCTCAAATATCACCCTACCCTCCTTAACAGCTTCTACAATAGTTACGAAGTTATCATCTAATAATACTAGCTGTGATGCTTCTTTAGCAACTTCAGTACCTTTAATACCCATAGCAACACCTATATCAGCCATCTTAAGTGCTGGTGCGTCATTAACACCATCACCAGTCATAGCAACTCTATAACCCTTACTCTTTAAAGCTTTAACTATCTTAGCCTTATGCTCAGGTGTTACCCTAGCATACACACTAATTCTATCTACGATCTTAGTAAACTCTTCATCACCCATAGCATCTAACTGTCTACCCTCAAGAACATTCTCCTCACTAGCATCTAACCCTATCATCCTAGCTACAGCTATAGCTGTTAACTTATGATCACCTGTAACCATAACTACCTTAATACCTGCCCTCCTACAAGATTCTATAGCTTCCTTAACACCCTCTCTAGGCGGGTCGATTATCCCTAAAACCGTTAAGAATGTTAAATCCCTCTCAACATCTTCAGAACTCTCAGGTATGTAATCTATAAATCTATAAGCTACTCCAAACGTCCTATAACCATTCGATGCTAACTCTGTTATGTAGTCTGTAATACGTTTCTTAATATCTACAGACATTCTCGTATCAGAACCGCTAAGTCTAACACTACTTGAGATTTCTAGAAGTATTTCTGGAGCTCCTGAAGATATCGCTAAATACCTACCACCGTACTCGTGGATAGTAGTCTTCCTCTTCCTAAACCTATCGAACGGGAATGTCTTAACTAACCTATACTTCTCAATAGCTGATTTAACACCCTCCTCACCTAATCCCTTATACGCAAGTACTAATGCTGCACCCTCAGTTGGTGATCCACGTATCCTCCACTGCCCACCCTCTCGCACTAACTTAACATCAGGTGATGTATGTATTGCTAGTAGGTCTAGTAGGAAGCGGACATCAGCTTCATTACCAACACCCTCTACAAGCTTAATCTCACCCTTAGGTTCGAAACCACTACCTGTTACATCATACGTCGTGTTAAGCATCTTAATAACTTTAACAGTCATTTCAGCCTTAGTTATAGTTCCAGTCTTATCACTACAGATAACGTTACAAGCTCCTAAACCCTCAACAGCAGCTAACTTCCTAACTAATGCATTCTTAGCAGCCATCCTCCTAGCACCTACAGCAAGTATTGCAGTAGCAATAGCTGGTAAGCCCTCAGGAACTGCCGCAACACCTAACGCAACTGCTAACATTAATGCGTCTAGAACATCAGTATGTTCTGCGTATAAAGTCATGACGAAGACGATAGCACATATCCCTAAGATTATAGTACCTATCCTCTTACCGAACTCATCTAATTCTACCTCAAGCGGTGTCTTCTCTTCCTCAGCCTCAACAACCATCTTAGTTATCTTACCAAACTCGGTGTTCATACCAGTAGCTACTACAACTGCCTTACCCTTACCCCTAACTACGTAAGTACCCATAAACACCATATTCTTCCTATCACCAACTATAGCGTCTGGAGGTAGTGTTATGTTAGCTAACTTAGCTACAGGTGTTGACTCTCCAGTTAGTGGTGCCTCATCAGTTTCTAGGTCTATAGACTCTACAACTCTAGCGTCTGCAGCAATCCTATCACCTTCACTAAGTAGTAATATATCACCAGGAACTACTTCAGAAGCTTCTATAACCTTCTCCTCACCATCCCTTAACACCTTACATGTAGGTGCTGCTAACTTCTTAAGAGCTTCTAAAGTCCTCTCAGCCCTATACTCCTGTACAAAACCCATGATAGCCATTATCAAAACTATTATTAGAATTGCTGTAGCGTCTATCACCTCACCTAAAATGAGTGAGATCACAGTAGCTGCTAACAGTATACCTATTAAGAAGTTAGCGAACTGCTTAACAAACATCTCTAGAGGACTTTTCTTCTTAGCAACTAACTCATTACGACCGAACTTACGTAACCTCTCCTCAACTTCACTTGATGTTAAACCACTTAACCTACTACCAACTTTCTGTAGTACCTCCTCAACCGTGAGAGAATGCCATGGAATACTCACTAAGACACCCCATAAATCAAATTAAGACTGATTTATATTTTTAAATGATTAATTAAGTACTTTCTAAGGGGTTAACGAATTATCCTCTTCAATCACCTAATAAATTAGTAGATAACTTACTTATAGTGATAGTCTAATCCGAACTTTATGTTTAAGTACTTTCTAAGGCCAATACTCTGAAAGTTCTCTTATATCTATTAATGAGTTATTATCCTTGAGTAACCAAATAGCTTTAGAGAGTTCGTATGCTAGATTAGCATTCAGTATTAACGGTATATTTAAATCTACTGTTAACCTCCTAATGCTGTAGTCCTTCTCAGGGGTGTAGCCTGTCGTAATTACTAGACCTACATCACCACGTCTTAGACGTTCTAAAGATTCATCATATGATATAGTATTAGAATTATTTATTGACATACCCTCAATAGTTACTACATCATACCCAATCTTCTTGAAAATGAATGATACCTCACTCAGTAATGGTTTATCTTCAGGGACAGCTGTGTAGATCATTATTAACTCCTCATTCTTAGGTAATCTATTAGGTGTTACTGATAACCAACTCTTAAGTAATGCGTCCTCGAATGACTTACCTAGTGATGCTACCTCACCAGTACTCCGCATTTCAGGACCTAAGAACGGGTATGCACCCCTAACTTGAGCCCATGAGAATTGAGGTGATTTAACAGCCCATGACTTAGCAGGTAATTCAAGGTATTCACCAGACTTACCAATCCTTAAACCATCATCAAGAATTGCTTGAGCAGTTAACTCCATAAGGTTAATACCTCTTGACTTACTTGAGAAAGGCATAGACCTACTAGCCCTTAAGTTAAGTTCTAAGATATAGACTGTATCGTCCTTAACCACAAACTGTATGTTGAATGGACCCTTAATTTCTAACTCTAGAGCAAGTCTTAAGGCAGCATCATGAATTTCCTTAATCACATCATTACTTAACCTCCTAACAGGTGTTACCATAGTTGCATCACCACTATGAACTCCTGCAGGTTCTATATGTTCTATAGTAACACCTACAACCTTCCTACCATCAGATACTGCATCTACTTCAACTTCTAACGCATTATCTATAAATCTAGAGATCACTACTGGGTACTCCCTAGAAATCTTAGTAGCTACCTTAAGGAAGTCTACTAACTCATTAACATTATAAGCTATCTTCATAGCAATACCGCCTAATACGTAACTCGGCCTAACTATTACTGGGAACCCTATCTCATAGATATTCTTAAGGACTTCCTCAAGACTTGTAACTTCAATCCATGGTGGTTGTTTAAGACCTAAGTAGTCCAGGAGTTTAGAGAATTTAGCCCTATTCTCAGCCCTATCCACACTAAGACCGCTAGTACCGAGTAACTTAACACCGACGTCCTCAAGCTTCTTAGCTAAGTTATTCGATATCTGACCCCCTACAAATGCTACTACACCTACAGGTTTCTCTAAATCCACTATATCTCTAACAGTTTCTAAGGTAATCTCATCAAAATATAACTTCTCATTAACATCCCAATCAGTTGAAACAGTCTCTGGATTATAGTTAAGTACTATGACCTCATAACCTCTCCTACCTACAGCCTTACTTAAATTAACTGTAGCCCAGTCAAACTCTACTGAAACACCAATCCTGAACACACCAGCACCTAACACTAATACCTTCTCCTTAGACTTCCTACTGAAGTCTAAATCATCTATAGAACCACCATAGGTTAGGTAGAGGTAGTTAGTCCTTGCAGGCCATTCAGCAGCTAAAGTATCTATTTGCTTAACGTAAGGTCTAACACCCTCAGAAATCCTCAACCTCCTTAAGTACTCAACATCCATACCTAACAACTTAGATAGTTGCTCATCACTAAATCCGTATTCCTTAGCCTTAGCTATAGTCTTAACTAGTAAGTCGTAATTTAATTTAATTTCCTCCTTCCTACTACGTAACTCTTCAGTAAAATCAACTATATCCTTAACGACTTGGATAAAGTACTTATCTATACCGGTAATCCTGTGGAGTTCATCAACACTAACACCGAGTTTTAATGCCTTAGCTGTATGGAGTATCCAGTAAGGCTCTCTCTTCCTAAGCTTCTCAATAACTACTGATAACGGTATATCCTCATCATAGTAAGATCCACCAACAACTCCAGGCTCTCCAATATCTAACATCCTAATAGCCTTCTGGAAAGCCTCGTAGAGATTCCTACCTATAGCCATAACCTCCCCAATACTCTTCATCTCACTACCTAAACTTCTCTCAGCACCTACGAACTTCTCTAAATCCCATCTAGGTACCTTAACAACTACGTAATCAAGACTTGGCTCAAAGCATGAGCAGGTAATCCCAGTAACTTTATTTATTACCTCATCTAACGTGTAACCTAACGCTAACTTAGTAGCTATATACGCTAGTGGGTAGCCAGTAGCTTTACTAGCTAACGCACTACTCCTAGACATCCTAGGATTAGTCTCAATGATGTAGAACTCCTCAGAGAATGGATTTAATGCTAGCTGAACATTACACTCACCTATCAAACCTATAGCTTCAGCAACCTTCATACTAGCATTTCTTAGTAATTGATACTCTCTATCATTTAGGGTTTGACATGGTGCTATAACTACAGACTCACCAGTATGTACACCCATAGGATCAGCATTCTCTAAACATGCTACAGCCACTGAATTACCCCTCCTATCCCTCATAACTTCAAACTCTATCTCCTTCCAATGATGTAGGTACTTCTCTATGAGGACTAACCTTATATCACTATGAGCTAAAGCTCTTAAAATATTCTCCTTAAGATCCTCCTCATCCCAAGCTATGAAGGAACCCCTACCACCTAAGTTAAAACTAACCCTACATATTACTGGGTAACCTACCTGATTAGCTACTTCTAAAGCCTCATTCAAACTCCTAGCAGCACCACTCATCGGTACAGGTAATGACCAAGCCTTCATAGTCTCCTTAAACAACTCTCTATTCAACGCCTTCTCAATACCATCAACAGGCGTACCGTAAACTCTAACCCCGTACTTACGTAAAATACCTTTCCTCTCCAACATTACACCTACTGATAACGCTGACTGACCTCCAAACCCTAATAATATACCGTCAGGTCTCTCACGATCTATAACAGCCTCAATAAACTCTACTTTAATAGGTATTAAGTAAACTCTATCAGCTAGCTCATGACTAGTCTGTATAGTTGCTATGTTAGGATTAACTAATACTGTCTTAATACCCTCCTCCTTAAGTGCTTTAAGTGCTTGACTACCACTATAATCGAATTCAGCTGCTTCAGCAATCTTAATAGCTCCAGAACCTATTACTAATACCTTAGAAGGTAGTTCCATACCTCTCCACCAATCTCTTAAATAAGTTGAATATCCATTCAGAATCTAGGGGGCCTGGAGAACCTTCTGGGTGGAACTGAACTGTAACTACTGGTTTACTAAGGTGTTTTAACCCCTCAACAGTTTTATCATCAGCATTAATAAACCATAATTTAAACCCTGTATTACTTAACGATTCACTACTTACTGCATATCCATGATTTTGACTTGTTACGAAGCACTTACCCCTCTCTAAATCTACACATGGTTTATTATGACCTCTATGACCGTACTTAAGCTTATAAACATCAGCACCTGCTGCTAGAGCTAGTACTTGATGACCTAAACATATACCTAGTGTTGGTATACCGTACTCTAACACAACCCTAGCGTACTTTACAGTATGGTGGAGTAACTTAGGATTTCCAGGACCATTACTGTATAGTATCCCTGAAGCATTAAACTCTATATAGTACTTTATAGGGTCCTCAATACATGGTATCCTAATAACTCTAAATCCATTCTTAATTAACTCCCTAAGTATTCCATACTTAATACCACAATCAACAACTATTATAGTTGGTACGTTACTACTGAAGTTTAAAGGTTCATGAAATACTATATTCTTAGGCATTACATCACTTACTAAATCTCTATAATCATACCTTAAACTACTGTTTAACTTATTGATTAATTCATCAACACATACTTCCTCACCCACCTCATAAACAGCTACTAACGCATTCATAACACCCTTCTCCCTAATCCTCTTAACAAGTTCTCTAGTATCAACATCTGAAACAGCAGGTATACCTTCATCTCTTAACCACTCATCTAAACTCTTAATACTAGCCCAATGACTAGGTATGTTATGATAAGCTACTACTACAGCTTCTACTTGAGGTCTATCAGATTCGAAGTACTTAGGAACCCCAAACTCTAGTATCTCCTTACTCGGAATTCCGTAATTACCCATCATTGGATGGGTGAAAATCAGTATCTGACCTTTAAATGATGGGTCGGTAATAGCTTCGTGATAACCGACCATACCTGTAGTAAATACTAACTCACCGACTCGTATACCTGGAGAACCAAAACCACAACCCTCCATAACAGTTCCGTCTTCAAGGATTAAGTATGATTTAAGACCTCTACATAATTTCCTACATCTAAATATTAATTTATTACTCATGATTAACACCTAAGACTTTAACTAGATTTAGGTATCGATTATAATCTAAATCTAAGACCTCTTTCTCCTTACTTATGTACTTAAGCATTAGTTCAGGATTAGGTGATCCGTAGACCTTCCTAAGTCTTAACACTTCATTTAAGTTAATACTGCATAACCCTTCATCACTTACGTTAAACCTCCTACATAACTCCCTACATACCCTACCTAAATTATCTCCACCTAAATCCCTTAACACAGAAGCTAACTCTCTATGAACTTCCCTATAAGGCTTACTGCATTTAATAGCTACCTGCTCAGCAATATCTGTTATAATTAGTGAGTACTTAATGACTTCATTAGATAGAGTATTAGTGTTGAATTCCACATTCTTTATGAAGTCCTCAAATATCACTAATGCCTCTAAAGTGGAGGTGAGTAGGGTTAATAAATGTTTATTAATTTCCTGTAAATCTAAGTTATAACCTGATGGGTTAGCCTTAAGTATTGAGAACATAGCTGTTAAATGCCCTATAACCTCACCACTTAATGCTCGTAGAACTTCCATAGTGACTAAGTTCTTCTTATGAGGCATCATACTACTAGTTGCTAAGTGTTGAGGTGGTGGTTCTACATAGTTAAACTGTGGTGTTGACCATATTATGAAGTCTTCAGCAACACGACTAAGTGAAGTTATTAATGAAGTAATTACAGATGCTGTTACAACTATGAAATCTCTAGAACTTGTAGCAAGTAATGTATTACCGACCACATCGTTAAAACCTAAAATACTTGCGAGTTCATATCTATCTAAAGGTACTGTAGTCCCAGCTACAGCACCAGCACCTAACGGTGACTTATTAACTACATTACCCAACACGTAAAAAATCATATCAGTATACTCACGTAACATCTCCTCTATATATGTTAAGTAATGAGCTACTGTAGATAACTGAGCTAATTGTAGATGAGTTGTTAGTGGGAGTGGTGTCTCTACATACTTACACGACTTATCAAGTAGTAACCCTCTAATCCTTAACAACCTATCTATATACTGTAGAAGTAACTTCCTAGTCTTCAACCTTAACGCAGTGGCTACATGATCGTTACGACTCCTCCCAAGAGCTATCCAACCAGCATCCTCACCAACTACATCCCTTAAATACTTCTCTATAGCTTCATGAACATCCTCTGCCCTTACCTTGAATAAGACCTCGTTATCCTTAAGTAAGTCACTTAATACTTTAAGGACTTTATCACCGACGTCATTAGGTATTAAACCTTTAGATATTAAGTGTTTTACATGAGCTATTAAGACCTCAACAACCTCAACAACTATTAACTTATCCTCATCAATTGATGATATGAAACTCAATATTTCCTCAGTAGTCTTACCTAATAACGCCTCCCTATAGAGAGTCATTGTTTAACAGCACCGTAACCACTTAGGAACTTCCTAAACGCTACAACACTCTGTAACCCCCATAACTCTATAAAACCTTTAGCATATTCCTGAGACATTACTGTATAACTTTCATAAGTTGTTAACTTAGGGTCGTAGATAGTGTTTTCAGACCTTCTACCAACCACCATAACATTACCTTTAAATAACTTAAGTCTTACCTCACCACTAACTCTCTCCTCCACATAATTTACGAACATCTCTAAATCATTACGTAAAGGCTCAACCCATAACCCACCATAGACTAGATTAGACCACATACTATCTACTAATTCCTTAAACATTAACTCCCACTTAGTTAAAACCATCTTCTCTAAATCCTTATGAGCTTCAATTAAGGTAATAGCTGCTGGACATTCATAGACTTCCCTACTCTTCAACCCAACAACTCTATCCTCTATATGATCTATCCTACCAACACCATGTCTACCAGCAACATAATTTAAAGTCTTAATGAGTTGTACCTTATTCATCTTATCACCATTAATAGCTACTGGAACACCCTTACTGAAGGTTATAGTTAAATACTCAGGTTCGTTAGGTGCTTTCTCAGGTGGTGTAGTCCATCTAAACACCTCCTCAGGTGGTTCTACCATAGGGTCGTCTAACACACCACACTCAATACTCCTACCCCATAAATTATCATCAACACTGAAGAACTTAACCTTAAACTTAACACCTTTAGACTTAGCATACTCATACTCCCAATCCCTACTTAAACCCCAATCCCTAACAGGTGCTATCACCTTAATACTTGGGTCTAGAGCTTTAATTGTTAGGTCAAACCTTACTTGATCGTTACCCTTACCACTACATCCGTGAGCTATAGCTTCAGCACCTTCCTTCTTAGCAACCTCAACTAACTTACTAGCTATTAGAGGTCTTGATAACGCACTTGATAACGGGTACTTACCCTGATATAACGCATTAGCCTTTAACGCCGGGAATACGAAATTATCTATGAATTCCTCCTTAGCATCTATAGTATAATGTTTTACTGAACCTAAAGCCTCAGCCTTACTAGCAACTTCATTAAGATCGTCTTCCTGACCTACATCTACGGTTACCGTAATTACCTCAGCATTATACCTCTCCCTAAGTAGTAAGAGTATTACTGAAGTATCCAGACCTCCTGAATACGCTAACACGACTCTCATCGTAGAACCTCTAAAGTATAAGGAGTTATCCTTCCTAAATACTTAACGTAATGTTTGTTACGTACTCCACACGTGTTTGTTATATATGTAACATTTAAGTCCTAACTCTCCTTAATTGAAGTATTAGTTCTTCAATTAAGCTATACGCTTTAAGAGCATCACTACGATTAAGAACTAATATAGTATCTACATAACATGAAATAATCTGAGTTATATTTACTCCATACCAGGATAGGAGGGAAGTTATATATGATATAACTCCTGGAACAGAGATTATCTCCTTAGGACTTATTAATATTATCGCTGATTGATCGTTAACGATATCTTCTATAACATCCTTATCGAAGAGTCTTAAAACATCATTACATACATCCTCAGAAACTACTAATGTAAATGTCTTAGTACCCTGAGTTAGTTGGAAGAATCTAGCCCTCATCAATATATGCATTAACTCATTCAACTTAGTTATTAATGTTTCACGTCTTAACGTTATTAACTTTAAATCAGTCTGTAACTCTACAGTAGACCTACTAATCAACTCCTTAATAATATCCTCAATCAACTTCTTACTCTTTAAAGATTCTGAAAACCTGACTATACTCATCTTAACAGCATTAACACTAACCTCATTAAAATTACCTAATTCCTTAACCTCATTAACAATTACCCTAGCTAACGAACTATAATTCACTACCCCTAACTTAATACAGTCTAAAAGTGATGGATGATTATTAAGTACCCTCCTAACAACCTCAGAAATACTTAACTTCCTACGCAACGACCCCACCAACTATAAAGTCCTAAATAACCTAATATTAAGATATTAAACTAGTAGTAAATACATCATTAACTATATTATTAAAGACCCTACCACCATATTAAACACTATGAAGGTTAACATCAATAATTAATTAAGTGATTCCACTCCTTATACTCTTAACGTATGTAACTGATCAATTCATCTATAGGTTCAATAACTATCCTAGGTATAACACCAGTACTGAGTGAATACTCTATCTCACTACAGTAAGGTATTATGATATACTTCCTTACTGGAGCTACTATCCGTAACTTAGTAAGTAGTTCATAATCTATGTTAGAGTTTACTAAGTTATTCACTACTATTACTGGTATGTTAAAGCCTAAATCATTAACGAATTTAAAGTACCTTACTGAGACGTCAATAGATGTCTTAGTAGGTATTGTTACAACTATATGAGGACCCTTTAAGTACTTCATTAATGTTAATTGCTCATCACCCATACCTGGTGGTAGGTCTACTAGTAGGTAATCTAGAGAACCCCATAAAGTCATAGAGAGTAGGTACTTAAGAACCTCCTTCTTCCGTTCCCCTCTTAACGGTACTGGTCTATCACCTACAAACATTCTTAAGGACATTACCTTAATACCGTGTATCTCTAACGGTTTAAACCCTCCCTTAACCGCCTCAACACTTACCTCACTACCCATACCTAAGATATACGGTATTGACGAACCGTGTAGGTCTGCATCAAGTATACCTATGCTAACCCCTAAATCCCTCATCCGTAGACCAAGCAATACAGTTATAGTACTCTTACCAACACCACCCTTCCCAGAACCTATAAGTACTAACTTCTTAATACCCCTCAACTTATCAAAGATCATGTACTCCCTATAGTCTTTAACTTCAGTCATTACTTAACACCCTTAATACTTACTAACCTTACATCATATCCTGTCAAGATATTATAATCTTGAGATCCACACTTCGGACACTTCATAAACACGTTTATTAGGTCTGGAATGAAGTGTACTGGATTATCACATTCTATAAAATCTCCGCATAAGTCTTTAAGTATAGAGTCCTTAACTGATGACCAACCCCAAGAGAAACCACAGTAATTACATTTAAATGTAGTTTCCTCACTAACGATTACGTACTTAACATTACCTAATCCGTACTCACTACTTAATATCTTAAGTAGTTCCAGTAGTACTTCCTTATCTATCTGAGCTAGATCACCTACGGATAACGTAACTTCTGAAACTTCACTTAATCCTTCTTCTCTCATCAAAGACTTTACACTTAGTACTACACCTTCAGCTATTGAGTATTCATGCACTATAGATACCCTATACAACATCTAAAAATTATTTTTAAGTACTACTAAACATCTATTAATCCCTACGTATTAATCAGTTATTAAGAACTAATGCCTTCTCCAACGATGAGTACTTACTCAATAACTCATTAACATTTTGATACATACCTAATACAGCTCTATAACATGAACCCTCAAGTAATTTATGAACTTCTCTATATTTGACCATATAGCTTAATTCTAAATCCCTCCTTACTAACTCCTTATACACCTCCCCAGGATCTCTAACACCATTACTTATCATATTAGCTATTAGTAAAGCCCAAGCTAATACCTTATCCCTAACCCTCTGTATGAAGATTTCTGTATCATCTTTAACGTATCCGAAGTGTGCTACTGTAATGTAATTATACTTATACTTCAATAACTTATCTATACTCTTCATATACTCAACTAGGTTGAAGGGTGGTACTGTGACTGGGTATATTCTACCATTAAAGAAGTTACCTAAAGCATCACCGGATACTAAGATATTATACGGTTCTATAATATAGGATATATGATGGGGTGCATGTCCAGGAGTATGTATAGCTCTTACGGTAATACTACCTAAATCTATGATTGAATTATCCTCTAATCCAACTAAGCTATTAGGATCTAAAGGTTCTAAAGGTCCGAAAATATATGCGAGATCACCTAAAACTTCTTTAGAAGCCTCCCATAAACGACTAGGATTAATTAAATGTTTAACACCTCTCGGATGGACATATACCCTAACGTTACCGAGTAACTTAACTAACTTCCCTAAACCTCCACCATGGTCTAGATGTATATGAGTTACTGCGATATGCTTTACACGTACATCACTAAATTCAGTATTTATTAAATTTACTAATCCATTAACGTTAGTAGAAGGTCCAGGATCTATCAGTAACGCATCATTATCACCTACTACGAGATGAGTTGATAACCAATTACTTAGTCCAAGAATCTCTACATTAAGTATGTACACATTCTCACATACCTTGATGACCCTACTCATGACCTCTACCATAATAACTTATAGAATGGAATTATATAGTCTTCTAAACATGAGATTATTAAAATATAGTTAGAGTTCTAAAACCCACCTACTCCTATCCTTATAATCCATAAGCTTTATACCTAACTTCATTAACTCACTTCTAATCCAATCAGCAGTTTCGTAATCCTTAATCTCCCTATGCTTCTGTCTAATAATTACTAACAACTCTATCAACTTATTAAGTAATTCCTCCTTAACCCCAGTATATATGTAGTTATCTAATACGCCGAGAACTTCATTAAATTCCCTCATGATTGAATATGCCTTAAGAATAGATGCTAGAGTAGGTCTTTGCTCTAAATCCCTAAATACTAATGTTGTAAGTTCATATACGTATGCTAATGCTTTAGGAGTGTTTAAGTCATCATCCATAGCTCTATAAAAGGACTCTCTAATACTACTCAACTCTCTTAATACATTAATATCACGTTCATCTAAGTAATGTGTAGGTCCTACCTCAGTTAATAACTTCTTAAGTAGATTTACAGAACTTACTAACCTATTAAATAACTTATTAGCATTCTCTAAATACTCCTCTGAAAACTCTAGAGGTGTTCTATAATGTGCTGATAAGATCCATAATCTAAGAACCTCAGGTCTAACCTTATTAAGCAGGTCTTTAAGGTATACAACATTTCCTAAGGACTTACTCATCTTCTCCTTCCTAATAGTTAGGTAACCTACGTGAAACCAGTACCTTACCCAAGGTCTTAAACCAAACCTAACCTCACTTTGAGCCCTTTCATTCTCATGATGAGGAAATATTAGGTCTTGACCACCGCCATGAATATCGAATTGACTACCTAAGTACTTAGAACTCATAACAGAACACTCTATATGCCATCCAGGCCTACCCTTACCCCACGGGGATTCCCAATAAGGTTCACCAGGCTTAGCTGCTTTCCATAATGCGAAGTCATAAGGTTTCCTCTTCTCAGCTAAGAATTCCTCCTCCTGCCTCCACTCATTACGGTCTACCCTACCTGATAACTCACCATAGTAGGGGTAACTATCAACACTAAAGTATACACTACCGGAAGGTGCTACATAAGCGTAACCTTTAGATATTAAATCCTCTATAAACTCTATAATATCCTTAATATGATCTGAAACCCTAGGATGTATATGTATTTTAATGTTTAACTTATTAAGCATATCCATATAATCTTTAACATATCTCTCAGTTATTACCTCCCAACTCACGTTCTCATCATTAGCTTTCTTAATTATCTTATCATCTATATCAGTAATATTCTGAATATGTAGTACGTCATACCCTTTAAGACTTAAGTACCTCTTAAGGACATCAGCAGCTACATAAGCTCTAGCATGACCTATATGCATGTAGTCGTAAACTGTTGGACCGCAGAAATACATCTTCACTCTAAACTCATCTAACGGTTTAAACTCCTCAACCTTCTTACTTAACGTGTTATACAGCATTAACACAAATGGGAACCACCTGAGTTATCATTACCTTAAGACTTAAAAACATTCTCCTAGGTACTACATCTTAATTCTCTACATACCTCAAGTACTAATTCATCAACGTTCTCTACATAAACTATTTTAGAAGTCCTCCTATCATCTATATATGGAGCTATGAATCTAACCTTATCAGTAGGTAGGCCTCTGCCACCTAAGACGAAGGTAGGTTTACCCTCATCATAAGCTGTCACTATCTCCTGGAAAGTACCTCCAGCACCACCTAAAGCTACTAATACATCACTAGTACGTACTAGTATAACACTCCTTAACCTATATGAAGTACCACTCCTAATAACTAATGAGTCTTCAGGATAGTTAATGTTTTCTAACTCTATCGGAGGTATTATCAGTACTTTAACCCCTAACGATAATGCTTCATCAACTAATACCTTCATCAACCCCCAATACCCACCTACAACTAAGACTAACTTACCATTACAACAACTTACTAAACCCTTAACAAATTCCTTAGTATCACTAACTAAATCAGGAGGTGCTTCACCACTATATGCTGCAACCCCTACATACCTCATACGCTGAACCTAGCTTAGAATATAGTGTTAAGTTTAAAATCATTAATTACTCAGTTGAGGATAACATCTTCATTATATCTGCTCAGCTCTTCCTCATCACTTCAATAAATTCAACGTGTCTTAATTTATAACGTTAACTTATTAAGAGTCTAGGTTATAACTAGATTGGGACGTATATGGATGTTAAGGAGAAGTTAGAGTTGATAGGGAGGAATGCTGTTGAAGTAGTAACTCTTGAGGAGCTTAAGGAGAAGCTGGAGACAGGGGTTAAGCTTAAAGGGTATTTAGGGTTTGAACCCAGTGGTTTATTCCATATTGGTTGGTTAATATGGGCTCTAAAGTATAGGGATTTAGTCAACGCTGGTGTTGAGATGTACTTACTTGCAGCTACTTGGCATGCATGGATAAATGATAAGTTTGGTGGTGATATGAACCTCATTAAACTTGCTGCAAACCACGTCGTATCAGTTCTTAAGTATCTCGGTGTTGATATTAGTAAGGTTAAGGTAGTAGATGCTGAGGATTTAGTTGATGATAAGGATTACTGGGGTATACTGGTTAAGGTAGCTAAATCCGTATCGTTAGCTAGGGTTAGGAGGGCTTTAACCATAATGGGTAGGAGGAGTGAGGAGGGGGAGACAGACTTCTCTAAACTTATATACCCCTTAATGCAGGTTACTGATATATTCTACTTAGACCTCGATATAGCTTTAGGTGGTTTAGATCAGAGGAAGGCACATATGCTTGCTAGGGATATAGCTGAGAAGTTAGGGTTTAAGAAACCTATAGCTATCCATACACCACTACTGACAGCACTTCAAGGTGTTGGTAGGATGGATATCAAAGGTGAAATTGATGATGTGTTATCAGGTGCGAAGATGAGTAAATCACGTCCTGAATCAGCTATATTCGTAACAGACTCTGATGAAGTTATAAGGAGTAAGGTCTTTAACGCTTACTGCCCACCACGTCAAGTGGAGTTCAACCCAGTACTAGAGTTAGCTAAGTATATAATATTTTATGAGGAACCTAAAGAGGTAGTTATAGAACGTCCGGAGAAGTATGGTGGGTCTATAAGTATTAGTAGGTATAGAGAGCTTGAGGAGTTATACCTTAACGGGTCTTTACACCCTGCAGATTTAAAGTCATTCGTAGTTAAACACCTTATAGACATCGTCAGACCTATACGTGAGAAAGTCCTTAACGAATCTAAAGAGTTAGTAGAGGTACTCTTAAAACATATTAGTAGGTAGTTATAGTATGAAGTCGTAGAGGTCTGAAATACCTCTTATGTATAGGTATAAAGTAGCTTCCCTATAACCTAAAGAAACCCTAACTACGTGGACTGGTTTCCAATTAGGTATTTCGAAGTCAAGAGTTACTATTCGAGTACCTAACCTAGTCTCCTTACTTAATTTAGGTTTAAGCATCTTATTAACTGAGGTTAGTAAGTACATGTACACTACTGTAGCATCACTTAATGAAATGTTGAAGAAGTCATCGTTAATGAACTGAATCTTATCACTAACACCTAACTTCCTAGCCCTCTCCTCAGCCCTAGCAATTAACTCCTTATTAATCTCAACACATACTCCCTTAGCACCTCTTAAAGCTGCCTCGATAACTACCCTACCATCACCACAGCCTAAGTCATAAACAACATCACCTGACCCTACCTTAGCTAAACCCATTATATACGGGAGTAACTCATCCCTAGTGGGTACCCACGGAGCTAGAGAACTACCACCATTTAACGTCTGAATAAATATGCTGAGGTTCTCTAGCTCATCCTCAATCACTTCAACCCCCAAAATCTTTAGATATTGAAGGAGGACTTATAAATAGTTATTAAATTTGATCATCTTCAACTCCTAACACATGATTTAATCTTCCCTAAACCCCCCTTAAAACTGAAGGCGTTTATCCCCTTAGCTCTTAAGGTTGAAGCCCAAATACTACTTAATTGACCACTATCACAGTAGGTAATAACTGGTCTATCCTTAGGTAGTTCTGAAATATTTAAATCGTAAATACTTACAGCATTCGGGTAATGCCATAACTCAAATTCCTTCTTATCCCTAACATCTATAACTATAGCGTTATCAGGTATGAAGTCTAACTCTATAGTGAGTTCCTTCAATATATCGTATACGTCTGTATTAAGTAAGTCATAGATCTTAACAGAGTTTACTAACTCACTAACTACTTCAACACCTACCTTCGAAGACTCACTAATCAGTATGTTTAAATCAGCTTTAGTTGTAACCGGTCCTGAAGCGATTTTACAGAGTTCTAAAACCTTAGAAGAATCTTCATAAGTACTTAAGTTCCTAGCTAACTTAATTATCTCGTCCTTATCCATAGATATTAACGGTCTTAGAATAGGTAATCTATACTCTACCGGTAAGCTCTCTTCAATAACTCTTAAGTTCTTAAGTGTTTGAGATGATGCTTGACCTAACGACTCACCAGTCCCTACAGCATCATAACCATACTTACGAGCTAATTCTAAAGCTATTAAGTACATAAACCTACGTAGAACTACTTGACGATAATCACTCCTCACACTCTTCAATATGTAACTTACTAAAGTGCTTAAGTCTATTAAGAATATCTTAGGGTTATAACCGTATAACCTCATAGCTAACTTCTTAATGACTTTTAAAGCGTTAAAAACATTCTCATAACTACCCATAATGTAATGGAGTATATCAACTTCAACACCCCTCTTAGCGACTAACCACGAAGCTACTACAGAATCAAACCCACCTGAGACTAACATTAAAACCCTACCCTCAACACCTATAGGTAGTCCGTCAACACCTTGACTACACTCACGGTAGAAGTATACCTTACCACCTCTAACCTCTATGAAGACCTCTACTTGAGGATTATCTAAGTCAACACCGGTAGAGTACTTCCTCAATACATCACCAACAGCTCTCGCAACATCAACTGATGTGAAGGTATGCTGACCTACCCTCCTAACCCTAACAGCAAACTTCTTCCCGGAGACTACATCTTTGAAAAACTCCTCACTTAACCTACAAATATCACTTAACTCCTTAAACTCAAACGTAAACGCCTTACATACCCTATGAACACCGAACACATCTTTAATTATTCCCTCAACACCTTCATCACAATCAGCATATATTATACCTTCAGATACTTTAATATCACTACATTTAAGTCCATACCTTCTTAAAGCTTCTAATATATTACTTACTAACTTATTCTCGAATTTAGGTCTAGTTCTATGAGATTTTAGAGGTATCTCACCACTAACCTTGACTATATATAACATCTTTTCTTACCGTTCCAAAATTATGAAGTTTAACTAGATTAAATCACTAACTCATAAATGATAATAGTAAGTTATAGCTCGCTATATAGGTTATAAAGACTAATGATACCACACCCATCAACTTAACTAGTATGTTTATTGAAGGTCCTGAAGCATCTTTAAGAGGATCACCTACTGTATCACCAATTACTGCTGCTTTATGAGCTTCACTACCTTTACCACCATACTTACCTTCCTCAATATGTTTCTTAGCATTATCCCAAGTATTCCCTACATTACCTTGGAATAAACCTAAGAGTAAGCCAGTAATTATTGATGCGAATAACATCCCTCCTAAGGCATACGGACCTAACGTGAAACCTACTATGAGTGGTGCTACAATCGCTACTAATCCAGGAAGTATTAATCTCTTAATAGCTGCTGCAGTCACTATAGAGACTACTTTACCGTAGTCAGGTTTCTCCTTAAACTCCATAATCCCTGGCTTCTCCCTAAACTGCCTCCTTATCTCATCAATAAGTGTGAATGACGTATCACTAACAGCCATAATAACTAACGCTACAAACAATGCAGGTAATGTAATACCTATGAAACCACCTGAAAGGACTAGAGGGTCTATCAACGATAACTTCATTCTTAAAGTATCTAAGGACAGACCTAACTTACTTGCGTAAGCAGCTAAGAACGCTAGAGCTGTTAATGCTGCAGAACCTATAGCAAAACCCTTCGAGATAGACTTCATAGTATTACCTGCAGCATCCAACTTATCAGTTATAGCTCTAACCTCCCTACCCAGACCTGCCTGCTCAGCAATACCTGCAGCATTATCAGTTATAGGTCCGTAAGCATCTGCAGACACTACAATACCTGTAAGTACTAACATACCAACCGCAGCTAATGCAACACCATAAATCCCGTACCAGAAACCTCCATAACTATAGAGTATGTAGTATGATACGAGCTCTGCAATAGCTATACCGACAGCTGGTACAGCTACACTTAGGAAGCCGTAGGAGAGACCTGAGAGTATAGTTAATGCAGGCCCCATCTGAGACATCTTAGCTACCTTAGCTACAGGGGGTTTATCCTTATTAGTGAAGTAGTCTGACGTTAGACCAACTATAATACCAGCTATTAAACCAGCTATAATTACTAACCAAGCCCTAATCCCTACATCAAGACCTAACATATAGGTAGATATTGGGTAGGAAATTAACGCTATAATGACTGCCCCAAAAATACTTGCTAATGTAAGTGGTCTAGAAGGATCTCCTCCCTCCCTAACCCTCACCATGAATGTAGCTAGTATTGAAGCTATGATACCAGCTGATGAAACTACTAAAGGGTATAGAACCCACGACATAACATTCTTAACAGTAAATACTGTTGCAGCTATGATCATCGTCGAGATTATCGCACCAACATAAGACTCGAATAAGTCTGCACCCATACCAGCAACATCACCTACGTTATCACCTACGTTATCAGCTATTACTCCAGGGTTTCTAGGGTCGTCTTCAGGTATACCCTTCTCTACCTTACCTACGAGGTCAGCACCGATGTCTGCTGCCTTAGTATAGATCCCCCCACCAGCTCTAGCAAATAAAGCTACTGTACTAGCACCGAAGCTATACCCTATAATATCATTTACTACATCAATACCACCACCATACATCACATACTGTAGAGCTATCATTAAAGTACCTATACCTACCACGGAGAGACCCATAACCGAACCTCCTTTAAAAGCTATACTAAGAGCTTCACTTAGACCGTACTCCTTAGCAGCATTAGTAGTCCTAACGTTAGTATTCACAGCTACGTACATTCCTAGAAATCCAGCTATAGCTGATGATATAGCCCCTAAGATATATGAAATCGCTAATCTATAAGATATAAATGATGTAACTATAGCTATAGCTACAGCTATAATAAATATTACTGTATACTGCTTCTTAAGATATGCTGAAGCTCCTTCCTTAATAAACTCAGCAATCTCAACCATCCTACCCTCACCAGGCGGGGTTTTAAGAATCATAATCGTAAGTATTATAGCATATAGTATTGCGATCAAACCAGCAATAATTGGTACCTCAATCATTTACCAACACCTTGATAATCATTTACAAAGCCTTTATAAGTCTTAATTATAAATTTTAACATGATCAGAGTAAGCATCACTAATTAGACTTAGTTAAATAAGGTATTTACTTCTAAATTATAAATTATTCTAATTTATAATTTACTAATGATTATAATATCATAAGTACTTAATAATCTCTTCAATAGCTACTCTAATTGCTTCTTTAGAGTTTAACCTAGGTTTCCAACCTAATGAACATAACTTACTCACGTCAAGTAACATAAACTTAACATCACCTACCCAACCCCTACCATCCGGTGTAGTCATTCTATGATGAAACTTAACGTTCTTTAACCCTAACTTACTTACGACTTCACTAGCTATCTCATCAACATCTACCCAATCAGTATTTCCTACATTGAATACCTCATAACTACTCTTTAAACTCTCTAAGTTCTCCATAATAGTATTAATAGCTGTTATTAAATCACTAATGTGTAAGTAACTCTTTCTCTGCTTGCCATCACCTAAGATTTCCAACTCCTCTGGATTACTACGTAACTTCTTGATGAAGTCCACTATAACTCCATGACTTTGTCTAAAACCGATTATATTAGCTAACCTTAATATGATGCTCTTAATTCCGTATAACTTACTATAAGTTATTATTAGATTCTCAGATGCTAACTTACTAGCACCGTAAACTGATATAGGTTCTAAGGGTGAGTAGTTCTCAGGGGTAGGTATTACTTTAGCATCTCCGTAGACGGTGCTACTACTTGTGAATACTAATGATTTAACCTTATTAAACCGACATGCTTCTAAGACGTTAAAAGTTGCTAATACATTATCATTAAAATGTATTCTAGGTTCAGTTAATGAGACTCTCACCTCAGGATTTGCTGCTAGATGATATACTACATCAACGTCTTTAAAAAGTTTGAGTAATTCATCGTTGAAGAACTTAAGGTCTGTATTGAAGAACTTAATATCACCGTTTAAGACATACCTCTCTATGTACTCATACCTCCCAGAACTTAAGTTATCAATAACTATTACTTCAAACCCCTTCCTAAGGAGGTCTTCAACTACATGTGAACCTATAAAACCAGCCCCACCAGTTACTAATACCTTCAAAACCTACCACCACATAAAACTAAATTAAAAGACTAATCTAAAACCCTTCTTCAGACCACCTAACCTTAAAAGCTTCATATACTCTATATCAACATCACCTCTAAGAGGCCAAGGGTTTGAAGGCCTTCTAATATTATTGACCTTAATTATTAAATCAACTAACTTACTGACCTTCTCCTCCCTACTTAATGTACTCTTAATAATATCTATAGTAGGTATGCTTACGTAGTTATTTAAACACGGTGTTAAGTTACCGTTAGGTAGGACTCTAATCCTACTACATCCAGCACAGAATATAGGGTTTGACACAGGTCTTACGACCTCCACCGTAACTCCAGTTGATAATACGTATATAGGTCTATTATGTAACTCACCCCTAACTACTATCTTAGTAGCCTTGCCCTCCAACTCCTTAATAAACTCCTCTAAAGATGAGTGGTAATTCGTAAATACTTCCTTACCCCTACCTACAGGATGTAACTCTATTAACTGGACATGAATACCTAAGCCTTCAGCAAAACCTATAATATCCCATAATTCATCATCGTTAATACCCTTCAAAACTACAGAATTTATCTTAACCTTATCAATACTGTATTGTATCGTCTTCTTAATGTTCGAGATAACTCTATCTAATGCTTTAACACCAGTTATTACCTCATACCTATTACTTCTTAATGTATGTAAGCTGATGTTAACTCTATTTAATCCAGCATCAGTTAAGTCTCCAATATATTCCCCTAGGTAGAACCCGTTAGTAGTCATAGAGAGGTCTTCAGCTTTACCGTAATTCTTCAACACCCTAACAATATCAACTACATCACTTCTTAACAGTGGTTCACCACCAGTAACTTTATACTTCCTAATACCTACACTAGCTAATGCCTCAGCCAGAACACCTATATCTTCAAAACCTAACTCATTATCTACTATATTTTGAGAACCTTCCCTATGACAGAATAAACACTTATAGTTACATCTTAAAGTGATGACAAACCTAGCATTAAATAACTGTCTTCCATACCTATCAACTAATACCGTAACGACACCAACTATAATAGATACTAAACTAAAATATTCTTTATAGTAAACAACTATTATCTAAATTATTTCCTAAATACCAAAACTTTAGTAATAACATGTAGACATTATGAAACTATTAAATCACTTCAAAATAAACGATTAAATTTATTAACATGAATTTACGTAATATAAGATTAGGACTACAGTAGTAGGTTCACGATAGTAAAGCTAGGAGAATCATTAAATCGGTGATGTGCGATGAGAATAAATAATGGTGTATGCCCTAAATGTGGTAGTAAACTAACAGCTGTTATGGAGTCTGAAAGCAGTAGCGATGGTGTGAAGACTGTTAGATACGTGAGTAGGTGTAAGGGTTGTAATGAAGTAGATGTTATTGAGGAGATCATCATAAGACGACAAGGGAATTACTTAGAAATACTCTTAAAAAGATAGTTTTTCAAACACCAATAAATATTATATACCCATACCTCCAGTATTTTAGGGGGATGAAATTCCATCAAATCTTTTATCATCAACTAGCATTAGACAAGGTACTAAGTACGTAGTGAACGTATTAGTAGAGAGATGTAAGGAGTGTGGTCTCTGTATAAATATCTGTCCTAAGGGTGTCCTAGTTAGGGGTGAGGAGTTTAACTCCCGTGGATATAGATACGCAGTTCCTAAGAATATTGATAATTGCATAGGTTGTAAGTTATGTGAGTACATATGCCCTGATATAGCCATATTCGTAGTTAGAGGTGAGGGTTATGAGGGTTGAGTATTTAACAGGTAATTACGCTGTAGCTGAGGGAGCTATAACTGCTGGGTTGAGATTCTATGCTGGGTATCCTATAACCCCATCATCTGAGATTTTTGAGTACTTAGCTAAGGAGTTACCTAAGGTAGGAGGTATTGTAGTACAGTTTGAGGATGAGATAGCATCTATAAATGCTGTTATAGGTGCTTCATGGGCTGGTGCTAAAGCTATGACAGCTACGAGTGGTCCTGGTTTTAGTTTAATGATTGAGGGGTTAGGCCTAGCCATCATGACTGAAACACCTCTAGTTATAGCTTATGTCATGCGTGCAGGGCCTTCAACAGGTATCGCTACTAAGTCAGGTCAATATGATGTTATGCAGGTTAGATGGGGTGCTCACGGTAATTACGAAATTGTTGTGTATACTCCTTGGTCTGTTCAGGAAGCTTACGACCTAACTATTAAGTCATTTAACGTATCTGAACTTCTTAGACTTCCTGTAATACTACTCTCAGATGCTACCTTAGCTCATTTATGGGAGAGAGTAGTTATGAGGGGTCCTGAGGAGGTAGTTATTATGAACAGGAAGAAACCTAAAGTACCTAGGGATAGGTACAGACCTTACGAACCAGATGAGGACTTAGTACCTCCTATGGCATGTTTTGGTGAAGGGTATAGAGTATTAGTTGAGTCTTTAACTCATGATGAGAGAGGCTACTATAAAACAACTAATGAGGTACAGAGGAAGCTTGTATGGAGATTAGTTAATAAAGTAAGAAAGAATAAACACTTAGTAGTTGATTCAGCATCATACTTCGTAGATGATGCGGAGTACGTCGTAGTAGCTTATGGAAGTACTGCTAGGTCGGCATACGCGTTAGTTAAGGAGTTAAGGAGTAAAGGTGTTAAGATAGGTCTCTTCAGACCTAAATCCCTATGGCCTATAGATGATGATGCCCTCATTAGAGCTTGTAGTAAGGCTAAGAAGGTCTTCGTTGTCGAGAATAACGTAGGTGTTTACGTAAATGAGGTATGTAGGTTTTTAAAGGATAAAGAAGTGATATCAATACCTGTAATAGATTTAGATATACCATCACCTGAGGATATACTTGACGTTATGAGGGAATGGTTATGAGTCACCCATTAGATCGTTACTTAAGAACTGATAGACTACCGCATGTATGGTGTCCAGGCTGTGGTATAGGTATAGCTGTCTCAGCCATGCTTAGAGCTATAGATAAACATATAAGTGAAGGTCATTTCAGTCACGATGATGTCGCAGTAGTTTCAGGGATAGGGTGTACTGCTAGAGCTACATTATACTTAAACTTCGATAGTGCTCATGTAATACATGGTAGAGCTATACCATTCGCTATTGGTTTGAAGTTAGTAAAGCCGAACTTAAAGGTGATAGTCGTTAGTGGTGATGGTGATATAGCTGCTATAGGAGGTAACCACCTACTCCATGCAGCTCGGAGGAATTTTGACTTAACAGTTATAATGATTAATAACATGATTTACGGTATGACTGGAGGTCAAGTATCTCCAACAACACCACCCACTATATACACAACTACAACACCTCATGGTAACTATGAATACCCTATAAATATTATTAAGTTACTTTCAGCATTGAATGCTAGTTACGTAGCTAGAGCTTCGGTAACCCACCCACATCTGATAGAGAAGTACGTATATAAGGCTTTAAGTATTGAGGGATTAGCCTTTATAGAGATAGTATCTACATGCCCTGAAGTCTTCGGTAGACATCTAGGTTTTAAGAGTGCTGTCGAGTTCTTCAATAAGCTTAAAGAGATGGTTAGATTCTATGAGAAACCACCTATTGAGAAATCTGATATTGTATGGGGTAATGAGGTAATTATTGGTGAATACATCATAAATGATAGGGAGGGATTCGTGAGGAGTATATATAAGACTTTAAGTAAGTAGTATGAGGAGTGCGTTGAATGAGGTATGAACTCTTAATAGTTGGTCGTGGTGGTCAGGGAGTCTTACTACTAGGTAAGATTCTAGGGTTAGCTGCTGCTAAGTACTGTAACTTATATGTAACTAGTTGTGAATCCTACGCAGCTGAGACTAGAGGTGGTGACTCAAGAGCTGACTTAATAATAGCGTCGTCAGAGGATGAATTAGATTATATTAAGGTTAGAGGAGCTGATATAGCGTTATTCCTACACCCAGACCTACTAACTAAATTCTCTAACCTACTAAAAGATAGTTCTAAAGTATTTATCGATAGTTCATTCCCTATACAGTCTTTAGGGATACGTAATGTTGAGGTTATTAAAGCTCCTTATACTAAGCTTGCTGAGAAGGAATTCAGGAATGTGAGGGTTGCTAATATGGTAGCTCTAGGACATTTGATAGGTATACTAAAAATACTAACTCAGGAATCTATTGAGAAAGCTATAGATGATTTAGTCAGTAGTGAATGGAGGGATTTGAATAAGAAAGCTTTTAAATTAGGAATTAGAATTGCTAGTGGTGAACTCTAACATCATAAAACTTAAAAGTTTTAGTAAAACACCTTACTCTAGGTTACGTAGGTATAGGTGAGTTAATGTCAACATCCATCACTATATACACAAATAAAAATATAGATGCTGTATTCGCTGCAGCAGCGTTAGCTACAACACTCTCTAGAAGGAATTACAGGGTGTTTATAGAATTTCCAAGCAACCCTAATTCAGAGAAGTTAAATATCATCAATTCATACGTTATAGACTTAACACATACGAACAACATCGTTATTAGGAATTCAGTAGCTATGATTCACATACCTACGAAGAAGTTAGGATTAATATATAGGTATGATAACGATGGAAGATATAACATATCGATGAAGTTAAGTAATATTAACTCAACTTTAGAAGTAGCTTTAGAGTACGTTAAAACACTTAATGATAATATTAGAGTTCCTCAAGAACTACTAAGGGATTTAGCATGTATAAAGTCTAAAGAGATTTCTAAATTAACACGTCTAGGGAGGACTATCTACTACGCGTATAGATGGGGTGCTGGTAAAGATGATACATTATTCTCAATATATAACTACGCCTACAACCTCTTCACGTCTAAGATTACTAAAATCAGTAGTGATTTAGAAAGAGATGCTAAGAACTACGAATATGCTTTATCTCTAATTAATAAAGTTATTAATGAGGAGAAATATACGGTATTCGAAGATATAGCTACTATAGTACTCTCAAGTAGTTATATAGAGGATGAGTTCATTAAGAATAATTTACAGTATTTAAAGGTAGTAGCTAATGAATTACTTAATAACTTATGTAGAAAACATAAAATGGCATTACTTGTTAATGAGAATACTAATGGACATGAAATAAGGTTATGCATTAATAAGAATCTTAATTTAGATCCTGATAAGATAGTTAACAACATACCGGACTTACTAAATCTAGTTAATTACTTAAGATATAAGACATACATCACAATAACATTTAAGAACCCTGAAGCATCAACGTTAGATAACGCTATGAAGTTATGTCAGATGATAATATCCAACAGTATACAACTTATTAAGAGTTAATCTTCCTAAAACAACTTTATATGTTAAAATCTGTAGGGACTACCCACATATTACCATCAATTTAAACCCTCATACTGAAATATCTATATGGTGTAGATAATGGCTTATATGGTCGATATATCTAAGAAGGAGAGTGTTTATAGGGAAGCAGTAGCTGAGGGTTTTATAAGGTTAAGGAAGGAGACTGTAGAACTCATTAAGAAAGGTGCTATTGAGAAAGGTGATGTAATTACTGTATCTAAGGTTGCTGGAGTATTAGCAGCTAAGAAGGTCTCTGAACTATTACCTCTCTGTCATACAATCCCATTAACTTACGTAGATATAGATTTAAGCTTATTAGATGATGGTATAAAAGTAACTACCGTTGTTAGAACTAATGCTCAAACAGGTGTTGAGATGGAAGCACTAACAGCTACTTCCATAGCCTTACTAAATATTTGGGATATGGTTAAAAAGTATGAAAAAGATGAGAAGGGACAGTATCCAGAAACCATAATAACTAACATAAGGGTTGTACATAAATATAAATCAACAACCTAACATTAAAGTAATCTCATACTATAATCATGAATTTATATATTTCATAAGTTTTTAATGTTGTCATACTGTAAATTCTGATAACTCCTCTATTAGTACTTTGAGGGTATGTGGAGGGATTAGCAGTACTATACCTAAGTTCTTTACAGAGAACATCGACCTAACCCATACCACCTTACCACCACTGCTTAAGTAACTCCCAATAAATGATTTAATGAAATCTTTGAAATCCTCAACATCAACTACATATTTATAACTAGCGAAGAACATCGTAAGTATTAAATCCCAACCGAAGAGTACTTCATTAGAAGTTACTATAGCTTGCTCAGCATCTATAACCCAAATTCCTTGATTATTTATTATAAAATTAGATGGTTTAACATCACCTAAAACATAACCTCTTGAATGTATTTCTGCTAACGCCTTACTAAATAACTCACATGATTCTCTATCATATGATAACTTCCTACCATCAATATACTCTCTCATTATTATTAAGTTCTTTTCATCAATTTCATAAAGTCTTGGAACTTTATAGTACTTACCATCACCTAAATTGAAAAAGTTTAACTCCCTTCTAAACCTCTCTGAGGGGTTTAGTGTGAAGGGGTAGGAGGCTTTATAGAATATAGATGGTGGTAACCACTTAAGAATACCTACTTCACTTAAGAACTTCTTCTTAACTACTTTCAATCCGTTAATTTCTAATACATCTATCTGACCTAAAAGTACATCTAAGTCTACTGTCTGACCATGAGTAAACCTCCTCAAATACTTTAAAACCTCATTCAGTAACTCCCTGAACTCACCACCTACCATAATCACTCAACTTATATCCTAAGATCTAATTCAATCAGACATAAATAGTCTAATCAAAATAAGCTTATAATTCCTACAGTGTAGATGTTATAAGGTTAGCAGTAATGGTTAAGTACAAGTCTGTAGAATATATTCAGAAGTTAATGTCTGATTTAGAGAGGGTTAGGAATATAGGTATTATAGCACATGTTGATCATGGAAAAACAACAACTACAGACTCACTACTAGCTGCTGCTGGGATAATTTCAAGTAAGGTTGCTGGTGAGGCATTAGCTATGGATTACTTAGATGTTGAGCAACGGAGGCAGATGACTGTAAAAGCTGCAAACATAAGCTTATATCACGAATACGGTGGTAAGGCTTACGTAATTAACCTCATAGATACTCCAGGACATGTAGACTTCACAGGTAAGGTAACTAGGTCGCTTAGAGTACTGGATGGTGCTATTGTTGTGGTTGATGCTGTTGAAGGTGTTATGACTCAGACTGAGACAGTATTACGTCAAGCACTTGAGGAGAGGGTTAGACCCTTACTATTCATTAATAAAGTTGATAGATTGATTAAGGAGTTAAGACTCCAACCTCAAGAAATCCAACAAAGGTTTATTGAGATAATCAAAGATGTTAACATATTAATTCAGGAATATGCTGACCCAGAATTCAGGGATAAGTGGATTTTAGACCCAGCTAAAGGTATGGTTGCCTTCGGATCTGCTAAGGATAAGATCGGTTTGACAGTTCCTGCAGCACAGAAGAAAGGTATTAAGGTATTAGATGTTATTGAAGCTTATAGGAAGGGTAGGGAAGCTGTTGAAGAACTACAGAAGATTATACCACTACATGAGAGCTTATTAGATATGGTCGTTAAGTTCATACCTAACCCTATTGAAGCCCAATCATATAGGATTCCTAAGATATGGAAAGGAGATATAGACTCTGAAGTAGGGAGAGCTATGTTGAAGGCTGACTCTAACGGCCCAATAGTCTACTTAATTAATGATATGAGGGTAGACCCCCACGCAGGTTTAGTAGCTACTGGTAGGGTGTTATCAGGTACTTTAAAACCTGGTGTTGAGGTCTGGTTAATTAATGCTAGGACATCACAGAGAATACTTCAGGTAGGTCTTTACATGGGTCCTTATAGAGAAGTTGTTAACTTCGTAACAGCCGGTAATATCGCTGCTGTCTTAGGTCTTGATAGTGCTAGAGCTGGTGAGACTGCAGTATCTATGGATGTTAAAGACGTGGTAGTACCTTTTGAAAGACTCCACTATATTTCAGAACCTGTAGTTACTATGGCTATAGAACCTAAGAAGACTACAGATCTTATGAAGTTAGTTGATGCTTTAAGGAAGATGAGTATAGAAGACCCTAACTTAGTTGTTAAGATCAATGAAGAAACTGGAGAGTACTTAATTTCAGGTATGGGTCACCTACACCTAGAGATAGTATTAACACTACTTAAGGAGGCTTACGGCTTAGAGGTTGAGACCTCACCACCTACAGTAGTTTATAGGGAAAGCATAAGAACTTCCTCACAAGTTATTGAGGGTAAATCACCTAATAAACATAATAGACTATATGTTAGTGTAGAACCTCTTAATGAGGAGACTATAAAGTTAATCCAGCAAGGTATTATTGTAGAGGACATGGATGCTAGGGAAAGAGCTAAGATATTAAGAGATAAGGCAGGATGGGATTATGATGAGGCTAGGAGGATTTGGGCTATAGATGAGAACATTAATATATTCGTAGATAAGACTTCAGGTGTTCAGTACTTAAGAGAAGTTAAGGATACTATAATACAAGGTTTTAGACTTGCTATGAGGGAAGGTCCCTTAGCTATGGAACCAGTAAGAGGTGTTAAGGTAATACTCCATGATGCGTTAATTCATGAAGACCCTGCACATAGAGGACCTGCACAATTATACCCAGCTATTAGAAACCCAATATATGCTGGTATGCTGCTCTCCAGACCAACATTACTAGAACCTATCCAGAAGATAGATATTAGAACTCCTTCAGACTTTATGAGCGGTATTATATCAGTTTTAAGTAAGAGGAGGGGTAAGATACTCAACGTTATTCAACTAAGCGGTAATTTAGTTAGGATAGTTGGTGAGATACCTGTTAGTGAGTCTGTTGACTTAGCGAACGAGTTAAGAGGAGTTACAGCTGGTAGGGCTTTCTGGGGGACAGAATTCAGTAGGTGGTCACCAGTACCTGACTCAATACTCTTAGATATTGTGAGGAGGATAAGGGAGAGGAAAGGTCTTAAGCCAGAACCTCCTAAACCTGAAGACTTCATGCCTATATAACCATCGCTATGGTAATCTATACAGTAACTCATTAATTAACATCTTAACATATTTAACACCTACACGTGTTAGGATCTCCTCTCCTAAGTCGTGGATTAAGGAGTTAAATGCATGGGTTTTAGACCTACTATTACAGTACTTCCCAATAAGCCATAATACAGTATCTATATGTAGAGGAGGTATAGAACTTTTTAGACTTACTGTATTCCAAGCATCTCTTAAGATATTTAAGTTCTGCTTATTCTTAACAATTTTATCGTAAGGTATGTATGCATCTGAAGCATGATTTAATCCTTCAATCTCTATGAGTCCTGAAGTATAGGAAATCTTAACCACCCTCCTATCAATAGGTATTGGAATATCAAAAGGTAGTAGAGTATCTACCCCTAAACTCTTAACCCCGTAATAGATCATCTTAATACTAAAGACTATAGTTTTATCATTGATACCGGCTCCTAAACATTTAGACACCCTATTACGTATTAAGTTAACATTACCTCCAGGTATGAGGTCGTAGATATCCATACATAATCTTAACTTATTCAAACGTTTCTCCTTCCCACTAACAGCGAATTTATGTAGCTTCTTAAGCCCTTTAATAACTACTTCTAATACTTCATCATAGTTTGAGGGACACGCATCACTAACTAACTCAGCAAATCTCATCCAGTAAGTCTCACCATCCATACTGAGCTGATATGTTATTAACGCATTCGTAAATAGTATATGAGGTGTTAACGAACCACATCTATAACTAATTAATTTAGCAGCTCTTAACTGAGGGTCGAAGTCCTCGAAGGCTTTAGCTTTATTAAGACCTAATTCTGAGAATATATCAGATATACTTTTAAGTCTACCATTAACTACCTTTATAAACATCCTAAACCCTAACTACGTATAATCAATAATCAATCCTTCCTACGAGACCTCACAACCTCTGAGATTATATCTGGGGATTCTAACTCCTCAATCCTCTCCTCAAGTTCTGAAACCTTACCTATTAAGTTTTCAATAAGTTTAGATATTTGTGTTAATCTACCCTCAATATAGACTATCTTAGAACTTAGTAAGTCTTTCGAACTATTAACATCTGTACTATTAATATTGAACTCCTTCCTTAAACCCATCACTATGTACATCTTTATCAAGTCTGTTATCTGGATCCCTAACTCTTCAGCCCTACTCCTTAACTCTCTGTAAAGATTCTCAGGTACTGATAGATGTACTGTCGGTATATATATCACTCTCAAGAAATCTCTTGAAATCGGAGTATATAAATTTGCCTCTAATATATACTAATATTAAATGAAGAATACATTTAGGACTATACTAGTCGGTTATATTAATGAGTTAATAAGGATTTATCTTAGGTGTAAGGTGTGCGTATAATAACTTTTAAAGTTGATGAGGTATTACTTGAGGAAGTAGATAGGATTGCTAAGGTGTTTAAGAAGAGTAGGTCTGAAATTATAAGGAATGCACTACATACTTATCTAAAGTATTTAAAATCTGTAAAGAAAGATAATGTTAATATTAAAGAAATTACATTAACTTAAAAACTACTACAACGTTCTCAGGTATATCCATCACACTAACACTCCATGTATTACTCTCTAAGTTTATGATCTTACGTGTAGTTACTAACTTAAGGAATTCTGATAATGGTAGTAAGGGTAGATTAATACCTTCAACCCAGTAATGCATTGGGATGATAACTTTAGGTGATAACTTATCAGAAAGCTGTAAAGCTTCTTTAGCATCTATAGTGAATGTACCTCCAACAGGTGTCATTAGTATATCAACAGGTATTAAATTTTTTAACTCATCATCTGACGGTATATATCCTAGATCACCTAGATGGACTATCCTCACCCCCTCCACATTAACTTTATATATTACTACCTCACCCCTCCTCTTACCCCTAACCTTATCATGATAGGACTTCAACCCGAGGACTTCATGTTCGAACACCATGAACTTACCAGTCTTCATACTGTAGACTACACCATCACTTCTTAAAATCCCTTGATATGCGTTATGATCGAAGTGTTCATGAGTTATCAGTACTGCATGTGCTTGAGTCTTAGGAGGTTTAATACCTATACTCCTACCATCATGCGGGTCTATAACTATTGACCTACCCTTAGAATCTATAATCTCAAAACATGCATGACCATACCATTTAATGATTACCAAGACACCACCTAATAATCCTATTACGAGACTAAGTTAATAAATACATTACACATTAATATTTTGGTGGAGTCATGAGTGATGTAAGGGGGAATGAAGTAGTAGCTTATATATTAGCTAGGATTAACTTAGGTAAAGAGTATGAGTTGCTAGAATATATTAAGAATTTACGGGGTGTTGATGAGGTTAGGATAGTTTACGGTGAATATGATATGGTTATTAAAGTTCGAGTGAATACTCTAGTAGAACTAGATAGGGTTGTCACTCAGATAAGGAGATTAAATGGTGTCTTAACAACTACTACCTTAATAAGTAGTTGATGGTGGTATCAGCTAATCATAAATTATTTTTAATATTTTAAATACATACTAAGTCAACCTCCAATACCTACTTATGAACTTCTTAACATACTCTATTACCTCCCTACCTCGAGTATCTGTAGTCTCAACCTCATTAACGTATGGAGTCTCCCCAGCCAACGCAGCTATAGAGTTCGGTAATCCCTTAGAAAGTCCTTCAGAATAACCACCCTCTAAAACAGCTACTAACCTACCACTACAGTACTTAACTGCTAACTCATATAGTTTCTTAAAGTAGTAATAGTACGTCATTGCAGTAACTCTTAAATCTGTTAGAGGGTCTGAGTAGTGAGTGTCGTAGCCTGCAGATACTAACACATACTCAGGTTTAAACTCATTAATTATAGGTTCTACAACTTCATTAAATACCTCCCTATACGTACTATCACTACTTCCGTGAGGTAATGGTATGTTGACCTTAGTCCCTTCAGCATCCCCTGAACCTACCTCATACACACTACCAGTTCCTGGGTAGATACCCCTCTGATGAATATCTATATGTACTACTCTAGGCTCACTCATGAATATCTCCTGAGTACCGTTACCGTGATGAGCATCAATATCAACTATTAAAACCTTCTTAAACCCTTCCTTCAATAAACGTTTAGCTAATACTGCAATATTATTGAAGATACAGAAACCTAATGTAGGTGCACCTAAAGCACTACCACTAATACCTGCGTGATGACCTGGAGGTCTAACTAACGTAAATACTGGGACTCCGTAAGACTCTCTTAATTCATAACTCATAACTGAAGCTGTTAGAGCTAATGTAGCGACTTCATATGTGTAGGTGTTTACGTATGTATCCCCATCAACATAGTTGAAACCCTTAGCTGAGAGTTCCTTTATATAGTCTACGTAAGCTCTATCATGGACTTCATAAGGTAGTTCATAGTCTATCCTATCCACAGAGACTAACTTAAACTTCTGTAGTATGTTATAGTTTTTCAAAGCATTTAACGCTGTAATTAACCTTGACGGAGATTCAGGATGTGAATACCCTTCACTATAATGTTTTAAGAACCTCTCATCATATACTATTACAACCACGTGGAAACCCTAGATTAGAAATTCTTAGAGGTTTTAATTCTTAGTTGTATCAATATATTTAGATAGGTTGGCAGTACTCTTACCTGACTTACTGTAGGGTGTAGTAAGTATCTTAACTATCTTACTAGCCTTCTCATCACTAATCCCCTCAATAACTGCTAACTCACTCTGTGAAGCATTAAACACAGCTCTTACAGTCTTGAATCTCTCTAACAGTTTATGAGCTGTCTTAATACCTACACCAGGTAAGGACTGAACTATATGTAATTGCCATACCTGAATATCATCACTTCTAGGCTTAAGCACCCTCCTAAAACTTCGAATTACTGTAAGGTCTTCAATACCTATCTTTTCTGCTAAATGCTTAATAAATTCAGCTGTATGTCTGTAATCCCTCGTATAGTAGAGAACTACACCGAATCTTAAGATCGCTGTTATCAAAGCCCCCTCAATAGCTCTCCACTTAGATGTTAAGTATCTAATATCGTTTAAATCACCTTCAATCACTAGTAATGGTGTGTCACAAACATCAACTAACTTACTTAACTGGTCGAAGAATCTACCGTCAAAAACAGAATGAATTAAATCATCAACTCTCTTCCTCTCAATAACTAATGAATCATTAATTATGTAATCACCTACATCAAGCATTTTATAGATTATCGTCAACCCAAAACTCTTAAGTATTTCAGGTATTCCTGAATTCCTCTCCCTCTCATCAACGTAAACCTTAACCATACTAACTACACTCCTCAATCCATCTTCCATTATCAATAATCTTAAAATCACCGGTAATAGAACTAAAGAACTTACTAAAGATACTGAATAGTTCTTTAGGTGTAACCCCCCTCACATAAGAACCACCAGCTAGTGAATGACCACCCCCAGAACCACTTAAGTTATTAGCTATATATGAAGCTAATAACCCCCCTAAAGGCTTACCTAACTCTTTAACCACATCCTCACTAACCCTTACAGTAATCCTTAAACCATCATCTCTACAAGCTACTGCAATACCTACATCAGCACCATTATCAATTAATACCTTAAGGACGTTACCCTCATAAGCACCAACACATGTAATAGCGATTAAGTACTTACCAGACTTATATATACCTAATCTAGACATACCTTTAAGACGTGCTACCCTCTCCGAATAATCTATTTGAGATTTTCTAATTAAGAGAGACCTAGCTCTATCGTAATTACCTCCCAACATAATTAAATCTGATAGTATCTTAAATGTAGTCCCATCAGCTAACTGTAACAACCTACTATCATATAGGATACCACCGATTAATAACGTAAGGTACTCACTACCTAAATCACCACCTATAGTTAGGAGTAATAATGATACTATCTCAGAAGTAGCTTTTCTACTAGGGTCGTACAACCTTATTAAAGCATTATCTACTAGGTTATTAACTACATGATGATCTATTAAGACGTAATCACTTATATGACTATAACAACCTAATTGCTCTCTAGATGCTGAATCAATAACTATAAACGTATCGCAAGACCCCTCAAAAGAACTATCATCATATATGTTATAGGGTATACCGAGATTAACTATAAAATTTTTAGATATTGAGTCAATACCTTCAGGTGTTATTACATATACTTCATTAAGTTTATTCAACCTAACTATAATTTCACGAAGTACTAATGCTGATGCTAAAGCATCTATATCTGCATTTCGATGTGTAATTAAGCAGTACTTTCTAGGGTTTTTTAAGAAGTTTAAGAATTCATTAATGTTTAGATCCTGAATCATTAGAACTAACCTCTAATAACATATCCTCTAATAATTTGAACGCATCATCTATAATATTATCGATGATTACCTCATATTCTATAGGGATAGGTTTTGACGATATCAACTCTACTAACACATCACATGTTAAGGAATTACTGAGTTCTACAGTGATTGATGTATTTACCTCTAAATCCCTCCCTAAATTAATCTTAGATACTATACTACGTCTTATAAACTCATTAACCTTAATAACTAATTCCTCAAGAAAGGTTTCAGTTAGAGAATTAAGGTTTATCCCTAAGTTAATTACGTACTTCTTCTTCATCCAGCTTTAGCCTGCCTCCCATAAATCTTAGCTAGGTATTCATTTATCTTAGACTGAAGTTCATTTAATTGCGACCTTAATAGTTGTTCCTGCCTTTCAATACTCTTTAATCTTAACTCAAGGATCTCCTTCTTATCATTTAACTCCTTTATAGCGTCATCCCTCTGAACTCTAACCATGACATGACCTACGTTCTTGAAGACTATACCTGCAGGATCTAAAGAATTAAGGACTTCTAAAGCTCTATTAACTTCTGATAACTCACTAATTATCACATTCTTCTCAGTAATAACCTGACCTAATTGATTCTGAATCTGCTGATACCTAACCAACATTTGCTGTACCTCAGGAGGTATCTGCTCAGTAACTGACACCTCATACCACCTAACTTACAATAAACTCTAACTTTAAAATTATATAAGTTTTAGTAATAGCTTATGACTGATTAACCTAAGCATTAACAGCAAAATAACAAAATTTATTTTACTATGGTAATATATTAGGTGGGCTTCACTATGTATTCAACTCCTGAAGATATAATCAAGGATGTGTTGAAGGAAGGTAGGAGTAGACTATACGATCATGAAGCATTTAAACTACTAGAACTGAGTGGATTCCCAGTACCTAAGACATTTCTGGCTAAAAACGTTGATGAGGCTGTAGAATTTGCTGAGAAAGTAGGTTATCCAGTAGTTCTTAAGGTAGTAAGTCCTCAAGTAGTTCATAAATCAGATGTAGGTGGTGTACTACTAAATATAAGGAATTCGAAGGAAGTTGTTGAAGGCTTCAACAACATCTTCAACAACGTTAGGAAACATATACCTGATGCTGAGATATATGGAGTATTAATTCAGGAGATGCTACCATCAGGTCTAGAGACAATAGTTGGATCTACTAGAGACCCTATATTCGGTCCAATACTAGTCTTCGGCTTAGGCGGTATCTTCGTAGAAGTCTTAAGAGATGTTAGTTTTAGGATAGCTCCTGTAGAATTTGAGGAAGCGTTAGAGATGATTGACGAGATAAGGAGTAGTAGGGTGCTTGCTGGGTTTAGAGGTAGTCCACCTAGGGATAAGAAAGCAATTGCTGATATCATAGTTAAGCTCTCTAAATTAGTAAGTAGTATACCTGAGATTAAGGAGGTAGACCTAAACCCAGTTATAGTGTATGAGGAAGGGAAGGGAGCTAAAATAGCTGACGCTAGATTCATACTATCTAAGGAGTGATGAATTAAAATCATTAAATAACTTAAACCTTAGATATTTTCTATAGAGTCAATTACCAACTTACTTAATCTCAATGTAGAATTAAGTACAGCCCTAATAGAACTAATCGTTGGAGCTTCTAAAACTATAATTAACTTAGTCCCATCATAAGATTTATTAATAGTTACGTTAATTCCTTTAGCCTTAATGAATTCCTCAGGTTTTAAAGCACTATATAGAGTGTTTAGTAAATCATTACTAACTCCATCAACGATTATCACTACCTTATACACCATAGTTAATTACCTTAAGGATCTTAAACTCCGGTCCACAAGGCCTCTCACTCCTTAAACACTTAAACCCTACACATACACAGTCGTCACATTTACTAAGGATTACCTTAACAACATTACCATCTTCTGAAATACTATTTACGTTAATATCAGAACTTAATTTAATATCTAAGATAGTTACTAATGCGTTAACTATATCTGATTGAATATCCCTGATATCCTTACTATCTATGAATAAGTATTTAACTTTAATAGGTTTTTGAAACCCCTTAACCTCCCTACATAACTTAATAGAACTTAATTTAATTAGTAACTTCTTCTGTAGTTTATTACCTATATTAACGTAGTATACTAGAGCTGATGGATTCCCTTTCAATTCATAAAGAATTAAAACACCATTAGAGTTGTAGGCGTACATAATATTGATTAAATCGTCTAAAGTCTTCTTCCCCCTATTTACTCTTATATACGTAGGTACTACAGCTACTAAATCCTTAATAAAACTCCTACTCCTTCTTGAGGGGTTCCTTGAAGTCGTTATTATCAATACCATACTTCAACTACTTTAAACCTGATATTGGTTGGTAAGCTCCTCCAGCAAAAACCCTACCACACTTACTACAACGCCAAACACCTACTGAAACCCTCTCCATCTCTGTCTTCAAACCGCATAGAGGACAGTAATACTTTTCATACCTCTTCAACATTACATCTCTCCATTTCTTCCTAAGGGATGATCCGTATCGTGCACCGAACCTCCCAGCTATACCGACAACTTTAGTCCTCCCCATCACACATCACATCTATACACATTACTTTGTAATATTTAAATATTTACCGTAGTTTAAGTAGTTAATATGTTTTTAACTGTGTTGATGATCTCCTTCCCCTTAGTAAGTGCTATATTCATTATCGCTAGGACGTCATCTTCTGAGAGGTATCCATGACCTGATTTCTGTATACCTGTTATTAAACCATCCTCACTAACTGCTACGATAACCTTAACATCAGATAATACACTCTCCTCAAGATCTGGATCTACGATTAAGTAATTCCCTATCTTACATACAGTAACAGTAACTACTGCTTTATTTAACGGGAGTGGTTCAGTCTTAACATTCTTATCTATTACTACCTCACCACCATCTCTAACCTCTACTTTAGGTAACTTAGCAGTCATTAACGCAGCTAGAGTCCCTATAGATGATGCATCAATTAGATTACCATCATGGTCTAAAACATATATATCCACCCAAACATTCCAGACCCTCCTACCTGGTACTAGGACTAACTTAGAGAGATCTATAGCTTTAGCCTCCCTAATACTCCTATCAATAACTCTAGCTAACTCTATAGCGTTTTCATCAGGTGGTCCCGGCTCAAACACTGGTGATGCAGTCGGTACGAACTCAGCATTAACCATTAAGTTACCTTCATTTGGTGTATCTGGGAATGGAGACCCTACCTCAAACTTTACACCGACTAGTACTTGAGTACCTCCTAGTTTAACAAATGCTGAACCATCAGCATTTGGTATGTAGTCCTTAACTATATTAATAGGTCTAAACTCATCAACTCTCCTCCCACTAATCCTTAAACCCTTACTCAACATTGAGATCATAACTTCAGATTTTAACTTAGGAACTACGTACTCACTTGATGGTGTTACCGACATACACTCACTCCTCAACCTTAATACTTAAGTACTTCTTCTTAAGTACCTCCTTCTGCATGTTATATATAACCTCTATACCTTTCTTAGCTAGGTTTAATGCCTGTATAAACTCTTCATGAGTTAAAACACCGTTTAACTGTAGCATTGTTATCCAACGTAGTGTAGGAGCCATAGCTACTGGCATATCAGCCTCACCATACATATCCTCAACTTCATCAATATCTAGGACTAAAACCCCGTCAACCTTACCTACAGCTACACTAGCCACTAAATCCCTCATCGGTATCCCAGCATCAGCTAAAGCTAATGAAGCAGCTGTTATACTAGCAGTTCTAGTACCGCCGTCAGCGTTAATAACCTCAATGAATATATCTATTGATGTCCTAGGATATAACTCAGACATTACTACAGGTTCTAAAGCTTCTCTAATAACCTTAGATAACTCTATCTCCCTCCTACTCGGTGCTGGATTCTTACGTTCATGTGTTGAGAATGGTGCCATATGATACCTACACCTAATAACAGCTCTATTAGGTAGTAATACATGTTTAGCTGGAGGTTCTCTAGGTCCGTAAACAGCTGCGAGTACCTTAGTCCTACCGTACTCAACAATAGCTGAGCCGTTAGAGTTCTTCAACACTCCAACAGTCATCGATATACTCCTTAACTCATCAAATCTCCTACCGTCATGTCTTAAATTACCTTCTATTAGTTTAACTCCTCCCTTACCCAACGAATAACCCCCTCCTAACCTTCTCCTTAATAATAAACTCCTTAACCCTATCTGTAAGACCTGATATATGTGCTTCCTTCTCAATCTTCTTAATAGCGAGTATCGCTATCTCCTCAAAATCCTTACTTGGACAGTTATCAATTAATATCCTACCGTTCTGTGCAACAATTATCTCACACTTACATTCATTAGTAAGTAACTGTAGCATAGACCCCTTCCTACCTATAACTCTAGGTACTTTAGCTGAGCTTATCTCAACTAAAGACCCCTTACACACCTTACCGAAGCCCTTACCCTTAACTGATAAAGTGATTGTCCTACCCCTACCTACGTTCTCAACCTTAGCTAAGACAACATCACCTATATCTAAGTAATCTGATAAGACCTCACGTCCCGGGTTTAAAGGTCTGTTTAAGAAGTCTGAAGCGTAGAGTACTGCAGGATGTAACGCTCTTATATCAACTTCCCAACTAGTTAGACCTACAGATGTGATTATCCCTATAACTACATCACCTACCTTAGGGTAGTAAAACCCCTCTAAAGGTATAACACCGATTTTATCACCCTCAATATCAGCTAATCCAACAACAGCTGAATAACACTTAGAATTTATACAGTATACTGTAGTAGGTGTTGATATTGATACCTTACCCTCACATAGTAGCTGACCTGGTGTTACTAACTCCCTATTCTGTACATATAATGACATACTCATTAAATCACCTTAATACTTATCTCAGCAGCCCCCCTACAGAGGGAGTTTACCTTATCAATAACCTCATTTTGAAGCCCGGCTGGAATTTCCAGCTCTACTAGTAGAGAACCATCAGATAACCACTGCTGATTCTTAACATCACCTAACTTCCTAATCTCACCCTGTACCCTCTTAGAGATCTCTGAGGGGACTTTAATAGTAATTAAAGCTTTAGAGATTTTTATTGGTAAGTATTTAGAGATTTCCTTAACTATACGAGTTGCTTGCTCTTCAACACCTTTATATAAGTCAATACTTACTTTAGCTTCCTCCATAGCCTTCTCAATACGTTGTGGAGGTATTGGAGTTTTAGTCCTCGGATCTACCGCTGACTTAGCTATGTAGTTAATGATCTGCCTCCTCTTAGCCTCTAATAACGCCCTCCTCTGCTCAGTAGTTAATTGTAACTCACCATTCTTAACAATCTCAGCAGCTATTACTCTAATATCCTCAGTACCAAAGACCTTCTTAAGGTCTTCAGGTGATGCCTTCAAACCCTTCCTAACATCTTTATATATGAAATCACTAACTAAAAAATCATCTATACTAATTCTCTTATCACCTTCTCTAAATCTTAAAGCTAAGTCCGGCTTAACAAGTATTTCAAAATGTAAACCCTTAAACTCATATCGAGCGACCACATGTTCCTTACTACTCATTTATTTACCCCAGCATCAACTATATATTGAGTTAGTTCCTCAGGTGTTAATTTCCTAAAGACCTTCTCATCAACAGTTATGTAACCCATCTCTACAGCTTCTGGAGTTAAAGGACCTTCACTTGCTGCTCTTAAAGCCTTTAAACCTAAGAGTACTACCTCCTTAATACTTAAGTCCTTCTTATAATTCTTCTCAAGGAACTCTAACGCTGGCTGTTCTCCTGCACCCATAGCTATTGCTAAGTAACTAAAGTAGTAGCCATTAGTTTCAGTCTTAAATAAATTCACTCCCTTCCTATCAACACCTAAGAATATTAGAGATACACCGAAAGGTCTTACACCAGCATGTTGAGTATAGAGTTGTTTAATATCACATACACCCCTAACTAACATCTCAATATCTGCTGGCTCATCATATACGAACCTATGATTAAACGCTAACCTCCTAGCGTAATCTATAAGGATCCTACCATCTGCAGCAAGTCCAGCAAAACTCGCTCCTACATGAGTATCAATCAAGAATATCTTCTCTATCGATGAGAGGTCAATCAACGGAGTTACCTTCTTCTTCTCAGCTAAGATCACACCACCACTAACAGATTTAATACCGATTGTTGTCCACCCCTTCCTAACATTCTCAGCTGCATACTCAACCTGATATAACTTACCATCAGGTGAGAATACGGTTATCGCCCTATCATACCCCATAGCCGGTGGCCCGAACGCCATCCTAACACCTACTAGAGATACATTAACAACAGCTATTAAATATTATCAATTATCAATACTAATACTATAAACTATTGAGAACTCATCACAAAGACATCCCATACCCCTCTCTCAAAGACTTAACATCAGTACTCTCTAAGTGAGGTTATAGTTATTATATCCGATGATATTAAAGCTTATAAAGTATTAAGTGTAATAAGAGGTTGGGAGGCCAAAGCAGCGGGGTGGGGTAGCCAGGGAGCCCGCGGGAGGTAGGTTGCAGTAGTACCTACCCGCGAAGCTCATATAATACAGTACTGGCTGTGTTGGAGAGACCCCGAGGTCGGTGGTTCAAAACGAGGTAGCCTGAGTAACTGTTGGGCTACCTCGTGAGAGTCCACCCCCCGCTACCAGAAGCCTCCCACCATCACCTCAGTTATAAATTAATTAAGTTAATAATTATGAAGTAATTCAGGTGGGTTCATATATGATTAACGAACTTCATTTCGGGACTGCAGGAATACCTAACAGTACTATTAAGCCGTCAACCTTAAATGGTGTGATTAGAGTTCATGAGTTAGGTCTTAATGCCATGGAAATAGAATTTGTGAGGGGTGTTAGGATGAGTGTAGAGTCAGCGTTAGAGATTCGTAAAGTATCTGTAGAGTTAGGTGTTATATTGACTGTCCACGCACCATACTATATAAACTTACTCTCCTCGGAGGATTCTAAAGTTAATGCATCTATTAAGAGAATCGTAGAATCTGCTAGGGTAGGTTCTAAAGCTGGTGCTTGGTCATTAGTATTCCACCCAGGATATTACGGGAAGTTAAAGTCTGAGGAATGTATAGAACATGTCAGGAAGATCCTGAAGAAAGTGGTTAAAGAGTTAATTGATGAGGGTATTAAGATGTGGATAAGACCTGAAGTTATGGGCGGTTTAGCTGAATTCGGATCTGTTGAGGAGGTAGTTGCAGTTACTGAGGGTTTAGACTACACATTACCATGTATAGACTTCGCTCACATATATGCTAGGAGCTTAGGTAAGGTAAATAATTATGATGCATTCAAAAACATTTTAGAATATATAGAGAGTAGATTAGGTAGTGAAGCATTAAAAAACTCACATATCCATATGTCCGGTATAGAGTATGGGGAGAGAGGAGAGGTAAAACATACTAATCTTAATGAATCTAAAATAAATTATGTAGATTTAATGAGAGTTCTTAAGGACTTTAAAGTAGTTGGTGTCCTCATTAGCGAATCACCAAATTTAGAGGATGATGCATTACTGATGATGCAGACATATAGGAGTATCTAGTTTAACTACTTAGGATAGTTCATGAAGTACCTCATCCTAAGAGTTTAAGCTTTTTACCGAGCTCAGGAATTAATAACTAACTTAAGTTAACTACATCTAAAGTTCTCATAACATATATTAAATCTCTTAGCAACTTCACATAACTTATCAACAGGTATGAATGCTGAAGTACCTGATTCACTAATTATATATGCAAGCCTACCCTTAATTACAACTTTAAACTTTTCACACATTAATGAAATCCCTAAGTTAAGCTAAACCTACCTCTTGTTTCTTCTCCCTAGATGCCTTAAGTGCTTGAATAGCTGCAGCTATACTACCTTTACTACTTATTAAAGCTCCCCAACGAGCTTTAAACTTCGATGGTACTAACGGCCTAACCCTCTTCTTAATTCTAGATGGTATAAATGTTGATTCCATACTCTTAAGTCCGTAACTACCATCTATCATCTCAACAACTATATCCCTCTCAATTAAACTTATTAACACCTTCCTAAGTCTATCCTCACCAGCTAGACCACTAAGTTCCTTCCTTAACTCCTTCCAAGTGACGGGTCTACCCTTTCTCCTAATTATACTTATGATCAAGTCTTCTAATCCCTTATCATCTGGAGCCTGCATTACTACTACATCTTCATCCTCATAGATAATTCTTAACTCACTAGAACTACCCACTACACCTCACCCATATAAAATATATTATAACACCATACATTTATATTTTTATCACTATAAAATACTAATAATAAGATGAAATAGATTTAAATTCCCTTATTAATGACCACTTACATTACTCACTATTAAATGAAGCACCAACAGCTACGTTATCTAACGGTAATGTAAATTGACGAATACCTAATCTCTCAATTATAACATCAACAATCTTCACAACATCTATACTATCATCTAATTCTATAACATCGTCGTTGAGGAACATGATGTTCTTACCATCATTACTTTCGGTAATTACTAAATTCAACCTCATACTTAAGTTATCTTCAAGTATCTTCTTAACCTTAACTAACCTCCTAATCATGATCTTAGACTTACATGGAGATATACTAGCTATTATCGTAACTCCCTCCATTATAAGACCTATATAACTATCTCTTAAGATAATACCTTATATAGCTTTACACCCGAGACTTTAAGGACTTTTTAAATTATTTTCGAATTTGCTTACTTTATTTTATGATTTCTAAGTTATAGAAGTTTATAAACTCTAGAAGATTAAGTACCTATCAGAGGGTAGGAACACTCTGAGTTTCTGATACCCATAGAGTGATGGACCCCTAGGTAATTAGAAGGAATATAATGCAGTGAGGGATTTAGGAGGTGGTTGAGGAGTAGATAATGAGGAGTCCTATAAAATGAGGGGTGATGAATCACCATCTACCGAGAGATGATGAGGATTTAGGTGATGGAAAGAGATAGAACCTGTTAATTAGTATAAATACAACTACATAAACTTATAAACCATAATTATCAAAAACTATAGGAGGTTAAACATAATGGTGAAAGAATTATTAATAAATAATAAAACTGTATATCAATGCGAAGCATGCGGTCTTTACTATCTAGATTTGGAAACTGCTAAGAGGTGTGAAGAATGGTGTAGAAAAATGAAGAGTTGCTCTATCGAAATCACTAAGAAAGCAGTACATCCTCAAAAGCTTTAACATAGAATTTGATGTATGGGTATACGATAGAAGTTACCGGATTACCTACAAACATGATCCGCATTTACCAGCTGCGGCAGACCTTGAATGTATGATACCTTCTCATAATTGAGAACTATTAAGTTATACTGGATTTATTACGAATAAATTATATATTGCTGATGCAAAATTACTTGATGGTAGAATTGGTGGTTATTTATGGTATATGATGTTAGGATACAGGCTGTAGATGCTTTAAGGATATTGAGGAGGTTATTTAAGTATAGAGAGTTGGAGGGTATTACAGGTCTCTCTATCCCTACGTTATGGAGGTATGTTAATATGAGGATATTACCAACTAGGGAGAGGTCTAAGGAGATACTTGATAAGATATTAAGTGAGGATGTCATTAAGAAGATTATAGAGAGAAATATAAAAATCATTGATAATTCAGTTGTTGGTATTGCGAATCTCATATATAATATAGATTACCTAAAACTGTTTTCATTAGTAGCCTACAGAGTCTTTAGTGATCTAGAGCCGACAGCTATAGCTACTGTAGAAGTTGATGGTATACCATTAGCAGTTATGATCTCAGAAGTCTTCGACTCTAAACTAGTTGTTGCTAAGAGGAGGTTAGATATAGGGGTATCTGACTACTATGAGGTTAGTTATATCTCAGGAGAACCACCACTAATAACTAGCCTATACATACCATCAAATGTCCTGAGCCGTAACGATAGGGTGTTAATAGTTGATGACTTACTACGTAGTGGTAAGACTAGTCAAGCATTAATAAGACTTATAAAGAAGACTAAAGCAACACCTATAGGTATCTATGCCGTAGTTGCATTAGGTAATAGATGGTATGAAACATTAAAAGATGAAGTTGGTAAGATTTACGTGAACTACATAATAAGTTAAAGATGAAGATTAATGAGTAGGTTTAACTTATGCTAACCGTTAAGTTCGTAGCATCAGCTCTATCCATAGCGTTACTGTTTAAGGTTCTAACACATACATCTATAGTAAGTTACTTAAAGAGTATTAAGAACTTAAGCATTCGTGAATCCTTAAGCACAACACTGAACCCTACAAATTACATACTATAGTTAAAGGAATGTGAAGGTAGGGTTAGGGTATTGAATTATGAGATCAATTAACAATATGATGAGTAATTCAAACATCCGTACTAACACATACTTAGGACAATCAACCCTGACAATACAGTTAATACATAAGTATGTTAATGACTACATAAACATGTTGTTAATCACTAGAGAACCTATCAAGTCAGTACCTTCTGAATTAGTAAATGAGGATGTTGAAGACCTCCACAACACACTACAAACTATTAATTCATCATATACTAACAAATACAGATATATTCATTCAATACTGAATAACTACGTAAGTAATAACATGATTCTTAAAGTCCTTAGAGAATTAAGTTACTGTGATTTAGTAGTATATGATGTAGTTAGTAATTATGAAGTAACGTTAGATGTGTGTAGATTTGTGATTAACCTATGTATTAGTGAGAGCGTAAACTTCCTAGAATACATTAGTGAGACAGGGGCATACCTACCGAGTAAGTTCTTAGGTAGTGTAGTCCTTAAAGGATCTAACCATACAATAGTGACCCTGATTAAATCTTACTCTAACATAATACATTTATTACTTGATGGTGAGATTAAGGATTTATTAAAGAATTCACTAGATAGTTACTTAAGGATCGACATAGACGATACAGCTTTAACTGATGTATCAGCTCTAACAACATCATCTACACTTATGATATTACCATCTACGAACATGTAGGTAGTATAAGTTATGAACACTAAATATAGCTTTAATAATTCATTACATCCTAAAAAGATTATTTACTGTGTTGATATCCACGGCTCTGAACATAACTTTAGGAGGTTGTTAATAGAATCTACTAAGTTAGGAGTTGAGGTTATCATCATAGGTGGTGATATCAATATTGATTTGAAGGATGTGATTTTGTTTAATCATTATAGACTACTATTAATACCTGGTGAATGTGATGATGTTTACATAACTAAGTATGCTAGGGAGTTGAACATACTTTCAGATGGTGTTGTAGTAGATGTAGATGGTATTAAGATTGGGTGTGTTGGTGGGTTAACTACGCATCAATCTATAAGGAGGTTATATAAGTATATTAACACTATAGGAGGTCTTGACCTCTTAGTAACTCACTTCCCACCTAAGGGTTGTTTAGATAGTGTTTTGAATAATCTCCACAGTGGGTTAAGAGAGGTAAGGGATTTGATATTGAGATATTCAGTAAAGTATGTATTTACAGGACATCACCACGATAATATAGGTGTATGTGTGTTAGGTAATTCCATAGTTATTAATCCAGGACCTTTAAGTCTAGGACATTATCTATTAGTAGAGTATATTCCGAGTAAACCCCTTACCTACGTATTCATGAAACTTCCTTAACCTCAAACACGTCACCACCCCATATATCCCTAATAATCGGTGATTGAATTACTTCATTATCATTTAAAATTTTAAAGTATCCATCGATAGGACGGTCTCTAAAGACCTTTAAGAATGCTATACCATCATCACCTACTACAGTCTTATCTAACATCTTACTACTCCATACCTCCACTACACTACCTGGAGGGAGTCCTTTAACTATCACATTATCACCTCTCTTAGTATAGATGTTCTCCGTAGGTATATCCTCAACACGTCCTTCAGGTGTAACCCAACCAAGTTTTACTAAACCGAACGGCCCGATATTAAAGTATTTTATGTAGATCTCGTAAGAACCCCTACTCAAGAATATAGGTTCTGAGTAGTATAGTGTTGGTGGTTGTTCAAACCAACCATTAATTAAGACCTCATCACCTAACCTCATAATACAACCATCATCACATTCCATGAACAGAATATAATAACCATCTTTACGTATGTCTAAGTACCCATACCACTCAACCATAAAATCCATACTATCGAAGTTCTTAGATGGTGGTTCAAACCATATAAAATTTATACATTGATCTACTCTAACCATTAGAGGATTACTACTGACGTTGAAAGCGTTAGTATCAGTTATAGCATAATAATACCCTAGTAAACCATGTGCTAACCCAGCCTGTAATCTAATAAATAGATACTTCATAACTACCCAAACAAAACCTCATTTGATAGTATATTTAAGACTTTAGGGAGTTCAAACCCGTATTAACCTATACTCGTTTACGCATAATCACTATCTATAATCCTTAAGGTATTCGTAATTCTCAATTACCAACCTAACGACCCCATCCTAGTAGATTCGATTATACTAAGTAGTTATAGCCATTACGTACGCATCTTCACCGTCTAGGTAATAATGTTTAATTACCTTCACCTTCTTAAATCCTAAAGACTCGTAGAGTTTGATTGCCGGTATATTACTAACTCTTACTTCTAGGTATACCTCCTCAACATCGTAACACTCCTTAAGTCTCCTCATGGACTCCCTCATTAACTTAGTACCGATACCTAATCTCCTGTAGTTAGGGTGGACTGCTATACTAACTATATGTCCTAACCTAACTATACCTCTCCTTATATGTCCTAAACCAGTCTCAACCCTACACATAACATAACCAACTACTTCGTTATCAACCTCAGCTAGTAGGAATGCCTTACCCCAAGCACGTAGATGGTCTAACCAGAAGTCTAATGGGTAGTGCTCAGGTAATGATATCATATTTATCTCAATAACTTTCTTTAAATCCTCCTCACAAACTTCTCTAATCATAACATTTACTGACATCACATCCACTAACTACCACTTCATATATAATTTAAAAAATTTAATTCTAGATATTGGAGGGTATGGAGTTTCATTACCATCCAAGTGATGAGATAAGGGGTATGGAGTCGGACTCCTTAAACGGTAAGAAGTTAGTATTAGGTGTAACTGGTAGTGTCGCTATTTATAAAGCTGTAGACTTAGCTAGGGAGTTAATTAAGAGGTCAGCTGATGTATATGTAGTTATGAGTAAGGATGCTACAAAGTTAGTAGATCCACAACTCTTTGAGTGGGCTACTGGTAATAAAGTATTTACAGAGTTCTCAGGGGAGGTAGGTCATGTAGTATTAAGTCAAACCTGTGATGGTATGGTAATAGCACCTGCTACAGCTAATACTATAGCTAAGTTAGCTATTGGTGTAGCTGATACTTCAGTAAGTCTTACAGCTCTTAACTTCATAGGTTTGAGGAAGCCTTTAGTGATTGCCCCAGCAATGCATTTAGCTATGTATAGAGCTCCTCAGATCTCTGAAGCTATAAGTAAACTCAGGAGTTATGGGGTAATGATCTTAGAACCTCAAGAAGATGATGTTAGAGCTAAGTTCCCTGAGGTAGATGATATAGCACTTGCTGTGGAGGTAGCAGTACTTAGAGGTACTGACTTAAGAGGTGTGAGAGTCTTAGTGACTGCAGGTCCTACAAGGGAGTTTTTAGACCCTGTAAGATTCCTAACAAATGCTAGCTCCGGTAGGATGGGTATAGCTATAGCTAAGGAAGCATATTTTAGAGGTGCTGATGTGACTTTAATACATGGTCCTGTAAACAGAGCTTTAATCCCTAAATACGTGAGGTCTTTAAGTGTTACAACAACTACTGAAATGCTTAACGCAGTAGTTAATGAGTTGAAGAATAAACATTATGATGTCGTGATCTTAGCAGGTGCTCCATCAGACTTCAAATTTAAAGATGTTAGTAAGATGAAGGTAGACTCCAGTATAGAGTCATTAGAAGTAACTCTACAACCTACTCCGAAAATAGCTGAGGAGATTAGGAAGATTTATAACGGTTTAGTTGTAGGGTTTGCTGCTGAGACCGTAGGTGGTGATGTAAATACTCTTAGGGATAGAGCTAAGCGTAAGTTAGTTGAGAGGGGGTTTAACATTATAGTAGCTAATGATGTCTCAAGCAGTGAGGTAGGATTTAATAGTAGGTTTAACGAAGTACTTATATTAGGTAGTAACGGTTTTGAGAAGTTCATACCTAAAACTCGTAAGGAGTTAATAGCTAGGGAGATACTCGATATTATTAAAAAGTTATTAAGGGTTAACAAAACTTGAGAGTCATAATACCACTCCATATAACTGGTTTTTGGTATGTTGTAGAGTCCTACAACCCAGTATTTACCGGGTCTTTAGGTGCTGGTATAACTTTAGACCCACCAGTAATTGCTGAAGAGAGTAGTTATGACTGTGAATTATTAATTAACGATGAATGCGTAGTAAGTCCAGTGATAGTCACAGCACGTAGGTTAGCACAAATAAGTAGTGATTCAGGAGTTAGTTTGAGTTCTAAGGTTGCATTAGGTAACGGTTATGGTTTAAGTGCAGCATCAACTCTTGCTTACCTAATTATAAAGACCGGTAATACCAACCGTTACACTCTTAATAAAGCGGCAATAACAGCTCATGTAGCTGAAGTACTTAATAAGACAGGCTATGGTGATGTCATTGCTGAGTTCTATGGAGGTGGTCTAGTTTTAAGGACCCAGCCAGGACCTCCAGGTATAGGTTCGGTAGATATCATACCGGTTAGTAAGTCCTTGAAAGTCGTTACAGTAGTCCTCGGTAGTTTAACAACTACTGAGATGATGTTAAGGTATGGTTTTAAGATAAATGAGGTTGGTAAATCCGTATATAGGAAATTCTTAGAAGATACTACTATAGAGTCATTCGTAGATCTCGCCCGCGAATTCAGTTTAAGTGTAGGGATGCTGAGTAACGATTTAGACACTCTACTCAAGTCTAAATTATCTAAGTATTTAAGTAATGGGTGTGTGTTAGGTTACTTCATTAAGAAGAAACTATTAACAGTAATAGTTGAAGATGAGTGCTTAGTAGAAGTTACTGACATCTTGAGTAGGTATGTAGGACTACCTAAAGTTTTTAATATAGCTAGACATGGTCTCATAGTGATGCCGAAATGATTGAAATCTCACCTAATCATCCGAGGTATTGGTCTTTAGTCATAAGGGAGAGACTTGTTAAGGGGTTTGAGGAAGGTTATGTAGTTCCTCAAGGTCTTATAGCTCATGGTAGGGGGGAGTGTTTTGATTACTTATTAGGTGAAGTCACTATACCACCAGCTCTGAAGGCTATAAGAGCTGCTGCAGCTACGTTACTCATATCTAAATACCCTGTAATATCTGTTAATGGTAATGCTGCAGCTTTAGTTCCTGGGGAGATAGTTAGGTTAGCTAAGCTAGTTGGTGCTAAGATAGAGGTTAATTTATTCCATAGAACACGTAGTAGGGAGTTAAAGATTGTGGAGGTCTTAAGATCTTACGGAGCTGATGAGGTTTTAGGTGTAGAGGGTGATGACCTAACTACTATACCTGAAATCTTCAGTGAGAGACGTAAAGTTAGTTTAAGAGGTATTTACAGAGCTGATACTGTATTAGTACCGTTAGAGGATGGGGATAGAGCTGAAGCTCTTAGGAAGTTAGGTAAGACTGTCATAGCTATAGATTTAAACCCGTTATCAAGAACTTCAAGAGCTGCATCAATAACTATAGTTGATAATATTGTGAGGGCTTTACCTAAATTAGTTGAGGAGGTTGAGAGTTTGAAGAAGTTTAACGTTAATGAGTTAAGACGAATAGTTACTGAATATAATAATGAGGAAGTTCTTAAGGAAGTCATTAACTACATACTTGATAGACTCTACATACTATCTAAGGAATTAAGACTTACTACTTAACATATCCAACCTAGCTAAAGAATCCTTACGATGATCTTCTTCACTAACGTCTAAATCGATGTTTACACCTTTAAACTTCTTAATAACTATATTTAAGTACTTAAACATTAACCTAACCTTACTATTAAAATCCTTAAAGAAATTCTCATAATTTTGAGTTTCTTTAAAGAGCTTCACAACTATAGGTATATCATTAAATAACATCTGCTTTAACTTACTCTTATCACTAACTGATAAGGAGTTCTTAACTGAGAGTTCAGATATAAAGTTTAATATATTATCTATATCAACAACCTCTACTTGAAGTTTAAGTAGAGTTACTTCAGGGTCACTATCTAAAGAGTCTTCATACTTACCCTCATAGATATCTAAAGCTTTAGAAATAACTGAAGGGTCTGTAAACCTCCACCACCTCTGATTAGATGACTTATAAGTAGTTTCTATAACACCGAAATCTCTCTCCATAATCCTAAGTAATTGATTAGGATTATAGTTAAACCCCTTCTCACGTAACTTACTAACTAATGATTTAAAGTCGAAATCCCCAAGAACTTTCCTACCATCGACAGTATTCACACTGTATAACTCATAAGCTGTCTTCAACACTAAATAAGCTTTCTCCCCATACTTGTAGAGGAGGTCAAGCACTATAGACTCACTGATACCAACCATAAGAACTACTTCCTAAAGGATCAAACCTACACCTAATTTAAATACTACTCATAAGGAGTTACTAAAACATTACTTAAAAAAGTATTACTCAGGTATTACGTTAATGTCTTATTTGTAACACCTAGGAAGTTGTATGAAGTAGGTGTAAATATATCATAGACAATTATGAAAACTAAGAACATCATAAACTTCTCTGGAGTTCCCATAGATTCTTAAGTTAATTCATTCACTTATTCCTTACGTTCTAAAGAGGTCTAAATCTAAGATTTAAAACGTTAAAAACTATAGTTGTTGATGGTTAGTGATATGTTTAGGGGTATTAAGCAATATAAAACACTCCTAGTAGAGGTAGTATGTATATTAATACTTACCATATCGTTAGTTGTTGGGTCCTACCTTAGACTACAACCAGTTTATAACGCGTTAAGATACGGTTACGGTCCTACACTTTATGAAATGGATCCATTCCTAAACTATTGGATAGTTAGTAGGTTATATGAGAATGGTCTTACATACTATACGTCATTAACTAGTGAGAACCCAGTAACTAAGATATTCTGGTATCCTTACGGTAGGGATATCCCTGCTACTGAGTTACCGGCACTTCCTTATATCTCATTATTCACCTACTACATAGCACATGCTGTAAATCCATCAATAACACTTTATGAATGGCTTGTCTACCTACCAGTAGTACTCTACATAATTAGTGTTGTAGGTATATACTTAACAGTTCGTGAGCTTTACGGTCCGCTACCAGCTGCTATAGCATCATTAACAGCATCATTAATGTTCATTGATAGGCAGGTAGCTGGTTTCACAGTTAAGTATGTTTTAGGTCTAGCCTTCATATTCCCAGCTATATACTTCCACGTAAGAGCATTTAAGAGGGATTCTACGATCTCAGCACTACTATGCGGTATAGTGTTAGGGATCTCAGCTATTAGTTGGGCAGGGTTTAACTTAGTCTTAGCAGCTATATTCCTACAGTACGTGTTAACACCATTAATAAGAGGTAGTATGGATATGAGGTACTTTAAACTCTGGATTTATGAGATGCTACCCCTAACGTTAATTATATTACTTACACCATCATATTATAACGGGTATGAATACTTAATCAGAAATGCTGGTTTAATGATCCCGTTGGGTACTATAGTATTAGTTATAGCTCTTACTATCTTCTACCTACCGAGGTTAGGGATTGTTAGGAGGAATTCTAAACTCTATAAACCGAGGTTCATCTACTTCTCAATCCTAGCTATATTCGGGTCTTTAGGTATAATAGCATTAACTACAGGTTTTGTAGGGATAGGTGGTAAGGGGTTAGCAGCTATGGGTTTAGGTAGTATAGCAGGTGTCTTAACAGGTACTATAGCTCAGTATAGAGGTGCTACATCGTCAGAGTTCATATACTTAGGTGGGGCTCCATTAATAATCTCCTTAATATGTATCCCCTACATGATGTATAAGGTGTTAGTACGTAAAGACCTTAACCAACTCTTCATGATTTTCTTACTGATAATCTCTATAATATCTACTTCAAACGTAGCCTACTTCTTCTCATACAGTAACTTAGTAGTAGCTCTAGTTTCAGGATGTGTTGTTGGGGAATTACTAACACCTAAGATATTCACTAAAAGTAAGAGTGGGTGGTTCTCTAAGATCTTAGCCATAACTTTACTAGCTATCTACGTAAGCTCCGTCATACTTCAAGGACTGTATGTGTGGGTACCTTCCTACAAGTCAGTAGTACCGACAATTATAGAGTCTGGAGTTGGTTTAAATCTAAATATTCCATCATGGATAAATACTTTAGACTGGGTTAAGAACAACACAGATAAAGATGCAGTAATTGTTGCTTGGTGGGATTACGGCTACTGGATCTCAGTAGTTGGTGAGAGAGCATCACTTGCTGATGGATCAACACTAAACTTCACACAAATACATCTACTAGCAAGAGCGTTAACTAGTGATGAAGATACAGCTGTAAACACGTTGTTGAAGTATTTTAATATACCGTCTAATAAGTTATACATAGCTACTTACGAGTTCTTCATAGTTGATGATACTAATAGAAGAGTATATCCAGGACCTCTAGTCCTCTCAAGACCTGATGGGACACCGATCTTCTTAGGAGCTGATGGTGCTAAAGCTATCTCTGCGATGTTTAGGATAGCTGGTGTTGATATAGATAAGGAGATAGATTTAGGTGGTGGTGATCACGTTAAGATCTATAGGTACACCGCTTCACGAGGTACTGTATACTCATTCATACTACCTAACTGGAACTCTAGTAAGGTTTCTGAAGCCCTCCTCTACAAACTATTAGTTGATACGGCACGGAGTGTGTGGGGTCCTCTAGGTTATGAGGTCTACGACCTCTTCACCCAGTCCGGAACACCTACTGAGATCTACACTACCGAGATGAAGTATTTCAAACCATCCTATATAGCAATTTCAAGAATTACATCAACTATATACTTAATAACAACACTTTACAAACTTGATGAGAATTCATTAAGTAACATTAAAGTGGGTTAGGTAGATCTACTGGAGATCTTTACAATGTTTAAAGTCGTAGATGCTTCAATAACCCAGCAAGCAATTAATCTGGAGTAGTAGATGACTGCATATTCTTCAGGTACTTCATGACCTAAGTATTTAGTTAATGCTTTAACAGCGACCTCCGGATCTATACGATGTCTTATATGGTCAGATAACTTATCTATTAAATCAGTTAGTGATAATTTAGTCGTAGTAGTTAACTCCCTTACTTTCTCTAAGTCTGAGTTCTTAATGATTGCTTCTTCCCTAGCTTTATCCCTACCTAACTCTACAGCAGTTTTAATATAGTGAAATAACGGTGTGTAATCCTTAACTAACTCCCCAGTAGCAAGTAATGGTCTATACTCACTCACGTACTAATACCCTAACTACTAAAGTTTACAATAGTATTATATTTAATCATTAGAAGAAAGATTTATTAGTGGTTGACTGTGAAGGGGGTATTATGGGATGGTTCTGTTAAGTTTGTAGATGTTATAAGACCCTACATAAGACAAGGTTATATCCTCGGTAAGACGGTATTAGCAGGCATCACACATATTGAAAGAGCTATATCATTAGGTATAGTCCCCACTGAGGTTGGTAGGATTTTAGGGTCTTTAGGTGTTATTAGAGTAATTGATGTTAGTAGTGATTTAGATAGTAGTTTAATTGGTAAGTACTTCCTACTACTACCTAGATATGACTTTATAGGTGGGGTGGATTTCAACGGTGTACTTACTGAGTACGCAGCATTACCTCATAAGATATTAACCCCTATTAGTGAATACTATGTTCAGAATCCTGAAATACTCATTCATGCAGAACTCTCATATATTTCAAATTTAATTAAGTATGTTAAAGGTAGAGAGGTTTTAATACTAGGGTGTGGACCTACTTCCTACGTAATTACTAAGTACATTAGTAAGCTATGTAATGCTTACGTAGTATGTTATCATAGTCATAAGTTCCTACAGAAGATAGCTGAGGTAGGTGTTTACGTAGCAAATTATGAGAACATTAGTAAAGAACGTTATGACGTAGTATTAATACTAACTTTAAGTAGTTACCTCATGTCTAGAGCTTTAAAACATGTTAAAGATCGTGGGTTAGTACTCATACCCCCCACCATCCCTAAATCACTAACTAACTTACTATGTCTGAACCTAACTAATAATGTTAAGTTGAAGATATTAAATTATGGTGATTTAAGTACTAGTGTAAACCTCCTTAAGAATAACTTAGGTAGTTTAAAGAACTTAATTAGTATTGTAGATGATTTCGATAAGGTACTTGACAGTATGTTTTACTTCTGGAGGGTAGTAGTTAATAGGTTATTGAAGACGTGATTTAATAACATTACTTAATATCTTAATACCCTCAACTATCTGTTCTTCCTTTGGATAACTAAAGTTAAGCCTCATAGAGTTAACTCCACTCCCATCAACGTAGAAGGGTGCTCCCGGTACATAAGCTACTCCAGCTTCTATAGCATCAAATAACATCTTTGAAGTATCTATATCCTCTCTAGGTAGTTTAAGCATTACGAATAAACCACCAACAGGTCTAGACCACCAACACCCAGGTACCATATAATCCTCTAAAGCCTCTAACATCACATCCTTCTTACGTTTGTAGATGGTCTTAGCCTTCTCAATAACTAAGTTAACTATACCTGTTCTTAAAGCCTCTGCTGAGAGGTATTGAGTAAATGTTGGTGTGTGTAGGTCTAGAGACTGCTTACACTTCTCAAACTCCTTCACTATATCGTTATGAGCTACTATCCAACCTATTCTAAAACCTGGGGAGAGTATCTTACTTAACGTACTCACATATATAACCCTACTACTTAAACTCTTCAAAGGTGTAGTATCTGTCGGTTCGTAAGTGAATGAACTGTAGGGGTCATCCTCAACTATTAAGAAATCATATTTCTCAGCTAGTTCTATTAAATGTTTTCTCCTGTTTAAACTCATAGTAACTCCGGCTGGATTATGAGCTATAGGTATGGTATATACTAACTTCACCTTCTTACCCTCAGCATACAACCTCCTCAACCTAACCTCAAGAACGTCAGTGTTCATACCGTCGTCATCTAATGGTATACCGATGAAGTTCGGCTCACTAAGTCTGAAGGCATTAATAGCTCCTAGATATGATGGGAGTTCCATAACTACGTAATCTTTAGGGTCTATCAACGTTAGAGCAATTATATGAAGTGCTTGCTGACTTCCTGTAGTCACCATCACATCATCGTCTTTAGATACCTTCACACCCCTACTACTTAAGAAGTTAATTAGTTCATACCTAAACTCATCCACCCCCTTAGTAGGGCTGTACTGTAGAGCACTATCCCCACGCTCCATCAACACCTTACTACATATCCTAACTAACTCCTCCTTAGGGAATGTCTGTGGGTCTGGGAGACCACCAGCAAGACTAATCACCTTCCTACTACCGACAATCTTAAGCAACTCTCTAATCTCTGAAGACTTCATCAACTCAACCCTACGGGCTATGAACTTCGATACGTTATACATCGACAAAGCTCACACCTTAGAAAGTGAAGTGGTATAAATATATAAACTTAACTGTAGTATATGATATCTCATTTAACGATATTAAAACTCCTTATATTTAAACCTAAATCTATGAATTCCCAAGGAAGTGTTTCTGAGGGATTCCTAGGTCTAAACACGTAATCAGTATCAATACTTAAAGACTTAAGTATATATTTATAATTTGAGAACTGTAACTTATCACTAACATACGCTTCACTAACATATCTTAATAGTACATCACTTAATTTCACATCACCTAAACTCATAGTTGCTTGTACGTACGCTAAGTTATGACTTAATGCTTCGATACTAAAGTACCTACTGGGGAGTTCTTTCCTGATAAGTCTAATCCTACGCATATATTCCTTCTTATTAATTAACCCGAAGAACTGTATAGGGGTATTTGCTTTAGGTATTAATGGATTTATAATGACTCTAACCCTCCTCCTAAACCTACTCTTATCTAGTATTGGTATTAGATTTCTAAGGAATTTAACTAATTGGTTTATATCCTCATCATCTTCGAAGGGTATACCTACCATATAATATAACTTAACCTCCATCCCTAACTTAACACTGTAATCTACTAATTTAGAGATTAACTCATCACTAATATACTTCCTAATAACACATTTTAATTTATCACTATGTGTTTCCGGAGCTAATGTAAGTGTTTTCTGACCACCACGTCTTATTAAGTCAACTCTATACTCATTTAACGTATCAGCTCTTACTGAAGGTATACTAAACTTTATACCTTTCTCTAGGAGTGATTCTAATATCCTATCTGCTGAGTGATGATCGAAGAATGAGAGTGAGTAGAATATAACTCTATCAACCTTATTAACTTCTAAGCCCTTACCTATACTCCTCATTATCTTCTCATAACTCCTCACCCTATATGGGTATGAGATGAATGCCTCCATACAGAATGGGCATAAGTGCTTACATCCCCTAGAGACCTCCATGATATACCCTCTACCAAATACTGACTCAATAATTAATGACTGAATCTGATATTCTGGGTAGTAAGAACTATCTAAATCAACTATATACGACTTCCTAATCCTACTACCATCATGAATTAATGGTATGTAGAAACCTTTACTAGCTAAATCCTCTAGGAATAAGTCCTTACTATGTAGTAACCCTATAGAATTCATTAATAACTTAAGAGCTTCCTCACCCTCACCTATAACTATACCGTCAAAGAATTTAGAAAGTGGTAAGGGATTTGCAGAAAGTGCTGGACCACCAGCTATGATTATAGGTCTCCTACTACGGTCGTTAACTACTGGTATATTATTTAGTAAGAGGATTTTAATAGCGTTGAAATAATCGAACTCGTAGCTTAAACTCATTAAAACTATATCGAATTTCCTTAAATTTAACGATGTTAAAGAACCGTTGATGGGGTTATCCATAGAAAACCTATCAACTAATACATCACCGTATGAGTTTAAGTAGTAGTAAGCTATATGAGTGAATAAGTTAGTTATTGAGGCTTGGTAAGTACTTGGGTAGACTAAAGCTATCTTAACTGATGGGTTACCCCTAGGTATGAATACATTTAACTCTTTAAACAGCCCAACACCACTTATTACTTAACCCCCTATAACAGTAGCATAAAATGAGGTATTAAGTTTGCAAATCTAGCCTTGAGGACTTCTAACCTTAGAAATAACTATATTAGTAATATTACGGACTATACTATTGATGTATTCCTTATGTTTTTTCCTAAGATGTGGTTCTGCATCAGAAATTCTGAGGTAAGTATTACATAACATACATACTACCCTACCACCACTCCTTAACATTACAGGTTCTATAGATGCTATATAAGGATATATGATCTCGACAACTTTAGTAGCTACTCTATAATTCCCTGCCTTATCTATAACTCTCTGAATATGTCCTCGAACCTTAAACTTACTAGTCCTATACTTAAACGCTATAACACTTGGAGACTCCCCATCAATTAAGTACTCCTTAATAGCTACTAATGCTACTACATCATTAATCAACTTCTTAATAACTAAATACCTAACGATAGCAGTAATAGCCTCCTCCATAGCACCCACTTAAACCCTACGAATAAGAATACATAAAAAGGGTACTACTTATTAAGATGAGGGTTAACAAATTTAGTAACTGTGTTAGTACTTCTAGATACTCTCTTTAATAATTAATGAGTCTTAATACCTAATTAACTCCTCCATTAATTCACATACCCCTACCAACGAAGATAGAAATAGTTGAGCATTACGAATTATTAGAAAGTAAGAGTTATTAACTTTATTGCCACTGCTTTTTACGTAGGTGTGTATTGTGAATGAGAGTTTATTATTCGATAAGATTCAAGGACCCTCAAGAACTTTGTCAATAAAACTTGACTGTAATACATTAACGAAGATTGATTACTTAATAAAGTATTATAAGTTTAGGAGTAGGAGTGAATTTATTAGGAATGCAATTATGTATAAGATTAATCAGTTAAATAAAGACGGTAAGTACAGTCAAGTACTGTAGTGATATATTAAATTTTTAGTTAAACCTGTATGGTGGTTATTTAATTGTCTTTATTCTGGGAGCCTAGGTGGGTTAGGAAGAAGTTAATAGTTGATGGTATTGAGGTAATTACTTGTGTAGATGAAGTTACTAAACTGATCTTATGCCCTATATGTGAGGATATCGATGAGTTCTGCCCTGAAGATAAGCAAACTTCTAAAGTGAAGGAAAACCTCCTCACATTCTTCACACCTAGGGATTTGATATACCATTTAAGAAGTCATAAACATCTTAAGAAGCTTAAATTTAAAGTGGAGAAGTACGAAGAAGCTGAGGAGGTTGAAGAGGAAGAAGAGGAAGAATGATGAATGTGGTATATTTAGGTGAGAGTTTATCTACATTAGCTTCTATCTTAAAGAAGTCTATAGTTAATGAAGTAATAATAGTTGATATATGGAGTGATGGGAGTTTATTAAGCGGTATTAGAGTAAGTAATTTAGAAGTTGATAAAATCCCTATACTAGCTAGGGAGGGTATTACTACAGATAATACAGTATACTTCAAACCCGATATCGTATATGTAGGTAGTGAGACTACCTATGATAATAAAGTGTCTATGGGTGTAGAACTACAGAGGAACTGGTTCTACGAACTATCTCAAGGAGGAACTATACCTAAGAAATTCTTCTGTAGTATATACAGACATCTAAAGTCTTTAGTAAGTGTTAGGAGAAGTTATGATGTAATCAGTACTATTAAGTTAAGAGAGAAAGAATTAAGACTTACTAGGTATGGAGTCCTACATTACGATACTTTAGTGAATACGTTACCATTACCATACTTTATAAGTAAGGTAGACTTACCACCAGATATTAAAGAGGGTTTAATATCTAAGTTAGATTATGTAGGTTTACTAATTAGTATAGCGTTAACACGATGTAATATAGATAACTACACCGTAGTTTATGTAGGTAGGAAGAACTTAATCCCACATACTGTAGTCCTGATCCCGTTAAGAAACTTTATAGAGGAATTAATAGACTACACAATAATTTACTCAATAACGTCTATTAGGAGGCCCTATATTAGCTTTAAGGGTGAGTACGTAAATCGATTATTATCAGATGTTAGTAAATTAGGGGTATTTAATATTGAGTTAATTAGTTATAAGGTAATTCATGAGAAGTACGGGTTGTTAGGGAGGGTTGATGATTTAGAAAGTTATTTAGGTAGTCTAAAGGATTCTGGTGTAGTACTTAAAGGACGTTTAGGTATTTGGAGAGAGTTAAGTATTAAGGAGTTATTATGTTGTAACAACGTTATCTAGAGAGTCATCCCTATCAACATATATTCCTAAAGCATATGTAGGACTTACCTCACCTTCAACTGTTGAGTATGTTAGTATTAAATCAACAGCTTCATCAACAGTTACTAAACTATTAAGACTTACCTCAAAACCATTAATAATTACTGATACCCCCTTACCCTTCTCATCAGTTAGTAACGGCATAATATAAACTTCAATACCATACTCTCTAAATACCTTTATAGCTGCATTCCAAAACCTCCTTAAGATCTCATCACCTAATACATTCCCATACCTAAAAACTATATAGACATCAACAGCCATAACCACACCATTCACTAAAGTACTACGTAAATTTAATAAAAATACTAACACTAATGGTAATCCATAATATATCCAACCACGTTTAAGAATTTTAACTACTACTTACTAACTCTATAGGGTTTGAGGATGTGGTTTTCACATCTTTCCACACCTTTAGGTCCTAGAGTTAGAACTCAATACTCATTCATATACGACCTCACAAAGGAATGCTATATTGATGAAAAATCTAAGACCCTACACACTATAAGTTTAGAGTGCTTAGATTTAGAACATGTAGAGAACATCATTAAAGTATCATATGTTGACCCCGACATAATTGATACGGTAAAAACTTCAGCTAAGGGAATTAACACAATAATATTTGCATCCTACTACTGACTTTATAATTAAGACACATTCTCATACTAGGTAATTGGAATTCATAGTTAAAAGAGACTTAATTATAGTGTAATCCTAAAAGAAGAAACCACCCTTCTAACACCATAAAATAACTTTAAGAGAACCCCTTAAATAATATTCAAATCATTTCATTATTTACGTTATAATTAACTCCATTAGTAGGTCTTCATTGTAATTCATGACCTACTCCTCTCGGAGAGATAGGTCCTGACGTCCTTCCCATCCTTAAGGACAGAACCTTTCAGTTGTAAAACTTATTAAATTACTACCACTACTTAATCTGGGGTTGTATATGAGTGAAAGAAGGAGGAGAAGGAGTATTTTTGATATATTTGATGAACTCATGAGGGAGTTTGAGGAGGAGTTTGAGGATATAATGAAGTCTTTTAGTGGTGAGTATGGACGGGTTAAACCTTACGTATATGGGTTTAGAATAACTATAGGTCCTGATGGTAAGCCTAAGATTGAGGAATTCGGTAATGTTAAGAGGGTAGGGGTTAAACCTAGGATAGTTGAGGAGATGGAACCTTTAGTTGATGTTATTGAGGAAAATGATAAAGTTAAGGTAGTAGCTGAGATGCCTGGTGTTGAGAAGGAGAAGATAAGTGTTAGAGCTACTGAGGATACCTTAATAATTAAGGGTAGTAACGCAAATAGGAAGTATTATAAGGAGGTTAAACTACCTGCTAGAGTAAAACCTGAGAGTGCTAAAGCAACTTATAGGAACGGTGTTTTAGAAGTAGTTATAGAGAAGTATGAGAAGAAAGGAGGCGGTGTTGAGGTTAAGATAGATTAGAGAAAATATATCCTCTAGAGGGTGTTAATCCTTAAAGTCTATCCATACAGAAGTTTTTTAATAACCTGAACATACTCTTAATTAACACCTACCTTATTAGAGGTTAATACATAACATATCAAACTAATAAGTACCTGTAATTAATTGTATGAGGTTGTCATCTATTGCGATTCTACGTATTCCTCAATAACTACATTATTTCTACCTTCCTCATATATTACTGCACTCCTACCTAACGGGTCTTTAATTATTAATGTAAACTCTACTAATCCGTTCATAGCTTTCTTAATGAGGTTAACCTCATCTAAGCATTCCTTCCTTAATTCACAATCTGATGGTATAACATCTAAAACCCTCTCTAAAATACCTTCTACAGTTGTTATGTAACCTGGTGCTGCAATTCCAGGATTAATCTCTATACCTAGTTCAGGGATCTCTATAGAACTACTTGAAGATTTAATAACTATTATTTTTAAGTCATCAACTGATTTAACCTTAATCTTTATAGTCTTAGGCTTCCCATAATTAATTACTGATACATCAGACCTCCTAAACTCACATAATGTACAGTAACCATGTTCTATTAATACCTCACCAACTAACGGTGCTTCGTAAATATAAAATACTATTTTAAAACTTAACTCACCACAGTCTAAACATCTAATTAAGTCCTCACCTAAGTACTTTAATCTAGTAATCCCTAACACCACTAACTTATTAACTAATTACTTAATATTGATTAAGGTGCTAACGTGATTCACATACCAGATACAATCTTAAGATTGTTTGAGTGGCCTTTAAGTATTTTAGGTATTTTAATTATTAGCTTCGTAGCTAACTCAATACCTTTTGTAGCGATACCGTACTTAGCAGTGATTATGACTTACTCTCTACTAATTCAAGACTTAACTAGTAAGTTAATGATTTCATTAGCTTCAGCGTTCGGAGCAAGCTTAGGTAAGTTAGTGATATACTCTATAGGAGGAATTGTTAGACTAGGTTTTTCAGAGAAGACTTTAAAGAATTTAGAGGTTTTTAACAGGATTGCTGGTAAGAGCTTATTCCTAGCTATATTCCTCTTCGCATCATTACCACTACCTGACGATATACTCTACATACCGGTTGGTATAACTAGATACAGTATCGTTAAATACTTTATAGCAGTACTTAGCGGTAAGGTAGTTATGACTACATCAGTAGTTCTCTACGTACATACTATTATGGAAGTAGCACTTGAATTCACAATACTAATACCTATATACTTAGTATTAACTATAGTGTTATCATATATAATAATTAAAGTAGATTGGTCTGAAGTTTTAGAAGCATTAACTTCTAAAGGTCTTTCAGAGGGTTTAAAAGTATTTACAAAACAGTTAGGGAGTATATTCAAGATTAAACTACCTTAACCTACCGTAGGTCTGAACTTTATCCCGTAGTATATAAGTCCTGCAGGATCTTCGGATTTTAACCTCCTTAGAACTGCCTCAACCTTCAAACCCTCTCTAACCTCAGAGATATCAACATCAACTAACTCACCAATTAATACAGGACCCTCAACCAACTTTATCAACGCTATAATTTTAGGTATGACTTCCTCATAACCTTCTAACCTGTAGTAACTTATAGTATAGGTTAATACCTCACCAATACCTTTAGAAGGTATTACTCTAACGTTACGTGACCTACAGTAAGGACATACACTCCTCCTAGGGTAGAACCTCCTACCACAATCTAAACATTCACTAATCCTTACTGAGTAGTAATCAAACCTCTTCCTCCAAAATCTAGGTATTGAAAGCCTCAACAACTACACCTCCTTACGAGAACACCTACAGAATTATTATCTACTGCTGACATATTATGTATTAAACCCCAACAACTATCCCTCCTAATATCCCCTAACCCTGTAGTCATTATCTTAAATACTTCAGCTACTTGGTAAACCCCTGTAGCACCTATTGGATGCCCCCTAGCCTTCAACCCACCACTTAAGTTAACATTATCTAGATCATCTATAATTGACGGTGCTCTACCCCTCTCAACTAATCCTAACTCCTCAATTATTAAATAACCCAAGATACTGTAGGAGTCGTGAACCTCGATTATTACGTCATTAAGGTCTAACTTAGACTTACTTAATAATTTATTAAATACTGTCTTAGTAGCTGGTAAGGAGAGGAGGTCTTCTCTTAAGTTAAGTGGTTGTGATGTTGCTTGAGCGATCTCAACGATCTCTAATACCTCGTTATTAACTATATCCCCCCTATTACTTAGGAGGACTGCTGAAGCACCATCACCTACTGGGTACATATCAAGTAGTCTTATAGGGTCTGAAACAACTTGACTCCTAACTACTTGCTCCTTAGTTATTAAGAATCTTAACTGAGCGTATGGGTTTTTAAGAGCGTTTGAATGCATCTTCACAGACCAACTACTTAAGTCATCCCTACCATACCCGTACTTCCTCATATACATCTTCATAAGTAATGAGACTTCATTAACTATTGATAACCCATATATAGATTCTACCTCATAATCTAAGAATTTAATAAAGTGTTTATTCATTGTTGGTGTTGGGAACTCACTACATTTCTCAACCCCTACTACAAGAACTGTATCAGCTATTCCAGACTTAATTAGTGAGTAGCCTTGAGTAATAGCTGTTAAACCACTGGATTCTCCAGTCTCAACTCTTAATGTAGGTTTAGGTGTTAGTCCTAGTTCCTGAGCTAGTATAGTGGAGATATCAAGTTGTTCAAGTATTGAATCACTGAATACGTTTGAAACTATTAAGTAGTCTATATCAATGCTACCTACAGATGAGGTTAACTCATTAACTACATCAATTACTAAATCCTTATAAGACTTACTGAAATACCTACTAACTCTGACCATAGATGAGGCAATAACGTATACGTTATTAGAACTCATGTTATACCCTCACTAGTAATTTTCTAAACTTCACATACCTACCATAATCGATATACACCTTATTCATCAACATATCAGTAACCTTAACTGCTTTATCCACTTTAGACTTCACCTCATCAGTAACTACTAAACTGAATGCGTCACTACCAGCACCACTCCCGAATGTAGCTAGTAGTATCCTCTGACCAGGCTTAGACTCCTCAAGAACTCTAGCTAGTCCTAATAACGCAGCAGCGTTATAAGTATTACCTACCCAGGGGTTCAGTAAGCCTGGTAGTATCTTAGCTTCAGTAAATCCTAACTCTAAACCTACTTTTAATGGGAACCTACCATTCGGTTGGTGAAATACTACGTAATCGAAATCCTCAGGTTTGAGGGAGTACTCACGCATTAAACCCTTAACAGCATTTACTATATGTGTAAAGTATGCTGGTTCATCAGTAAATATCTCACCATGTAGTGGGTAGGGTGAGCCATCCCTCCTCCAGAAATCAGGTGTATCACTAATGTATGTGTAGTAACCTTCGAAATACGCTACACTACTTTCTTTAGGACCGATCACATAAGCTGCTGCTCCTGAAGCAGCTGTAAGTTCTAACACATCACCTGGGTTAGCTTGAGCTGTATCTGAACCTACTACTAATGAGTACTTAACCATCCCACTAGATACTAAACCCAGTGATATTCTAATAGCTTCCCCAGCAGCCCTACATGCAAATTCTAAATCAGATGCTAACTTCTTATTAGGTAGGTTTAAAGCATCTGCTATTATAGTAGCTGAGGGTTTAACTGCGTAGGGTTTTGACTCAGTCCCTACGAATATAGCACCTACCTCACTTACGTCAATACCTGCTCTAGTAATAGCTGAACGTGCTGCGTACCAACCCATTGTAGTAGCATCTTCATCAACATTAGCTACAGCTTTCTCCTCAATATTTAACGACTTAACTAACTGTGGGTCGAAACCCCATAAACTAGCTATTTCTAAAATCTTTATCCTATACCTAGGGATATAAGCACCCCACCCAACAATACCTACTGGTAAGCCCCTACCCACTAAGACACCATTAAATTAAGGAATATACGGCTTTTATAACTAGTTTCTTAATAGTTAATATAACCAACAAGCTACTAAATGACTACCACCTAAATCCTTAATAGGTGGTTCCTCACGTCTACAAACATCCATAACATAAGGACATCTAGGATTAAACCTACAACCTGGAGGAACTGCAGTAGCACTAGGGACTTCACCAACTATAGGTACTTCCCTAATCCTAAATCTATTAGAGGGGTTAGGTTCTGGGACAGCACTAATTAACGCTTTAGTGTATGGATGTAACGGCTCATTAACTAATTTAAGCACATCAGCTTCCTCAACTATCTTACCTAAGTACATCACAGCAACTCTATCACATATATAGTTAGCTACTGCTAAATCGTGGGTTATGAATATGTATGTTAACCCCTTACTAATCTTTAGATCTATCATTAACTGAAGTATCTCCGCCCTAACGGATACATCCAACATCGATACAGGCTCATCAGCAACTACTAACTTAGGCCCTAATATCAACGCTCTAGCTATGTTAACCCTCTGCCTCTGACCTCCAGATAACATATGCGGATATCTATTAATAAACTCCTCAGGAGGTGATAACCTAACATCCTCAAGCACTTTAAATATTAACTCCTCACGTTCTTTACGTTCATTACCTATACCATGAATTATTAACGGTTCCTCAAGTATCGAATATACAGTTTGTCTAGGGTCTAGAGACCCGTAAGGATCTTGAAATATTATCTGAACTTCTCTCCTAAGTAACTTAACATACTTCTTAGGTAGTCTTCTATAATCTATATACCCACCTACTACGAACTCATCATCAACTCTTGCTAAAGCAGAACTTGGTCTATACTTTATAACACCTCCTGTAGGTTCTATCAACTTAGTTACTAACCTACCAGTAGTTGTTTTACCACATCCTGACTCACCAACAATACAGTATACCTCACCGTCATTTACGTAGAAACTAACTCCATCTACAGCTCTTACATACCTACCCCGTTTAAATGTGAGTACCTCACTCAACGACCTCCTTATTGGGTAGTATTTCCTTAGGTCCTCAACTACTAATACTTTACTAGTCATGATATCACCTAATATAACCAACAAGCTACTAAATGACTACCACCTAAATCCTTAATAGGTGGTTCCTCACGTCTACAAACATCCATAACATAAGGACATCTAGGATTAAACCTACAACCAGTTGGTGGATTTCTAAGATCTGGTGGTGTTCCAGGTATCCATGAGAGTTTCTCCTTAGACTTAAGTCTAGGTATACTCTTAAGAAGTCCTTGAGTGTATGGGTGCTTCGGCGTGTTGAATACGTTGTCTGAGGTACCGTACTCTACTATTTTCCCAGCATACATCACAGCTACATTATCTGCTATCTCAGCTATTAGACTTAAGTCATGTGTTATGAATATTATCGATTGGTTGAACTCCTTCTTTATCTTCTTGAATAAGTTCATTATCTGAGCCTGTATAACTACGTCTAAAGCTGTTGTTGGTTCATCAGCAATGACTAACTTAGGTCTTAAGATTAAAGCCATAGCTATCATCACCCTCTGCTTCATACCACCGCTTAACTCATGTGGATAACGTCTTAACACATCCTCGTTAAGACCTACTAGCCTAACCATCTCTACAGCCCTCTCATAAGCTTCTTTAAGACCTACATTCTCGTGGAAGATTATAGGCTCTACTAACTGTTTACCTATAGTGTATACCGGGTTTAAAGCGTTTAAAGCTCCTTGAAAGATCATGCTGATGACCTTCCATCTAACCTCACGTCTTAGAGTTCCTTCATCCATAGACGTTATATCCTTCCCAGAAACTACTATGTTTCCCCCAACTATCCTCCCAGGTGGGGGTACTAACCTCATTAACCCGTACCCTAATGTTGATTTACCACTACCTGACTCACCAGCAATACCTAAGACCTCACCCTCCCTAACGTTAAAACTTACATCATCAACAGCTCTAACAACACCTTTAAGTGTGAAGTAGTAGATCTTTAAGTTCTTAACATCTAATAAACTCATAGAGCTTAACCCTCCTTAATAAATCATATCCATGGTCTACACCCTCCTTAACCTAGGTTCAACTATAGGTTCTAACCCCTGAGCTATGAATACGAATGTTATTGCTGAATACATAATTAATAATCCTGGAGGTACTATCCACCACCAAAGACCTAAGTACATTGCTTGATTAGCGAAGGCTGACTCAAGTATCTGACCCCACGTAGGTATTGACGGGTCACTTAAACCGAGTAGACTTAATGCAGCTTCTGAAAGTATTGCTGATGGTGTTAGGAACATCATTTGAGCGAATATGAAGGGTGCTACTTGCGGTAGTATATGCTTAAACATTACCCTGATACTAGAAGCACCTACAGCTATTGAAGCCTCAATAAATTGTTGGGCCTTTATAGATAATACCATAGACCTAACTATGATTGCAATCCCAGCCCAACTAAACACTACTAACACTATAATTATGACTGCTAACGGTGAGATAGTCCTCCTTAACTCTTCATTCATCCTAATCACGAACATAAAAAATATTAATAAAGGAAGTAATGGGATGTTATTCAGAATATCACATAATCTCTGAATAACCTCATCAACAATCCCTCCATAGTAACCACTAACAACACCTGCTAAAGCACCTACAGCTGCTGTAATTACTGACGTAACAACACCTATTAACAGAGCTACTGGGAAGCCGTAAAGTAGTGCTTGAGATAAGTCCCTACCTAAGTGGTCAGTACCCATAAAACCGTAACACCAACCGAAAACTACTACCTCTACACTACCTATACGTGCTGTCGGGTCATCACTCCTGAGAAATATATTGAACATGTAATTACCTCTAAGCGTCTTGAAATCTACATAACCATTAGAAGCTACTGGAGTACCCATAAGTATCTTAAACTCTAACTTCCTCTGAATTATTTCAGTAGCACTAATACTTACGTTGAATTCATCCTTAAGAAACCTAGATAATGCGACAGCTACCTCTAACCTACCACTTAAGTCTACCCTCTCACTAACTCCTGAGGTTAAGGGCTGAATTACTAGTAAGTCAATAACTCTACCGTCAGGTCTTCTAACACTTAATTCTATTATTGGTGTGTAGGTGAAGGTCATGTTATTAAGCTTAAACACTACAGTCTGAGGTAATTGATCACTATCATGAGAATACGTCAGAATATATTGTTTAACATCTTCTAAAGATAACGTAGGCTTCTCAGCAGTTAGGATTGTATGACGTAGTAACTTATCCCCTAAGAATATGTTAACCCATTCAGGTGGTACTAACTTCGGGTAATCAGCCCAGAAAGTAGGGTTATTCCAATACCTTAAACCGAAGTCTAAAGGCATGAAGATAACTACATATGCTGAAGCTATAATCATAATTGCTAGGAATGTAATACCTACCTTAGAAGTATTACTTGATAGGAAAATACTTAGTAATTCATTACGTAGTAATTTCCTCATTAATACCTCACCCTAGGGTCTAACACGACGTAAAGTATTTCAAGGATAAATCTAGCTACTACGTATACTAAGGTGTAAATGTATGTCAACGCCAAAATCATATTGATATCAGCACTTAATATAGCATTATAGTATAGACTACCCATACCAGGCCAGTTAAATATCGCTTCAGTAAGTATAGCACCAGTTATAGAACCTGCTAACCCTAAAATCATGTTAGTAAGTATCGGAGGTGCTGAATTCCTAAGTAAATACCTATTACGAATCACTCTTTCAGGAAGTCCCTTAGCCCTACCAACTACTATGAAGTCTTCCTTAGTTATAGATATAACTATAGATCTAGTTACGTAGATCCAAGAACCAACTAAAGCTACGAATAACGTAAGTACTGGGAGGAATAAATGCCATAGGAGGTCTAAAAACCTAGTTATCGGGTCTGTAGTAGTTAGACCTGGTGTTGTCATACCACCACTTGGGAACAACCTTAACTCATACGCAAATATCAGGATAACTACCATACCAAACCACCATGTCGGTAATGAGTAGGAGATTGCTGAGATTAATGATGTAGATCTATCTAAGAAACTACCAACCCTACTAGCACTCCATAACCCAACAACTAAGCCTACTAACGAACTAATAAGTACTGCTGTAGTAACCATTAATACGGTATTAGGTAATCTCTCAAGGATTATATCAACAACTTTATTACTACCACTAAATGATAACGTAGACCTGGAAGTACCTAAGTCGAGAATCATGATCTGATATATAACCCTAGGTATTCTAGCATACCAAGGCTTATCTAGATCATAAGCTCTTATAAACTCTTGCTTTAACTCCTCAACAGCTCTATTAAGTTGTTCAGGGTCTTTAATTTTAATAGCTAATTGCTGTTTAACTATCCTTAACCTCTCATCAACTATATTATAGAGGACTATATCAGAAAGTCCTGTAACCCCTATTATAACACCAGTTAATATTAAGACACCGTAAAGTACTGCTATCAACGTTAACCCCTTAACTACTAAGGACCTCCCTAAACCTATCTAACATCACCTAAGATGATGATGACTCACTTCAGTTATAAAAATTTTATAGAATTTAAAAATAATAACCTTAGGTTAAAAACGTATTATTTATTACCTCCTCCTAACAACAACTGTAACTACTATATCTACGATTACAAGTACTATCAATACGTATATAGCTGTCGTTATACTTGCTGTAGCACTATTTAAAGTCTTAATGATATCTTGTTGAGTAGCTGAGAGCCCACCTACTTGTGTAGTAACTGTTGCTACCTGCTTAGTAAGTGTAGCTATATCAGATCTTAATTGCTCAGCTACTGAAGCTATCCCTGCCTGTAGTGGTTGTATGTTAAGTATACTTAAGAAGTGTTTCTCAGCTGATAGTAATGCTACCCTATCACTATAACCTATTACCGTAATCTCATATATCCCACCAGGACGTAATTTCGAAGTTAGTTCTGAGCTCAGCTGTATTAAGAACCTATCCGGAGCTACTGAAGTTCCTAAACCATAAGTTACTACTTCACCAGTTACTGGATCCTTAATTAAGTACTTAACATGTAGTGGTGTAGGTCCTTTAAGCTCAACTACTACCTGAGCATCACCACCAGGTACCACTGTAGGTAATCCTACACTTACTATATCAACTGACTCAGGCATACCGAAATACCATGTACCAGGACTGAACGGGTATGTAGGGTCTCTAAACGCTCTTAACTCACAATACTGATTTGCTGGGTCGTAGACGTAGACGTAGTAAGGACCGTTACTTATCTCTGAATGACCGTAAGTATCTATCCACTTAATAACTGCTTCATACCTCTTAATAGCTTCTTCAGTAGTAATTAACTTCCTACCATCAGGTAATGTGAAGACTTCTTCAGGGATGACCTCCCTATCCCTTAACTCAGTTAACTTCTTCTTAATATCCTCAGCATGTGATTTAAGGACTAGTGAAAGCCATGGAACACCTAACTTCTCAGCAGTGCTCTCTGAATAACCGTATTTATGTTCATCAAATACTAAGAAGTCTGTAGCGTAGATTATCTCCCAAGGATTAGATGCGAAACCACCTGCTCCATATCCTGGAGGTACAGCCATCTCAGCTATGTAGTTCTCATCGAAATGCCAGTAATCAATATATACTTCTAAATACTTATCACCAACTATTCTAAATCCTTTAAACATCGGTAGGACTTCCTTATTAGTTGCTGCTATACCACCCTCCACAGATGCTTTAGTATCATTATATACTAAGTCGTAGATATGGTATATCGGGAATAGTATATCAGCCCATGTAATCGTTATGTTGTGATGCCATTTACTACCAATGAATTTAGAGAGATCGAAAGTTACTTTACTAGTAGCTTTAACCTCCTCACCAACATAAACCCACTTCCTTAAAGTAGCATTCCATATAAATGCATCTTTAGGAACATTTAAACTTCCTTTAGGACCTGCAGTCTCAACAGTATAAGTAATTCTAAACGGTATTGGTAAGCCGTTAAACGGATCTCTCCAAGTCCATGGGTCGTAGACAGCTCTCCAAATATCCACACTATATACATCCTCGAAACCTCCTATCGGGTTCCAAGCAGTACCTTCAGTCCATACCCATAGATGACCTACCTTCAACACATTCTTATCAGGTACGAAAGCCTCTCTAAGGTTAAACGGTGCTCGTAACCCAGCACCTAAATCTAACGTAAATCCGGAAACCTCAGCCCTAGCTGCATAGGAATCTAAAGTCGTTACAACAAATATCCTTACAGATTCTAATATACCTAATTCAGTAGCTCTCCTATATAGTGAATCCCTCTCCTCCTTAGAAGTATACTCACCCCTATATATCTTCTTACCTAACTCATCTATAGTATCATTCTTATAATTCCAGAATGTCGGTTCTTGCCATCCAGGCATCCCACCAAACCATGGTGCGTAGAACTGATTTACAGTTGAATAATCATACTTATCTGGTGTTGGCTTAACCCAACCCTCAGTATATATATGCCATTTAAGTTCTGCAGGATCTGTTGCGTAGACTGTAGGTATAGCCTCTCTAAAAGTCATATATAGCCTCTCAACCTCAAAACCTAACTTCTCAAGTTCTGAAGCAAGCATATCACCTAAAACTCTCCTATGATCCTCAACTCTTATTATGAACTTAATCCTTATCGGTGATCCCTTATATAACCACTTACCACCTACTTTCTCAGCACCTGCTTCCTTCAACGCCTTACTTATGATTTCATCAGCTAATGCTGGATTATACTTAAACTCATACCTAGCTATGATGTCGAAGACAACTGTATAGTCAGGATCGTATGGTGAAACTTGACAGTACATTGGTGTTGCTAAGCCCTTAAACACTGTCGTTACTATATAATCTCTGTTGATTAAGTAGTTTATAGCAAATCTAACATCCCTAATAGAGAATGGGTTTAAACCCTTAGGGTCTGGTGCTGGATTAAAGACGAAGCTATTTATACCTGCAGGTGCGTTATATAACTTAATATCTGTAGCACCAACTAATGTAGCTGCCTGTGCAGGTCTTAACATGAATAAGTAGTAATCTATATCCCCAGCTCTTAAAGCAGCTACTGCCTGATCTAGAGGTACTGCTTTAATCATTACGATATCTGATTTAGGTCCTTTAACTACTTGAGCTTCAGTAATTATTAATGTGTTGAAGGTAGTAATTACTGAAAATGCTATTAGAGTTACTATTAGAAAGTATATTAAGTTACTCTTTAGACTCAATTTAAACACCGTTATCCTACTACTCTCGTGAGGTTAAAAATCTTCATTAGTTTTTATAAAGTTTGTAGGTATTGATTAGTTGATGATGAAGTGGGCAGCCATGGATTAATTGATGAAGACCGCAACTCACTCTGATTAATTAAATATTATGCTAGCTCTCTGATGCAGTCTAAGTCTTTTAAAGTATTATAGATGTTATTAACAGCTCTATATACCTCCTCCTCACTCTTAGCTCCTGTGATTACCATCTTACCGCTACTGAATATTAGTAGTACTACCTTAGGATCATCCATTCTATGTATAAGCCCTGGAAATTGTTCTGGTTCGTACATAGTGTTTTTAAGTAAGTATGCTGCCTTCTCTAGATTTACCTCAGCATTTAGATTTGCTGATGCAACTATGTTCTGGATCTGGATCTTAGGTTTACCGATAATGATTATTCCATACTTAGTTAATGTCTTAATAATCTTCTTAAACCCCCTGATAAGTTCTTGAGTACTCTTAGCTCCTGTAACCACCATCTTACCTGAGTTAAAGATTAGAGCTGTAAGTCTAGGACTTTCTAACCTCATAATAAGTCCTGGGAATTCATCAGGTTCGTACTCTATATTAGGTACGTTCCTACCGATTAAGTTTAAATCTAACTCCTGATCAAGACTTACAGTTGCTACTATATTCTCAATCCTAATTAATGGATTTAACCCCATCATCAAGCCCTTTAAAAAGTTTTTAAGAGGGTTTTTAAAACTATATAAATGTTTTAACCCATTAAGTCGTAGAGGTCTTTAAGAGTCGGTAATTCTAATATACCTACATCTTCATCAACTATTACAGGTTTTAAACTCTCTAGTAGTGTTGAGTTCTTAAGTATTGGTGAGAGGTACGTATCCCTACTTAAAGTTACTTTACTACCAGTTTGATAAGCTCCTACAGCAGGTAGTGTAATTAGTTTTAACCTGTTAATTAAATCACCAATTAGAAAACATTGAAACCTACCTATACTACCTAAACTATCTCTTAAAGTTATTACTGGATGTTCGTGACCTATAATCACATACTTAACATTTAAATCATTTGGTAAGTCTGTATGACCATGAATAATTAGGAACTCATCTATGACTAGATTATCAACTATATCGAATTTAAACTTATGTGTAAGTATGGAGAGGTAGTTATCATGGTTCCCCCTAACCACGGTAAGCTTACTGACTCTACTTAAGACATAACCTATAACATCTTTTAACTCTACCCTCTCAATCCTTCCTAAACCATTAAATTTATGTTTAAAATCACCAGCTATGACTACAGAATCAACATCTACTGTATTAAAGACTTCTTCAAAGATCTTCATTAACCTCCTCTTCTGAAATCTAGGTATGTATATACCTTTCTCAGCCATCTCCTCCTCAAAACCTATGTGTGTATCTGCTAATACTACTAACTTATACTTTCTTAAGTAGATGACTGGTAACTCATTAACTACCTCAACACCACTAACTAATTCGAAACCCACAAACCCTCTAACGTTAAATTACTTAAAAATTAATAACTTAATACTGAGTAGTAGTTATTGATGATGAGGCTTACAAGGTATGAATTTGATGAGTGAAGAACCCGCGTCTGATATTTAAGGACTTCCTGAAAACTTTATTAATATACTACTTCATAAACACCAACACTGTCTTCATAGGTACTACCTCAACACGTTTAACTAGTCTTGAGTTAACCTTCTACTACTAACGATCAAGTAGTACACTGACTACCTTAACTTTAGGACTACCTCAGTAGTTTATTCACTACTGATAAAAACACCAACACCAGTGACCGTACTACTTTACCCTCATAAACATTTACTAAACACTTAATCACTAATCATCGTTAATGCGTTTGAGAGGATTAAACCATATATAGGTGCTGTGAGTGGGTCCGTCCTAATCCTTAACTCACATATTTCAATAGCTTCTTTAATCTTTAACCCTATGACCTCCTTCGTCGAGAATTCCTCAACATCTGTAGATGTTATTAAGACTTTCTTAGAGTATTTAATATAATGTTTAACGTTGTTTAGAGGTATTAAGTATCGAGGTATTCTAACATTATAATTATACGTTATATATTCTGCAGGACCTAACATACTAGGTGTTGATGTTATTATGAATACATCATTAGTGAATTTCTTAATCTCATATAGCTTACCTATATACTTAGTTAGTAGATCTCTTAAGACCTCATTTAAATTACTTAACTCATACCATAGTCTAGACCCCCTAACACCAGATCTGTTGAGGTACTCACTAACAGCTATACCTACTAGTAAGTGTTGAAGTAGTAAGTCCTGAGACTTAATCTCTAATAATAAATCCTCACGAACTTTATATCTAATATTATCAGGTATTGGGGAAGGACTGACTAACATAACCTCATAACCAGTAAGATTTAATTGATCTAACAACCTAATTAGTGAGGAATTAACACCAGAATTAATTATTAAGACTCTACGAATTCCACCCTCAACATAAGGTGCTACATAATACATCAGTGTTTCAGGTTCTACTAAGTATGCATTAACATTAGTTAAAGACCTTAAGAGTAGTAGTAGGTATGTTGCAGGTGATGCGTATATACCTGAGTAAGTAATCAATAACTCATTACCACTCTTAAGAAATTGAACTAACTGCTTAACATAACTGCCTAAGAGTTCATGTAAAGAACTTAAGTACCTACTCAATACCTTATCCAACACATCTACAATATCATCACGACCTCCAATACCTAACATAACCACCTAAACGTAATTAGACTTAAAACCTATAAATTAACGATATATCCAAGACTCTAAATCAATAATATAAACATAAACCTTTTAGTCTAATATCAAAGTATCTAATTAGAACAGCAATGCGGGGGTGCCCGAGCTAGGTCAAAGGGGTCGGGCTTAGGCCCCGATGGCGTAGGCCTGCGTGGGTTCGAATCCCACCCCCCGCACCTCACCAATAATTCTTCAATCTTATCGCATGGGCCTAAAGACCTACTCACTTTCTTACCTAACGTAGAATCATACCACTCCTTAATCAGGTAATACCTACCGTTAACCCTCCTAACACGGTAGAAAACCATACCCACCACCATATACCACTTATTCACAAAAACATATATGTAAACACTACATTAATAATCAAACATTGAATAATAACCTTAGAATGTTGAGTGTTTTGGTTGTGAGTGTTTTATAAGGTATTTACTGATGATGAGGTGTGGGATATTAGGTGTAGTGTTTATAAGTTTTTAGAGTGTTTAGGATATAAGTGGATAATACTCTATTATAAGTGATGCTGTGAGTGTGTTAAGGGTGAGTAGTGAGGATATATTTAAGAAGGTTATTGAGAGGAGTTTAAGTTCTAACATATTTAATGATAGGGAGGTTCTTAGACCTGATTACATACCTAATGAGTTACCACATAGGGATGAACAGATTAACAGGATTAGCTCTATTCTCGCCCCGATATTTAGGGGGGAACGACCTAGTAATATATTCATATACGGTCTTACAGGTACTGGTAAGACTGCTGTAGTTAAGTACGTGTTGATTAAGTTTGAAGAGTATTCTGCTAGGCTTGGGAAGGTCTTTAAGTATAGTTATATTAATTGTAGGTATGATGATACAACTTATAGAGTCTTAACTAGGTTAGCTGATACGTTAGGTGTTAAAGTACCGTTTACTGGGTTATCGAGTTCAGAGGTTTTTAGGAGGGTGGTTACCGCCTTAGATAGTTTAGGTATTCCGTTAGTAGTTATTTTAGATGAGGTTGATGCGTTAGTTAAGAAGTGTGGTGATGAACTCCTCTACAGATTAACTAGAGTTAATGAGGAGCTTAAGAAGGGGAAGGTAACTATAGTAGGTGTAACAAATGATGTAAACTTCATGGATAGGTTAGACCCTAGAGTTAGGTCAAGCTTAGGTGAGGAGGAGATAATATTCCCCCCATACGATGCTATCCAACTTGAGGATATACTCACACGTAGAGCTATTAAAGCATTTAAACCTGGAGTACTTGAGGATGGAGTGATATCCTTATGTGCGTCAATAGCTGCTAAAGAACACGGTGATGCTAGAAGAGCTTTAGACTTATTAAGAGTTGCTGGTGAGATTGCTGAGAGAGAAGGTGCTGAGAAGGTAAGTAAGAACCACGTATTAAGTGCTAGGATGGAGATTGAGAAGGATAGAGTCTCTGAAGTAATTAAGACATTACCATTCCATAGTAAGTTAATCCTTCTAGCCCTAACTATAAGTGGTGGTGATAGTAAAACTACTGGAGACTTATACAACATATATAAAGACCTATGTAGGAGTTTAAACTTAGACCCAGTCACACAGAGGAGGGTTAGCGATATAATTAGTGAGTTAGATATGGTCGGCATAATAAACGCTAAGGTGGTGAATAGGGGTAGGTATGGGAAGACTAGATTAATAAGTTTAAATACTGATGTAGAAACCTTACTTAAAGTACTTAAAGAGGAGCAAAGACTTGGAACCCTCATTAAGAACTTTAGGAGTAGATGATGGATACTTCCCAACAAGTTATAAGAAATCCAATAAGAAGACACTACTAGCTCTAGTTGAATGTAGAGATATAACAATAACTAAAGTTAAGTTAGCTTTAATAACTATCGACGGTTTAGACGGTACTGAAGTACTACTTAAGAACATAACATCACTAAAGGATAAGTATACAACAATATTCTTAGATGGGGTGACCTACGCAGGTTTCAACATAATAGACCCAGAAACAATCTATAACGAAACATCAATTCCTGTGATAACAGTATTTAAGCATAGGTTAAACCTCAACTTAGTTAAGGAGGCATTAATGAAGAACTTCAACGATTGGTTAGTTAGATATTCCGTGATAGAGAAAACCTACAGTAAATCTTACGAAATTACAACACCTAAAGGAAATCTAATAACATCATTAGCAGGTATTAACATTCATGATGCTTACAACATAATAGTAAGGTTGCAGAACATAAGTCAATACCCAGAACCCTTAAGACTAGCTGATATAATAGCTTCAGGCCTAACTAAGAACACAACATTATTAGAGATCATTAATAAGAACTGAAGTATTTATTAGTGAATACTTTAAGAATATCAAGTATGTTAAGACTGTAGTTAATACTTTTAAGACGTCCGTATACATCAACATCAAATACTACTAAACCCTCACTAATAATAGATGATAACACCTTAGGGATCTCCTTAGCAATATATGTCCTCTTAACCATTGGGAGTATAACACACATATTCTCAGGATCTACTCCAACCTCCTTTAACTTATTAATGAGTTGTTCACGTCCGACACCATCTTCAAGTAAGAACAGTACATGTGATAAACCTATAAAATCACCTAAAGTAAACCTCCTCATAATACTTGATGAGTACTTCAACATTATCGACTCGTAAAATATAGTGTTAAGCCATTCCTCACTAATTAATGGGTGAGTTAAACCTAGGACATGTCCTACCTCATGAACTATTATACTAACATCCCTCTTACTTAAGAATATGAAGTTTCGATAAGTAAATGCTAGTAGTACCTCATCACCGACTTTAACAGGCTTAGGTATCTCAATAACAACTACTAAATCATCATTATTAGGTAACCCTAACCTAATATAAGTTAAGAAATCCTCTACATCTATCACCTCATCATCTGTTATAAAGATATTAAAGTCTAAGTCAATATCATCACGGACTACTGATATTAAGTCGTAGTTGAAGAACTTCCCAAATACTAATTCCCAAACACTTAATGCTTCCATATAGTAACTTAGTAATGATTCATTAGTAAGTGTATGGTATGAATATAGACAACCACTTACATTACAGTAGGTTTTAGTTGGGGATAGTATTAATAGGTTCAACTTAATAGATTTATTAAGTAAGTAGTTTAAGTAAGGGGTAGGTATATCCTCATAAAACTCACTAATACATACATTCCTAAGTACGAACTTATCTAAGCTCTCCTCAATACTAACTAATCTTACTCCAATACGTGTAGTTATGTTAACTGTAACTGTTCTTCTAACTTCATAACTATTCAAATCTATATACTCTATTAACCCACCGTTAAAGTACTTCCTACCAAAGATTATATCTGGAGGTTCAGAGTAGTTATCATCATAGATAATCCTAGAAATACATACCGCACCACTACAACTTCTAATGATGCTATCAATACCTACTATAACCTCACACGATTCATTCTTTAAAAACTGTTCACATACGTTAAAACCTATAACCTCCCTTCCAGAACTTTCTAACTTACTTACTGGTGATACCTCTAGATATAGGGAGAGTAAGGAGGATAGTAGTATTAGTAGTAGAGTTATAAGTGTTTTTATTATTAACATTCACCAAATATTCGATCACTACATAACTTTTAACCCTAACCTAAGTATGAAAGTAAGGAAGTAGCTACCATAAAGTAAGTAGTTGCTGATATTATATCACCTATCGTAGTTATCAATGGTGCTGAAATTGATGCTGGATCTATATTTATTCTCGATGCTATTAATGGTAGTAAAGCACCTACTAAGTCTGAGATTAACGTCGATACCATTAACGCTACGCTAACTACAATACCTACTATAAGGGGGTACTCAGTAGTCATGTAGGCTAGATAAGTTATTAATGAAGCTATAGAGAAGGATATAGGTGTTAATAATGAAATTAGTAGTAATGATACAGTAACTTCCTTCTTTAACACTCTTAAGAAGTCTTGAGGTCTCACCTCACCTATAGCTAAACTCCTTATTACAAATGTTGATGCTTGTGCTCCAACATTACCTGAGTTATCAGATAACATCGGTAGGAATGCTGCTAAAACTGCTACTCTCTCTATAACCTCTGTAAATGAAGCTACTATACCTCCAGTAATAGTATTCATTATGTATAACCATACTAACGGTAAGAACCTCATCTTAACTATAGAGGCTGTACTTACAGCTAAGTACCTACCCTTAATCACCTCTACAAAACCACCGAACCTTAAGAGATCCTCACCATACTCACTAATAGCTACATCAAGTACATCATCTAATGTTACAATACCTACCAACCTACCTTCATTATCAACTACAGGGACTTCAAGTAGGTCGAACTTTATAGCTACTCTAGCTACTTCCTCACGGTCGGAGTAAGCGTTAACTACTACTGGGGGCTTACTCACAACATCTCTTAATAACTTATCCTTAGGCTTAGTTATGACTGTCTTAACATCTACCCACCCAATAATCCTTCTCTCCTCATCTACAGCATATATGTAGAAGTGTTTATCGTAAAGACCTAACTCGCTCTTAGCGATATATTCCTTAATAACATCACCTACAGTGAGTTTATATGAGAATATAGGGACTTGAGGAGTCATTATACTACCGACACTCTCACTAGGATACTTAAGAAGTGCTGAAATCTCATTTAACTTCCAATGAGGTATTAAATTCATTAACTTATGCCTAAACTTAGGAGGGATCTTAAGCAGTACGTCAGCAGCATCATCTGAAGGCATTTCAGTAAGTACCTTAGCAAACTCATCAATACCTTTAACTCTTAATAACTCAAAAACTACATCATCATGTAATTTACTTAAAACAATCTTTAAGTTATTTAATGGTATGTAGGGTAGTATGTAACTCCTAATCTTAAAATCTAGACGTTCAAGAACTTCAATATACTCATATGGAGAAAATTGAGATAGTAACTCCTTCAACTCAGTTATCTGCCCTACTTCTACAACCTCACTCAACCTCCTCATCAATAACTCTAACTTATCGTGACTCACCATAAACACCTCACTACTTCAGACATAGGAAAATACCCGATCTCTAGTAGCTGATATTTTTATATCTTTTTACATACTACATTCGTAAAACAAATCCTCAACGATATTCTCTAAATTATTAATGAGTATAAACCTCAACGAATATTAATTAGGACTTAAGCTTACATAGCTTATACCTCCTTAAGATACATTCATAACATCTACTCTTTTTACATAACATCTTATCATGAACGTAAACTACTGTCTGTAAATAACCTAATGACCTACCGAAGAAAGTCCTCAACATACTCATAATACAATTACCTACACATCGACTACATTCATATCTGAGGCAGAATTCCTTCTTAGGCACACCGTATTTCAGACCTAATACGTTAGTGGTAAAGTAAATGAAGTGTGTATCTATTGGAGCTATCTCTGTAAACCTCATAGCATGTAGTAAGTATGCGTAAGTGATTTTAGGCCCTACACCTTTAATCCTTAATAAATTATATTTAACGTCATCTATATTCCCTCTAATAACGTATGGTCTAACATTATAGAAGTACTCTTTAAACACACTACTTAACTCTCTCATCTGAGGTGGTTTAAATAGATTAGAAGTATCTATATTGTTTAAATCCTCAGGATTACTTATAATGTTAAATAACGTATTCACCCATTGTAGAACAAGATCATGATATGATGTCCTCTTAGATAAGAATATAGCTATGAACACGTAGTCGAAATCCCTCATAGCTGTAGATAAACCAACACCTCTCCACTGAGTAAATAAGTGATAATATATATCACTAAACCTAGGATCTACCTCATATACATAATCTAACGGATCCTCTAAAACACCGCATAACTCCCTCATATAGTCAATATCACAGTAATCACCTGATATAAGAACCTCATAACCATAATCATGAATTCTTAAACCCCTACACATACCTAAGTACTTTAGGTATGTATCCCCATATAGTTTAAATAATGCTAATGAAAATGATGGATATAGAGTAAGTCTTAAGGAATAACCATCCCAACCCTTAAGAATTACCATTACATACCATCCACTAAAGACGGAATTCTAAGGTAACCTATAGTATAAGCTTAGAAGACATACATAATTAATCACTACAACCTCCACAATATCATAAACATTCAGTAAGTAGTGATTAGACCTTACTAGAGAGTCCTTACCCTTCACTTTTAACTCTAACCCCATCACCTAAGACCCAGAAACAACCATCATCTCTTTTCTCAAGCTTCCATATACCTGTCTCATGTTTAACCCTCTCAACAATCTCTGTTAATGTAGGTATTACATCATGTCTACTAACACCAACTACGAATATGTAGAGAACGTCATCACCAGGTCTGTAAGTACCTACTCTATGGAATACCTTAATAGCTTTAATGTTCTTATTCCTAGCTACTACCTCACTTAATATCTTATTCATTACCTTTAACGTGTAGTCCTCATTAACCTCATACTTTAACTCATACACTCTAACACCATTAACAACACCTTTAACAAAACCTACATAGATAGCTACTGCTCCAGCCTCCTCAACACCTTTAACACTCTTCAACTCACCTACAACGTCATCAAGTACTACCTTATCCCCATCCTTAAGTAGTTTAACTTCGATAGAACCTCCGGAAGGTGGTGGCATTAAATCAATTACATCACCATCTCTTAAAGTAGTTTTTAAGTCTTTATCAGGTACTGCTTGTTGATTACGAAGTACTATAAACATACCAGACTCTAAATACTTACTTAGTTTAGGGTATTTTACTGAGATTTTACTGAGTAAGTCATTCAATGATGAATCATCATTTAAGAGTAAGTCCTCCTCAAAACACCTAGTAATCTCCCTAAACAGTGCGTAATATCTAATCTTAACATACATATTAGCTAACCCCGTTAACTACTATGTACTTGTCTTACTTAGCTTTTAAAACATCACTTAAGTACTTAGCATTACTAAACATCATTAAATACTTAAGTGATTTCTCAACAGCTCCTCTAACTAGTGATTGAGGTACTCCCGGAGCTCCGTAAGCAATAACTAAAACATTCTTAGTACTCATATCTACTGAAGCTACTTTAGAATCCCTATGTGGGTATAGATTGAGGATATTACCTGAATCATCAGCTAAGACTACCTCATCCCCTACAAGCAGTCTCTCAGTACCGTCTAAACTTATGAATACTTCATTAGGTCTAGCTTTACGAAGCCTTAAATCACCTCTAATCTTACCTAAGTCAAAAACACTTACCGGTACTAATGTCTCTAAACTAGCTAAGTTACAAGCATCAACTACGCTATTAATAGTTGGGAAGGAACCACCTCTTAACACCCTCCTCAGTAATGCTTCACTACTTACTCTAACCTTAGTAGGGTCTATACCTAACCTCCACATAATATCCCTATAAAATCTAATTATAGGTATGTCCTTAACCTTATCAATACTATAAGTACTTACTAAACTATTAACTAAGTTCTTAGCATATTCTCTCAGATCAACTCTATCCCTCTCCACTACAACCTCCCCGACAGTAGCGTAGAATACTGATACCTCAAAACGAGATACACTCTCATCAACATATACAGATACCACCATAAACACCACCTAAGATACTGTCTAACGAGGTCTTTAAACAATATTAAACATACTAAGCATTAACGCTAACGCTATAGAACTAGTAGTAACTAACGCACCAACTACATGCCTAAGACCTAAACCCTCCCTACTTAACTTACCAGCTATGAACTGAGTTATTAAAGGTCCCATAGAGTTAATAAGCGTAGATATGAAAGTCCCTACAAACTTAAGTGCGTATAAAAACGTTAGAAACCCACCAACATGTGTGAAGAAGCCTGAAGCTAGTAGTGAGAGTAAGCCAAACCTACTTAAACTACTAAAACATCTTATACGTCTAATACTTAAAGATGTAAATATTAGAGCTATAAAGAAAGCTCTTAAAGTAGCTATTAAGACAGCATCTACAGTAGAGGTTAAGTACTTACTAATAACTGTAGCGACTCCCCAGAAAATAGCTGGTGCGTATGCGATTAGGAAGTTAATCTTATCCTTATTAGTTAGTGACTCACTACTACTTAATGCTATGTAAATACCTAATAAAGCTATAGGTGTGAAGAAGATTGCGTAAATACCTCTAACTTCATTAAGTAATAGATAAGCAAGTATTTGAGCTATTAAGATGTATTGATAAGCTATTAAAATCGCTCTCCAACTCCCTAACCTCTTAATAGCTTCTATATAGAATAAATCACTAACACCTATTAAAATACTAGAGATGAGTATTAAGATGATGTCGTAGTGATTTAAATTGTAGGTCAGTATGTTAGGAATAGATATCGGAGCTAATAAGATAAATGCTACTAACCCTCTAACACCAGCTAAAACTATTAAGTCTATATCTGATTTAATACCTAACTTAATAGCTACTGGTGCTAAAGACCACGATACAGTAGCTACCGTAGCTGCCAGTATACCCATCAACGCTTCATCCATGATACCACAGGAAACTAATGGGTTTAGGGATTAAATAGTTAACAAATTCTAGGTGTTGGAGATGATGATGCTTCAATAAACGTTATACCGCCAACCTCAGTCTTAGCTAGAACCCTACCCCTAGCAATCCTTGATGGGGGTTTAACTACCTCACCTATTACTGATACGTTATTAAGTCCTAACTTCCGTAGGTAACTAACTACTTCATCAGCTACTACAGGATCTATAGCTAGTACCGCAATACCTTCAGAAGCTACGTTAAGTGGGTCTATACCTAACATATCTAAGAACTTCCTCACAGGTTCTCTAATAGGTATTTTAGACCTATCAATAACTATTGTTAAGTCCTTACCAACTACCCACTCATTCAGAGTTGATGCTAAACCACCTCTAGTAGGGTCCCTAGCTGCGTGGATGTAATCCCCGTAAGTATCTATAAGCGGTAACATATACCTAGTTAGAGGTCTTACATCACTTACTAAATCCTTAGACATGTTAAGTAATCCTAATTGTGCTGCAATAATCGTAGCTCCATGATCTGCTATAGGACCGGTAACAACTACTTTGTCCCCTACCCTAACATTAATATCAACTATTAACTTACGTGCTATTCCTATACCAGCAGTAGTTACTATAATACCGTCTAAAGAACCTTTAGGCATAACCTTAAAATCACCACCTAATACAGCTACACCCTCAGAAATCGCTGTATTTATTAATGATTGTATTAGACTGTTTACTAAATCTACTTCCACACCCTCCTCAACAACTAAGGCATCGATAATACCTACAGGTTTAGCACCCATCATGAGTAAGTCATTAATAGTTCCTGAAGCAGCAAGTACTCCTAAGTCACCACCTGGGAAGATAACAGGTTTTACAGTGTATGAGTCTATAGACATAACGATATATACATCACCTACCTTAATAGCTACACCATCATCTAATACGTCAAGACCTACACCATTTAAGACATTCCTAAACCTTTCAGGAACTTTAGAAACTATTAACTCGTTGATTAAGTCCCACATCTCCTTACCTCCACCACCATGACTTAACGTTATTATCTTAGATATCTTGGAGATACCCCTCACCTTAATTTCCTAATAATAATCCCCTAATAACCACTCATTACCTACGAATACGTTCTTCAACCCTAACTTCCTCATAACTTTAACAGATTCATACATATGCTTCTTACTAGTTGGTGGTAAGTCCCTTAACATGAAGTCTGGATGGAAAGCTAGTAGTACTACCGGGATCTCATTATTAAGAGATGCTAAGAACTCAGCAATACCTCTAACCTCAATAAGGTCTACATACCCAGGAACCAACAACACACTAACAACTAGTAAGGGTGGTTCATCCCTTAAACTCATCATTGAAGATACTAACTTAATATTCTCCCTCACCCTCTCAACAGCGTTAACACCAGTTAATACTTGATATATCTGAGGTGACCAAGCCTTAAGATCTATCTTAACAATACCACCACTCTCTAACGATATCTTAACAACCTCACGCATGATATCAGTACTTAAAGTACCGTTAGTCTCCCAACAAATCCTTAAAACCTTACCCCTACCCCTACTTAAAACCTCCCTAGAAATCCTCAACGCATGAATTATATTCGGTGTTGGGTCACCGCCGAAGTAACATATACAGGTGACCTTATCATTTAATGCTGCATTAACTAATTCATCAACAGTCATTAACTGCTTACTACTTAAAGCCTCAACTCTACCCCTCCAATTCTGACAGTATAAACAGTTTAGTGAGCAAGTCCCGTAGAAGACAGCTAAGTTATAATAACCAACCTCACCAGTAGGTCTTAACGTATACTTAGGGTAACCTCTACCAGTAATTGCTGGACATACAGGGAAAGCTACACAATTAGTTGGGTGTGGGTCATAATACCAAGAACCGTAAGCGACTTCAAAAGAACCTAAAGTTGATTTAAACCCATTATCATATGTATAATTACCGCAATAACTTAAAACACCATCACTTAGATAGCAATTATTAATACATAAGCTACATCTAAACTTACCACTCCCATACTTAACTAATGGGATCTTAAGTATTTCCCTAGCTTTCTTATGAGTTGATAGTATATTATCAGGTATAGACTCCATACTCCTTAAACAATCTACACAGTAACCTATAACATCACTTATAATCGGTGATACCCTACCACATAAAACACACCTACCCATTATACCACCGTCTGGTAGAGGTCTCCATCCTATGATAGAGGTACTTCAAATCTATACCCTCTACATATCTAAAATGTTTTGAGTCTTTAGTAAGTACTAGCTAGTAAACATGAATATACACTATATCAGTTATCGAATAAGTAACCTACTAACATCGTAATGACCTAGTAAAGGTTCTGAAGTCTTAAATAAAGCGTAACCAGACCTAATGACTGAACTCCTAATAAGTCCTACCCTATCCGGTGCTAGTTGTAGGTAGTTCATATACTCTCGTGGTATATCAAGTAGTTCTAAGAACGTCTTCTCCGACCTGAAGATAACTTTAGTATTAGTTAGTTGAAGTATTATCTTATGTACGTCTTTAGGTGAGTGTGTAGAGAATATAAATCCTAACCCCTTAGCTCTACCTAATCTGGTAACCATTGATATGAAATCAGCTAACATATCCACTTCTTCGTAGGATGTCCCTATAGATGGGAAGAACCTATGTGCTTCATCAAGTATTACAATTGATGGTCTATCAACACCTTCTTGTAAAGTACTCTTCTTCCAAGCGTATAAAGACCTTAAGTATTCGTAAGCTATTAAATTCACTATAAATGGGCTTGAACCCTTAGTTAACGAGTAGTCTAAGTCAAGTATTACAGGACCTCTGAAGCCCTTAACTAATAACTCTATAGGAGGTATTCCTAAGTAATTACCATCAACTATGACGTCAACATCGTCAGAACTAGCTAAGAAGTTAAGCACCCTCTCAATACTTTCGAGAGTGGCTTTATGTAACTTCATAGTATTGATTAAATCCTTCTTAAACTTTGAGAACATCATATACAACATGGTGAAGTTCCCGATCCCACCTGCTTCATTCTCTAGGAAGGTTATTATATTCTTCAAATATATCCTAGCTTGACGTGAGAATAATGGTAAGACATCTAAATGATCTCTTATCTTAACGTAACTTAATGATATAGGTATTAACTCTATATCCACTTTAAACTTACCTAAATCTAGAGATGCTATAGTTGACTTAATAATACCTAAATCCCTACCATCTAATGAGAGTTCATACCTTACATTCAACCCGTAATATGTTGTTAGTACTTTATAGAACCTATCGTATACGTAGTCTCTGAAGACCTCAGTTAAACTACGGTATAACCTCCTCCTTAAAGGTATTAAACATGTTATCTGCTTTGGATACTTAAGTATGAGTTCCTCAAACTTACCTATGAATACTTTAGAATCTTTAGGTAGTTGATTAGGTAGTAATACTATCTGAGAGTAATCACCAGTAACATCTATAACTGTTATGAATACATCCTCCCACGAACTTAATAAACTGAATATTAAGTTTTTAAGAAATGTAGTCTTACCAGACCCCGTAGTCCCTACAACTAGTATATGTTTAAAGAACTCATACTTAGGTAGTTTAAGCGGTACTGGGTTATCAGGTATTAAAGCTGTAGGCGATATAAGAGTACCTAATACAACCCCATCAGTAGGTAATCCAGTAACTACTTCAACTAACTCTGGATTCGTTGGGATCGCAACTGGTGATTGAGGTTCTATAGGTGTTGTTACAGGTAATCCATCCTCTGTAAGTAGTGGTTCTGCCTCTATTAAGGTATACGTTAATAAGCTCTCAACACCGGATTCAAGACCTATACTTAGAGGTGTCTCAATCTCTGAAGCTGCGTCAGACCTAACAATACTCTTAACTCTTAATCCAACATACTTTAAACTCTTTAAATCTGTAGCTACTAAGTAATCACCAACCCCTATAGATAACCCTTCATTAAAGTACGTGTACGGGTCTACCTCAACAACTACTTTAACACCTTCCTCAGATACTCTAGACTGGTTCCTCCTACTTACGTAGCCTACGATCTTACCAACTGATGATAACTTAACTATAGCTAATTTAAGTCTATCCTTAAGTAACTCAATAGTTGAATCATGCCGTTCATACATTTTCTAAAACCTCATAAGGTATTAAAACCTTCTTAGATATGATTAACTTCATAAGCATATCACTCATACTATGCACTAACCTCTTACTGTAGGTATCAGCTATATATAGTTTATAGGGGAGACTTAAACCATAACCCCACGCCTCATAAGCAATATATGATACTATACTATCTATTAATTCATATGGTAAGTCATCATATACTTCCTTAAGTAGTTCTACTCTGAATATAGAGTATGAACTATAGATTCTAGACCTCGGTATGACAACGTACGTAAAGTACCTCTTAGGCCCTACACTCAACGAACACTCATACAATGATGTTCTAAAAGGTCTTGATCCACTACCTAATTCATTAACTAACCTCTCCACATACTCTAAATCTGTTATATTCTTAGAGATTGTAGATGTTATGTAGTAGGAATTCCTAACCCTCTTAACCACATTAACTGGTAAGATACTGTTATATCTATACAGTCGTCTTAACTTATCAACTCTATACTCATTAAGTCTAACTAACTCCTCATTCCATAAAGAGTTAATATTTGGTTGATGTGTTAAGTAGTATATCGGGCCATCAACTATTAATAACGAATTCTGTGGTAAGTGATGTAAAGCTTTTTCAATCATTAAAGACTCAATACTAATTCTAATATCATGAGCTAACGCATCATTAGGTAAGTACAGGTCTTCAACATACTTAATCCCAAGCATTACATACTTATTAGTAATTCCTGGATATTCATCACCTACTAAAACCCCTATAAACGGTACCTCTAACAATGACTTACTAACCTCAGGATATACTAAGATATTAAACCCTGAAACTACACCACAAGCTAATGCTACCTCATTACCTACAACCTTAATAGTTACTGAAGAAGCATCTGCAGAACCTGTAATAAATACTTTCGAAGGTTTCTCAAGCTCTTTAGGTTTATCTATAGCACTTACATCCTTAACTACCTCAACATCATTTAAACCTATATTAACACTCCTAATACTACTATTAGCTAGTAAGTTATCAACAACATTACGTAATACATTCAATAACATCTACTACTTCCAACCAGAAATAACTTAAGTTAAAAAGTTATTAATATTATTCAAATATTAGCTGATGACTCTCCACCATGAATGACTAAGGTTCTGTGTTTTCTGGAGCTTTCCTCATTACTTCGGTTCCCCTCACTGGCACTGCATCATCTGCTCAGCCCAGCCGTCAGCACCTAGAGGTGAGTCACTAACATTTAATCTACTTACCCTAAGTTACTAACAGTTCTACCCTTCCTCACACTCAATCATTTAGTGAGATATTACTGTTTAATAGTTTTATTTACTTATTACATGTATGTGATGTGGCTGAGTACTCGTGTCTAGGAGGTTCAGTATTAGTAGTGTTGTGAGAGGGGGTTTTTGGTTATACCTTAGTAGTGTTATTGATAATTTAGCAGGTTTTCTCTACTGGATGATTGTATCTGCTATAGTTGGACCTACAGTTGTAGGTATGGCTAGTGCTATATCGGGCCTCGCATCATTATTCTTAAGCATATTAAATCTTGGAGTAGGTACTGGTGCAACTAGATTCTTCGGTATGTACTTAGGAAGTGATGATGAAGTTAGACTTTATGAGTATTTCTGGACTTCCTTCATCTTTAACTCATTAATACATGTAATAGCTGGTGTTATAATCATGTCACTAGGTATTACCGGATATAGTATAAGTAATATATCAGGTCTCATGCTAGTATTTGCATCACTGATAATAGTAGGTGGTATTGGTGCTATACCATCATCATTAATAACATCAATGATAAAGACTGAGGTAATCTTTACAGCGACATTCTTAAGCATACTCTTTAGATTCGGAGTTGGTATTACATTAATAACTATATATAACCTCGGATGGGTTGGTGTTGTTATTGGGAATATAATTCAACTATACACTAGATTAATTATAATTACTGTATACTCTATATCTAAAACTTACAAAAGAGTGATTTTCTCATATAATGCGTTAAAAGATGTATTAATTGCTGGTTCACCATCATGGCTTCCAGGACTTATAGCATCTATAGGTAGTTGGGTAGGTCTACTATCAGTTTACGTTATTTCAGGTGCTTTAGAAACAGGGTATTACTACATATCATCAGCTATATCAAACATAATATTAATGATTTCCTCAAGTATACTAACACTATCTTTCCCAGTACTTAGTGGTATGCGTGATGGTAGGAAGAGAGCGTTATCTCAAATCATGAAGATCAGTTTAGCACTTACGTTACCGATATCTACTTACGTAATGTTCTATCCTTGGGTACCGCTTTCATTAATTAGTAAAGAGTACGTTGACTCCAGTACGATACTAACAATACTACTAGCGTCTGCAGCCCCTGCAATAATAACCTCATGTGTTGGTAGCTTAGTGTATGCGTATGGAAAGTACTTACTAGTTCTGATAGTTAATCTAGCAGTAAGTATTAGTAGGTTAGTACTTTACTATTACTTAGTACCTAATTATGGTGGTTTAGGTAGTGCTACAGCCTTCACAGTAGGTAATTATGTAGGACTACTAACTACTTTATATGTCATTAAATCAATTAACCTCATAGTTGATTGGTACCTAATACTTAAAGTTATTCTAATCCCAACATTACTCAGTATTCCGTGCTCAATATTAAATATCAACTGGTTTATAGCATTAATGATAGTAGTATCATCATATATTATCTACCTAAAGACTAAGATAATCAGTAAGGATGAGTTGAAAGAGATTATTAAGGCATTACATTTAGAATTCCTAGTTAGTAAGATTTATAGTAGATATTATGATGTGATAGATAGGATACTAGGATATTAACATTAGCTAATAACAGCTAACTCCCTATCCCTAAATAACGAAACTAATAATGCTATAGTTGATATTGTGAAAGACGCTATCGCTGTTGATATAACTAATTTTGAACCGTTATAACTACTCTCTATATTGATTTTGAAGAAGTAGGTAATATTACTTTCAAACCTGTATGTCGTATCTCTTATTGAGACTACTACAGTATCTATAGATCCGTAAGCTTCTCTTAAAATACCTAATGAATCGTAAATAAGTGTTAAGTTTTCTATATACGTAGGTACGTCAACTACGAGACCTCTTAATGGGAGTTTAGAGTATGTTTTAATACCTATTAAGTTTACGATGGTATTAGCTGCTGATTTATTCATGAACATATCCAGACCTACTAACCTATTAACTAATATCCTAGTGTATACGTTAGCTATTGCTGGAATTTCTAACTCATCATTAACTATAGCAAATACTACATATTCATCTAAATCAGTTATACCTACAACCTTACCACTAATATTAGCTACATAAATATCTAATTGCTTAACATCACTAGCTATTACAGCTGAACCAGCTATTAATGAAGCTATTAAGATAGCTAGTATTAACTTAGTAATCCTACCTAAGCCAGTAACTGTAACTTCCCTAAAAACTATATTGAATAGAGAACCGTAACTACGCCAAAACCTCAACATCTCAAGCCTCTCCTTATTAACTAGTAATAGTAGGAGTGCTATACCTGCTACAAAACCACCTGCATGTGCGAAGAATGCCACTGCAGCTCCTAACCTAGCATACCCGTAGATAACTTGAGTTGCAAACCAAAACAACAACCAGTAGGAAGCCCTAACAGTAAAACATACTGGGAACACGAAGAAGAACCAACAAGCACTTAATGAAGTTCCCGGGTAAAACATTAAGTACGCAGCTAATACACCACTAATAGCTCCAGAAGCCCCTAAAGCTGGTATCATTAACGCTGTAACTCCTTGAATATAACTAAATGCTGTATGGAATATCGTAGCGAAGATACCTGAGGTGAAGTAGAGGATTAAGAATCTTAGAGAACCTAAAGTATTCTCAACACCTCTACCGAATATATAGAGGAAGTACATGTTAAAGAATATATGTAGTATATCACCATGTAAGAACATAGATGTAAATACCCTGTAAATATTTGAAGGATCCTCAACTAAAGATATAGGTATATAACTACCTACTTCAACCCAATAACTCCCTATAGACATAAACATGTTGTTAAAGGACGTAATAACGTATACTATAGTATTAATTATTATCAATGAAACAGTAACTTTAGGGTAACCACCCTCAAAACCACCAGGAAATACCCCAGCTGGTAAACCACATCGAAATAACTCCCTATACCTCAACTTAACTACTACCTCACCAAAACTAACATATGATTTGGGAGCTTTAAACATTTCAGTTAGATCATACTCTAAATAAAGTGGTCAAAACTTGAGAATATACTTTAAAACCTACCTTAAATCTTAATCTTGGTGTTAAGATAGTGAGTGAGGAAGGCTACTTATGGCTTATATATGCGTTAGCTACATTCTTAATGTTCGGTATAACTAACTTCCTACTTAAACTCGCTAGTGTTAAGGGAGTCCCATCAATTGAGGGAGTAGTTGTTTTATGGGTTTCTACAGGATTAGTAGGCCTAACAACACTTCTCATAATATTAATTAGTGGTGTACTTAACCCGTTAAATAATCCGAACCTCCAGAAATTAGACTTTAAATACTTTATAATACCAGCTATAGCTGGAATAACCTTAGCAATAGGTATGTACTTCCTTAAAGTTGCTGTAGCTACTGGGAAGGCTGGACCAGCAACAGCTATAGCAGCTTCTAATGCTGCTTTAGTTGCTATACTCTCGTGGTTAGTACTTAACGAGAAGTTATCTTTAAGTGAAGTTTTAGGTATGGTAATATATATCATCGCTATAATACTCTTCGCTATAAAACCATTAGGTTAGTTATTAAGTTGTTTGAGGTATTCAAATTCGCAGGGCCTCATCATAATTCAGAGTCGGAAGTTCCTAACATCTAAATCTAATATGATTGGTAAAAAATAAGTTTTATTTTAGTTGTATATTATACTCACTTCAGGCCTTAGTCTTAACAAATACGTAGACAGGTGTTCCACAGAAGGGGCATGAACCCTTCAAAGCTTTTCTACCGTTCTTTAACGTTACCTCCTGAGCACCCTTTATCTCTACTTTCTTCCTACACTTTACACAGAACCCAACAGCTGGCAAGTTACGCACCCGTGTATCTATATAGAGGTGGAGGTAAATAAAGCTAGCGTTTATGAATTCGTGGGTAGCCTAGCGTGAGGGCTTCATTAGATGGTATTACCTCTGATGAATAGGTATGGGTATGAATTATGTTACAGTACTTAACTCAATATTAGACCTAAGGTAATACCGTATTAAAGTTTACCACTTGGTTCCTCAGTCAGGTAATCCTCTCCACCACTGAATATACGTTGTAGTGCTGCGTAAATCTCATCTAAACCCTTATTACTTACTGCTGATGTAGGTATTACCTCAGGTAGTAACTCCTTAATATCCTCACATAAGTTCATAATTAACTCAGTACCTACGAACTCTTCAGAACTTAGGAGTTCACTACATGAGAACTCCTCACTGAAGATCCTAACTACTTCAGATTCCTGCTCAGTTGTTAGTAGATCTACTTTAGTTAATGCTAGTACTTGAGGCTTCATCATCCTAAGTAGTGTAGATAGTGAGAGTAGTAGTAATGAGATTGCTGATATAGCATTTAAGACTAAGTATGAGTCTATGAGGAATAACGTTGCTGCTTTCCTACCCTCTGTTAGGTAGTCTATAAGTAGGGGTCCTACACGTCTAAAAGCTACTATCTCTAACTGCCCAGGCATATCTATGATAACGTAGTTATCGTTGAAGGACTCTATCTCATTCTTAATATCTGCTATATGATTTACTAACATATCAACAGCGGCTATTAAGGCCCCGTTAGGGCCTAAACCATACTTACTCATGACCTCCTTAACATTAACATAATCTCTAACATCAACATCAGGATTATATGGTAGGTAATCAGCTGCTGGGTCGAAGTTAACTTTAGTTACAGACATCTCATGATCTTCTAACCAGTGAGCTAATACGTTAGTCATAGTTGATTTTCCAGAACCTGCAGGCCCTGCTACTATTACGTAGTACAACTCCTACCACCATTCTAAGAATCTACGTCTCCTACCCTTATAATTACCAACTATATTTACCTTATACCCACACTTAGGACATGTATTACCTTCCTTAAGATTCCACTCAAGGATATCAAAGCCAAACCTACGTACTAGTAATGCACTGCAGTTAGGGCAGTACGTATGTTCTAGTTCATGTCCTGGGACATTACCTAAGTACACATGTTTTAAACCTTCATTAATAGCTATACTAGCTAATCTCTCAAGTGTTTCAATAGGTGTTGGTGGTAGGTTAGACATCATATAATGTGGGTAGAACCTAAGTAGATGAAATGGTGTTTCAGGTCCTAAATTCTCGTTAATCCATCTAGCCAGCTTCTTAATATCGTTTACATCATCACCGTACTTAGGTACTACTAAATTAGTAACTTCTATAAACATACCCTTCTCCTTCATCACTTTTAAAGTCGTGAATATTGGTTCAGGGTCCGGTACACCCATAAACTTACGGTAGAAGTTTAAGTTACCACCACCCTTAAAATCTACTGTAGCTGCATCCATATACGGGGCAAGTTCTACTAAAGCCTCCTCAGTAATATAGCCGTTAGTAACCATAGTATTAAACATCCCCTCCTTCTTAGCTAGTTTAGCTACGTCATACATGTATTCGTAGAATATAGTTGGTTCATTATATGTATAGCTAATACCATCAGCACTATATCTCCTACCTATACTCACTAACTTCTCAGGTGTGTAGTACTCACCATACACATCATCCCTACGTGATTGACTTATAGTCCAGTTCTGACAGAACATACACATAAAGTTACAACCAGCTGTTGATATGGATAATACTGAAGATCCTGGCATGAAGTGCATTAATGGTTTCTTCTCTATAGGGTCTAAATTAACAGCTGTTAATAACCCGTAAACTAATGTGTAGAGGGTACCATCCTCATTATACCTAACACCACAAGCACCATAACCACTACTAACTATAGGACATCTCTTATAACATAAATTACATCTAACCTTACCACCACTTAAACTAATCCAATGTCTCGCAGGTCTAACCCAAGGTTTATCTAACTCAATCATTATCTCCAATACTTCAGCATAGTTATAGAGCTAATAAAGCATATTTAGTGGTGGAGGACTTAAACATATTAACAATATTTACAGGATTTAAACCTCCCTAACCTGTTTTAATTTAGGGTATTAAGTTGTTAATAACAGGTTTATCAGGTTCTAACGGGTTAGAAGTTGGTTTGAGTAGAGCTGTTAATAAGGAGTTACTACCTATAGAGATGAAGTTATTCCCTGATGGTGAATCATATATAAGGTTTGTTAAGGATGTACGTGGTGAGGACTTAATAATTATTCAGTCACTATACCCTAACCAAGATAAGAAGTTCTTTGAACTACTACTAGCTGTAGATACTGCTAAGGATTTAGGGTGTAGGAGGGTAATCACTATTATCCCGTACCTAGCCTACACTAGACAGGATAAGAGGTTCTTAGATGGTGAAGCCGTTAGTATTAAAACATTACTTAAGACTTTAAGTTTTATTGGTGTTGATTACTTAATAACTATTGATATCCATAAGGAAGAATCTTTAAAGTTCTTCAACGGTAACTCCATGAATTTAGACCCTACAAAACTTTACGTAAGTAAGTTGTACGGAGTTGTTAAAAACCCTGTAATAGTAGCACCTGATCAAGGAGCGTTAGATAAGGTAGTTAAACTATCTAAACTTCTTCCAAACTCTACGTATGTAGTATTTAAGAAGTTTAGAGATAGGGTAACGGGTAGTATAAGACATGAATTTATAGATGTTGATGTATTAGGTAGGGATGTAGTCATAGTTGATGATATAATAAGTACTGGTGGTACAGTAGCTAATATAGCATCGTATTTGAGGGGGAAAGGAGCTTCAAACGTGTACGTAGTATGTAGTCATGGATTATTCGTTGGTGAAGCCTTAAGTAAGATATACTCAAGCGGGGTCTCAAGGGTATACTCCCTAAATACAGTCCCGTTACCAGTAGGTGTTGAACCTATAGATATAACACCGCTCTTGATTGATGTAATATTAAGTCTAAACATAACTTAGGAGTTAAGATGTCTAATCTTAAGAGGTACTACGTAGTCTTCTCTGGAGAACATAGAACTCTCCCATTAGCTGAGTTAAGAGCTATAGTTGAGTCTGAAGGAATATACTATAAAGAGTTAGTTAACTTAGATATGGTCTCAATAATAGAATCTACTGAAGAATTACCTACGTATATTAGTAGGTCAGCATTAATTAAGTTCTTAGGTGAGGTAGTTACAATCGCTGAATCAGATACTGACTTAGTAAGTACTATCAGGAATGTGGGTTGGGAAGGTATGTTAGGGAAGGATACTATATATACGTTCGACTTAATACGTATTAAGGAATATTCTAGTTGGGTAGACTATACAGAGATGGTAAATGTGTTTAAGTCTTTAGGTATTGGTAGGTTTACCTACTATACAAAGATTAACAAATCAATTAACCAGCAAGTAGTAACGATAGACCTTGTTTTAAGTGATGGTTTAGCTATAATCGGTAGGAGGCTATACTCAAGAGAACATAAGGTACTCAGTAGTAGGGATCCTAAGTACAGACCTATATATAAACCTGGTACTATGAAGGCTATAATGTCTAGAGTACTTGTTAATTTAAGTAGGGTTAGTAGTAGGAGGAGGGAGGTGTATTTAGATCCGTTCTGCGGTGTTGGTGGATTACTAATTGAGGCTTGTATCATGGGGTTAAGATACTATGGTTCTGATATAGATGTTAGATGTGTTGAGGGAGCTATAACAAATTTAAACTACTTCGGATGTATACCCTCAGTAACAGTAGCTGATGCTTGTAAACTCCCATACAGGTATGCTGATGGTGTAGGTACTGACCCACCATACGGTAGGTTAAGTAAAGTCGGTAATTATAAGTCTATTTATGAGTTAATGGAATGTAGTATTAACTGTCTCTCAGATATTATTAGGAAGGGTGGGTACTTAGCTATAGCTCAATCTAAAGATGTAGACTTAGACGACATATTAGTTAATGCTGGTTTTAAACTAGTTGAGAAGCATTATAATTGGGTTCACGGCTCCTTAGTTAGAAATATCTACGTAGCTGTTAGACTATGAAGGTAAAGATATTATTCCTAGGTTGTAGAGCACCATCACCAACAATTAACGGCTTCACATCAATAGCTATCTTAGTTAATGGTGAAGTAATATTATTAGATGCTGGTGAAGGTACTCAAAAACACTTAACTCTAGCTAAGTTAAGCTTAGGTAGGATTAATAAGGTATTCATAACCCACTTACACGGAGATCATGTGTTAGGACTCATCCCCTTAATGGAATCTAGATCATTAATAGGTATTCAGAAGGAATTAGTTATTTACGGTCCACCAGGTATTAAAGAGTATGTAGAGAAGAATTTAGAACTCCTTAAATTCACACCTACATATAAGTATGACGTGGTTGAAGGTATTACTTTAAGAGTTGAGGGTAGTAAATATGTTGTTGAGACCTTCCCAGTTAATCACTCAGTAACTACCTTAGGTGTTAAGGTTAGAACTACTAATCACTTAATAGTGTACTCTTCAGATACTACACCCTGCGATACCCTAATCAGAAATGCTACTAATGCAGATGTACTAATACATGACTCAACGTATAGTTATATAGATAGTGATAAAGCTCAAAACCATATGCATTCAACATCTATTGACGCAGCTAACACCGCATTACTATCTAATGCTAAGATGTTAGTATTAACACATATTAGTACTAGGTATAGAGACGTTAGTAGATTAGAACGTGAGGCTAAAGCTAAATTCTTTAATACCTTACTAGCTGAGGAGTTAATGACTATATACTTATGAGCCCTCACACCTTAGGTATTGGAGCCTCCCACAACGGCCTCCCTCTAGATGTTTTAGGTGCTAACCAATCAATTACCTCTCTAATCTTATCTGAAGTTATAGTGAGTGTTATAGGCCCTAATGGGGATTCATCATCGTGAGTTACTAATGATACTTTACCAGCATATGCTGCTTGTTTATGAAACTTCAACACTACTGTATTACCACCTACTAATGATTTAAACATTAAATTACGTGCAGTATCTAATATTCGTTCAATACGTAATAATCTATAAAGTTTAGTTAATGATGTTATATCTTTAGATTCCCCAACAATTAACTTATACGTATTACCTAGATCTACAACACTTACGTTATCTAAGTCTAACAAGTTTAGAACTGCTCTCTTAACCTTCTCTACATCCTCTGTAGGCCTTACCTCAGCCTCTACACGGACTAACAACATCTTTAACCAACCTCTTAAATATATTAACTACTTGAGAGGTTAACTCATCAATACTTACATCCTCATTAATAACTATTGAATCAGCTAAAGCTATTACAGAACCTAAACCTAGTTCAAGCTCAGCTAAATCCCTACCTACGAACTCATCCCAACTCCTCGGATCTCCCTCCCTACCCCTACTTAACAACCTATTAAACCTTGTTTTAGGTGATGAATGAACAGCAATTACGTACGTATCACCAATCTCTCTAAACGTGTTTACCTCATCTAAAGACCTAACACCATCCACTACAACTAACTTAATACCCCTCTCTAACACCTCCTTAACTACCTCCATAGCTACTATATTAGCACCCCTAACTCTACGTATATCTCTAGCGAACTCCATAATAGACTTAGAATTTAAGCTAATACCACGTCTTAAAGCCTCACGTCTAACTATATCACCCATAGATATAACAGCATCAACATACCCCTTAAGAATACTAGTAACTAAGGTCTTCCCAGAACCAGGCATCCCAGTAACACATATTATTAACGGTCTACAACCTCCCTTAACTCCGATCCTTAACACCTCAATACTGATAAGATAATTAGTTAATTAATTTATTAAGTAATACGTTGTAGTTCTTTAGAATGTGTTAATAGAGGATCTATTTTTCTTAATCATTGATACAGTAACTAACGGTGTTTAAATGCCAGTTATTTATAGATGTAGTCATTGCGGTAACATACTCTACTCCTTCGAGAAGGTTGGTCAGGACTTCTACGGACTACCAACCCCTTCAGAACTATCTATTAAGTTAGGTGGTAAGTGTTCTAAATGTGGTAATTCATTAGGGAAACCGAAATTCGATAACATTAAAGTTTTTATTAAGTAATACTCGCTAAAGCCATAGAGGTTTTTTATGGGTGAATTTATATAACCATATTTTGAAGTTATCATTTCCTAGGTAGAGGTTCGCTAGATCCCCTAACTTAACTACCTTATAGTTAACTATATGCTTTGCATGAAGTATTACTTTAGACTCATTAAGTAGTACCTCTAATGATGTCTTATACTTCCTCGGCTTAAGAATAATTAATTCACCGTAATCACTAATCCACGGACCTACAACATCTGAAGACTTTAAGTACTTATCAAGGAATCTACGTACTTCAACATCTCTAAATACTTTAGGTCCTTTATGTAGTACGTATGGGGTGAGCTCCTCTTGAGGGACCTCATAGAGTAGTACTGCAGTATTAACTTCATCACACCATATACTAGTATCTAAGACCTCGAAATCATAACTCTTCAACACGTTAATACCACGTCTTAAACATTTCTTAAGCTCCCCCCATATGATGTCAGGTGATGTCCCCTCTAGATAATGTATTAGGTATCCTACGATAGATGTCTTACGACTACTGATATAGCTTACGATGTTATCCCAAGACAACTCACTTACGTCTACTTGAGGGTAGAAGAATTTTAATGATGGTTTTTCTAAGAACATCTTAGCTGCTAAAACAGCTGTTGAGAATGATTTCATCGATAACGCAGCTGCTACATTCCTCCTACTGTCTACTGGGTCAGGAAGTATTAATGGTTTACGACCGTATAACCTAACATAATCCTTTAAATCCTCGTAAAGTTTTAGGAAGTCTACTACTTGAGGTGGGGTCCATGTAGATAACCCCTTTATAGTGTTTATGAAGTCTCCATAGTATATTATTAATAACTCTGTTAGATAACCTGAGAAACCTTCAGTCCTAATTTCAGCACCGTAAACTTCTATACCCTTAAAAAATCTTTTAAGAAGTCTAACCTCATTTACTTGATCCTTACTTAACCTACTCTTAACGAAGTTCGTATGGAATACAGTTCTATCAACTGCTGTTCTAACCTCACTTACGTTTAACGCCATGAACGCTGGAACAACATCTACTTCAATACCTTCAACCTTAAATCTTAAGTATGGGTGTGAGGCGTAGAGCTTCTTAGGTTTAAACCTATCTAAAACTACTGCTATCTTGTTTATCAGACCTTCAAGCCATTCCCTCCTCATACCTTCATATCTTATAAGTATGAATACATCTAAGTCTGTATCATCCCTTAAATGCGTACCCCTACTTACAGAACCTTCTAAAGTAATTTTGTAAGGGTACTTAAGTTCGTTAAGGACTGGTTCTAAATAACTACTAACCTCTCTAAAAATCCTTAATGCTTTCTCAGTCTCCTCACGTTCAGGTATGACCCTACTTAATACTTCCTCACATACACTCCTAATATTCTCTAATGACATGCTAATCAGCTAGTCTTACCTCGAATAAATCACTATATATAGGCCCTCTAGGTGTTAAAGTACTCTTCTTCAGTTTAACTTTAGTAACAGGTGTAACCCCTACTTCAAAATCACCTAACTCTGTAAATATGTTGGATAAGCATCTACTAGGCCTGAATGATTTAATACGTGCTAAAGTTATATGCGGTATGAATCCCTCCCTCTCAGCCTGAACCCCTAACCTCCTCAACCCCTTCTCAATACAATCTCTAATAATCTTTAATTGAGTAGCCCCTTCAGTAACACCTAACCATACGACCCTAGGCCTACTTACTGTAGGGAATGCCCCAATACCCTTAAGTCTAATATTAAACTTCTTAAACCCAGAAACACATTCCATAGTCTTTATAATATCTTGAACTAAAGAGTCACTAACCTCACCTATAAATCTTAAAGTTATATGGAGATTCTCATCCTCAACACCTTTTAAATCAACTTCTGAAGAACAACCTACAACCTTATCTCTAAGCATGATCACCTTATTAAGAATATCCCCCTCCTCTATCTCTACAGCTATGAATAACCTTACCATACACACCCTAAACTCTATACTGACCTTAAAATAAATAAATATTTTGAACTCCTTAAAACTCCTTAAATATCAGTAAAAACATAATAATTAAATAAAGTTATTTTAGTTTTTACTAAGTTATCTTGATAGGTAATCAGAATGAGTAGGTTTGTATGGAGGGTTAGCGGGTATATCGAGATCTTACGTATTCATAACCTCTTAGTATCAGCTCTAGCAACATTACTCGGTATTAAAGCAGTATATGCTGGAGTTACTTCCACATCATTGAGTATAACATCTTACCTACTACCTATATCAACAGTGGTTTTAGTAGCTGCTGGTGGATACGTTATTAACGATTACTTTGATGTTAATAGTGACTTAATTAATAAGCCATCAAGACCTATACCTTCCGGTAGGGTTAGTAGGGATGAAGCCCTCATCCTAAGTATTATATTATTCTCTATAGGTTTATCAACCTCATACCTTACTGGAACACTATCCCTTATCTACGCTATAGTAAATGCTTTCTTACTAGTAATGTATTCAAAACATCTGAAGAAGAGAGGGTTAATCGGTAATTTAGTAGTAAGTATAGCAAGTGCTAACTCAATAATCTACGGTGGTTTAGCTGTTTCAGAAATGATTAAAGACATAGTCTTAACCACTAACACATTACTACCAGCATTCTACGCAGGTGTTTTTACCTTAATGAGGGAGGTGGTTAAGGGTATAGAGGACATAGCTGGTGATCTAAAGATGAACGTAAAGACCTTAGCTATTACTAGAGGTGTGAAGACAGCCTCTAAAGTAGTTATACTCTTAATGATCGTGATAATTACGATATCACCACTACCGTACATAACTAGTGGGTATGGAGTTTTATACATGAGTTTAGCGTTACTAACAGATCTACTACTCATTAAATCAATTATAGAGTTAATTAAAGCTAAATCAGAGTTAGAGCTCGTGAAGACTTCATCAAGAATTAGGAGTTATACTAAGGTAGCTATGTTAGTAGGTATCCTAGCATTTCTAATAGATCTAACCTTTAGAACTTAACATCTATAAATTGATCGACTCCTAAAGTAATCACGTAATAATGTTTCATACCTAACAGTAAGTTTCATGATACTAAGGTCTTAACACCTTTAACTCGTTAATACATTGTCTACCGAATTTCTTATAGACTGCCTTAAATGTTACAGCTTGGTTGACATTCTTTAAATTATAACATCTCTGCATAACCTCATGAGGCTTCACTATAGGGATAACATCACGTATCAACATAGCACCGGCTGAGAATCCAGTAATAACTAAGTTCTCACACGGTATATCCCCTTCATTCTTAATACTTACCATTATCTTACATAGATCTTCATTACATATGACTTCATCAGCACTTAAACTTATTTCAGGACCGTTACAACTAAGCCTATACTTAAGTATTGAGAATAATGCTACATATCTAGGATGGTAGATCTCACTACTCTCCTTATGACGGATTGTTAAGATGTTATCATCACCTACACGTAGGTTAGTTAACTGTATGTTATTTAACCCTAGTAAGTTATTTAATGTTTTTATATGGAGGTTATTAAGTGTTATATCTACTGATGAATACCTCGACGGTAGATTTATAAGTAATGACATGTTATATGTTCCTGGACTCATAACTTTAAATTTAGTTATGTATGTTTCTGACGGATTTATCAGTACACATCCTGCTCTATAGTGAGTCTCAGTAGAAACTCCTGAAAGAGGCTTCACACCTATTAACTCAAAACCATTTATGACTATAGGTTTTGATGAATCACAAGATATCATGAGTTCATATGTTTTACCTCCCTTAATCACCTTACTTAAGTCGAACACATGGATTGTGTAAATACTTCCTGAGGAGGTCTCAGCAGTTATCTGAGGTTTAAATTCACGAATAATACTTAACCCTTCAATACTTACCTTCCAGGAGACCTTAGTAGGTGATTCATTAAGTGTTGTTACTACTGTTAAGTAGGTCTCACTCAACTGCTGCTCATCGATTTCTATAATGTGTTTATAAGTTCTTGGGTAACTCCTACCACCTAATTTAACTTCATCTAACACAGTACTCTGGTAAATTAAACCATCAACTTCAGCTTTAATGAAGTCTAGTAGATCGCCTTTAGGCATTGTTAACACCTAATACATACTATTTCTTCTAGGAGTTATAAGTTAGAAGCTTAACTTCCCTCTTAAGAGGTTAATTCCTTCGGTGTATACATACTTAAGTTCCTGAATACTATCAACTTCTCTTTACTCCCTAACTCACTATCCTTAATCACATCTTCTAACTCCTTAATTACAGATATCATTAATTCTCTCTTTATGGGGAACGGAATACCATCCTTACCACCTACTACGAAGGAATACTTAAACGGATCGTAAGGATGTGTTACTGGGTCGTTAAGTGATGGTGGTTCACGATATATTAACTCAGATATTAAGCTTAAAGCCCTGAATACCTCACTACCTACGTTAGGTACTAGTAAGAGTTCTTCAATAGTTGAGGGACTTACCTCGTAAATACTCTTAAGCTTAAGTAAGAGTTCTTGAGTGAGTTTTACCGGTCTATAATATGGGATATTTCTAATATCTGACTTACTAATACCACTGAAGTTAAGTATATTACGACTACTTAATGAATACTCATCTAAACCTTTAATACCCTTTAATACCCTGTTAACATATGTAATCATATTAAACACTTTCTTAGGCTCATCCCTAACTAAATCTAAGATAACATTCTTACAACCTCTAGACTCCCTATCTAGGAGGTTGAGGACTACCCCCCTATAATCTGAAGAAATACCTGAATGTGGTTCTTCATGAATAACTGATGATGAATACCAAGCTATATGATACCTACGTGCAAGTTTTAAATCCGTATTCATACCTTGCTGAATTACAACCCACATACCCCTCTCATTAAAAGCTATTACGTGATGATAGAGTGTGAAGCCGTCTTGAAGTAATACTGTATCTACTTTAGCTGATAACTTAGAATACTTGATTAATTCATTAGCTACTGATGTACTCATACCTAGTTCTTCACAATATCTTAAGACCTCATCAGGTGTTTCTAAAGCTGCCTTACCCTTACCACCAGCAATCCTAACCCCTAAATTCAACTCGTTAAGTACTTCCTTAATTATAGCTGTAGTTACTGTAGTTGAACCACTACTATCCCAATCCATACCTATAGCATTGTTAAATGCTTGAAACCATAAAGGGTTTGATAACCTCTTCAGTAGTCCCTCATAACCGAACTCTATAATTAATACCTTTAATATCCCCCTAGCTAAGGACTTCATAAGATTAGCTAACCATTGAGGAACATGCCCGCTATGTAATGGTAAGTCAGCATAACCGCTAAGTGACATACTTACGCACCACTAAGTAATTACCCTCCTGCCTTACAACATATACTAACTCACCCGGCTCGATAACTTCTTCAGATTTAGCTAACCAATACTCACCCTCAACAAACACATAACCGTAGCTATTAGGTGTTAACCTATCAATCGCCCTACCAACACTCCCTTCAAAATTAAATATATGTTTCCTCATCCTCCTAATCTTAACTACTTCTCTAACTATTAATAACATTACCGATCCACCTATAATACCTAGAGATAATGCAGTAAGTCTAAGAAGTAGGATTTGCTCAGGGGTTAGGATAAGTGTTGTTGGTATTGACGAAGGTATTAAGAGTATACCGAATACTAAGAAAGCTATCCCGGCAATCCCAGTTACCCCAAACCCAGGTATTACGAAGATCTCTAAAGCTAATAGTAATGCACCTAAGACCAACATCATTAGTGAAGCTATATTAGGATTAAAACCTGAACCTATGAGGCCTAAGATTAGGAAGAGTAGAGCTAATGGTATAGCGTATAGATGTGCTGAGGCTATAGAGAATATTAAAGCCATAACACCTACTGTAATTAAGACACTACTAACTAATGGGTTAGTAAGTATTGATAGTGTCCTAGACCTCATACCGCAGGTGTAGTACTGATATGACTTAATACTGATTATATATTTATTAGAATTTATACTTACTTCAACACCGTTAACCTTCTTAATCAATTCATTTAAATCAACTACTATAAAGTCTGCAATACCGTACTTAACAGCATCATAAGAACTTAAGACTAGATTAGACCTTACAAACTCCTCAACAACTGAGGTATTCCTACCCCTACCTCCAGCGTATATAGTAGCTTTTTGGATTATAGGGTTTAAAACCTTACTTTCATTCACATACCTGATACTACCTGTTAATGGGTCGTAAACTATTGGTTGCATAGCACCTATTACTGAGTTAGGTGCTAACGCTATCACATGTGTTGGTAGTAGTATTAACGTACCTGCACTTAATGCCTTGCCACCTACTACATAACCTATTACTGGAGTCTTAGCTGAGTATATAGCGTCTGCGATAGTAAATGCTGAATCAAGCCAACCCCCATAAGTATCTAACTCTAATATCAGTATAGAGTTAGTATCCTCAGCATAACTTAAAGCATTTAATACACATTCAGTAATTCCAGGATCTATGTTATCCCAAGGTGGTCCTACATATATTACCAAAGCTTTATCAATAGTTAGAGCTTCTCCATAGTATACAGCAGTGGTTAGAGTAAGTAGGAGGAATATTAATAATACTATTAATTTAGAGTTCATGAGCTACTTTCCTTCTCCTCCCTACTTAAATACTTAACAACTCCTAAAGATGTTGATAGTGCTGAGACTTGAGGTCTTGAAGTCTCAGTAACTACTATTAATGCTCTCTCCTTAGCAATCTCAGTTAGAGTTTGTAACTCTCTTAATCTGATAGCTACTGCATGTTTCTCATACTCCTCAGCAGCTTCAGCAAGTATCTTAGAAGCTTGTTTCTCACCCTCAGCCTCTATAATCCTAGCCCTCCTCCATCTCTCAGCCTCAGCCTGCTTAGCCATAGCTCTCTTCATAGCTTCAGGTAACTCAACACTCTTTAAAGTAACACTAACTACTTTTATACCCCAAGGCATAGTAGTCTCATCTATAATTCCCTGAATTCTCTTATTTATCTCATCCCTCTTAGAGAGTAGATCGTCGAGTTCTGCCTGACCTATAACATCCCTTAATACCGTCTGACTTAATAATGTTACTGTATACGGGTAGTTAGCAACCTTAGTAATAGCTTTCTCAGGATCTACTACTCTATAATAGACAACAGCATCGACATCTACTGTAACATTATCTCTAGTTATTATCTCCTGTCTAGGGACGTCAGTAGTTACGACTCTAAGGTCTACCCTCGCTAAACTATCTATGAAGGGTATTATGAAGAAGAGACCTGGACCCTTAACGCCTTTTAACCTACCAAGTCTAAATATTACAGCCCTCTCATACTCTTTAACAATCTTAATACTAGCACTTAAGAATGCTATCCCAAACAGTGCTACGAAGATTATCAATATTAATCTGAATATATCCAAATTCTGCACCCAAGTAAGGTTATTCTTCAATAAATTTAAACTTAAGCTTACGTTTATGTTATGTAGGGTAGTTGAGGTAGTTATTGTGGGGAGAGTTAAGGGTTATACAGCTGAACGTGAGTTAGTTATTAAGTTATGGAAGTTAGGTTTTGCTGTAATGAGGGCACCTGCAAGTGGTTCTAAGATTAGGAAAGCTAAATACCCTGACGTAGTTGCTATTAAGTCAGGTAAGGTATTAGTATTTGAGGTGAAGAGTAGGTCTAAAGCAGAGAACATATACTTAAGGAGTGAGCAGGTAGAGAAATTAAGGGAGTTTACTGAGAGGTCTGGAGGTCAAGCATACATAGTTATTAAACTCTCAGGTAGTGATTGGAGAGTTATAGAACTTGAGTGTCTGGAGAAGATGCCTAACGGTAATTATAGATTGAGTAAGGAGTTAATAATGAAGAGTAAGACACTTGATGAACTCCTTAGGAACTTAAGATTAATACCGTCATTAGAAGACTTTATAAAGAGGTCAACCTATGAAGGAGGTTAAGAAGTATTCAAACATAGAGAAAGATTTAGAATTAGAAGTTATTGAGGAGTACGTAATTGATGGAATACACAGATTCAAACTTAGAATTAAAGGATCTAATATAATCTTTAACGTAAGTGCTGAAGATCTTGAGGAAGCTGTTAAGAAGGTTATTAATATGATGAAATCCCTTAAATTAATTCAGTAATTTATGGGGCCGCCGGGATTTGAACCCGGGACCTTACTGAGGGTTAACCCTACCAGCGTTCTAGCGGGGATTCCTCCCCAGGCTGGCATCCTTGCCAAGCTAGACGACGGCCCCCTAACCCATAATAAATAAAGTAGTATTTAAACCTTAACCTTAACTTAACAACTCATATGGTAATCAACACTTCAATCATTATAAAATTTTAATTTACTTAATAATAGTTTAGATCAGCTAATGGTGCTGGTAGGTGGGGAAGAAGAGATTCGGTATTGCTATACCTACAGAGTTAGTTAATGAGTTAGACACCCTAGTTAAAGATCTCAACATGAATAGATCTAGGCTTGTAGAACAAGCAATCAAGGAATTCCTATGCGAATTTAAACACTATTTAAAACCTCATGAATGTACTGGTGTAATGTTGATATTTGATACAGCTTCTAGTAGGTCTTCAGATATTATTGATGAGTTTAGAGATATAATACTAGCGTATACTCACCACCACATAGAAGACCGTTGTATAGAAATCATAGTCTTAAAAGGTAGTTCTGAAACCATAGCCAAACTCCATAAGAAATTACTAGGTAATAACTGTAGATGTCGTTTCATCCCATTCCATCTTATAGGTCATGACATCTAACAATCTATGATGACCTCAACTCTTTTTAGACATTAATAACTATTCAGTATAAGCCTCCGACTACGATCATATAATAGAACTACATAACAACTTAAAACATTTATTTATGTATTACCATAGTAAGGTGTAGAGCTATGTTTAAGTCAGTGGTGATACCTTGATTAAGAATAAGTATCAATGTATAGTATGTGGTAGAGTCTTCCCCGAAGGTCAGGGAGTAATACTGAGAGTTGATGATGATATCATACCCTTACATAGCAGTAAGTGTGCTATGAAATTCTTAAGGAATGTTATTGAGAGGTTAGAACCTTCTATAGTTAGAGGGGTTATTAAGGATGTTAAGAGGGAGTTTCACGAGTTATTAGAGAAGCGTTTGAAGGAATCTAGTAAGAAGATATGAAGTTCATGAAGACTCTGTCTTCATACCCCTTAAAGCCTTAATAATACTGTCCTTAACTACAAGTCCTACTAAGGTACCCTTCGAATTAACTACAGGTAGACATCCTACCCTATTCTTAACCATGATGTCTGCAGCTTTAGCTAGATCCTCATTATGTGGTACTATAATTGGGTCAGTAGTCATAACATCACTAGCTATTAAGACAGTATTAGATTTAAATACCTCACATAAACTCCTTAATGTTTTCGATGAACTACTGAAACTTCGAATGTATACGTTAATGTTTAAGAGTGGTTGTAATACATCAGATTTAGTTATAATTCCTAACGGCTTACCATCACTAACTACTACTACCTTCCCAGCACTTGACTGTAGTAGAACGTCAATTACGTAGAATATACTATGTGTAGGTGAGACTATGGTAGGGTTATCTAACATAAAGTCTGAAACCTTAAACATACCGTGGAACTTCTGTGAGAATGCTCTTAAAACGTCGTGTTTCGTAATTATACCTACTAACTCCTCATTACTGTCAATAACTGGTAGATGACTTACTCCCTGCTTACTCATGAAGTTAGCAACAGATTTTATGGTCTTATTAGGTGATGTCGCATATACCGGGGTTGTCATTATCTCATCAACTTTAACAGTATCTAAAGGTTTTAGGTACCGCTTCCTATTATACGCTATCTTAATAAAATCCCCCTTACATACTATACCTACAACCCTCCTACCCTCCATAATCACGACACTTCCTACTCTATGCTTAAACATTAAGTCTCTTACAGTGAGTATAGAGTCCTCAGCCGTAGCTCTTACTACTGGAAAACTCATATATGACGATACTTTAGGAACCACATGTATCACCAATACCTTAATTCGTAATATTTAAACGTTCCAAAATTTATAAAGTATAAAGACTGATTATACGTTAGATACACCTACAATCCTACTAGGACCAGGTATCTTCAATACAATACTGTTAACGTCTAAATACTTTAACCTCCTTTCCCTCTCAGTAAAATACTTAATTATTTTCTTAGCTATAGCTTCCTTCCCTTCACTACCTGGTTGTAACACTACGTAGACCTTACACTTACTCCTTATATAATCTTCAGGACCTACTATCAACTTATAGTAATTACCATTAATAGATACACCTAAAGCTAATTCCAACTTAATATTCTTCAAGTAGTTCTTCTCACCATAAATCATGAACGACCCTAAACCCAGGTACTCACCTGCAGGTGCTTTCTTACTTACTTGCTTCCCGTAAACCCAGAAAACATCTAGGTTTCCAAACCCCTCCCTCCACCCCCTACTATAACACGCTGCTAGAGTAGCAACTTCGTAGAGGCTCTTCTCAGATGGTATCCTACCATCACATTTAATTATGAAGACTGACGCACCTGTAATATCAGCATGCATAAATATGTCATTATCGCTTAAGTACTTCTTCACTATCTTTTCATTCTGTTTAGCATCCCTACCCCCTATAGATAATAACCCATCTGATGTTATTATCCAATGATACTTATCATACCAATCAACTTTTCTAATTAACGGTACTACTACCTCATCTCTTTCCTTACGTAGTATATCCCTCTTCATTAGTAAGTTGTTGATGACCTCATCAACTTTCATAATCTTATCTTCACATTCCTTAATCCCTGACTTAAGCTTTATCAGGTAAGACTTAACACCTTCTCTAACATTTAACTCTACAGTAGTACCCTCTAATACTACCTTAATAATCCCTTTACTCCTATCATAATCCTTAACACCACACTTACTTACGTAATCCCAACCAGAAGTCTTAATAGTATCCCAAACACACCTACTAATACTATCTAGGACTTCGTAATTTACAGCTACGAGATCGTGGAGTCTTCTTAATTCGTTAAGTCTTACTCTAAGACCCTCTAACTCTTTCTTAAGGTCATTAATTAACTTCTCAGTCTTAACTAACTCATCATCTAGAGTTTTAAGTTCATCTGCTATGAAGTCCTTAGGAATTAATTGTAGGAAGTAATTATCTACAGCTTCGTTAAAACTATTAAAAGTTAGTACTTCTAAGTCATCACCTAATCTAGAAGGTTTAAAAGTTAAGAATGCTAGGTACTCGTGAGTATTCTTCGAAGCTATTATTACTGGTTCAGGTTTTTTAAGTACTTCATCTACGAAAGCTATAACCCTACCCCTAACTTCTGAGATTATATCTTTATCTACGAGGCCAGTAATACGGTCACTTAATACTTCATTAACTACTTCCGGAGGTATCCCTAGACCCCTCGTAAGACCTTGTATTAATGATTTATAACTACTGAGTTTTTCGAACCATTCATCAATACCTAATTTCCTGAAATCCCTAAACATCGGTGGTAATATGTATTTCCTACCTATAACAACCTCTCTATCCTTCCCTTTAAACTCCTTATTAGTTACTACTACCTTACCTTCAGTATCTGTTAATACTAATATCCCCCTAGGGATTAACTCTACATAAAGTCTATAACTCTCCCTACCTCCAAAAGTTAACACAGCAATCCTCTCAAACTCTAATTGCTCAATACCAGTAATTTTAAGACCGTTAAGATACCTCCTAAATAACGGTACCCTACCAACACATCCTAATCTAGATATATTCCTAGTGATATGTAATCTCTCACTAGGTTTAATTAATAAGTAATGAACCTCTCCAGACACACCCCTCAGCTTAAGCACTAAACTACCGGTTGAATCATTATATACGTTATCTACGAGTGAACAAACTATTAAGTCCTTCAACTCATGTATAACAACAGCTACATCTAAAGAACTAAACACTCTCTTAATAGGGTACCATCTTGAGCACGTCATCATAGTACCTAAGCTTAGATCTCACTACTTAAATATATCTACTCTAGAATTTATTAGGATGTAGTATATGGATATATTAACACTTAAAGCTATTTACGGAGTAATCTCAGGTATAATACTTTATATATTGACTATAGTATTACGTATGTATAGTAGTGAATTCTATATAGACTACATTCTAATAACGATTTACTTAATACTATATGTAGGTTACTTACCGTTAATGAAACTCCTCGGTATAAGTCATAAAAAACATCTAACTAAGGGGATAAGCATTTACTACTCTATATCATTCATAACGTGGGTTATAATGTATGATTTAACCTCCTCCCTACCATAGAGAGTAGGAGTTCCTTATCCTACTGACTACATTCTTTTACAGATGATCATCAATTAAAATGTGAGGTGAGTAAAGTATTATAAGGTTTTGAAGTATTTGACTATGATGGTAAACACATACTTACTTAAGAGTTAAACCTCTTCGGAGGATATGATATGAAGTCCCTCAACACTACTTCAGATTCGATCGTGAGGAGGGATATAGAATTAGAGGAAGTTAAGGAGTGTATTATATGGTATGATACGATCTCAGGTGTTTATGATGAGTTATACTCTAATGAACAGATGTTAAAATATGATGTTATATTTAGTAGGTTACCGAAGGACTTAGACGTAGTATTAGATGTTGGCTGCGGTACTGGGAATCTACTTACATACCTAGTTGAGATGGGGTATCGACTAAAGTATTATGTAGGTCTAGATGTAAGTAGTAAGGTCATCAACATAGCATTACGTAAAGCAGGGTACTACAAGTATTTAACAGACTTCATAGTCGCTGACCTTACATACCCGCCTATTAGAACTAATTATAAATTTAACCTAATTACATTGATAACAGTCTTAAGGAGCCACTACAACGTAGGTAACATAGTTAAGGAATATTTATCTAGAGTTAGGGATAGGGGGTTTATAGTTTATACTGTCTTACATAATAAGACTTTAAGGGATGGTAGTCCTAGGTATGAGGAGGTATATATATTAGATTCCTCAGGTGGTATTACGTATGAGTTTAGTAGTGATGCCTAATTAATCAATCCATCCAATCCTTAACCTCAATCTTCCTTGGAATATACTCATCCATTAAGAACTTAAGCCCCTTACTAGTTAATGCTTCAATCTCTAGTTTAGCTTCCTTCTCTAGGAATATACTTACCTCAGCCCTCCATCGACTAGTTTGGAACCACTTATAATTGATTAACTCCTTAGCACGTTTTATATCTCTCTCCTTAGCCTTAATTATATAATTCCTTCTTTCAGATTCTGATAAGTACGGTTTTTTCTTAATATTGATGTCTCCGAAAATATCTGAAGGCATAACACCTAAGAACCTCAACCACGGGGTAGCTAGTCTCTCACTCTCGTAGGATAACGTTATAGAACCTATCTTAAATACGCTGTAGATATACCATCCGTAAGGGTCGCTATCAGTTAATATGTAGATAGGTAGTTTTAACTCCTCACTTAAACGTCTCACAAACCTTCTAGTAGCTCTATCAGGTTGTCCAGCACTAGTTATTAATAACGTCTTATACTTCCTCCAAAAACCTGCTCTATGAAGTTGTTGGAAGACAGCGTCTTTCTCAACTATCAGTACGTACTCAGCATCAACATCTAGGAATTCTATTAAATCAGGTGTAGGTTCTATTGAGTAAGCTCCATGTCCCATCTTACTAAGGTCTATAACATCATCTCCAGACCTTATCCTCATATTACCTACGACCTTACCCTTCTCTTTACTAAGTATTAGTAACTCCTCCCTAAGCATGTTTATAAATACTTCTAAATCCCTGATTATACTATCAGACTCCCTCTGCGAATCCCAGGTATTCTCACCTAGTATCCTACCTTCAGGTCCTCTATACCTTATAGTGTGTTTACCCCTATAGAATAAGTCACGGATTGTTGGGTACTCATCATTAGTTAACGCATTATAAATTATACTAGCCATTAAAACAGTCTGCATAAACTTCTTAGACTCTCTAACATCTAAGAATGACCTACTTAAGGTGTCAGGACCTAACAGTAGTAGTTTTCTACCCTCATCATATACTGTGTTACTTAAGGTCCTCTTCGGTATAACTATTGTTGGGTTTTCACCAGTTAAGATCTGATTAACGAGTTCCTTAAATCTATCACGTAAGACTTCTAAAGCCTTCTTCCTAACCTTCACATCAACACTTGATGTTAACTTCATAAGGAACACCTACTCAACACTTACTACAACATCATCTATACCCCTAATCTTCACATTCTTAAACTTCTTAAGAACAAGCTTAAATAACTCACTACTTAAGCTATTGTATGGTACGTCGTTAACAATTGATGAAAGAGATTTAGCGATATCAGGTATAAACTTTATAATCCCTATAGCCTTCTCAACTTCTTCCCGCTCCTTCCTCCTCCTTACAATATATGTTTTTAATTCTCTAGCAACCTCTCTAATCCCTTTCTCTATCTCATTCTCGATTTCCGGTACATCAGCTATACTTTCCTTACCAACCCCCTTATAAGGTATCTTAGTACTACATATATGTACTAGAACAGCTAGTGGTGCAGGCTTCTCCACCTCATACAGACTCCAGTCAATATTCTGATTAACTACTTTCCATGAGACATCAGACCTCTCATCATAGAGTAACGGTATCTTATTAGCAAATCTGAGGAGGAGTGGTTCTTCTGATAACGGTATGTTACCACCGTAGGCTAAACCTACCTCAACTATGAAGGCGTGTCCCTCATACACACTAGGTTTTCTAGTATTAGCGGTTACGAACTCTGGTTTTAATATAGACTCTAAACCAATCTTTATTATCTCCTCACCTAGATATGAGAGACTATCAGGTCTTGGTGGTTTAAAATTATTGAATTCTTTTAAAACCTTAGCTAATAACTCGATCTCATCATTACTTAACTCCTTCGGGTCTTTATCTGGGTTAAGCTTTAATAACTCAGTAATTGTTTTAGATGTAACTTCACCAATACCTTGAAACTCCTCAATCAAGAACTCCTTCAACGTAGTTGTAGTAGTATTAGATATTAACATCTTAAGTAACTCTATATCAACTCCGTGAGGATGTGGTTTAACCTCCTTAGGGGGTTTAGGCATTAAAGTAGTACTCCTCTTAAAGTATACTACATTATCTGTTGGGTCCTTAAAAATTATTGTAGCGTACGGTGCTATTATAGCAGTCCTCTTAAAGTACTCGTATACTTTAGACTTAGCTCTATTCCAATCACCTTCTATAAAGAGTTTAACTATCGTACCATGCCATTCACTACTCTTCTTAAAAGATGCTTTATGATGGATTACCGGCCTATTATTCTTAATATCAATACTTAATCTAAACATGTATATCCTTGAGGAATTAATAGTTGATGATAGTACTTCAACAGGTTTACCAGTAGTTATTTGACTGTAGAGGACTGCCATCTTAACACCTATACCGAACATACCTCTTGTCTGCCTAAGTACGTACTTAGAACTATAGAGTAGTTGAGCAAATGCTTGAGGTATATTATCTGGAGGTATGCCTATACCATTATCCTCTACACTAATTAAGTAGACTTCAGGTTTATCTGGTATGATTCCAGAATCTATAGAGACTTTAATTACTGGTAGGATACCGTATGAATCAGTAGCATCTAACGCGTTCTCAACTAATTCCCTAATTGATTGGTAAAGTGCTCTAGCAGGGTTTGAGAAACCTGCGATTTCCTTATTCCTATAGAAGAATTCAGCAGGACTTAAACTCCTAAATCTCTCAAGTTGCTGAATACTCACTATATCAACACCATATACTAATCCTAACTTAAATAAGATTTTTTAAGTATATGCTCTTAAGAGTTAAGTACTACATCACTGAAATATAACAACCTCACTCCCTAAAAGTTGACCAGGTATTCCCTTCTTCATACTAACTACTACTACATTATTCCTACTACTATGGACTTTAACTACCTTACCCCGATACTCATTCCTACCATCCTTAACTAAGACTTTACCTCCAATCAACCCATCAACTCTTAAACACCTACTCCTTAAAACCTTAACCAAGACCTGATCATTATACTGTCTATGTAGAGCTCTTCTAAAACCTACTATAACCCCATAACCTAACTCATTAATCATATACTGACTCATAACCACATCCTAAAATAATGAATTACTTAGACTTTTTAAGCTTTGAATTATGTAGACCTCCTATACTGAAAACATCATATAAGTTTAACATGTTTTTATTTATTATTTATTAATGCATTAACGCGGTATTAAGTTGATGAAGTTCGTAGTAGATTCCATGTTAGGTAATTTGGCTAGGTGGTTGAGGTTATTAGGATACGATACACTATATTTTAAACGTATTGAGGATTGGAGGTTAATTAATATAGCTAAAGATGATAGTAGAGTTCTACTGACTAAGGACTTAAGCCTGTATAGGAAGGCTGTTAAAAAGGATGTTAAGTCAGTATATATAGAGTCTTCAGATATAGTTGAGATGTTAGTGAGTGTAGCTAAGAGATTAAATATTAAGTTAGTATTTAACGAGGATAGTACACGATGTCCTCTATGTAATACCCTACTAGTTAGAGTTACTAAGGCAGAAGTCCTCCACTTAATACCTCAGGAGATAATTAATAGGTATAACGTTTTTTGGAAGTGTCCTAAATGTGAGAAGGTTTTCTGGCAGGGAAATCATTGGGATACTATAAGTAAAATACTTGAGGAAGTAAATAATAGGTTAAGTATGGTGGGAAGGAATGCAACACATTAGCAATTATGTAGACCCTAACGAGTTAAGTCTTGATGACGGAGTATTCCTAGTTAGACTAGCTAGGGAAGCTGTTGAAAAGTATTTAAAGGATAATAAAGTAATAGACCCACCATCTAACACCCCTAAAAAACTATTACTGAAGGGTATGTCCTTCGTCACTATACGTAAATTGGTCTTAGGAGGTCAGGAGTTAAGAGGCTGTATAGGTTATCTACAACCTATAGAACCTCTAGCTAAGAGCGTTATTAACGCAGCTATTGCAGCAGCTGTTGAAGACCCTAGATTTAACCCTATGACTGTTGAAGAACTTGATGATGTTATCCTTGAGGTCTCAGTACTATCAATACCTAAGACGTTAAGTAGTAAGGGTTGGGACGTACTTAACGAGGTTAAAGTAGGTGTTGATGGATTAGTAGTTGAGTATAGGATTTATAAAGGTCTATTACTACCTGAAGTTCCTGTAGAGTATTGCTGGGATGTAGAGACCTTCCTATGTGAGACATGTTTAAAAGCTGGTATGCCACCAGATTGTTGGTTACATCCAGGGGTTAGAATTCAGAAATTCAACGCTGTAATCTTTAAGGAGTTAAAACCTTCAGGAGATGTAGTTAAGGTAGATTTGATTGAGGAGTTTGAGAGGACTTGTAGGTTGTAGTTACGAGGGGAAAGCCTTTAGAACATACTTTTTATCTTAGCTTAATTAAATGATGCTTATGAAAATTAGATTAATTTCTTATGATTACGTTGATGATGTTAGGAGGTTAGTACTTCTAGGTTTTAAGGCGTTTACTAGTAGTGTTGGGGAGGATAGAGTGGATCACTATAAGAGATATAAAGATAACTTAATTACTAAGTTAATCATTACTGTAGACCTTAGAGAGTTACTACGTACGGTATGTCTAAGACTTTCTAAAGGAGTTCGATGGGGGGTTAAGGAGTTAGTAGAGGGAGTTGTAGAAGAAGTAATTAAAGTACTACCTGAAGTACATAAGCTAAGTTAGTAGAAAGTTAATGTAGGGAGGAGTTATGATACTCTCAGATTTTGATTTAAGAGCTTACTTAAGTAGTGGTAGGTTACGTATAACACCATTTTCTGAGGAGATAGTTAGAGAGAACGGTGTTGACCTTAGATTAGGGAGTTGCTACTGTATGGTTAGAGAATCTAATGAAGTGTTGGATATATCAAGACCTGATGATATAAGTAAGTACTATGAGTGTGGTGAAGCTGATGAGTTCGTATTAAAACCTAACACAAGATACCTACTCCATACGTTAGAATATGTATCACTACCTCCTGAGTTGATGGGTTTTGTAGAATTAAGATCTACTTTCGCAAGACTTGGACTTATGATCCCACCAACTATAATAGATGGTGGTTTTGAGGGTCAGATAACTATTGAGGTTTTATCAACATCATTTCCGATAAAGTTAAGAGCTGGGATTAGATTCCTCCACGTGGTATTCTCAAAACTAACAACTCCTGTTAATAAACCTTATAGGGGTAAATACCAATTCCAGAAAGGAGTTAAACTACCAGTACTTAAGGACAGTACTTAAGGTTTAATAAGGGTTTCAGTGGGCTCCTAAGTCTTCACTAAAGATCTGTGACCGCCACACTCATCACTTAACTACTACATTCAAGATCTACCTCAGTATGTACTGTATTTAAGTTTTATACTCTTCTAGAGCTAGGTATTTAAACTCTGAAAAGTATCTTCTATGTAAGACTATGTCTAGAAAGGAAGTTAGGGTTGTTAAAGTTAATGATGTTGATGCTGTCATACCTTTAATGTGTGATGTTAAGGGGTTTAAAGTTAAGAGGTTAATAACTAAGGGTAGGGAAAACTCTGATAAGTTAATGTTGGGGGTATGCTTCGTAGAACCACGTGCTAAAGGTTATAGATGGTCTTTTACTGATAAGGATGAAGTTTACTACGTATTGAGAGGAAGGTTAAGACTTAAATGGGATGGTAATGCTGTTGAGTTTAGTGAAGGTGATGCAGTATACCTACCTGCTGGATACTCATATGAGTTAGAGAATTTAAGTGATGAGGAGGCAGTCATAGTCTACGTCCTAACACCACCTATAGAGTAGTAGGAGTTAATACGCTCTAACACACCTACATTTATTCTTACTTATTTAAATCTGGAATATAGGTTAGAACATATAACGTAACTTTAAAGCTATCTAAGTTAACTTACTAAGTACTTCTGAAGGGATTTCTGAAGCTCTAATTATAACGGCATTCTTAGGCGGTTTCTTCACAATGATGTTTAACGGGATATACCTTTCTGGATTATCTACAGCTTTACTCTTAAGTACTCTTACTTTTACATACTTATCCTTACCTAACTCCACATATACATACTTACCCTTCTTCAACCCCATTCCTTAAACCCCGGACTAAGTAATATACACACTTAAAATATTTTAATAATGATACTATAATTGGTTGGTAGTGTTTGAACAGTAAGGAGATTCTATGGTCTGAAATAGTTAGTAAGATTTCTAAGTGTTCTAAATGCGGTCTTCATAGACATAGAACTAACCCAGTACCTGGTGAAGGTTCTCTCTACAGTAGGATGTTACTTATTGGTGAGGCCCCAGGTAAGAGTGAGGATGAGGAGGGTAGGCCATTCGTAGGTGCTGCAGGTAAGTTACTAACTGAGTTGTTAGAGGTTAGAGGTATTAAGAGGTCTGAAGTCTTTATAACTAACGTTGTTAAGTGTAGACCTCCTAACAATAGAGAACCTTATGATGAGGAGATTAGAGCTTGTAGTGAGTATACAGTATCTATTATTAAGTTAGTAAGTCCTAAGATGATAGTTACCTTAGGTAATCATGCTGGTAAGTTTATTTTTGAGTTAGGAGGTGTTAGATGGGTTAGTGTTAGTAGGATGAGGGGAAGGTCGTATAAGATGGATATAGTAGGTATTAAGGAGGTCTTAGTTATCCCTACATATCATCCAGCAACAGCGTTATATAACCCAAATATAAGGTCAGTATTAGAGAGTGACTTCGATATGATTAAGGAGTACTACTTTATAGAGTACAGTATGGGGGGTATTAAGAGGAGGACACTACTAGACTTCATCGAAGGTGAGCATCATTAACGTCAAATATAGTTATGATGAATTAAGGAGGTTTATAGAGGAAAAGATTAGGTCTTTAAGGAATGAACTCGAGTTTTACGAGTCATTACTAAAGATGTTAGAGAGATTTGGTAGGGTTCCTGAGAGAGGTGAGGATAGGAAGTTTAAGGAGGAGGTTTTAGCGTTAAAAGATGATGAAGGTAATATAGTGATGACTGTAACTATTACACCAAGTAGGATTAAGGTAGTTCCTTTAATTAAGATTGATGCTGAACATGAGTTGATAAAGTCTTACTTAACTAGATTCTTAGATGAGAAGAAGTCCTCAAGTATTAGTAGAGTCTCTAAATACGATATTAAGTTAGCTAATGGATACGTATCTGAGATCTTAATTGAGGGTAACTTCAACGAGTATTTCATAATTGAGTTAGAAGCAGCTTTAACATACATCATAAACACTATAAGTAGGTCTTAATCATCAGATTAACTCTGAACAGACACCACTATCTTCTTGCCGGGTTTTCATCATCTTCTATAACAGTTGTTTTATAGAGTATTAAATCTTTAATTTACGTTTAAGAAAGTATATCTAGGGGATTGTGAACTTCATAATACTTGCTCAGACGTTCGCTAAGCTTGAAGGTATTAGTAGTAGGATTGAGTTAACTAACATCTTAGTAGACCTCTTCAGGAAGACACCGCCGGAAATCATAGATAAGGTAATATACTTACTACAGGGTAGGTTATGGCCTGAGTGGAGTGATATGCCTGAGTTAGGTGTTGGTGAGAAGTTCTTAATAAGAGCTATATCTATAGCTACTAAAGCTAGTGAAGGTGATGTTGAGAAGCTTTATAAGCAGTTAGGTGATTTAGGGAAGGCTGCTGAAGTACTTAAGCAGAGGAGTGGTTCTGGAGGACTAACTCAGTTTATTAAACTTCAACCTAAGGGAGGTAGTAGATTAACCGTTAATAGAGTTTATGATACATTAGTTAGAGTTGCTTCAACGGTTGGTGAGGGTAGTAGGGACGTAAAGATAAACTTAATTGCTGGACTCTTAGTTGATGCTGAACCTCTAGAAACTAGATACTTAGTTCGTTTGATAGAAGGTAGGCTTAGGTTAGGTATTGGGGATGCAACCATACTAGATGCTTTAGCTATATGTTTCGCAGGTTCTCAAGGGTTTAGAAGTGTTATTGAGAGAGCTTATAATATTAGAGCAGATTTAGGTAATGTAGCTAAGGTACTTGCGTTAGAAGGTGTTGAGAGTCTTAAGATTATTAAACCTAGTGTTGGTACCCCTATAAGACCTATGCTTGCTGAGAGATTAAGTGATGCTCATGAGATTTTAAGTAAGGTTGGTGGTAAGGCTTTAGTAGAGTTTAAATATGATGGTGAGAGAGCACAGATTCATAAAGACGGTAATAACGTGTGGATATTCTCAAGAAGACTTGAGAACATAACACATCAGTACCCAGATGTTGTTGAGGCAGTAACTAAAGGATTGAAATGTTCTAAAGCTATAGTTGAGGGTGAGATCGTAGCGGTAGACCCTGATACAGGTGATTTAAGACCTTTCCAAGAGTTAATGCATAGGAAGAGAAAACATGATATTCATGAAGTGATTAAGGAAGTACCAGTTAAAGTTTATCTCTTTGACATTCTCTATTTAGATGATGAAGACCTAACATTAAAGCCTATAACCATTAGGAGGAAATACCTTCAAGAAGTTGTTGAGGAGAGTGAAACACTGAGAATAGCTGATTATATAATAACTGATGACGTTAGTAAGTTAGAGGAATTCTTCTTAAAAGCTATTGAGAACGGTTGTGAGGGAGTTGTTGTAAAAGCAGTACATGATCAAGCTGTTTATCAAGCTGGTGCTAGAGGCTGGCTTTGGATTAAGTATAAGAGGGATTATAAGAGTGAAATGATTGATACAGTAGATTTAGTAGTTGTTGGTGCTTTCTACGGTAGGGGTAGACGAGGTGGTAAGTACGGGGCATTACTTATGGCTGCATACGACCCTAAGTCAGATACTTTTAAAACCGTATGTAAGGTTGGTTCAGGTTTTACTGATGAGGACTTAGAAACTATTCCTAAACTACTCCAACCACTAATAATAAGTCATAGACATCCTAGAGTTGACTCAGAGATCGAACCTGATGTATGGGTAGTTCCGTCATTAGTAGCTGAAATCATAGGAGCAGAACTAACTCTATCACCACTACATACATGTGGGAAAGGGGTTATGAGACCTGGTGTAGGTATCTCGATCAGGTTCCCCAGATTCCTAAGGTGGAGAAGTGATAAGAAGGCAGAGGATGCTACAACAGTTGATGAAATTATTGAGATGTTTAAAGGTCAGCTTAAGAGGGTTTCTGAAGAACCTAGTCGTGAACAATTATGAGTAGGTTTAGGTTGACTTAACTGATGCAACTATAACTCTTCTATTCTTACTAACTAGGGTTAACATACCACGACTTACTAATTCCTTCATTATTTTCTTAGCTATACTAATATTCACACCTAGTTTAGAGGCTAAGACGTAGGGGGTTATGATACTCAAGCCAGTTACTTCTTTAATAGCTCTGTTAATTAATGACTCATCAACTAGTAGTGATACCTGAGACTTCTTATCACGTTGTTCAGTCTTCTTCATCTGATGTTTAAGCTGTTGTTCTAAAGCTTTCTTCTGACGTTTTTCAATTATTGATATGGGTTTCCCTCCCTTACCTCCTCCCATTACTACCCACCAACATATTATACGTTATGTAAGCTTTAAATATTATCTGAAAGTACCTATTAAGTTATCATCTATAAATACTGAAATAACAGGTATTGTCTTCCCTCTAATCCCTATCCTAACTCTATGTTTTTCAGAATTACCTACGTTAAATTCTAAGTTGATGGGTTTTCCAGTTAATACAGTAGTGTTAATTACACCATCATCAACAATTATTGAGATTTTACTAGAAAACATATCGTAGTCTACAATCACTGTATGTAATTCTTTCTCACCAACTGTAAACTTAATGTGTTGCATTCTAACACCGTATAGTAAGTTCTTAATATAGTTAAATTACTTACTGTTTCAACATCCTCATAAACACTATATAACCTGTATGACCTACCATCATAGTCTTAGGTCTTATAGCATCCTTCGAGACCTCATACTCTCTAAGAAGTATTTCATAGGTCCTTAAATCTATGAATAAACCACTATCTAATACGTAATTAACTAACTTCTCAACTTGATTAATTGATGGTAGGAATGATATTACTGTTGCTGAAGGTTTTAAAGCCTTTGCTAGCGTGTTAAGAGCGTTCCAAGGGTCTGGTATATCTAGAATTGCTGAATCAATATCGTAGTCCTCCACCTCAGTCCTCACATCCTTATTTCTGAAAGTAACTCTATTTTCTAAACCTACTAGTCTTAAGTTCTCTAAAGCCACGTCAATACGTTTCTTATCTATTTCATAGGCGTATACATGACCTTCATCACCTACATACCTAGCTATAACAGCTGTTAAGAATCCAGTACCAACACCTCCCTCAATTACTTTACTACCTGGGCGTATATCAGCTAATAATGCTATGAAGCCTAAGTCCTTAGGGTATATTACCTGAGTAACCCTCTTAAACCCCTTGAACATGTAATCTATTAAGGTAGGTCTTAACACGCAGGCCTTAACACCAGTACTTAACTTAACAACACTACCATACTCTACACCTACGATATCATCTAATGTTATAGAACCCTTATCAGTAGATACCTTCCTACCCTTAACAACCTTAACTAATTTAGACCTCCTCTCATCAACGTAGAGTAACACGTATGAACCGTAGTTTACGGCTCGGTTCTGATGTCCTACATCATCATTCAGAAATACCAGCCCTCCTCACAGCCGACTACTCTAAGAATTCCTAAGTACTTAAACTTAAAAATATGATATCAGCTAAAACATCATTGATAATTACTAATTAATTTTAAGGATCTTAACATTATCTGTAGCAACCCTTATAGTACGTTGTTTAGACTTATTAACATTATCTAACTCTTCATCACTAAACCATAACTCCTTCTTAAGTAAATCCCTAATAGCGACTCTTATAGCCTCACTCCTACATGAATACCTACCTAGTCTAACAAGTTCATCAATACCATCAATATATGTATCAGGTATTTTTACAGTGATTATCCTCAAGGTACTCGCCTATTTACACGTTTAAATCAAATTAACTTAAAAGGATTACGACGTAATTAAACCTTAGTAGGGTGGTAGTTATATTACCTATTAAGATATATGCAGTAGGTGACGTACATGGTCTTAGGTACTTCAACATATTCTTAGCATCGTTAAAATCTTTAATTAACTCAAGACCTAACTTAATAATATTTGCTGGTGATATGATTGATGGTGGTAATGTTAGAGAACTTAAATTAGTAGTAGATGCTGTAAGGTTTAGATTTAATGATGTACCTATAATTGCTGTCTTCGGTAATGAAGAATATCAGGAAGTTGAGGAGAGGTTAATTAAGGAATACCCGGAAATCACATGGCTTAACGATAGCCCTACAGTACTGTATGTAGATAATGTGAGGATCGGGATCGTAGGTAGTAGAGGATCTCTGGAAAAGTTGACTTACTGGCAGAGTAAGAATAAACCGATGTTGGAGAAGGTCTATAAAGAGAGAGTATTAATAATTAAGAAGTTAATTAATGAAATTAAGAAGGTATCCGATATCTCCATATACGTATCTCACTACGCTCCAACGTTTATCACAGTAAAAGGTGAACCTAATAGGATACTACCGTTTATGGGTTCTAGAGATATGGAAAACACTATTAGGGAATCTAAGCCAAATATAGCAATACATGCACATGCACATAACTCTAAAGTCTTAGAGGCAGTTATAGATGGTGTAAGAATTTATAACGTATCATTACCTGCAAGGAAAGGGATAACAGTAATAAATCTAATACCACCTCTAAAGACTTAGTAAGCTATGTTAGAGGATGTTAGTAATTAAAGCATTATAGGTATGATACTTACATCAGTGGATACTTAACACTCACTTCAACATCATTAATAACTCTACTTATTATTTCTCAATAGTGAGTAAGGATAATAATGTTGAAGTACATAATATTGGGATCATATCGTTGAAGTTTAAACCCTTACTCCTTAATTCCTTATCAAGTCTATATAACTCGTTAGTTATACTTGATTGTTTAGTAGTTGTTATTTTAAACGATAAGCCGTAAATATTCTCTAACCCATGAAGGTATGCTGATATAGTTGCTAAGTTAAGGTCGTAAGTCTCCTCATAAACTTTTATGAATTTACTACTCATACCTACTATGATGTCTAACTTATCAACTAACGTTGTGAGGGGACGTATATGCTTACCTAATACTTGATAAATACTCCTTAAGTTCATATGATTAGTCCTGATAACGCCTTCAGTAAGTCCTGAATCCTCAAATACCTTACTAAACTTATCTAGTTTTTTGAGGACCCCATATACTTCTAAAGCATCACTAACATCTGAGTATGTCATCATAGTCGTAAGTGCTTTTCTAAAAGTACTTAAGTTAAACTGTTTCTCGTTAGTTAATGTGTAGGAGGACGCTATAACTGTAGGGATTAACGTTATATGTAATTCTACAACTGTGTTGATACCTAGCTTACTTAATGAGGATGTAATAGCTTGAGAAACTAACCTACCTATACCTACTGATGGGAAGCCAATAACTCCTTTAGCTACTGACTCACCTAACGTTACTGACTGTAAGTATGTATCTAATGCTGATACCACAGTCCTTACATACTTATACGTGTCTAAGTCATATATAGAGAATCTGTGTACAGCACCAGGTTTAACATAAGAATATACACTTAAGTCAATAGCTTCTACTAAGCATTGGAAAACCCTCAACACCTACACCCAAACTTAAAACTTGTACTAACTACTTAAAGTACTATCGTCTGTAATTCACCCTGAGTGGAAGCTTGCCCTTCAGGGCGGAGATATGTTATAGTAGTGTTATAAACCATTTGCTACTACGTAAGTGGAGTTGGGTGTAGGCGAGCTTAACGAACTCTAACTAGTGAGTGAACCCCAGAGGACATAGAACACTCACCATTCATGATGAGGAACCGTCAGTTGAGAAGTCCTTACACACCTCATTAAAATTAACTCGTAGATCCTTAGGAGGGGTTATTATAATGAGTAACTTAAAAACTTATTAGAGTGCTTAAACCCTAGCTTTAAGGAGATCGAATGAGTAATGTAAGCTCTAGTGATATATGGTATATGATATTAATAGCTTTCTTCATACTATCATTCATACTTAACTTCACTGACATACCTCAGAGGATGCAGTTATGGAGATTTGCTTCATATGTTAGACGTAGGTTAATACAGCTTGACGAGATCGAGAATGATATTAGACGTAGGTTAGTTAGTTACTTAAGTAAGTTAAACGTAGCTTCACCTAAGGATGTAATAGATAACTTCATAAATAATTACTTCCTAATAGAACCTGTAAGTATAGAACCTACAGATATCATTAGGAGATTAGCACATTTAATCAGTGTTAGAGATACTAGCGTTAAGGAATATGTAGATCGATACATACCTGGACTTCAGAAACCTGAGAGACATAACGTGATCGTAGCTTTAGAGATAGCCTCAGCTATTAATAGCGTTAATAAAGTGTTAAAACATTATTTCAAGTTAGGTTTAAAGAATAATAACTGGATACTACTGATGCAGTTAGCTCTTAGTATGCCTGAGATATTGAGGATAGTGAATGCTTATAGTAGGGCATTAGACGCTTTCTCAGTAGGTACTCCTATAGGTGATGGTGCAGGCCCATTAGTAGTTAGGTACTTAGTAGGTTCTGCAGAACCTAAGCCGATAGCTGAGGATACAGTATATTATGAAGTAGCACTTAATAATAGGAAGGTATATGCTATTAAGGCTGAAGGGCCTGGTGCTACTGTAGGGAAGCCTGGTGAAGCTGTTGATAAACTTATAGGGATGTTAGGTGGTAATGTAGCGAGGGTAATTACTGTTGATGCAGCTCTCAGACTAGAGAGTGAGGATACCGGTGAGGTTGCTGAAGGTGTTGGAGCAGCTATAGGTGATATAGGTCCTGAGAAAATTAGTATTGAGAGAGCTGTAACTAAGTATGGGATACCCTTAGATGCTGTAGTTGTAAAGATGTCCATAGAGGAAGCTATAAATACTATGACTAAGGAGGTCTATGAGGGAGTCCTAAAAGCTCTTGAGAAGGTTAAGGAAGTGATAAATAGTAGGGTTAAGGAGGGGGAGGCAGTAGTAGTTGTTGGTGTAGGGAATACTGTAGGTGTTCTCTAATGATTCAATTCATTTCCTTAGATTACCTAACTATAATGCTGATAATCCTAACAGCATTACTATTCATCTTTACTATAATCTCTATGTTCACTCAGAAGAGAATGAGTAAAACAGCTACAACACCTAAAATCGTTGTTAAGATAAGATGTTTGAATAACGATTATAATGAGGAGAAAGAATTTAACAAAGGATATTATGTAGGGTTAGAGACTGGTAAATGCCCGAAATGCGGGAGTAAATTAGTAGTTAACGCTATATACACTACAGGAGGTATTAAAGAGAAAGAGATTAAATAAATAGGTCTAACCCTCACTTAAATACTTCATAATTAATTATTAACAGTAGAGAGTAGGGTTGGTCGTTATTATCACTTCCTTACTAGTTATTAAGACTGTCTCCTCAAATTGTGATATATATGCTTTAGGTGATGACTCTATAAGTACTGGATACTGTCTTAACATGTTCTTCAACTTTAACGAATTTAAAACCATCCTTAAGTTACTTAATGAGATCCTTAATTCTGAAAACCACCTCTCACAAAATGGTAATGTCCTAAACTTATTTAGGATGTAGTTAGTTATCTGGACTTCCTGAGTTGTAAGTCCTTTAAATTTAGTCTTTGATAAAGCATAGATACTCACTTCACTACCCTCAATCACATAACCATTACCTGTAGAAATGAATGGTTCTATAGCGTATGCCACCCCACGTCTGAACTTACCTAACTGCATTACATCACCGTAGTTAGGTATGATATCACCAGCATGAATTACATACCTATCCATGCTATGACCACCTAAATTCTTAATAGGTTTAAATCCATACTTCTTCGCGGTCTCCTCAATAACCTTACCAACTGCTGAGAACTTCACACCCTCGTTAACAACTCTTAACGATTTTTCTAAAGCCTCCCTAGAAGCTTCAACTAAAGTATTTAGCTTATCATTATAACATAACGTTATTGCTGTATCAGCGATATAACCATCAACATGAATCCCAATATCTATTTTTACGATATCGCCCTCCATAATAACTAAATTAACATCATCTAATAGAGGTGTTTTATGAGCAGCTACAGAATTTATGGATATGTTTATCGGAAATGCTGGTTCACCACCGAGTTCTCTAATCATGTCCTCAGTAGTATTTGCTAACTCAAGTAATTTCACACCTGGTTTTACATAACTATATAAGAACTGCTTCACCCTCCATGCAATATTACCAGCCTTTAAGTACTTACTGACTACCTCCTCATCCATGACTTAACATCCTCAGAACCACTGACCTCAGCCCTGCACGGGCTCTTCATCAATCCGACCTTTCGAGCCTCATCACATATTTAAATCATAACTACTAGGTTTATAAAGGTGACTATACTGCCTAAGCTAGTAGTAGGTATTAGCGGTGCTAGTGGTGTAATCTACGGGTTAAGACTACTAGATTACTTAAGTAAGTTAGGGAGTTATGAGACCTACGTAATATTAAGTAAGAATGCTGTTAAAGTTGCTGATCATGAATGCTGTAGTAAGGAATCGTTCATTAAGATAGTTAAGTCTAGATGTAGAGAATTATACGTAAGTAGTGACTTAAGCTCTCCCTTATCAAGTACGTCCTTCATATACAACTTCAATTCTATGATTATAATACCGTGTTCACTTAAAACTCTCGCAATGATAGCTAACTCCATTCAGGGAAACCTACTGAGTAGGACTGCGTTAAACTTTCTAAGACTGAGGAAACCGTTGTTGCTAGTAATTAGGGAAACACCGTTAAGTACTATAGATATAATTAATATGCTTAAGGCCTCATTAACTGGTGCAACGATACTACCTGCTAGCCCAGCATTTTACTCAAACCCTAAAAACTTAAGTGATGTTGTTGATTACGTTGTTGGGAAGGTATTAGATGTGTTAGGTATTGAAAATAAATTATATAGACGTTGGGGTGAGGATAGAGTTACTCAAGATAGATATCTTTGCGTCCAGTTCTTCGACCAAGAATGTCTTTAACTTTACCACCACCAATATCGTATTTCTCAACTTCTTTAAAGAAGTCCTCAACCCCCTCACTAAACCTTATAGCTAGAGTACACACACCATTTGGTAGTAATGCTTTACGTTCGCAGAAAGCGAATTGACATCTATACCCTAAGCACTGATCACCAATCCATCTACACATTGCTGACTTCTGTACATGACCTTTTACAACTTTATTAACGAATACTAAGGAGTTCTTAGAACATTTAAAGAATGGACATAATTGATTACAGAACTTACCTATTGGTAGTGGTTTTAACTCCTTACTACTACTACCATGCTGACCTTCAAATCTCTGGGGTTTACCTGCAGCTCCCACTAAACCCACCACACTACCGGTACTCCCTAATAGTACCTACGGTTTAAACCATTTAAACATTATGTAACTTACCTCTTTATCAGGATATATAACAGCTATTATCAACTTCTTCCTCACACTATGTGAGAGCCTACCCCAACCTATCAAGTCTCCAGGATCTATATTAGAGTTGAACCTGATCACCTTAATCAGATATGGTGCGTGTTCCAGCCCTGGTCTTAACCTATATACAGCAAAGTCTGCACCGTACTTAAGACCTGACCTAACGATGAAACCCTCCTTCCTTAACTCCTTATAAACTAAGTACAGGTCTTCAAAATTATCTACTCTACTAACAGCTATATCCTTAAACTCCTCTATACTTAACTCCCTACCTATATGTTCTACACTAATTACTTTATTTTCGAGGAGGTACATACCCTCAATTAGAGATAACTCTAACGGTGATGAGATATCAGTATCTTTAGGTTTCTTAACACCTAACGGCTTACCAAAAAATCCTTGAGAAAATATTTTCCTAGCATCGTTAACATCGAATACTATTAGCTTAGACCCTACTAGTTGAGCTTTAATCATAACTCAGATCCTATGAAGTGATAAATACTTTAGATTAGTACCTACATCCTTCAGATGATCTGCTGCATCCTCAAGCTTATCTATTAATTCCTTCATAAGTACTAGAGTACCTGCATCACTCCCACAACTCTTAACAACTTCTATTAATGCATGTCTATAGAAATTATCTATATCATCCTCAAGCTTAACTATATCATTATATATCTCTCCAATCTTCCTCGGATTTACAGATATTAACGTAAGCATACTATCTAAGTCTTCTAACATGTTAATACTACCTCTCACCATAGATTCTAACAACGAGTATAACATATCACTAATCTCTACAGACCCCTTAGTAGATAGTGCTAGAGCTCTATAGGAAGTCGCTTCACAACTCTCTGTAGACTTAAGTATATTATTCACTATTGAGACATATATATCCTTATATATTAAGGCTGGTGAGACCCTAACTATATACTCCATAACTGATATCGCATTACTCTCCACGTTATTCTTAATACTTCTTATCCTTTCATGCCTTACCTTAACCAACTCAACCTTATCATCACTTAAGTCCTTAAGCTGACTTAAAACTTCTCTAAACCCCTGGATAATATCCCTAATCAACGACTTAACCCTCTCAACTATATTAGACTCCGCTATACTCTCACTACTACCCACGCTTAACTCCAGCCTTAAAGCATCCTCACTCATGACTTATCTTACCACTATGAGATCTTATTAGGAGTATATATTTGTTTAACTAAATTTTCACCATAAAGAGTTAAACTACGGTAATTACTAATCACTAACTTATGAACTCCTCCCTATAGAGTTACTAAGACTTACTAGTATTTCATTAACGTGAGAGATATCATTAACTATATCGTTTAATTCTATAGATTTTATCTTACCACGACGTATATGCTTAGATAAAATCCTAAGTAATTCTAGTTCATTATTAAATGCTATAAGGACGTTATACTCAAGTAAAGTATATAGTTCATTACCTACGTTACTATTGTTTAACTCTATACTGGAAACTTTAGATGTTACACTACTATATACCTTCCTAGCATGTCTTAAGTCTTCAACTAAATCCTTAATTAGGTCCTCACTATGACGACCACTACTAACCTTACTTAACTCAACCCTTAATCTATTAATTAATCTCTCATGTCTTAACGTGATCTCCTGAACTTCATTAAGTATTTCAAAATATGACATCTAAGTCCCTCTCACAGTCACTATACTATTATCTGCTATTCCTTTAGACTTCATAGCATCGGGATTAGCCCATACCTCATTAGGAGGTACTTTATCACTTACCACAGCCTTCAACTCTATACGTTTTTTCCCAGCTACAGCAATATACACTATATCCTTTATCCCTAACTCCTCAGCTAGAGCTTTAGGTAGATATACTTCATCAGCATTTACAGAACTATTATATTTCAACCTAACCCTCCTCTCCTTAACCTTAGCTTGCTTAGACATCAATGACTGCGGTGGTGGTATTATAGATACTAATGACTTAATATCCCTCTTACTACTACCTTCTTTAACATCTTTACTAGATTCCGACAGTAGATCCACCACTTTAAAGATATCCTTAGAAATATTTAAGAGTTAAACCTACATAAATTAGTAAGTAGTCCTTAAGTATAGAGTAATTTAGTTATAGAAACCATTAGTAAATTTTAAGTTATTTCGAAAAATCCTGTTAAGAATTCCTGTATTTTCTTTAATACCTCATCCCTCCTCACCCTAACCTGCTTTCTAGAATCTCTATCACGGAGTGTTACTGTAGAATCTACTAGTGTTTGATGATCTACAGTTACTACCACCGGTATACCTATCTCATCAGCTCTAGCATATCGTCGTCCGATAGTTCCTGAATCATCATATACTACGTAAAACCCACTATTAACTAATTCTTCATATATCTCCTTAGCTTTAGCTTCTAACTCAGTATCATTAACTAGAGGATATACAGCAACTTGAATAGGTGCTAAACCCCTCGGTAATTTTAAAACTACCCTCCCATCCTCTTCACTATACGCATGATCTAAAGCCACTAGTAATAACCTCTCAGCACCAAACGATGGTTCTACAACATGTGGTATTATATGTTTACCACTTACTTTCTCAGTAACTTCCTGAATACTTACAGCTGATTTCGGTATTGAGTACCCGCCTAATACTATATGTTCTTCAGAACTACTTAAGATCTTAGATCTTAAGTCGTTAACATCTATTGATGATATTAAGTTTAACACTTCTGTAGCTTTATCTTTAAATAGTTTACCTATCAACGCCTTATTAACTATAACCTTATATGACTTAATAATCTTAGGTTCTTCAAACCTCTTAAAAACTCTGAGGTCCTGACCACTATACCTCATATGTCTTGATAAGTCGTAATCAGTTCTATAAGCATGACCTGAAACTTCTAACCACCCCCACCTACTAATCCTAACTAACTGATCGAATGTCTGTGCAGAATAATGAGCTCTCTCATAAGGTAACTTCTCCTCAAACATCATATCATGTTCAGGAACTCCAAGATCTATTAAGAAGTCCCTAGCTATACACATCCAGTAAGCTGTCCAAGGCATTTTAATAATATTCTCTCTTAAGGCTTCGTAAACATCAACTTCTATAGGTTCTTGAGACCCTTTAAGCCTATCCTCCGCACGTAATATCCTTAACTTACCTTTACATCTATCTAATAAGGGGCATTCAGGATTTTCAGAGTCGAAGAAGAATTCAACCTCCATTATAGTGAATTCCCTAAGCCTTACAATACCTTGCCTAGGTGAGATCTCATTACGTGCTACCCTACCAATCTGAGCTATACCTATAGGTAATCTCTCCCTGAAGGCCTCATAAACACGTTTAAATGCTGTGAAGATACCTTGAGCTGCTTCAGGTCTTAAGAATCCGATATCTTGAGAGTAAGGACCTATAGTTGTTGTGAATAGTAGGTTGAATAGTCTAACATCACTTAACTCACCACCACATAATGGGCATTTAATCCCCTCATCACGTATTAACTTACTTAATTCCTCAACACTCATACCCTCAACTTTAACATTAAGACTATCCTCAACTAACTGATCAGCTCTAAACTTCCTACCACATCTTAAACACTCAACTATAGGGTCTGTAAAGTGTTCTACATGACCACTAGCCTCAAGTACTTTATAAGGCATTATTATAGGAGTCTCAATCTCTACTACAAATCCTTGATTCTTCCTTACAAACCACTCACGCCATTTCTCAACTATTCTATTCTTGAGGAGTATGCCTAGGGGTCCTAAATCGTAGAAGCCAGCTACCCCACCGTATATCTCGTAGGAAGGCCAGAAGAACCCTCTCCTCTTAGCTAACTCAACAATTTTTTCGTACTTATCATAGCTACTCATCCTTAAACCCCCTAAACTATAGATACTTAACCCAGATATATGAAATTATATAGTTAATTAAGACTTATCAGTTCAAACACGTATAGAATTCATAACACTTAGTAGTAGAACTGGTACATCATACTCTACCTCAGTAAAACCACTAATTCACAGTAAGTATTAAATCATTCACTAATTAAACGAATTTAAAACAGTATAACGTATTCTTCTTAATTAGAGGGTATTACATGAAGGAGTTATACATAGTTAAAAGTCCTTACATATTCAACGGTATGGATGTAAGAGTTGAGAAACCTTTATTTGCTGTTGTCGGTATTCCATTAGATTCTACATCTAGTTTTAGGTCTGGCTGTAGATTCGCACCATTATATGTTAGACTAGCTTCACAAACTATAGAGTTATTCTCGTTAAGGTCTTTAGTAAATATTGAGGAAATCCCTATAGTTGATGTCGGTGATATGGTGATACCCCACGGTGATGTTACTAAATCATTAAGTATTATTGAGAATGTAGTCTCAGAACTAGTTAGTGATAATTTACGTGTAGTGATTATAGGTGGTGAACACACACTTTCTTTAGGAGTTGTTAAGGGTTTGATGAGGGCATCAACTACTAGTAATGTCTGCTTCCTATGTTTCGACTCACATAGTGACTTCAGGTACGAATACTTAGGTAGTAAGTATAGTCATGCATGTGTTACTAGGAGGATCTACGAGATCTTAGGTAGTCGTAGAGTTACTTTAGTAGGTATTAGGGCTATTTCTCATGAGGAGTATAGAGACTTAAAAAACTTTAACATAAGATACTTCACATCTAATCAGGTTAAGACCTTAGGGGTTAGGGAAATCAGTAGGAATGTAAGTAAAGTGCTGGAGGATTGTTCTAAAATACATTTAAGTATTGATTTAGATGTTTTAGACCCAGCATACGCCCCAGGTGTTACAACACCTGAACCTGAAGGGATAACACCTACTGAATTACTAGATATTCTACAACTACTTATTGACGATAGATTTACGTCCTTAGATGTGGTTGAATTAACACCTACTTACGATCAATCAATGATAACATCAGTAGTTGCTGCTAAGATAATAAACGAAGTTATAGGAATGATATACAGTAAGATTCCTACGTAATATTATTAGTTAAGGATTACTATATTAGTCTCTTTAAACAGGAAGTTAATACAATAAAATTTAAGAATACTTCCTAAATTAAATAGTGAGGAGTACTATGAGTGAAGGAATACTTTATAAGTGTTGGATGTGTGGGAGGACGTTCTCAAACAAGGATATAGAACTTATTGAGAGGATTAGTTGTCCATACTGTTCATCTAGGATAATAGTTAAAATTAGGAAGGATGTTTGGAGAGGGGTAAAAGCTGTTTAATACTAATCACCCTACTACCCTAACTCAGCTTATCTAAGTTAGGAGGTAATACCTCTAGTTCCTAAAATGTTTTAACCATTTAATAATTACTAAGTTAATTAATTAGGAGGAAGTATTGAGATTAAGGCTTGAAGTAATATGGTGACTAATTATGTTGTAAGTACTAGGAAGTGGCTTGATGATGATGAGTTTAGAGAAGTTATTAGTATTGCTGATTATCTCGGGAGGGAAAATGGTGTATCAAAATTTAGTCTTAACTTAAGTAAGATTTTAAGAAATGGTTTTGATGTTGATGATGTTATAGAGATACTTGAGAAATATGATTTCACCTATACTGAAGATCTAGTTAGAACACTCTCTAAACAACTTTCTAAAGAGATTGAAGTTGTGATGGAATTTGATGTTAATAGTAAGAACGTAATATTACTACCTAATACCTACTTAGGAGGAATTTATGAGAAGATAAAGAATTACGTTACTTATGATAGACAGAAGAAGTATTTTAAAGTACTTCCTTACTACTTCTTCACTGTAGTAGAGATTTTAACTGACTTAGGTGTTAAGGTAATTAACAATACAGGATTTAAAGAGTCACAACCACTACCTTCTAAACTAGAATTTAAAGGAAGTTTAAGGGATTATCAGGTTGAAGCTCTTGATAGGTGGGTTTCTAATAACTATCAAGGTATTATAGCACTCCCAACAGGTTCTGGGAAGACTATCATAGGTATAGCAGCTATTTGTAAATTAAATGAGAGGTGTTTAATAGTTACTTACACTAAGGATCAGTTAACTCAGTGGGTAGACTCAATACTAAGGTTTACTAATGCGTCGAGATCTGCTATAGGTATGTACTATAGTGAGGAGAAGAGTATCGCCCCAATAACTCTAACTACTTACCAGACAGCCTATAAATACATAACTGATTTAATGCCTTACTTCTCCTTACTCTTAATAGATGAGGTACATCACCTACCTGCTGAGAAGTTTAAACATATTGCCTTATATTCCGTAGCACAACATAGGATGGGTCTTTCAGCAACTCCATATAGAGAAGATGGTAAACACACTATTCTCTTCCCATTAATGGGTGGTGTTGTATATTATAAGACACCTACAGAACTTGCTGAGAAGGGGTACTTAGCACCTTATGAAGTTATTACAGTATATGTTAAGTTAACTACGGATGAGAGGAAGAAGTATTTAGAGTTAATTAAGAAGTATAGAGAGTTAGTAGGTAGTACTACATTTGAGGATGTTTTAAAGGCTGCTAAGAACGGTAATCCTAAAGCGTTAGAAGCGTTGAAGATCCATACATCAATTAAGTTACTAGTTCAGAAGTCTAGGAGTAAAGTAGAGAAAGTGAAGGAGATCGTAGAAGCTGAGGTTAGTAAGGGGAATAAGATCATAGTATTCGCACATTATGTAGACCTTGCTGAAGAGATAGCGAAGTCTGTTAGTGCTTTACTCCTTACAGGTGATATGGATAAGAGTAGGAGGGAGTACATACTAAGTAGGTTTAAGCAGATGAAATATGGTGTATTAGTAGTTACTACTGTTGGTGATGAAGGCCTAGATATACCTGACGCATCAGTTGGTATCTTAGTCGCTGGTACCGGCTCTAGAAGACAATTCATACAAAGACTTGGTAGGTTACTGAGGCCTAAGGAGGGGAAGAAGGCAGTACTATATGAGATAGTAGTGAGGGGTACTAGTGAGGAATTACAGTCAAAGAGACGTAAATCTGTAGGATTAGATTTAGATGTTGAAGATCAGAATATGTAAAGTAGTGAACGAAGTAGGAGACCCTTTAAAACTATTAAGTCAGTAGTGAATATCAAAGATCTATTAGGTAATTCTAAAGCTAATATATTCGAGTTTAAGTAAATTAAAGGCTTACCATAAACTAATAACTTATTCAGTATATAGTGATTACTTATGAAACCTTGGAACTCCTCAGATTCAATACCGTAAGTTAATATATGGTCTTTAAAGTAAGTCTTCAAATACCCTCTAACTAATACCTTATCAACACCTTTAAAAGACCTTAAATCTATAATCGTCCTTAACTTAAGTAATGAATTACTAAACGTAGGTTCTAAACACTCACTACATGATATAAGTACAGCCTCACCATATTCTAAAACCTCATCTAACGTATCGATAACCTTAACACTTAATCCTAAATCCATTAAAACATTTAGTACAGGTTTATCAGCTAATACCACTAAGTTATTAGGGAACTCCTTACATTCTACCCAAACATAGTCAGACAACTTATAAACACTTATATCTAAGTTTAAACTTAACAACCTACTCACTACCTCATAACCATTCTCACAACGTATAAAGAAAGTTAATGGAGGTATAGCTACGTACCTTCTAACATCATTTATAAGAACAACTACTACAGACGTCCTTAAATTTACTAGTATATCTGTAGCCTCCCTAAAGCTACTTAAGTATTTAAATACTTTAAATAAAGTTTCTAAGCTATAATCATCTAAAACAACTACTACATAATCACTACTAACTAACCTCCTTAAACCCTCCACCTAATCCCACCTAACTAACCCATCATATCTTTCTCAATACCCTAACCAGGAATTCACTCTTATATTTCTGATTAAAATCTAAAGAATTAAACCGCTCACACCATATTTAAAGTTAAATACAGTCAACAAATAATTATATAAGTATTTTAAACTCCTCTACAAATTCATGTTGGTAATGATGAGTCTCGTAAGGATTGATCGGTGATCTCGACCAGGCTTCTGATAAATTTATATGATATTAGCTACTGACCTCACGATCGTGTATATATCATATATACTCATCTAATGTTTTAACACTACTATATACCTTCTTGATAGTTTTCCAACTCCTTCTAACGATAGGTGGTAGTTCACTATGTGTTAACACTATATCCTTAATCCACTTTACTGTTTTAGGGTCTGAAGGATACCCACTCCCGAAATCACCGTATAAAGTTTTTAAATATTCTACGTGTTTATCCCTTAATACCTTAGCTACTATACTAGCTGCTGATACCGGTATGTATTTTTCATCAGCATTATATTCAACGACTAAGTTAGTACTGTGATGTATTATATCACTTAATGAATTAATTATCTTCTTAATATTTGATGTAGAGTCTACATATACTGTAGTTGGTTTAAAACCTAACTTATATGCAGTCTTAATCGATGCTCTAATAGCGTCTATGAATAAGTCGTTAAGATTTACAGTATCTATAACATCTGGTTGATACCTCCTGACGTATATATATGATGTGTTACTTAGGATTACTTTAAAGAGTTTAACCCTAGAATTAGGTGGTAACTTCTTACTATCTTTAACACCAACATTAGCTAATAATTCAATAACATCATCGTATAACGCAACTGCAGCTACAAACATATCACCTACTAAACATCCCCTCCCAGCCTCATCAATACCTAAGTACAGCAACACCTACCCCTAACGAGTAATATTGTAATTACAATATTTAAAATGACATAAGTTTAATCAATATCTGGATAGGGATGGTAACTAACTTACCTACTGAAGCTAAGGTTAGATTAGCTAAGTATTCAGAAGCTAAAACTCCTGAGGAGAAGTTAAGAGCTCTTCAAGAATTCCTATCTGTAGTTCCTAAGCATAAGGGTACTGAGAACTTAGTTTACTGGGCTAGGAGGCGGATGGCTGAGCTTAGAGAAGAGATTGAGGAGAGGAAATCTAAGAGGGTTGGGGGTGGAGGTCCATCATTCTTTATAGAGAAGGAGGGTGCAGCCCAGATAGTTATTTTAGGGATGACGTTAAGTGGTAAGAGTTCTATATTAAGTAGACTTACTAACGCTAAACCATACATAAGTGATACTCCATACAATACTAAGTTCCCTGTACCCGGTATGTTAACTTATGAGGATATACAGTTCCAACTTATTGAGGCACCAGCAGTAGTTAAGGGGCTATCAGATGGTGCTATATGGTGGGGTTCACGTGTATTAGGTCTTGCTAGGAACTCCAACGCGTTAATGCTTGTTATAGACTTAAGTAATAACCCTTTAGAACAGTTAGAAATAATTATTAATGAGTTAAACAATGCTGGTATATACACTACACAGCCTAAGGGGTACGTAGTTATAGAGAAGTCTAAAGCTTATCAGGGGGTTAAGGTAGTGAATCTAGGTAAGTTAGTTAATTGTACAGTAGACGATGTTAAGAAGTTATTAGAATCTTATAGGATATATAACGCGTTAGTTAGACTATATGGGGAAGTAACTCTAGATGATGTTGAGAGGAGTATATTTGAGAACATAACATATAAACCAGCTGTAGTCTTAGCTAATAAATACGACTTAATTTATAGTAAAGACATTAATGAGATAGTTAAAGACTTACGTTCTGTATGTGGAGACCTACCAATCTTCATAGTATCTGCTAAGACTGGGTACGGACTACATGAACTACCGAAGAACATATTTAAAATCCTTAACATAGTTAGAGTCTATACTAAGGAACCTAATAGTAAGTCACCATCACCAAAACCTCTAATACTTAAAAGTAACTCTACAGTTGCTGACGCATTAAAACACCTACGTGAGGAACTCCTCCAATATTTTAAGTATGCTAGGATTTGGGGTCCATCAGCTAAATACCCTGGTGAAAGGGTTGGACTTGAACATGTATTAATGGATGGTGACGTCATAGAAATCCATACAAGAATAAAAGCTGTATAACTAAGGGAGTCAGTAAATAATTAAATATCCTTAAACACGTACAACGATATATTCTATATAAGAATACATCAAACACCTAAGGATATTGAAGACTTACTCGTTAGTAACTGTTAAATCATTGAATAAATATTTAAAACATTATAAAATCTCTTCATACGTAAAGTTACGAAGCACTTAAGTAATTAAGTTTAAGATGTTTAATTTAATAACTATTAGTTAGATGTTCTAAGTACTTACTTATCACTTCCTTCAGTAAATCTATGTTTATTAGTTTAAGAGCTGAGATAGGTATGACTCTCCATTCCCACCTATAGTTATTACTTAGGAATTCCTTAACGATCTCTAACTTACTTGTTAATTCATCATTAGCTATAGCGTCAATCTTATTTAGAGCTACTATTAATGGCTTACCTAAGTAGCCTATCTTAGTCATAACCTCTAGAGAAGACTTTAACTTATCAATTACTATGTTAGGAGGTTCTGTAGAGTCTAGGAGCATAACACTTAAGTTAGACTCAACTATTTCCTCAAGTGTTGCGTAGAAAGCCTCTATAACATCTGCAGGTACCTTCCTTATAAACCCTACAGTATCTACGAACATTACCTTCCTACCGTTAATTAAAGCACCCTTAACCTTAGGAGATATAGTTGTGAACATTCCCTGACCTACTGGTTTAGACTCATTAGTTAATACGTTAAATAACGTTGTCTTACCAGCGTTTGTATATCCGGATATAGCTATCTGCGGGTACCCCCGACTTGACCTCTTAATCCTTTCTAAACGTCTCCTCTCTCTAAGCTTTATTAACTCCTTCTTAATCTTAGCATACCTCCTCCTCATATTGTAGTAGTAGGCATCAGTAGCGTACCCACCGGAGCTTAGGAAACCTGGTAACTCACCGAGTTTAGCCCTACGTATCCACTCCTTAATTAACGGTAGTTCATGTCTTAAACGTATCATCTCTATCTGAAGTTTAGCTTCTTTAGAACCTGCATGTAATGCGAAGATCTCAAGTATTAAGCTTATCTTATCAGCTATATCAACTTTTAACTCCTTCATTAAGTTTATGATATGTCTAGGTTTTAATTCGTAGTAGATGTAAACCTTACCTACATTGTATTTAGTGATGAGTTCCTTCAAACTCATTAACTTACTCTTACTTAAGTAGAAGCTACTATCAACCCCTCTACTCTTAAGACTTAAAAATCCTGATGGATTCAAACCTAAAGTATTGATTAGAGCTCTTACCTCCTCAACATCCTCTTCAGATGCTACTACTAATACGTTGTTACTCATATGCTTACGTACCCATCACTTCTTACTCCTTACGTTCACTACATCACCTAATGTAAGTTCTTTAACGATTTTATCAGTAGTTCCTCCATGGAGGTACTCATCAACTACAGGTTCAAGTAATTTTATATTAAGTACTCTCTCAAGTCTTCTAGCTAGGTCTATCGTCGGGACTAACTTACCACTCTCTAAACGTTTTATAACGTTCTCACTCTCTTTAACAGCCTCAGCTAATACCTTCTGACTCCAGCCGAGTGCTTCACGAGCTCTTCTAATCCTATCTGCGTAGTCCTCAACAACTTCGTATTCCTCCTTAATAACCTCCTTAGGCTTACTCCCCCTCCTCTCAATAGTGGTTAAACTCTGCTTACCTCCTACAGGCGTCTTAGGAGTTTCCGAAACTAACTTACTACTTACTCGAGCATGACATGAAGGACATAAAGTAAGTTTAGCACCCTCAACGTATACAATCTTAGCTAACCTCCTCTCAACAGCTTTACCACACATCTCACAATATGTAACCTGATTCATCACTATCACCGTATACTCCAATTAATTACACTAACCTAAGACTTATATCCTCATAGCTAAACACTGAAGGCTAATCTTACTTATAATTAGTGATTCATAGTTAAACACGGTACTGGTCTTGAAGGTATATGTTCTTAGATTAGGTCATAGACCAGCTAGGGATAAGAGAGTAACTACTCATGTAGCACTTACAGCTAGAGCTTTCGGTGCGTCAGGATTCATACTAGCTAATGTTAATGATGAAGTAGTAGTTAAGTCTATTAAGAAGGTCTGTGATGTCTGGGGTGGTTCTAGTTTTGAAGTATTAGTAGGTGTGGATCCAGTACAATATATTAATGAGTGGAGGAAGTCTGGTGGAGTTGTTGTTCATCTAACTATGTACGGTGTTCATATAGATGAAGTTATTAATACGTTAAGGATCTTAGGTAGGGATTTACTAGTAGTTGTTGGTGCTGAGAAGGTACCTAGGATAATATTTGAGTTAGCTGATTATAACGTAGCTATAGGACATCAACCACATTCTGAGGTAGCTGCACTTGCAGTCTTCTTAGATAGATTATTTAACGGTAAAGAATTACACCTTATTTATCCCGATGCTAAATTATATATAGTACCTAGTGAGAGAGGTAAGAAGGTGGTATATCGTGGGTAATGAATTAAATGATCTACTAAACTTTATTGAGATGTACTGCGGTAGTGTATGTAGAGAAGTACTTAATATGTTGATGAAGAGTTCTAAAGAATTCTTAGATGAGGAAATAGCTTCGAAATTAAGTATAAATGCTAATGAGGTGAGGAGGGCGTTATACGACTTACAGACATTAGGTATTGTATCGTATAGGAGGGAGAGGGATGAGAAGGATGGGAAATTCATATACTACTGGTACGCAAATATGGAACACTTAAATCAATTACTCCTACAGAGGAAGAAACTTGTTTTAAAGAAGCTTGAGGAGAGGTTAAGATTAGAGGAGGAGAACTCATTCTATAGATGCCCAAATGATGGTATGAGACTTACATTTGATGAAGCTTTAGAAAACGATTTTAGATGTCCGAAATGTAATTCACTACTAGAGTTCTACGATAATAGTTGGGTTAAGGAGAAACTTAAGATGTTGATAGCATCTCTGCATGAGGAAATAGTTAATGAGGAGAAAACCGTTACTAGTTGATCTATTCTGTGGTGCTGGCGGTTTTAGTAGAGGTTTCTACGACTTAGGTTTTAAGGTAGTACTTGGAGTAGATAATGATAGAGCTGCGGCTAGGACTTACAAAACTAATATACCTACAGCTACAGTATTATGTGAGGATATTAGGGATTTAAGATGTGATGATATTAAGTACTTAGTAGGTAATGATGTAGATGTAGTTATCGGGAGCCCACCATGCGAGCCCTTCACAGCAGCTAATAAGAGACGTATGCCAGAACCTATAGATAGGTTGTATAGAGATCCTACAGGTTCTTTAGTACTTAACTTTATAGAGTTAGTTGGGTGTTTAACACCTAAGATTTACGTTATGGAGAACGTACCTGGTATACTTGATGGTGAGTTAAGAGAGTTACTAGCTAATGAATTTAAATCTATAGGGTATAAAGTTTACTTCAACATATTAAGAGCTGAAGACTTCGGCAACCCGTCTAGGAGGGTTAGAGTATTCATATCTAATATCCCTTTAAATCCTCAGAAGGTAAGGAGTTTAACAACAGTAATTGATGTTATTAAAGACTTACCAGAACCTTCTGAAGACCCGGTAATACCTAATCATGAACCACCACCTAGGCTTAGTCTTAAGAAGTTTAAGAGGGCTTCTAAGCTGATGTGGGGTTCAAGTCTTATAAGGTATGAAGGTGCTAATAAGTTAATCCCTAACCTCATAAAGTTAAATCCTTATAAACCAGCACCAACAGTCTTAGGATCTTCAAGGTTTCTCCACCCATTCGAGAATAGATTAATAACTGTACGTGAGCAGGCTAGACTTATGAGTTTCCCTGATGATCACGTATTCTTAGGTAGTAAGGATGAACAATATAATCAGGTTGGTGAGGCAGTCCCCTACGTTATGTCGAAGGCTATAGCGTATGAAGTACTTAAATACTTAGTTTAAATCTAATGTAGAATAATTTTAACCCTCTAAAGTATTTACCATAGGTACTGAGTTATGGTTAGAGGGTTAATTATAGTTGTAAATAATGTAGTGAGTCATCAAAAACTAGTTGATGTAGCTAAAGTAGTTTACGGATTTGATGTACCTGAAGTTATTAAAGCATTAGTAATTACTAGACCTAGCGGTAGTGCTGCTCAGATAGGGATTCCTGAAGTTAGTAAGTTGGCGTATAAGTTGGGTAAGCCTTTAATAATCCTCCCAACAATTAACGATGCTATTGAGATCTTCACACCTGCTAAGGTATTCATAGTTTGTAGGACTGAAGAGTCGAAATCCCTAGAAGATGTTGAGGTTAGTGATAATTCAATGTTTGTATTCTCATGTAGTGATGTAGGGTTTGCTAAGAATGAACTTGCCTTAGGAACTCATGTATACCCAACTAAGTTCCGTCCTGGGATAGGTCCAGCAGCTGAGATAGCATTGACTCTATACATAATAACTCTTAAAACACGTTAATACCATCCCCTACTAGTAAGTATGTGAGGAAGGTTTTGACGAACTACATTGTTTGAGTAAGTAGTAAATACTCTTGAAAAACCTATAGAGTTCCTTACCTTCAGCTTTAGTTATTAACGCTTTATTTAATATATGCTTGAAAAGTACTTCAACATCAACATCACTTATATCAGCTAATGTAGCTATCCCCCTAACATACCTGATTATATAGTTTAAACCCTCCTTACTGTATAACTCACCTAATACTAACCTCTCCTTACGTGTATGTGAGGATACCTCATAAAGAATTATTGCTACAGCATGTGATAAGTTTAAGACGTTGTAATCACTACTGATATCTATAGTCATCACTAAATCACATTTTCTTAACTCATCCCTAGTTAAACCTACACTTTCTCGACCGAAGACTAAAGCTACTGAAGCATTAGTTGGTAGTATATTCACTAAGTGTTTAAGACTTATTGACTGTCTGAGAATATCTGAATCAATATCGTAGAGAGCTGTAGTACATACTGAAACTTCAGAAACACTTAAACATTCCTCTAAATTATTAACAACTTTAACTAGATTGATTAGTTCTGAGCCTCTAGCAGCGAAATTCAGTACTTCCTCGTCTGAGATATTGAATTTAGGATTAACAACACATATATCATCTATTTTGAAATTCCTAGCTAACCTTAAGATAAAACCCATATTTATCTTCCCTTCAGGTTCTACTAAAACTATCTTTATCTTCATCTCATTAACTCCTAACTAACTACGATTAAATATTAAGTGATATTAAACTTCTCATAAAGTTTTTTGAGGTAGTTAATGAATATTACGTTAGTAGAATGTGGTGGAGGTTCTAGGAATATATAGTACCTATCACGGTTTTGAAGTTCTATGAGTATTCTATCGATTATGAGTTTTGCTGGGTCGATAATCTTAGTACGTTGTTGTATATCATCGAATGAGTTAAAAGGTCTCTTCTTCCTCTCATCAAGTATTAACCACATAGACCTCTTACCAATACCTGGTAGTAATTCCAACGCATGTAGTTTCAAAGTTATCGGTTCTGCAATATTGAAGAACTCTACAAATACCCTCTCCTTATCCATAACTATCTTCCTAATAGCTTCTGGTAGGTAACTCTTAGCAACTGAGGTTAAGTCATCATATGTTACTATACCTCCCCATACGTAATCAACTTTATCTCTTAATTCCCTCAAAGAAAAACTAACTAGGACTCTCTCACCCTGTTGTAGGTAAATACCTGGTTTTGGATGGAATTCCATCAATGTGAAGTACTTATCACCTATAGCTTGAGCTATAGGTTTAACCCTATGTGTTGGGTGGTGAGTATCTACTGGATTACCCCTAGGTAGGAAATCAAGAACTATTGCGTAATCCTCCTTAAAAAACCTCCTTTCACTATCTCTTAACTTATGTGAACTCAAAATATCACTTCAATAACTCTAATATCTACTCAGTACAACATTTACTAAGGATATCAACTATCTCATTTAGAGAATCTTCATCAAATACCTTACCTTCGAAATTAAGGTATATCCTGACCTCATCAACACTATTCGGGCAGTTATTAACTAACATAACCGCTGTTACCTCCTTAAGACCTACCTTACTAGTTAACTCATTAACAACTTCATCACTACTTGAACACTTAGAAAGCTTAGACACATATTCATAGACTCTAGAAACCATATGACTAACCTTCTCACCCGAGTCTATTAACTTCTTAAGTAATCTAGCTACTTCTGAGTATGTTAGATGCTTATATGAGAGTAACTCCATAACTAACCCCTTACTACGACTGTTTCCACGGTCTTAAGTGTTCAGGTAATACGTACAATACCTTCCTCTTATTACCTAGAAATACTTCTACTTCATATGCTCTACCGCGTTTACCAATAACTGTAGCTACTTTACCGAAATACCTCCTATGAGGCATACCACTATGTACAGCTGGGTTAGGAACTATACAGACTTTATCACCTACGTTATACTCTATCATAAGTAGACTTAAGGATGGTACAGCCCCTCTCTCCCTTACATCCTTACTTAGTACTGACCTCGTCCCACGCCTGAGACCTTGAGATGCTTTAACCATCTACTAACACCAACCCCTAAACACACCTTAAAACTAGTTTTATATCTAATAAATTTTAATTTAATTGTTAGCTATATCAATAACGTCTAGTTCTAATACCTTCAAATCACAACCTAATAACTCTGAAAAACTAGGTGATGTCCTACCACGATCTCCGTGAACTAATTCTTTAACGTATAAACCACCATCACACTTAACTAGGACTTCAAAGAGGTACTCATTAACTAATCTAGACTTAACACTATATACTCTCCTTAAACGTACTATATCCTTCTTCCTCCTTAACACCCTCGTAGGAGTTCTTTGATTAATTACTTTATTAGTAAACTCTCTTTCTAAGAACCTCAAAAGATCTGTGGTTAGTGGTTTCTCTGAAAGTATTAATAATCTATAGACCTTCAACATATTCTTTAACTTAATCTCACGTACGTATCCAGACTCTACAAACTTATCGAAGAGTATTAAGATTAGCCCGGTATTACTTAAAACCTTAAGGACTTCATCCTCACTTACAACTTTATTCTTAGCATTCTTTAACTCTACTATTAACTGCCTACCATTACCTAACATCCTAGCATCAACATCTTCACGACCAGCAGCATGTAGTTTAATATCCTCAGCGTTGAAAAGGTTTTTGAGGGGTTCGACGACATCCTCTATAGCTAGTGGGTATTTCCTAACACCATCACTAGTAAACCACTTAACCTGTGAGATATTCCTCCCAAGTTTTAAGTACCTACATAGTATGTATTTTGGTGTGATTACAGTCTTAACATCTAATCTATCTAAGTCTACCATAACTACTACATCCGGGTGTTTGAATTCTGGTTCAAGACCTAGTAATGTTTTAACCTTCTTACCTAACTCCCGCTTAATCTCCCTCCTAATACTCTCCCAAGAGTCTAACTTAAACTCTGAGATAATTTCTAATTCCTTCTTCTCCATCTCTGAATTCTTAAGGACGCTTATAACGAATGTCTTAACCTTAAACCTACTTAACTCATTAATTACCTTATTAATTAGTTCTACTATGATGTCTTCAAGCTTATCTAAACATATGTAACACTTACGTGACTGTACATTCCCTAAATACTTATTAATTAGTTGAGACATTATGTTGATGTTAAGGCCTACCTCATTAAGTAGGTTTAAATTCTCAACATCGTTAGAGATTAACCTATGTAACTCCATCAATAATAACACCTTTATAGCTTTTCCTCTAACGATATTACTCATACCTAGACCGTACCTAGCAAATAACCTACCTAAGCATCTATTACATAGTGGGTACTTACGTAGTATTTCAAAAGACTTATTAACTATATAACCTTCTAAGTAGTTCATAACCCTAATCCTTTAACACTTAACTTACTTAGGAGTCCTCTCTTCCTTCTTAACTCTTTAATTAACCTATTCAGTTGTTCGTAGTATTTTAGTAATTCCTCAACATCGTTAATAGTAGTTCCAGATCCTATAGCTATTCTCCTCATCCTACGTCTATCAATAATTGATGGATTATCTAGTTCTTCGTAGGTCATAGAGTCTAACACACTAATCCATTTCCTAATCTTATCCTCAGATAGTTTTAGCTGTTCATCAGTAAGTGAGGGGATTAGTGAGAATCCGGGGATCATCTCTAAGACTTTCTTAAGCGGGCCTAACTTCCTTAATGATTGTAACTGTAGGTATACATCTCTTAAGGTTATCTTACCACTAGTTATCATCTTCTCAACACGTTTCTCAATCTCCTTACTCTCCTCTAAAACCTCAAACTTCTTCAGTAGTGATTCTATGTCTCCTAACCCTAATAACCTACTAACGAATTTCTTAGGGTTGAAAACCTCAATATCTTCTAACTTCTCACCATCGCATACGAACTTAATCTTAGCACCAGTAGCTACTACAGCTGATAACGCACCCCCACCCTTAGCAGTCCCATCAATCTTAGTAATTATTATGGACCCTATCGGTGTGTACTCATGGAATCTCCTAGCTAACTCATAAGCTTTCTGACCTATGTAAGCATCAATAACTAGTAAAACTTCATCAGGTTTTATAACGTTAGCTAATTCCTTCATCTCCTCAAGTAGTTTCTCCTCACTACCGTATCCATGCCTACCAGCAGTATCTATGACTACTACATTACATTTATACTCATTAATTAACTTGTTAATACCTTGTAACGCTATTGATACAGGATCGTTATCACTTCTACTACCGTAGAATGGGACACCTATAGTTGAAGCTATTTGCTGGAGTTGTTCGTAAGCTGCAGGTCTGTAAGTATCAGTAGTTATTAATCCTGGTTTATAACCTAGTCTCTTATAGTATAACGCTAATTTACCGGCGGTAGTAGTCTTACCAGACCCTTGAATACCTACTAACATGAGTATGTAGGGGAGTTTCTTAGGTATTACTTGAGCTTCTTCTTCACCACCGAAGAGATTTACGAATTTATCGTAGACTATCTTAATAAACCATTCACGTCTTAACACACCTGGTGGTGGTTCGGATTTCAGAGCTTCTTCACGAATACTCTTAGTAAACTCAAAAACTAACTTAACATTTAAGTCAGCTTTAATTAACGTTTTCTGAAGTTCTTTGATGAACTCATCAACGCTTTTCTCGTATGACTCACTACTTTTTAGGAAGGAAGATACTAAATTCTTAATACCTTCTAAACCCTTCATCAAGTTCACTTAATCCTTACTATCTTCCTCCTACCCATAATAACCCAGTATTCTACCTCAACACCAGGGGCTAACCTACTACCTACTTCTCCAGGTGGTAATTCAGCCTCGAACGTCTCAAAATTCTCTAAATCCATTAACTGTACAGTATTACCTGATATAGCTAGTACTTGAGCTGACCTCTTATCAATTATCGGTACTTCAACCTTCTGATCTACTGGAGCTATTAGAGTCTTCTTAGACCCTGAGAACAACCCTATAGCTACTACATGTGCTTTAGCACTCCCATGCTTACCTGTCTTAGCCCTACTAACCTCTACTATACGGCATGGCTCACCATCAATAACTACGAAACTACCTTCACGTAACTCACCTAACTCAGCATATGTAGTACTCAATTAAACCCACCTCCTTACTATTCCTTAAGAGGGTTTAAAATTGTATTACTTACGTCATCTCTGAATCAATAATATCTTAATCAGTCTTAACTTAATTATGATTTACGATAAAGGTTTATGAGGTATGTTAAGGTTTAGTATGTGAAGTGATGTTGAGTATGGTTATTAGAGTATTTGTTGAGTATATGCTTAAGTTCAGGGATATTTCTGGGAGGAGTCATGAGGTAGTAGTACTGGATGAGGGTTCTACAGTCCATGACTTAATAACCTTATTAAGTAGTAAGTATGGTCCTGAATTCACTCAACAATTCCTTAATCCTAGTGGTGATGAAGTAGGTGGTAATGTACTAATACTACTTAATAGTAAGTTATTAACTACTAAGGAATTAAATACTGTGTTAAGAGATGGTGATACTATCACCTTAACATTTACTGTATTTGGTGGTGTTAACTGATGTGTGGTATTATAGGTATAGTGTTAAGTAGTCCTAAATCACTTTCTAAGAATTTAGGGAGTGTGATTAGGGAGTGTTTAAAGAACTTAGAGTATAGGGGGTATGACTCTGTAGGGTTTGCGATTGTATCTAGTGATGGGTTGATTATTAGGAAGAGTAAGGGTAAGATTGATGAGGTAGTATCTAAGCTTTCTTTTGATGAGTTTGACGGTATTTACGGGGTTGGGCATACGAGATGGGCTACTCATGGAAGACCAAGTGATGTTAATGCACATCCTCAAATAGATTGTAGTGGTAGGGTAGTTGTAGTTCATAACGGTATTATAGAGAATTATATGGAGTTGAAGGATATCTTAATTAGTAGAGGTCACGAGTTTAGAAGTGAGACTGATACTGAAGTTATAGCTCATTTAATTGAGGAGTATAAGAAGTTAGGTATGAGTTCTTATAATGCTTTTAAGAAGGCAGTAACTCATCTTAGAGGTTCTTACGCAATAGCTGTTATAGATGTTGATGACCCCGGTAAGATATTCTTCGCACGTAATACCTCACCGTTAGTTATAGGTGTTGGTAGGGAGGCTAAGTTCTTATCTAGTGATATACCTGCATTCTTAGACTATAGTAGAGATGTTATTGTGTTAAACGATGATGAGTTAGGCTATATATCTAAGGATGTTATAGTTATTGAGAGGTTAGTTGATAGAGGTTTAAGGTTAGAATTCGATAGAGTCTTACCTAAGACTGAAGTTGTTGATTATAGACTTAGGGTAAGACATATTGACTGGACTCCTGAGATGGCTAAGAAGGGTGGTTACCCACACTTCATGCTTAAGGAGATTCATGAACAACCTAGAGCTGTTGCTGATACTTTAATATCAGTATCTAAAGAATTAGATAACGTTGTTAAACTTCTTTCTAGGGCTGAGAGGGTTTTAGTCATAGGCTCTGGTACTAGTTATCATGCAGCATTAGTAGGTAGTTTACTTCTTAATGAGTTAGCTTATGTTAAGAGCCACGCACTAATATCTTCTGAGATGAGATGGTTTAGAAACAGTGTTGATGATGGTGATGTAGTCATAGCTATTAGTCAGTCTGGTGAGACTATAGATACTTTATTAGCTGTTCGTGATGCTAGGGGGAGGGGTGCTTTAACTATAGCTTTGACTAATGTTATTGACAGTACATTAGCTAGAGAATCACACCTCCCTATATACACTAGGGCAGGTCCTGAAATAGGTGTTGCAGCTACTAAAACATACGTAGCTCAAGTAGCTACTCTAAGTTACTTAGCTATTAGCTTAGGTGAGTATATGGGTACTTTAGATAGTGATAAGGCTTCTGAGTTGAAGTCTGAGTTGAGTTTAATACCTGAGATAATGTCTACAACTATATCTGTTTGTGAACCTAAGGCTAGAGTTATTTCAGGTGTTATCAGTATGAAACATAGTATGTATTACTTAGGTAGGGGTTTAGGCTTGCCTACATCTATGGAGGGTGCTTTAAAACTTAAGGAGATAGCGTATATCCATGCTGAAGCCTACCCAGCTGGTGAGAGTAAACACGGTCCTATAGCGTTAGTTGATGAGGGATTCCCAGTAGCTTTCACTGTGTTAGGTGATGAGGCTGAGTTAGTAGTTAGTAACGTTGAGGAGATGAAGGCTAGGGGTGCTTGGACTCTAGCTGTAGTACCTAAAGGTTTTGAGAAGAATGTTAAGTTATTTGATTATGTCTTCGAATTACGTCGTATTAGTTATGAGTTAGCACCGATAGTTTACATAATCCCTTATCAGTTACTAGCTTACTACACAGCTGTTACGTTAGGTTACGACCCGGATAAACCTAGAAATCTAGCTAAGACTGTTACTGTAGTGTAGGTGGTGTGGTTATGGACCGTGCTGTAGTATTAGTTGGTGGTAGCGGTACTGGTGTTAGAGATATTACTGGGGGTATACCTAAAGCATTACTTAAAGTTGTTGGTAAGTCTGTTGTTGAGAGAGTTATTGATGGTTTACTTACGTGTGGTTTAAAGGATATTACATTAGTTTCTGACCAACCATCATTATTTGAGGATATTACTTTTAAGTATGGTGATGTAGCTGATATTCAGGTTGTTAAGCAGGTCGGTAGTGGTGTTAGAGATGCTATACTATCTGCTAAGGATGTATTAAGTAAACCGACTTTATTAGTCTATGGTGATACTTTAGTACCTCATGAAGCGTTTAGGATGGTTATTAATGCTTACTTAACTTATGGTAAGTCAGTCATTATGGTAGTCCCTGAAGAAGATGTTAGATTGTATGGTGCGGTATTAATTGATGATGAGGGTAGGGTTGTGGATTTCGTTGAGAAACCTACTACAGAGATTGACGGTGCTTATGCCTACGGTGGTATTGCGATATATGATAAAGAGTTGGTTGAGGTTTTAGAGGAGTCGTCAACAGTTGATGAGGCTTTTAAGAGGTATATAAGTAGGAAAGCCTTTAAAGTAGCTATTTGGAGTGGTTGGTGGGTTGATATAGGGTTTCCTTGGGATTTACTTAAAGCTACCTACTACATATTAAGTGAGTTACGTGATATTAGAATATCCTCTAAAGCATCAATAGCTTCAACAGCTGTACTTAAAGGCCCTCTAGTTATAGAGGATGGTGCGGAGATAGACCATTACACAGTACTTAAAGGCCCCCTCTACATAGGCCGTAACGTTACTGTAGAACCACACTCATTAGTAGATAACTATACCTCAATAGAGGAAGGAGTTCATATAGGAGCATATACAGAACTCTTCTGGAGTAGTATCCAGCCTAAAGTAGTTATAGGTCATAACTCACATATATACTTAACAGTCATAGGTAGTGAAGCTTTGATAGAAGGTAATGTAGTAACATCCGTAGATATAAGGAAAAACATACTCCTCAACATATTAGGTAGTAGAGGTGTAGCAGCTATCAGTAAAACACTATTGAACTACCTTAGGAAATGTTCTTCTATAAACCATAAAGCTAAGATAAAAGCTGGGAGTATAGTTAGAACTAATGAATAATTAAGTTAAGAAGTGGCGGCCCCGTGTTTGGCGCCTACCGCACAGCATACTGTGTCGCGGCCGGGATTTGAACCCGGGTCACGGGCTCTCCACACAGGGTCGGTGTTCGACAGGCCCGCATACTAGGCCGGGCTATACTACCGCGGCACTCGGGGCCTACACAATAAACTAATTTCAAGCTTATAAACTTTTCAAAACACTAAACAAACCATATAGTTATAACCATGTTTTACTTTATGAGGAGATTAATAACCATCACCATCTCTATAAGATCCACTACAACGCTCCACTAAGTAGGAATGTCTACTTAGTATTAATTGTTGTGTAGTAAGTGTTAAGGATGTTAAGAATTATTTATTTACGTTACTGAAGGTTATAAGGAAAGAACTACTTAATGATGTCAGTCCACCGTAATTAATCAAAGACTTAAGGAAGGATTCATAATTATAAGCTTATTACTCATATTCTACTTTAGTGTAGTTATAACCCACGCTTAACACTGAATTCATGCTTATGAATGAGTTGTAATTGTGAGTGTAGTAGTTATAACCCAATTTAATCTAAAGGTTAAATTTGAGGGTAGGTTATAATGAGTAATAACATGTCCTACACGGTTATGAGGGTGGAGAACCGTTACTACCTCTATAAGGTATCCACGTTAACTATAGGAAAAAGCTAATCTATATAGGTCCTTACGATATGACTAAGGATGGTGGGCCCGCTGGGATTCGAACCCAGGACCTCCGCCGCGTCAGGGCGGCGTCCTAACCAGCTAGACGACGGGCCCTCAACCAAATAACTCATTAAGTAAAACCTAATAAATCTTTAAGTCTTTTCACCATCATTAACGAAATATTTTAATTTGTATTCTGCAGTATGTACTGGGAGTATTACGTGGTTGATGTTCTGTATTGGGTTGGATGTACTACTTCTCATATAGTGCCTAGGATCTCTGAGAGGATGATCAGTATTCTTACTAAGGTAGGTGTTGATTTTAGGGTTTTAGGTAGTAGGGAGAGGTGTTGTGGATATCCCTTAATCATCCTAGGTGATTATGATGGGTTTAAAGCTTTAGCTAAAGATGTTGTAGACATTATCTATAATGAAGGTGTTAGTCAGGTAGTTACTAATTGCCCGGGTTGTTATAGGTGTTTTAATGAGTTTTACCCTAAAGCCTTAGGTGTTGAGAGACTTCCATTTAAGGTTATACATTCAACTCAATTCGTATATGAGAACATTCGTTTAGGTAGGTTAAGATTTAAGGATAGTGTTAAACTACGTGTTACTTATCATGACCCATGTGATTTAGGTAGACATTCAGGTGTTTATGATATCCCTAGAAACATACTGACGTCAATACCTAATATCGAATTCGTAGAGATGGAGAGGAGTAGAGAGGCTGCTAGATGTTGTGGTGCTGGAGGCGTTCTCAGGATCTTAATACCTCAACTATCTACTCAAGTCTCTATAACCAGAATTAAAGATGATGTTACACCATTAAATGTTGATGCAGTAATTACTGCATGCCCAACATGTGTTAAGAACTTAAGAGATGGTGCATCAATAAGTGAGATATTCTATAACCTCAAACATATAGATATATTAGATATTATCGAACTCATTGATGAGTTAACTTTATGAGGTGGTATTATGAGTTCATGGTTTGATTCCTATAGGGAAGCGCTCACTAAGGAGATGGAGAATGAAGTACTTAAGGTAGCTTTAGAGAGATTTAGCAGGACTTACTGGAATAACCGGAATACAGCCCTTAGGAGATTACCCTACTATAACTACTACAGGAAGAGAGTTAAGGAGATTAAGACTTGGTCAATAGCTCATATAAATGAGTTAATAAAGATGGTTAAGGAGAATTTAGAGGCTTTAGGAGGTACTTTCTACCTAGCTAATACAGCTAAAGACGCTGTGGAGTATGTAGCTAAAGTATGTTCAGAACATAACGCTAAGTTAATCGTTAAGTCTAAGTCTATGGTTACTGAGGAAATATCACTTAATGATGCCTTAATCGGTAGAGGTATGGAGGTTGTTGAGACAGACTTAGGTGAATGGATAATACAGTTAAGGAGTGAGAAACCATCACATATAATATACCCAGCAATACATCTAACTAGAGAGGAAGTTGCTAAGACATTCTCTAAAGTTCTAGGTAGGGAATTACCTTCAGACCCCCCAATACTTGTTAAAGTTGCTAGGGAGAAGTTGAGGGAGAAGTTCATCAACGCAGATGTAGGTATAAGCGGTGCTAATGTAATAGCTGCTGATACATCAACTATATTCATTATAGAGAATGAAGGTAACGCTAGATTCTCGACTAACGCACCGCCAGTACACATATGTGTTTCAGGTATTGAGAAGATAGTCCCAACAGTTGAGGATGCATTACTAGTTGCTAGGGTAGTAACTCCTAACGCTACAGGTCAGTTAATGCCTGTATACATATCGTTAATTACCGGCCCTAGCAGGACTGCAGATATAGAGTTGAAGTTAACTTTAGGTGTTCACGGACCTAAGGAACTCTACCTAGTCTTAATAGATAACGGTAGGTCTAAAATGATTAACGACCCCGACTTCAGAGAAGCTGCCTACTGTGTTAAGTGTGGTGCATGCTTAAGTGATTGCCCAGTATATCGTGAGGTAGGTGGTATTGTATGGAGTTATAAGTATATTGGAGGGATAGGAGCTATATGGACATACTTCACACATGGGTTAGATAAAGCAGCACCACTAGCATTCACATGTACTACATGTGGTAGGTGTAAAGCTATATGTCCGTTAGAGATAGATACCCCATCAATGATTACTAAATTAAGAGAGAGGTTATTAAAAGCTGGTCTAGTACCTCAGGAAGCCCTAACAACAATCAATAACATTAAAACTATAGGTAATCCCTTCGGTATCACATCCCCTAAACCTACGTGAAATACTAGTAATTTCATCACTTATTACCAGATGATTTTAAAAATTATGATTAACTTCATTTAATTGGGTCTGATTGTGAGGGTAACCTTCGCTAATGCTAGAGTCTGGCGTTACGTGATGGGTAGTATCAGTAAGTTTGTTGAGGTAGGTTTAATGATTATTAATGATGATGGATTAACAGTTAAGGCTATGGATCCTTCAAGAGTTGCTTTAGTAGAGTTTAACATCCCTAAGGAGTCCTTCGATACTTTCGAGTTAGAGGATGAGGTTAGAGTAGCTATTAACGTTGAGGATCTAGGTAAGATATTAAGGAGTTCTGAGAAGGATGATAGGATATCATTAGAAGTTAGTGAGAACTCACTTACTATAGAACTTGAGAGGAGGGGTATTCCTAGGATGTTTGTAATACCCTTACATACAGGTAGTGAAGTTGAAGCTATCCCTGAATTAAGTTTAGACTTAAGAAATAAGTTTAAGGTTGTAGGTACTACATTATATGAAGGTATAAGTAGTATTGAGGACTTAGGAGATGTACTAACGTTTAATATCGGTGAGGACTACCTTAGTTTAATCGTTAAGAGTGATTTAGGTGATGCTGAAGTAGTATTTGATAAGGAGTCTGGAGTGTTGTTAGAGTTTGAGGTTAATGACCCTGATACAAATGTATCTTACGGGGTGGAGTACTTATCGTATATTAAACAACCTATGAAGCTTTCAGAAACTGTAGATATACTATTAAGTCCTGAAATGCCGTGTAAGTTAATACTTAACCTACCTCAAGGTGCTAAGATGAACTACTATGTCGCACCAAGAGTTGAGTAGTAAAACTAAAAACATCATTAAGGGATTATTTAAGGAATACTATAAGAAGACTGATTTAAGAGTTCCTGAAGATTTCATACTGAGAGAATTTGCTTTCCAAACATTCGATAGTGAGTCTTATATAAGGCATAAATCATTTAATAATCCCTCAACACTTAAGGAGTACATAACATCAATCACACCAAAACATGCTTACTTCTCATCAGCACTCTATAGAGAACCCAGTGCTGAGAATATGGATGAGAAGGGTTGGTTAGGGTCTGACCTAATATTCGATATAGATGCTAATGAAATACCTGGATGTAACCCTATGAAGATAAGTGTATGCTTAGATGATGGTTGTGATGATGTAGAGTTAATTAATGATGAATGCTTGGAACTAGCTAAAGAACATGAAGAAGAACTAGTAGAAGTACTCATCAACGACTTAGGATTTAAATATGATGAAATTGAAATTCAGTTCTCAGGTAATAGAGGATTCCATACTAGAGTACATCCAAAAGATCAATCATGGTTATCATTGGATTCCTCAGCTAGAAGGGAGATAGTAGATTACTTAAGAGGTGTAGACTTAGACCTACGTTACATAGTATTAGTTAGTAGTAAGAGTAAGAAGATAAGGTTAAGTCTACCTAGAACTGATGAAGGTGGTTGGAGGAGGAGATTAGCTAAAAAGTTAATCAATACTAATGTTGAAGACCTAAAGAACAAATTAAATGAGATTATATCTAGATGTGTAGTAAGAGTTGATGAGAAAGTAACTATAGATACTTCAAGATTAATTAGGATTCAAGAAAGTTTAAATGGTAAGACAGGTTTAAGAGTAGTTAAGTTAGATATTAAGGACCTACAGAACTTCAAGCTTAGAGAAGACCTTTCACCATTTACTAACTACACAGCATTGATAATACCGACAACAGATGTAAATAACATAAACATCTTAGGCTATGAATTAAGTTTAATGAAGGGTATGTCCTATAAAGTCCCTACAAGCGTAGCTATATACCTAGCCCTCAGTAAGTTAGCGTATATCAGTAAAGTAATCTAATTAAAATCTTCATAAAATCTTCATAAATTAATTCTATATTAAGGTATAAACAACGTAGGTAAGGATGGAGTTAGGATTAACCTTCACTAGTACAAAGACTTGTTAGTAAAGTATTCAACGTTTTTAAAACCTCGATCAATATATCATACCTTAATGAGTTACTCCTTACCAACTCTCTAAACTCTTCAATATCTACTAACTTACATACTCTACTATCCCTTAATATGAGGTCTACACCTAAATCTACGTATTTCACATTATTATACGGTATAATCTCTGGAGGTGTGTTTATGTTTATGTACATACCCTTAACCCTACCATCTGATGATAAGTATCTATGTATAACCCACCACCTACCCTCACAAACCTCAGTAAGTGCTTTATCACCTACTTCTTTAGGTATCCCTAAACCATCGTATGAACCCTTACCTACAATACCTCTCTCTATACTTATACATAATCCATTATCATCTATGATGTTTCTAACCTTACCACTACTTAAGCTAATCACACTTCCATCAGGTTTAACATGTCTTATACTAACCTCATAATCTGTTAAGTTATTCTTAATCCATTCCTTAATACATTTACGTAAGATACCCTCCTCAACTCTACTAGCTATTACATCTAGAATATCAACTAAGTATTTGAGGTTATCATCTAAACTTCTTAATGAGTGATGATACGGTGTTGTTGGAGTTATCTTAGCTCTTACACTATCTAAATACTCTTTAGACAGTGATGGAAGTATTATTAGAGCTACCCTCTCACCCTCATACACTATCTCTAAAGGCTTACTATAACGTAATTCCTTCTCAATACCTTCTAATTTACTCATTAATGTTTCTAGTTCGTTAATGACTTCAGATATGTTAGCATCATCAACATTACTCCTCCAATGAATGCTATACCCCTTCCTCACGTAATTAGATGATATCACCACTAATTCTGAAATCCTCTCCTTATTCTTGATGAAGTTACTGAAGGTTACCTTACCACCCCTACTTAATATCGCGTAATATCCAACAACTCTTAACTTATTTGAGAAGACCATACGTTCCCCCTTCTTAAGAGGTACTCTAATTGAGGTTGCGTAGACTTCAGCACCGTTAACACACTCCCTAACATCTACTATAGGTGCCTGACCGTACGGAGTATCTATAATACACTCATTATCTCTACTACCTACTATAGATGTCTTGAATGTTGCGTATAGACCTACCTCAGGCATATTAACTATTACGTAGGGTATCTCCTCAATCAATACCTTCACAACATACTTAACACTCTCTGGAAACCCTATCACTAATATGTTTGATGGGTCCTCATCATCAGATTTAATAGTTACGTCTGCAGGTACACCCCTCAACTCACTTATACCTAAACGCTTAGCTATGACGTCCGTAACATCGACTAACTCTACACCCCTATCATAGAGTATTTTCGAAAGTGCTGTAGCGTATATACCTCTAACTCTAACCTTCACCTTCATAATACCATCTAATTACTAATCCTTAACAGTTGATAACACAGCCATTATATTCCATATAGTAGTCCTCGTATGTACTGGCATGTTAGGGTCTTGACTTACTTCATCTAAAACACCTACAGCATTTGCAGCTCTAACCCCAGGTGATAAACTCTTATCCTGTAACATGTTTAAAGCTTCTATAGCAGCTCTACGTATATTCCTAGGTACACTTGAATCACTAACGATCTTATTTAATAACCTTATAGCTTGAACTATCTTAGCCTCATTAAGTAACTTAGTATCTACTTTAGATTCATTACCTGTACTCATACCACACCCCCTAAACCGTTAGATAGTTAAATAGCACAACTAATAATTTTAATGGGGTTTTGGATGTCAGGGAGTGAGGTTAGTATAAAGAAGATGAGTGAGTTACTTAAGTCAGGAGCTACTATGCTTAGTGAGGCATGCCCAATATGTTCTACACCACTCTTCAAACTTAGGAGTGGTGAGGTTATATGCCCAGTACATGGAAAGGTTCAAATAGTTAAAAGTGATGAGGAATTACTATCAATAACTACTATAAGTGTTCTAGACGAACTTGAGAAATTCACTATAAGTACTGTCAACAGGTTAAGAAAGGAGTTAGAGATGAGGGACTCAGATATTAAGAATGAGGAAGATATTAAACTACTAAATACATGGCTTGAAGTTCTAGAAAGGATTAGGAGGTTAAAGATATTAATAGAACGTAGTAGGAGAACCACCTAACTCTTAAAGAGATCCGTAAATACCTAAACACTTCTCAATATCTTAGGTACCCTAAAACTACTACTAATTCCCAACCCTCAACGGATTTACCACTTTATTTTAAGCTCTACGAATGTAGCGGGTAATACATATACTTCCTGGAAGCTTACGTTAAACATGTTCATTAAGACCTTAACTGTTACCTAACCTTCAACTTCTACCAGTGAAAACCCCACTACAGGGAGTATATGAATCTAACCTCTATCAGATGTTCCCATATCGAGATATCAACTACTAATGCATCATCTAGTTGAACACCTTCTACGAATTTCTCCTACTTATATCTACTACTTCAAGAGTATGTCCATAAAGAACTTGTAGGTGAACTATCTTAGCTATTTAAACAACTATATGAACTACTAATAAATCCTGTACGATCTAGAGTTTCTAATTTAAATTACTTATAACGTAGTAGGTTTAGATAGATACTTAAGAATCACTTTAAAAACTTCATCAACTACTACTTTGAGGTCTGCCATAGCATTCACTAGTAAGAGTTCACCACGTGTTACTAGGTTTAAGTATATATCTCTAGCCTTACTAATCAGCTCTAAATCAGATTCTAATTGTTTTATCCTTGTAGTAGAGGATTTCTTCCTGCTTAAACCTACAATAGGTTCGACATCGAGGTATATAGCTATCGTAGGTTTAATGACGAAGTTATTAAGAGTTAGTATCCAGTTAATATCAACTCCTTGAGCACCTTGATAAGCTAGTGTTGAGTAGTAGTACCTATCACTTACTACTGTAAATCCTTGCTGTATGTAAGGTGTTATAACTTTCCTAACGTGGTAGTATCTATCAGCAGTCATTAATAATGTCTGCATTATCGGGTCTAACTCATCCCAATACTTACTCATGACCTCTACTATGAATGGTGTGTAGGGTTCGTAAGTATATACAGTCTTCACTCCTAAACCATTAAGTCTGGATACTACTTCCTTAGCTACTGAAGTCTTACCAGCCCCGTCAATACCTTCAATAACTATTAAGACCCCATCACTCAATGATGAGTAACCCCTCACTACATAGTAGCTTACCCACACACTTCCTACTACTACAGTATCCCTGCATTATACTACTTAACTTACCCCACTCATCAGTTGTAGCTAACGGTATATTAGATAGTACACAACCAGTTATTAGTAGGGGGTCTACCTCCTTAACAATCATAGCACTTGGTGAGAGTGACTTCTTAGATAGTGAGTAGATTATGTAGGGACCTACAGTACTACCCTTCATACCTAAGAAAATCATTAACTTACTACTAATACACCCATGATTAAGTAAGACCCCCCGCTCAGCATCTAGATCTCCTAAAAACGAGATATACTTATTAATGAAGATTACCTCACCCTCAACATCCCCACTAACTATAGGTCTAACCCTAACCTCATACCTAGATTTAAATTCTACACACATTACAACTCAAACCCTACATTAATTTTAAGTTGATCTTCTTAAGAAAGTACATACTCAATAAATCATCTCTAGGTAATACTAACGTAGGTATCCTACTAAGCCTACTAATATAACTAGATGCTTTAACTGAGTCAGTAACTACGTAATCAACCTTAACACTATCTAACCTAGATACGACTGCACAACCATTAACAACTACCTTAACATTATATTTTGATAACTTATCAACTAATTTAATGACTTCATCATTTAAGAAACCTTCATAAGTAGTTATCCATAACTCCCTACCTCTAACATCAATACTACTACCTCCTCCCTCAACAATACCTACAGCACGTCTTAGAAACCCTACTAACTCATTAAAACTTAGGTGAGGACAACCTACTAAGTAGAGTCCATTACCGTTAAGTACGTTTTCTTTAAATACCTTAACGTAAGACTTAATACTCTCACTACCTAAATCATATACTTCTTCAAACTCAACACCATCTATTAATTCCTTATAATCAGGTGTTACTCCCTGAATAATAGCTATAGGGGTATTTGATGTAGTTCCTAAAGCTGCTAGAAACTGTTTTAACTCGTAAGTACATCTAAACCTTAAGTTAGAGATGTAGGGGATCTTACTACCTGTTAACTCACCAATTACTAATCCTAAAAACCCTAAATTCACTCCATCTAATACCTTAACATTAAATAATACTTCAGGTCTTCTATTATCTCTTAAATGAACTCCAGACTTATAAGTCCTCCCAGTAATAGCTGCTAAGAGTGCTAACGGACCTCCCTCCTTATTACTTAAAGCACCTAACACACTATTCGCGTAGAGTACTGCATTACTTTCAGCCCACGCTAGATGTTCACCATATCTAGGAGGTCTGACGTTATACGGTACACATGTATAAAACTTAACTCCTAACTTATTTAACGCGTTAACTATCCTTAACTGCTTATTAATGACTTTATCATCGTGTTTACAGCCTAAGAAGTCTGATAAGACCATGTATGGGTTAGCTGATGTGAATACGTATGCAGTACCTCCAGCATTAACTATATCCTCAATGAATTCTAAACCAGCATCACCTATGTTTAAGTAGGAAATACCTGAGATATGAGCGTGTGAAACCTCAACTAGTTCTTGAGCTCCTAAAGCCTCACCAACCCTAACTATGACTTTTAGAGCTAATGCTCTCGCATAACCGTACTCCCCATTAAGCATCCCCTCCTCAAACTTAGTTAGATACATAGGTAATCACATCTAAGTCCTAACCTTCCTAAACAACTCTAACTTATTAAGAGGTACTGTAGCGTCAATCCCTAACTTATCTGTTATCCCATCAGCTGAACTAGGGTCTAAGGTAGAGCCCCGTACACCCCTAATTAAGATTAAATCCTCACCAGCTTGAAATCTAGTAGCTATAGCCCACTCAACATCTACTGGGTCGTCAGGATCTATATCCGGGTCTACAACTACTACATGTTTTAAGCTTGGATGTGCTGCAAAAGCTGCTAATATAGCGTTCTTAGAATCACCATCACTGTTCTTCTCAATAGATATTACTGCATGTAACCAACAACCACTTGCAGGTGTTAACCTAACCTTAATGACTTTAGGGACTACCCTCCTAACAGCATCCCATATAGATGCTTCTCTAGGGAAACCCATGAGTAACTTATGCTCCATACCACCAGGTAGGATAACATGGAATAACTGATCATCAAGACTTACGTTTAAGTATATAGACTCTACATGTATAGTTGGTTGCTGTCTCACCCTATCGTAAAGGTTTAAGAGGTCTAGGAACGGTCCTTCACTTACGTATTCATTAGTTATCCTACCCTCCATAACTAAAGCTGAATCACACGGGACTGGTAAGTCATGTTTAGGAGTTCTACAGAATCGAATACTACTACCTAATAACTCCTTAGTAAGTCCTAACTCGAATACACCGTATGGTGGTGAAGATGATGCTAAGAGCATTAGAGCAGGATGTACACCTACGACTATAGCTACTGGAGTATCCTTACCGGCCTTAGAATTAAGGCTTACAATCCTATATAGATGCCTCGGTACTATACGTATAGCTACTCTCTCCTTATCTATAAACATTAACCTATGTACAGATGCGTTAAACCCCTCAACATCAGGGGTTCTAGCTATAACTATAGATGAAGTAATGTACATACCCCCATCATTCACAAAGAACTTTATGAATGGGAGTTTATCTAAACCGTAGTCAACGTAGGTAAAGATATCATTAAACTCATCAACATAATTAACTTCAGGTTTACTACTTAAAGTATTTAATAACTTCGTATAAGCACTCTCATCACTTAACACACCTAAAGCTCTATATAGCTTACCTCTAGTATTAACTACATTACCAACACATAGTAAATCACTATTCTTAACCTTAAACACTACCGTAGTACCATCTACATCAGACTTCATCAACTCCTTCGTAGGTTCTAGATGAGGTTCTAATCTAGAGTTAATCCTAGTTAATAACCCATCATCCTTAAGTAGTTTAAGAAATGATGCTAGAGTATACATTTAACCACCCTACCAACCTCCTCATACTTCTCATTCAATCTCACCCTACCTATTATAAGTCCTAAGACCTCATCACCCCAAGGAGTTAAGATGTAAATACGTTTATTTAGATAATCAACACGTTCTACAACACCTACAGATACAGTCCTTAAGTTACGGTCTAACACACCTACTAACAACCCCTTCTCATCACCTTCATTAACTATATTCAGTTCTAAACCCCCACTACATACTACCTCCTCATTACTTAAACGTAAACCCTTCCTAAGAACTATGTTTACCGTATTAGTAAGTACTGACGCGTAAATCACGCCGTTACGTAAGTTATCCGGGATTTTAACATAATTACTTAACTCATCAATACTTAACTCCTTACCGGTAAGAACTAAAGAGTTAATAAGTACTAACTTATTAATATCTAACTCAACCCTCCTCACATTACTAAATAACTTTAGATATGAGTGATGTCTTAGGTAACGTCTATCCTCTCTACTCCTCTCTCTAACAAACCTCGGTTTAGGAATTAGTAAGACCTCAAACCCGTAACCCTTAAAAGAATTCCTAAAGTAGTTGAATAGCTCATCATCAAGTACTAATACATGTGTAGGTCTTAACATCCTAATCATTAACTGCTTAAGTTCTAACGCACTATAACTTGATACCCAACCATCAGTATTCACTATCAAGTCAACCCCAGGTCTACATACATCATTAATAACCTCCTGGAAGGCTGTGATAAACTGAGCTAGACAGTACTGAGGTGAGTTACACCCGACGAACTTCATCATCAACGGCTGTAACTCCCTCAACCATATAAACTTATCCTTAGGCTTAGCTACACCGATAGTACATGGGATAGCTATATCCTCCTGACCAATATCAGCATCCACTATACATACCTCACGACCCCTCTGAAGTAGTTGATTAGCTATGAATGCTGCTAATGATGTCTTACCAGCTTCTGGAGGCCCTATTATTATAACACGTAAATCAGTACGTAAGTTAACTAACTCCTCACATAGTCTAACCCATAAATCTATGACTTCCTCACCTTGTTGAGGTTCATCTAGAGAACCTCCATCACCTAAGATAACCTTCAACTCACTACGTTTTAACGCCTTAACACCATAACTCCTATACCTACTAATTACTAACTTACTACTAGATTGAAATACAGCACCAGCAACTAATACCTCACCACTTAACACCTCAATACTAGCAGGACCTGAAACTCTAACTACCTTACCTTCATCAACTGTTAAAGAGATGATCAACTTATCAACCATGATTAAAATGATTAGAGAGGAATTAAGTCTGAAGTGAACTTAGTATTAAGGAATTGATTTTATTAATGTTTATATAATTTAATTTTCAATATGTTACGGTACCCATATGTTCGGATGGAACGGTAAGTTATTGAGAGTAGACTTAAGCTCTGGTAAAGTAGGTGTTGAGAGAATTGATGAGAACATACTCTTGAAGTTCTTAGGCGGTAGAGGACTTGCAATATACATACTTTGGAGGGAGTTAGAACCTGGTGTAGACCCCCTCTCACCCCTAAATAAACTCATAATTAGTGCAGGACCTCTAACAGGATTACCAATACCTAGTTCTGGAAAATTAGTAGTAGCTTCTAAATCACCTCTAACGCATGGTTATGGTGACGGTAATATAGGTACTAAAGCAGCTGTAAACTTAAGGAGGTGTGGGTTTGATGCTTTAGTAGTTGAAGGGAGTGCTAAGAAACCTACTCTACTGTATGTAGAGGATGGTAAGGCAGAACTAGTTAGTGCTGATGAGTTATGGGGTCTTACAACATTAGAGACTGAGGTAAGACTACTTAAAACCTACGGTAGTGATGCTGCTGTACTCACTATAGGTCCTGCTGGTGAGAACTTAGTTAAGTTCTCAACAATTATATGTGAGTATGGTAGGTCTGGTGGTAGACCAGGTATTGGAGCTGTTATGGGTTCTAAGAAGTTAAAAGCTATAGTGATTAAAGGTACTCAAGACGTATTAATTCATGATAAGAATGAATTCTTAAGACTTAGTAATGAAGCTTACGATCGTATTAAGAAAGACCCTAACTATAGCTTCTGGTTAAGACAAGGTACTATGTCAACTATTGAATGGGCTAATACTAACAGTTGCTTACCAACACATAACTTTAGGGAGGGTGTTTTCGATAACGCTGGTATGATAGGTGGTAACTTTATGGAGACTATTAAAGTTAGACAGAAAGGATGTCCTTACTGTGAGATACCTTGTGGTAACATAGTTAGGTATGAGGTTGACGGAGTTGTAGATGAGGCTGAGCTTGATTATGAGAATGTAGCTATGTTAGGTTCTAATATAGGTTTAGGGGACCTACATAAGGTTTCAGATTTAAACCTTAAAGCAGATCTCTACGGACTTGATACTATAAGTTTAGGTAATGTCTTAGGACTTACTACAGAATTAAGTGAGAAGAAAATCATAAGCGATGCTATAGAGTGGGGAGATTATAAGAAGTTTAAGGAGTTAATAGAGGATATAACGTATAGGAGGGGGTTAGGCGATCTACTAGCGGAGGGGGTTAGGTATATAGCGTATAAACTTGGTGGTGATGTGTATAAGTACGCTATGCATGTGAAGGGTCTTGAGGTCTCAGCATATGATTGTCATGCAGCTCCAGGTATGGCGTTAGCTTATGGAACATCACCTATAGGTGCACATCATAAAGATGCTTGGTTCATAGCGACTGAGATAAAGATGGGGAGGAGCTTATACAGTAAGGAGAAGGTTGAACGTCTAGTATGGATGCAGAATATTAGGGGAGGTTTATTTGAGTCATTAACTACTTGTAGATTCCCATGGCTTGAGACCTCATTAGATCTAGAGTACTACCTTAAATTCCTATACTCAGCTACTGGGGTTAGGTTTAGTTGGGATGATATATACATAGTAGCTAATAGGATCTACACACTTATTAGGTCCTTCTGGGTGAGGGAGTATATAGCTGAAGGTAGGGGATGGAGTACGTTAATGGATACCCCACCTGCTAGATGGTTTGAAGAACCTCTAACTAAGGGTTCATTAGCGGGTAGTAAGTTAAGTATTGATGGGTATAAACAAATGCTTAATTGGTATTACGAGTTAAGAGGTTGGGATAGTAACGGAGTTCCTAAGAAGTCAACACTGCATAACCTAGGTATTAGTGAGGTCATACCAGTTCTTGAGAGGTTTATAAAGTTAAGTGAGTAGTTCCTTAAAACCGATACTTAAGACCTAATTTTATTTACTTAAACAAAACTCAGATCGGATACCTAAAGTGAGGTTTAGATGGCCTATTCAAGTTAGGTTGAGGTGGTGTCCTAACTGTAACGTACCTCTTATTCAGGATTACTGTAGTAGGTGTGGTTCTAGAGGTTTTGAGGTTAAGGTAAGTCCTCCAGGAGATGTAAGACCTGTATTTAGTGGTGATTTAGAGATTATTAAGGAATCTCTTGAGAATGAATTTAGAGATTATTCATTAATAAACCTACTAGGTATTGATAGAGGTTTAGTACTCGTTAATAAAGTCCCTCATTACGATGATATGAAGGAAGTCATAGTTGGTGGGGTAGTAGTTGGTAGGTACTTCTTCGATCCTTTGAAGCTTAGGTGGAGGTGGAGATTAAGTAAGTATAGTGCTGAAGTAGCTGTAGGTATAGGTTTAGTTAAGTCAGTAGTTGTTGATAGGATTAAACCTTTAGAGGTTGTTAGAGACTCTAACGATTTAGAAGATACTCAATACGTCATTGTTGATAGGGATGGTAATGTCTTAGGGATAGGTGTTGTACGTAGTGGTAAAGTACGTGTACAGACTATATTCAGTAAGAACATCAAAACTGAATTCATCAGTAAACCTAATTCACTACAGGACTTCATAAGATCTAATGACTTAATGTTAAGAATCCTGATCTCACGAGGTATTAAGCATGCATATGTTATGAACTCTAAAGTTAGGTTACCAGTCACTATATCCTATTCTGGAGGGAAGGATAGTTTAGTAGCTTTAGATTTAACGTTAAGAGCTGGGTTAGAGCCTAAGGTAGTCTTCAACGATACCGGCTTAGAACTACCTGAGACTTTAGATAATGTGGTTATGGTTTCTAACCACTACGGGCTTGAACTCCATGAAGCTAGACCGGATAAGACTTTCTGGGAGTATTTAGATACTTTCGGACCGCCTGCTAAGGACTTTAGATGGTGTTGTAAGTTAATTAAGTTAATACCATTAGCAAAACTATATAAGGGTGTGTTTCCTCAAGGTGCTCTCAACGTCATCGGTCAGAGAGGGTTTGAATCTATCGATAGAGCTCTTAGTGGTAGGGTTTGGAGGAATAGGTGGATATCACATATATTAAACATTACCTTAATTCAGGAATGGCCTCAAATAGCTGTATGGGCTTACATAATATCTAATAAGTTAAAGTATAACTCATTATATGAACGTGGATTTGATAGACTTGGATGTTACTTATGTCCAGCAGCTAATATCGCTGAGTACTACATGGTGAGGAAGAACTACCCATCTATATGGAGTTTATGGGAGGAACGATTAACTCGATGGGCAGAGAGGTTTAACCTCCCAGAGAGTTGGGTTAGGTATTCGTTATGGAGATGGCTTAATCCATTAGCAAGTGGTAGGAGGAGAGTTGAAGTTAGATGTTTAGGTAAGGAGTTTAGGGGTGATTGGGTCTTAGAATACGAACGTAGATTAGGCTTCTCAATATTAAGTAAGGAGTTAAAAGTAAATCACGTTAAACTAGTTTTCAGTATTGTTATACCTCATGATAGTTTAATTAATCAAGTAAGTCTTCTAGGAGAGTTATCAGTAGTTAAGGATGGGGATGTTCTAGAACTGCATTCCGATGATTACGTAATTAAATTATCACGTAATGTCCTTGAGGTCTCTACCAGGAATATATTGAAGACTAACGCGTTAGACTTAGTTAGTAGGGTGGTTAAAGTTATTACAAGATGGTTGAGATGTGTTGGGTGTGGAGCCTGTAGCTTATGGTGTCCTAATAAAGCTATAGGATTAGTTGATGATAAGCCATTAATAAATAATGATAAATGCTTAAAATGTGGGATATGTTTAGAGGTATGCCCAGTAAGTGAGGTATTAGTTAGTAAGGTCTTAATACCTATCATAACAGGGAGTTTAAGTCGTACTACAGAGGTTATAACATCAAGAAAGACTCCGAAAATCATAACGTTGAGTAGGTTATCTAGGTTAAACTTAAGAGACCGTAAAGACAGTATAACATATGATGTAGACCTATCCATCCCAGATAACTTCTTCAATTATTAAGTTAGTGAGTATCTATTATATGTTTACATTTATCAACAATTATTACTGAATCCCCGTAGAATTGCTTAAGGACGTCAAAGTTTAATATCTTTAGGGGGTCACCGAATGCGTGCTTACCGTAACCTAGAATAATGATGTTAGTAGTACCTTCTAGTAGTAGTGTTGGGTCATGCATAGACACTATAATTAACTTCTCCTTAGATAGTTTTAGTAGTACCTTAGCTATATGAGACTTACTAACTATATCGATATTTGAGAACGGTTCATCAAGTATTAGTATAGGACTCTTACTTAATAAAGCTCTAGCGATATTTACCTTCTGTCTATAACCTCCAGAGAGTTTACGAAGATCTACATTCCAAAACTTCTTATCTATACCTACTACGTCAAGAACTTCAATAACTTCATCATGAGATACTTTAATACCTCCTAGTTCTAAACCATAATTTAGGAATTCCCATACAGTTATAGGGTAATCATTCACCTGATTAGTTGTGAGCTGTGGTGTAAAGCTTATATACCTACCAGCTAATTTAGGATTTCCACTCACATCAATACCTTCAATGAGTACCTTACCCTCTAAAGGTTTTAACAACCCTGATAAAGTCCTCAATAAAGTTGTCTTACCAACACTATTAGGGCCTATCACTTGAACTAAGGCAGGTGAAGTTAACTCAAACTTTATACCCTTTATTAATGGTCTATCATACCCTATGCTTAAGTCCTTAGCTACTAACATCCTATATTACCTATGTGCACGTATAACTTTAAAACTTATAAAGTTTGTGCACGTGGGATATGAAAGGTGGTGACGATTCGTAAGTGGTTATTGATACTCTTGATGGTGACTATGATATTAACTACTAACTCATATGCTGAAGTAGATGGTGTTAAAGTAATCACTACCTTCCAATACTTAGCTGATGATGTAAAGAACTTATTATGTGAGGGGGATGAAGTTCATTCATTAGTCCCTCCAGGAGTTGACCCTCACGATTACATGCTAACACCTAAGGATGTTGAATTACTTAAACATGCTGACCTCATAATCTCAACAGCACATACCCATTTCGAGGCTAGGATTTCAGAGTTAGTTAGTGAAGGAGAGGTAAGAGCTAAACTTATAGAAATACCTAAAATACCGGGTATAAATCTACGTTACATAGCTAATACTAACATTATCAATTACCACGCTATCACTTACGACCTCAACAACTACTTAACATTTATGCATACGATCTCAGGAGAACTTACTATCTTAAGACCTGAGTGTAAGTCTATATACTTGGAGAAGTTGAAGAACATCAGTAATGATGTTGAGAAGTTAAAGAATATTACTACTCATATCAACTTAGTGGCTGTTGGTAGCACACCATTAATTCAATACGCTACTGAAGGCTTAGGTATTAAAGTAGTAAAGTATTTAGTAGTAGACCATGAAGTACCACCTACCCCTAATGATATTAGTCAGGTGGAGAAATTACTAAGTACTAAATCTGTAGATTTAGTTGTTATTACTGGTGAGGGGTCAGCTGCCGATGATGTCTTAAGAGATTTAGCACTTAAGTACTCAATCCCTGTACTTAATGTACCATCGCCTATATCACCTGGAGACACATTAACTAAGATTGAGGGCGTGATTATGCAGTTAAGCAACATTGCTAAGGGGAGTCACATGGTTGAAGATTATCATCAGTACATATCAATAATCTCTTTAATAGTAATGGTAATCATCTTAACAATTATTTTGAGAGGTATTTCACGTTGGAGATAAGTCAGCTACCTCTACAGGTAAGGTGGTTGATATTAATAACACTTATGTCATTAATATACGGTAACTTAAGTGCTTTAGTATCTGCTAAGAGACTTTACTTCTTAGCATCAGTAACACCTCACTCAGCACTATTAGCAGTAATATTAGCTGTTATTACTAGTAAGTCTTTAGGTTTACTCAACGACTACGTATGGGCTACAGTAATTGGTTGTAGCTTACTAATCATAGTAGGTTACTTAATCTATAGAGGGGTGAATGCCGATATAATAACATCTCTATATGTAGCATCTACAGCATCATTAAGTGTCTTACTAATGAATTACGTATTAACTAATTACAAACTCACCTACAGTCTATGGAGTATTATCTTAGGTGATCCCTTACTAACTACTTGGATGGATGTATTAGTTGTAGCTATAGTAGCTTTATTAACTGAGGTAATTACATTAACTACTATTAAGTACCACATATACTCAGGTGTAGATCTTGACTTCCTAAAACTTAGTAGGAGGTATGGATTAATCCACGAACTACTATTCTATATATTACTCGGTATCTCCTCAGTAGCATTAATTAAGGTTACCGGATTCATACTACAGCATGTCTTAATATTACTACCAGCTATAACTGCAGCAAGAGTAAGTAGTAGCAGTAGAGGTACCTACATATTAAGTATAGTTATAGGTACTGTAGCAGGTGTTTTAGGTTTAGTAATAGCTATACTAGCTAATGTATCACCCTCAGGTAGTATAGGGGCTGTACTCATAAGCATATACTTAACTACTCTACTTAAGGATAAAACCTCAAGAAAATAATAACCTGATAAAATTACTTAATGAAAACTACTCCTCTGAGAACTCTTCAGCCTCTCCTGACTTACTGATTAGATCAACAGCTAATAACTCAATCTCCTTCCTAACTTCCTCATTTATATACGGTGCTATGATGTAAACTTTATCATCTATTAGGTCGTCATCAACCCATCTATTCTCATAACTTACTACGTATACTGGTATCCTAGCACTAACCTCAGATACTGACTTCCTACTCAACCCATACTTTGATAGTAACCCGTATAACTCCTTACTTAATGGTAATTTGAGTATAACTTCATGTTCATGCTTCATAGCTATTAAGTCTGAAGTCTTCGGAGACCATTTAGGTAGTATCTCCATTAATACGTTCTTAACTACCTCCTCTAACTCCATATCTAAGATTTTAGAATCCGTGATCTTACCGTACTCAACACTTAATACTAAGACTTTACTACTCAAACCCCTCACCTAATGTAGAGGTATATTTTATGTTTTAAATAACCATCACTACATACTTCAACCTTAGTTGGTGTCCATCCAGGTATCTCAAATTCATGTGATACTACCCTAGTACCAGGTCTTAACTCCTTCTCAAGTTTAGGTTTTAACATACTATTAACACTAGTTAGTAGGAAAAGTGTTACTACAGTTGCTTCAGATACATCAACATCGAACATATCGTCATGGATTATAAAACCCTTATCACTTAATTTTAACTCCTCTATTTTCGTACGAGCTAACTTCACTAAATCATCTCTTATCTCAACACCTACAGCTTTCTTAACTTTAAACTTAGTTAATGCTAGTATAACTATCCTACCATCACCACAACCAAGATCGTATAGTACATCGTCTTGACCTACATTAGCTATCTGAAGCATTCTCTCAACAACTACCTCAGGTGTGGGTACGTAGGGTACTAAAACCCTCTTATACTGTGATGAACTCATGTCTTACCGCCAGTTAAACCCTTAATCTTAGACATTATCTCCTCATAACCTTTCTCAACGTCAGGTCTTAACTGAGCATCGAATGGTGCTTTAGATAGTAATAACACTATCCTACCATCATCTAACTCTGCAAGTAGTTGTGGGAGCCAAGCCATACCTAACTCATCAGTATCTCCATATTCAATCAAGAATACGTAATCTTCATACTTAACCTCCTTCTCAACACCTAACTCCTTAACAACTCTATCAGTTAATGTCGTAAAGTACTTATGGAGAGGGTGGTACTCAGCCGTAACTAATATTAACTTCTTAATATTACTCATACTCACACCAAGGTAAGTAATTTATGAAGAGTTTTAATACCTATTACAACACAATCAGCCAGCAATTAATACATCATTTAATCAGTTCCCGGATTCCTCCTCATTCAACATAATCATATGTAAAAACGTATAAATACTTATGATTCACCTAAAGTGTTTTAGTTCTTGAATTAATATTCATTAATGGTTTAAAGTATGCTGAGTAGGTTAAGGAAGGTCTTAACACCTATAGCTGAGAGGGTAGGTATTTTCTTAGGTAGTTTAGGTATTACCCCTAACATGCTTACGTTCCTTGCTGTTGTGTTAGCGTTAGCTACAGTACCATCAGGTGTTTTAGGTCTTTACTGGTTAATCCCTACATTAATAATTACTTCATCACTATTTGACTGGTTAGACGGTGCTGTAGCTAGAGCAACATCTAAAGTTAGTAAGTTAGGTGCTTTCTTAGACTCTGTATTTGATAGAGTTTCAGATACCTCATACCTTATATCATTTAACTACTTAGGTATTGACATACGGTTAGTACTGATTGCAATACCTACGTCACTACTGATTAGTTATATTAGATGTAGAGCTGAGTCCTTAGGTGTTAGTCTTGAAGGTATTGGTTTTTTAGAGAGGGGTGAGAGGGTAGTTATGATGATAGTTATATCAGTAATGACTTTAGTATTTAGTAAGGTAGTCGGTGACCTCCTACTCACTCTAATGGTAATACTTAATACGTTAACTATAATACAGAGATTAGCATATGTGATTAAGGTGTTGAGTAGTGGGTGAGTATGCTGCGTGGATATTCACTATAGGTAATGAGGTAGTTCATGGGAGAGTCATAAACACTAACTCAGCATTCTTAGGGAGGAAGTTAGTACTGCTAGGTTACGACGTCCTCGGTAATATATCGTTAATTGATGATGTAGACTTAATCTCTAAATTCTTGAAGTACGTACTACCTGATTCTAAAGTGATTATAACTACTGGTGGTTTAGGACCTACATACGATGATAGGACTTCAGAAGCTCTAGCTAATGCTTTAGGACTTCAATTAGAATTAAATAGTGAAGCTTTTGAGATGGTTAGGAGGAAGTATGAGTCCTTAGGCTTACCATTAACTAAGGAGAGGGTTAAGATGGCTATGCTACCTAAGGGTGCTAAACCAATACCTAATCCCGTAGGTACTGCACCAGGTATACATTTAGAAATTGATGGTAGGGTTATAATAGCATTACCTGGTGTTCCTAAGGAGATGGAGGTCATGTTTGAAGGATATGTAGAACCTCTACTTAAGTCTATAGGGCCTAAGATCTTCTTCGCAGAACGTGAGTTTGAGGTAAGGAACTTACCGGAATCATCAGCTGCTGAAGTAGTTAATAAGCTGCTTAGGAAGTACCCTAACGTCTACGTAAAAACTCAACCTAAGGGTACTGAACTAGGTAAGCCGGTATTAACAGTATATGTATGTGTTTCGAGTAGGTCTAAGGAGGAAGCTGAATTAATTATTGATAATCTAGTTAGGGATTTAAAGGAAGGATTTATAAGTAAGGGAGGTATTACCGGTTAGTAAGTCATTAAGTTTAAAACTTAAAACTTCTGTATATCTAATTACATTACTTTGAATAAGTGTTACTGAACTACGCAGTAGTAAGATTTATGAACTTTTACAATACGTATAGTAAGGGATTACACTGCCTAAAGTCCCTGTGAAATTAGTTTCATGGGAGGAAATTGTTGAGTGGTCTCGAGGACTTGCTAAGATTGTTAAGAACTCAGGGTTTAAACCTGATGTTATAGTAGCTATTGCTAGGGGTGGTTACGTACCTGCAAGACTTTTATGCGACTTCTTAGGTGTTGAGAACTTACTATCACTACAGAGTCAGCATTGGACTGAAGCAGCTAAAGTTGCTGAGAAAGCGTTAATTAAGTTTAAGTATGTTGTTGATTTAAGCGGTATGAAGGTGTTAATAGTTGATGATATAGTAGATACTGGTGAGTCTTTAATACTTGCTAGAGACTTCATTAAGAATGAATGGAGACCTGAAGAAGTTAGAATAGCTACTTTACAGTGGATCTCCCCAGTAGCTAAGTTAAAACCTGATTACTACTTAATAGAGGTTAAGGAATGGATATGGTTTCAATACCCATGGACTAGACTTGAGGATACTACACAGTTCATTAAGAGGATGTTATCTGAGGAAGGTGTTAATAAGAAGGAGTGGACTTTAGATGAAATCATAAGTAAGTTTAAGGAGTACTACGGTATTGATGTAGGTTTAGAGTATTTTAAGGATGCTTTAGAGATGTTACAATCTAATAACTTCTTAACATTTGTAGATGGTAAGTATATACTTAAGTCTTAATGGAATAACTACTTAAACTCTTAAGTTTTTCCTCAGCTATTAACTCAGCCTCCCTAATAATGTTCTTAGCATCATTAACAGCTACTACATTAACATCTGAATCTCTGAAACCACCTCTAACCTCATGTATTAGATCATTAACCTTATCATCAATATCCTCAACAATTATAGATATTTCAGGTATACTTTGTGCGTAATTCCTTAACTCCTTAACAACCTCCTTAATAGTTGTTAAGTCCTTAACCGTTAAGTTAATGATTGTTAAAGTCTCAACCCTAGTAATAAGTACTTCAAGAATTGCAGACATCTTAGCTAATGACCTAGCTAAATTAACTAAACTACTTATTTCCTTAAGTAACTTCTTACTATCACTACCCTCAATACCTAAGTAATCCACCCTACTCTTAATACCCTCAATCTTAGACTCAACCTTACTTAATAAATAATTTACCCTACCATGACATAGCTTAAGATAGTATAACAGTCTAACAAGGTCATACTTACTATCAGCTTTCCTCTTAAAAATCACTAACACCCTCATTAAAACTCATCAGATAATATTTAAGTACTTTACCGTCCATTAAACATATCACACTCTCACTAATACTCCTCTAAACTAGTAGGTTTAATTAACGACCTTCAAAAAATGATTAACCCACAAACACAGTGTTTAGAGAATTTAACCTGAGGAAAATTTATAAGTTGTTAGGAGTTAATAATTCTTAGAGTCTTAACCCGCCGTAGCTCAGCGGTAGAGCGCCCGGCTGTAGTGTGAGGGCGCAGCCACCGGGTGGTCGGGGGTTCGAATCCCCCCGGCGGGACCTAATCCTTTACTTAATATTTACGGTGATGTTCATAGACAACGATATACTTACTTCATATAAGGTTTTAAATACTGAGAAAACCTGTAGACGTATTGATGACTTAGATGTAGTTATTATAGGGTATACTTACAACCCATCACATGATTCGTATCTACTAGCTTCAAGATGTAGGTATTTAGGTAAAGTTGTAGATTTAGGTTGTGGTTCTGGTTACTTAACAGCTAAGTTAGTTAGTGTAGGGAATGAAGTTGTATCCATAGATTTAAGCCCTTATGCTGTATTAAGTACTAAGGAGACTTTAATTACTAATAACCTCTATAACGAGTTTGTCCATATAATTCAAGGAGATGGTTTGAAGGTTTTAAGGCCTAGTAAGAGTTTCAATGCAGTATTTGTAAATCCTCCATACCTACCAGTTAAGGAATTTAATGATTGGTTAGGGAGGGCGTGGTCTGGAGGTGATGAAGGTGTTGAAGTATTTCTAAACATGATCGAAGGTGTTGAGGGTATTTTAAAAGATGATGGTATGATCTACTTCATATCCTCAACACTATCTAATATTGAGAAAGTTGTAGAGTGTTTAAGGGGTAAGGGGTTTAGAGTTGATGTGATTGATGAGTTATGCTTCTTCATGGAGTGTATAAAGTTGTTGATCGCTATGAGAATTCTAAACATATCTAAGTAGTTAATGAGTTGTAGATCCTATAACGAGTTACTAGGAGTGTGTCATAACTGATGTTAGGTTTGAGTTAGTGTCGATGATGCTTAATATTATGATTTATTCCTTAGGAATTCTATTAACTTAATACGTGATTCCATATCTATCAGAAATTCTCTTAAGTCCTCTAACAACCTCCTAGCTACATCAACTTTATGCCTAATACCCGGTATTAACGCGTCAGGATAGTCTAGACCTCTAACACATTCATATATATCGTTAGCTATGTTGAAGTATACCCAAGCATCTGAGATATTATTTAACTTGATTAGATTTAGAATATATCTTTTAATCTCCCCAATTAAGTCTAGAATACCTTGTAGGTACGGTACGTAGTGGACTCCTACCTCCTCAGGGGGTTTAAGACATCTAAACTTAACTATACTTAAGAACTGTAGAGCTTCTACATACTCTGAAAGAGTTGTTAAGTAAAGGTTTGAGTACTTAAGTTCTGGGTGTTGATTAAGCTTACTATCTAGTTCATCTATCTTAAGTTTTAATCTACGTAGTAGTTCCTCAGCTTCATCTAGCTTACCAATATGTACGTATGTGATGACTAAGCTAGACTCACGTACTATATCCCTAGTAGTCTTAATAACTAACTCTCTAACCTCATCCTTAACCCTTAAGACTTCATCTATAGCTTTAACATACACTGATACACTACTCATTGGAAACTCCAAGGAGTGTTAGTGGAGTAACCTAATTATATGTTTTGATTATATACTACACTCTAAACATTTTCGACTTATGTGACCATCACCTACTCTAACATAATCATCTTCAGGTGTTAGTTTAGGATATGACTCATAAACTGTACAGTCAGGAATCCCAGCCTGAATAAATGCTTTATGTCTGTTTAAACAGCTCTCACACCTACCACAATGGTATGTACCACTTAAATAACAACTCCAAGTACTGTATATGAGTTTACCTAAGACTCCATAACCTCTCCTCAAATTCTCATACTTCTTCAAACCCTCACGACTCGGACTCCATATCTCAACCCTCCTACTACCCCTGAAGTGACATATCCTTAAGGCTGTCTGTAAAGCCTCAATACATTCTGGTGAGCAGTCAGGGTATTTAGGTTCCCCAGTATCTACTCTAGGTTCGACATCATCGTAATGAGCACCGTAGATCACATACTCAGCACCGACTGTATATGCGTATGCTGTAGCTATCGTAAGTAAGACTACATTCCTTACCGGTACTACTAACGTGGGTTCGTAGTCTAAGCTAATACCTACAGATTCATCAGTTAACTGAAGACCTCTCCATAAATCCCTCATGAATGATAAATCTATAACTTTGAATTCTAAGACCTTACCCCCGATACCTAATCTATTAATTTCATCAACTAAGTACTTAGTTATACTTACTTCTTTAACACCCTTCTGACCGTAGTTGAATGTGAGTACATGTGCGTCATACCCTTTAACTAACCATTGAGCTAGGTAGGAGATACTATCAACACCACCACTTACTACAGCTATAACTAATCCACTCATCACTACATACCTTAAGTATGTGAGTTAGTAAGTAGTTTACGTAAGTTTTCATTAATTGGTTTCTCAGCAATCCCTACCTCAGTAACTACAGCTGATACTAATTCTGGAGGTGTTATATCGAATGCTGGATTCATAACATCTACATTAGGTAACGTGATCAACACCTTACCTAACACATACCTTACCTCATTAGGATCTCTCTCCTCAATAACTACATTATCAACAACAGTCTTAACGTCTATAGTAGATGTAGGTGCTGCTACGTAGAAAGGTACTTTATGACGGTCAGCTACTATAGCTATTGTATACGTACCTATCTTATTAATTACATGACCTGAAATTAATACTCTATCAGCACCTACGATCACCTTATCTACTAAGCCTTTACTCATAACGTAACCAACCATGTTATCAGTAATTAACTTAACAGGTATCCCCTCCTTACTCAACTCCCAGACAGTTAGCCTAGCACCCTGAAGTATTGGTCGAGTTTCAGTAGCTATGACTTTAATCTTTTTACCTGAATACCACGCAGCTCTAATAATACTTAAAGCTGTACCGTATCCAGCAGTTGCTAAAGCACCAGCATTACAATGAGTTAATACGACGTCACCATCCTCAATTAGTTTAAGACCGTTAAGCCCTATCCTCCTATTAACTTCTAAATCTTCGTTATATATCCTAATAGCTTCATTAACTATAATCTCCTTAAGCTCTTCAACACTACCTAAGTAACTATCTACTAACTTCTTAATCCTATCTAAAGCCCAGAATAAGTTAACAGCTGTAGGTCTAGTCCTACTAAACCTACCTATAACCTTATATATGTAGGACTTAAACTCATCTAAGTTACTACCACTAAATTTACGTGTTGCTAAAGCTATACCGAATGCTGCAGCAACCCCTATAGCTGGAGCCCCTCTAATCTCCATCCTCTCAATAGCAACTGCGAGTCTCTCATAATCATCACTCTCAACGTAAACCTCCTCATGCGGGAGTAACATCGTGTTTAACCATCTAACCCTATCACCAAGCCATTCAATAGTCTTAACCTCCATAGTAATACCTAGTTATGAGGGTGGATACACAGTTATAAATTTAAAAATAACCTCAATTAGGTAACTTAGTGATGATCGTAATAACTGTTAAGGACGGTAAATTCGTGGTTAGTAGTGGGTTTAGTGAGGTTAAGGAGCTTAATATAGGTAGCTACGTTAAATCTTTAGGTAGTATAGTGTTAGATATCTCAGAAGTTGCCTACATAATCTATAAGGGTTTAGGTAAGCTAGTAGTTAATTCTGAAGAATTATCACTTGATGACCTCTTCACTAAATACTCTAAAAGTCCTAACGACTGGATTAAGTTTGTAGTCCTACACGACTTAAGAGAGAGGGGTAGGAGGGCTAGGGCTGGTTTTTCAGATAACTCATTAATTTACGAATATAACGGTAAGTACTTAGTCTACGTATGTGAGGAGAACTCACCAATAACACCTAACGACTTAGTTAACTGGCTCTCATCAGCTCTCTCAAAAGGTTATCAACCTTTAATAGCTGTTGTTGATGCTCACGGGGATGTCACCTACTATGAATTACTTAATGTAAGAGCTCATGAGTTGAAGGAGGTGATTGTTTGAAGAAGATTAAGGTAGAACCTGTTAGAGGTTTAAGAGATGTACTACCTCCTGAGTCAGAGGTCTTCAGAGTACTGATAAATAAGTTTGTAAGTGTTGTTAGGTCTTACGGATATCAAGAAGTTATACCACCAACTATAGAGTTATTTGAATTATTTGCTACTAAGTCAGGTCCTGAGATAAGTAAGTCTATGTATGTCTTTAAGGATAAGGCAGGTAGGGAGGTATGTTTAAGACCTGAATTAACAGCTAGTGTAGTTAGGATGTATATTAAATCCCTACTAGCTGAGGTGAAACCCATTAAGTTATTCTACATAGGTAATGCGTTTAGATATGAAGAACCTCAATTAGGTAGGTATAGGGAGTTCACTCAAGTAGGTGTTGAATTAATAGGCGATGATAGTATCTACTCAGATATAGAGTTATTCCTGATACTAAGAGACTACTATAGATCCTTAGGTTTAAAGGAATACTCAATTAAGATTAATGATGTAGGTATTTTAAGAGGGTTGTTTAACTTATGGGGTATTGATGAAGATACTCAAGACTTAATACTCCATTATATGGATAAGAGATTATTCGATAATGCAACTTCATTAATTCGTAGAAATACTAATGCTGATTTAGGACTATTTAACGAGTTAACTAATATTAAGACTGAAGAACCTGAGGAGTTAATTGTTAAGTCCTTCAGTATTAACCTACCTGAATGTATTAGTGAGAGGATTAGGAGGTTGTATGAGGTCACATCAACAATTAAGAAATTAGGTATTAGTAAGGTATTAATAGACTTAAGCTTTGCTAGGGGTTTAGCATACTATACAGGACTGATATTCGAGGTTACAGTACCGAACTTAAATATAAGTATCGGTGGTGGTGGTAGGTATGATAAGTTAGTTGAACTTTATGGAGGACCCCCAACACCTGCTACAGGATTTGCATTAGGTGTTGAGAGGACTTACCTAGCTCTGAAGAACTTAGGCCTTACTGAGAACTTATTAAATGATGTTAAGGTCATGATCATATCCTTAGTTAATGATTACGTATACGTGGATAAGGTTGCAAGTTCTTTAAGAAATCTCAACTACATCACTAACGTGAGATTCATCAGTAAGAGTAAGTTAGGAGATCTTTTAGGGGTAGCTAGTAAGAAGGGTTATAGATACGTCATCGTTATTGGTGAGAAGGAGGTTAATACCGGTAAGGTAAGTATTAAAGACTTACTAAATAAACGTCAAGAAGATGTTGAAGTAGACAACATAATTAAGTACTTCGGTGGTAGTTAATGAGCTTAGAGGAAGTTGTAGATGTTGAAGTAAGCCCTGATGTAAGTGTTAAAGAACTTATAGAGATTTACGGGAAGATCCACGGGTTTGTTGCAGGACACCTATACGAAGCTATTAAAATATTAGATGATATGCTTTACAATGCTGACTTAAGGTTCTTATCATTTACAGGTAATTTAATCTCTACAGGTTTGAGGGGTTTAATAGCTCAGTTAATCTCTGAGGAAGTATTTAATGTTGTGATAACTACATGCGGTACTGTAGACCACGATATAGCTAAGTCTTTAGGGGGTAGATACTTAAAAAGTTCATTTGATGTTGATGATAGTAAGTTGAGGGAGTTAGGCTACCATAGGATAGGAAATATAATTGTACATCAAGACCATTACGGTAGATTAATAGAGGAGTTTGTTAAGAGTTTAATAATTGATTTAGTGAGGATGAAGAATGTATGGGGTGTTAGAGAGTTACTTCATGAGGTAGGGTTAAGACTTAATGATAAGAGATCAATACTTCATAACGCTTCCAGACATAACATACCGATATATGTTCCAGGTATAGTTGACGGTGCTTTCGGAACAGCCCTCTTCATTCAATCACAATTCCATAACTTCAGATTAGATTTGTTTAAGGATATGAAGGAGTTATCAGATCTAATATTTAGTTCTAAGAAGTCAGGTGCTTTAGTAATTGGTGGTGGTATAAGTAAACATCATACATTATGGTGGAATCAATTTAAGGATGGGTTAGACTACGCAGTATATATAACTACTGCTAATGAGTGGGACGGGAGTTTAAGTGGTGCTAGGACTAAAGAAGCTATTAGTTGGGGTAAGATAAGTACCTCAGGTAAGCATATCGTAGTATATTCAGATGCTACAGTAGTCTTACCTATAATAGCTATCTACCTAATCTCTAGAAGGAAATTATAACTACTCTAAACAGATCTTACTAGTTTACCCGGTATAGACGACCTCTTAAATCATAGTATGTTGCGTTAGTTATAACTACATAAACACTACTACCTACTCTTAAGTCTTCATATATTACCACTGGTTTATAATTATATGTTCTACAGATTAAGGAATTACTTCTAAACCCTTTAGACACTATCAAGACCTTAGCTAAACCCCCCACATACTCCTTATTTATCTTCATACCTACCTCCTCAACAATCTTCGTTAGTTGAGATGATCTTAACTTCTTAACCCCCTCACTTACTTGAGGCATAGCTGAAGCTTCAGTCCTAGGCCTTAGAGTATACTGTGCTATATGTACTTTATCTGGTTGTACTTCATTAATTACCTTAACAGTATTTTCGAATTCTTCATCACCTTCACCTGGATGCCCAACTATTACATCTGTAGCTATTGATATCCCAGGTATCTTCCTCCTTAACTCCCTAACTATACTTATGAACGTATCTACAGAATACCTCCTATTCATTATCTTAAGTACCCTATCATCACCGCTTTGGAGAGGTATGTGGAGATACTTAAACACTTTAGGTTCTTTAAGAACTTCAATTACCTCATCAAGGATTGGTTCTAGAGTATCAGGGTTTGCCATACCTACCCTGATCATGTAGTTACCATCAACGTTATCTATAATCATTTTAAGGAGTTCTGGTAGGTTTACATTTCCTAGGTCTAAGCCGTAAGATGCTGTATCCTGAGCTGTTAACTCTACCTCTACAACACCCCTACCTACTACCTCCTTGACAACACCCACTATTAACTCCGGTTTATAACTTACTAACCTCCTACGTGCTAACTTAACTATACAGTATGAGCAATTACCTAAACAACCCTCAGCTATAGGTATTGAGGCTATGACTCCCTCAACACTACATGTTAGTCTTGAAGTATCTCTAACACCTAATATGAAGTTAACTATTGAGTTAGACTCTACAGCATCTACTATCTTAGTTATGTTTTGAGGTGATATCAACGATGCTGTAGGGACTACTTGCTTTAAAGTATATGGTTGTGTAGCAGCCATACATCCAGCAATTACTAACTTCTTATTCAGACGGCTTAGTTCCTTAAGTCTCTTTAAAACCTTCTCCTCACTATCCCTACGGACTGTACATGTATTAATCACCACTACATCAGCATCTGAAATTTCTCTAACGACTTCATGACCTCTACTAATCAGTAATGCCTTCATTAATGATGAATCAGCCTTATTTAACGCACACCCGTAGGTCTCCACATATACTTTCATCAATACCTGTTTTGCTACACTGTCTATGAATTTAAAAGTTTAACATTCGTAGTATCCTTAGGTGGGAGTATAGCTGATGTGTTAAGATATGAAGACCTACTTGATAGACTTTACAGTAGGTTACCTACTAAAGGACCTGCACAACCTATAGAACTACCGCAGCTAGATGTAGTTCATGTAGGACTACATACACATATCAAGAACTTTAAAGAGGTTTGTGATAGGATTAGGAGGGAGCCTAGGATAGTTATGAGGTATTTACTTAAGGAATTAGCTGCTAAGGGTTCCTTAGATGATTCAAATAACTTAACGATATTTAGTAGGATTTCATCACAAACACTTAACACGTTATTTAATAGGTTCTTAATGAGTTATGTTAGGTGTAGTACTTGCGGTTCCTTCGATACAGTACTTAAGAAGCAGGGTAAAGTCTGGATAATATCGTGTCTAGCATGTGGTGCTGAAACACCTGTAAAGCCTGTCTAGTGTTGAGGTATTATGTATATCTACATTAAAATCCATTACGAGGGAGGGGATCCTGTAGTACTTGCAGCATGTGATGAGGACTTAATAGGTAAGGTGATGAGGGAGGGGGATGTGATATTAGATGTAAGCGTTGATTTCTTTAAAGGGTTTAAAGCTCAAATAGATGAACTACCTCAGTACTTAGAGAATGTTATGTCAGCTATATTAATAGGTGAGAACGTAGTTAGTAAAGCTATAGAGAGTGGTTATATACATCCAGAGACTGTGTTAAGAGTTAATAATGTACCTTATGCACACTTTATTAAGATTTAGGGGGATTATTTGAGAAGGTTTTGTGTGAAATGTGGTGTTGAAGAACCTGAATTAATTATTGATAGGTTATGTGTGAGGTGTTTTATTGATGAGGGTAGAGCTGTAAAACCCCCTAATAGTGTTGAGGTAGTTATATGTCCTATCTGCGGTTCTGTTAAATACGGTAGTAAGTGGTTGGAATCTGTAGATCTTCACACCCTCATTAAAGACTTAATATTAAGGAATACTAAACTACATAGAGATTTTAAGTTAGTATCTTTAGATGTCAGTATAGTTGATAGTAAGGTAGTAGCTTGTTTTAGAGGGTCTGTGTTAGGTATTGACGTATCTAAAGACTACTCTATAGACTTAATAGTTAGTAAGGTTTTATGTCAGCAGTGTTCTAGAATTAAGAGTGGTTATTATGAAGCCTTAATTCAGGTACGGACACTAATTAATCCATTAAGAGATCATTTAAGGGATAGAATTGATGATATGTTGAGATCCACACCTATCTCTAGATATATTTCAGAGATAGAACATGTTAAGGAAGGTGTTAATGTTAAAGTAGTAGGTCAGGGTATAGCTAGGAAGTTAGCTAATGACTTAGTCAGTATGTATGGAGGGACTATTTTAGAGTCGTGGAAGGGTACTACAACATCTAGTAGTGGTAGGAAGACTTCAAAACTCACAATCTCTGTTAAGTTAGTAGGTTTACTACCAGGTGATTTCATAGTCTTTAAGGATAGAGTTGCTGTTGTAGATAGTGTGTCTAAGGACTTAATTAAGGTTTTAATGTTAGATTCTGGTGAGTTAGTAAAGTTAAGAGTTCAGGACTTAGTTGTTAAGGACTTAAAGTTATTAAGAGATGATGAGTATGAGTTAGTAGATGTTTATGTCGATGATGTAGTTGGTGGTAGGGTATTAGTTAAGGAGTTAGTTAGTGGTAAGACCTACGAGTTACCTACGGTAAGTGATGTTAAGGTTGGTTCTAAGGTTAAGTTATTAATTTATAGGGATAGAATTTACTTAGTTAGTATTAGGAAGTGATTATAGATGAGTAAGAAGGATAAGGTTAACGAAACTAAAGAGTTGTTAACCCCAGCTGAAGGTGAGGTTATATGTGTTGTTACTGATATTATAGGGGCTAACTACGTAAAAGCTACCTGTATGGATGGAGTTACTAGGATCTGTAGGATCCCTGGTAAGTTGAGGAAGAAGGTATGGATAAATGTTAAGGATGTTGTATTAGTAGCTGTTTGGGAGTTTCAAAAAGATAGAGGTGATATAGTTCATCGTTATGAGAGGTCTGAACGTAAGAAGTTGATAGAGTTAGGATTACTTAGTAAGGAGTTGTTAGAGGGTGGTTCTGAATAGGTAGTAAGGATATTGATAAGTACTTAGATATCTACTATAGAGTTACTGGTAAGGAGAGGAGGGAAGTTGATAAAGACTTATTTGAAACTGTTGAAGAAGTTTTTGATTCAGCTACGGTATTAGCTGTTATTGAGTTAAGTAGGAGGAAAGTTATTTATGAGCTTAAGGGTGTTGTAAGTGCTGGTAAGGAATCGAGAGTTTATTGGGGTAAGTCTTTTAAGGGTGATGATTTAGCTGTTAAGATATACCTAACATCATCTACTGAGTTTAGGAAGGGGATGATTAAGTACTTAGTAGGAGATCCTAGATTTAAGACTATACCTAGATCTACTAGGAAGTTAGTGATTACATGGGCACGTAAGGAGTTTAAGAACTTAAGACTTATGTATGATGTAGGTGCTAGAGTTCCTAAACCTATAACTCAGTACGAGAATGTATTAGTTATGGAGTTCTTAGGTGAGGATGGTGTTAGAGCACCACTACTTAAGGAGGTTACATTAGAACCTAATGAGTATGAGGATATATTCTACGAGTTAATTGAGGATGTAAGGAAGATCTATAGATATGCTGATTTAGTACATGGAGACTTAAGTGAGTATAACGTAATGATCTATCGTGGGAAACCATACATAATAGATGTTAGTCAAGCAGTGAAGACATCACATCCAAATTCCTACAACTTACTAATACGTGATATAGGGAACTTAGTTAGGTTCTTCAGAAGTGTTGGTGTTAACACTCCTGAAGTTAATGAATTATTCGAGTATGTTGTTGGTGAGAAGTTAGGGGAGTTAAGTGAGGATTAGTTCAAAGTAGATTAATAAACTTAAATTAATTATCAAGAGATCTTAATTATGGTGTAGTAAGTGAGCTCTAAGGATATGAAACCTCAAGTACTACCTGGAGTTCTAAAGCTGTATGTTAGAATACCTCCGGAGAGGGTTAAAGTCTTAGTAGGTAGTAGGAATGAAGTTATTAAGGAGTTAGAAGCTAGAACTCAAACTAAGATATATCTAGATGAGGTAAACTGTTATGCTACTATAGAACCAACATCACCTAACACACCAGTTATTAACGTTATGAAAGCTAGAGAATTCATAAATGCTATAGCTGTAGGTTTCACACCTGAGAAGGCTTGGAGGTTATTAGATGAGGACCAGATACTTATAGTTATAGATTTAAAGAAGGTTATTGGAGATTCTCAAAACCACTTAACAAGAGTGAAGGGTAGAGTTATTGGTGAGGATGGTAGGGTTAAGAAGAATATTGAGGAGATAACAGGTACGTACATATCGATTTATGAGGACTTCATAGCTATTATAGGTGATTATGAGAGTGCTGACGTAGCTAGAAATGCTATAGAGATGTTAATTCAAGGTAGACAACACTCAACAGTATATAAATACCTGGATAAGGCAGTCCACGAACTTAAAAGTAAACGTACTTCAAGTTTATGGTATAGTGATCATAGGTAAGTATCTACCCTATAACGTGATGAGGTGAAGTAACTGATTAATGATGTAGGGCCAAAGCTCTGAACCCTACATTAGAAATAATAAATATTAAACGATATGGTGGGCCCGGGGGGATTTGAACCCCCGACCTACGGGTCTCTCCTCTCCAGTCCTATATCATCCCAAATCGGTCTTTAGACCCGTAGTTGATGAACTGGAGCCTCGGCTAATAATCCGCCGCTCTACCTGGCTGAGCTACGGGCCCACCACAGCTCATCAAATTAGTTATACAGTGTAGAGTTTATATATATTTAATCTAACTAGTTATGGTTGAATCCGTGAGTAAGTACTTACTGAGATGTAGGGAATGTGGGACTGTATGGGAGTTAAGGGTTAGTTACAGTCTTAGGGATTTCCAACAACTATATCATTACTGTAATGTATGTGGTAAAAACACATTCCACGATATAATTAGGAGTGAGTCAGCGGAGGTACATGACATCATAGACAACAGTTGATAGAATTTCATCATCTACTTAACATATGATAATGTGGCTTATTAATTTATCTTAACTATGTTGGTAACTCCTTTAAGTAACTTAATGTAGGTCTTAAGGATAGGTAAGGAGGTAGTGTAGAGTCTACTCTGGGGAACCCCTCTAACTCCTTATTAATTATGTTAATAAGTTCGTTAACATCCATAACCTTCTGTATTCCTGTAGATCTTATCCTAACATTAACGTTTCTAGTCTTAAACTCCCTCTCACCTATAACTACTACGTAAGGTATCCACTCAACACCTGCATCTCTAATCTTCTTAGCTAGTGTTAAGTCTCTATCGTCTAAGTCAGCCCTGATATTATTAGCTAATAACTTCCTTAACACCTCATCAGCAAACTCCATATAGTCCTTAGATAGAGGTATTATCCTCACCTGAATAGGTGCTAACCAGGTAGGTATATTTGGGGTCTTACCATGTTCTTCATCTTGAACAGCTTTATCTAATATAGCGTAGATATACCTCTCAATAGATCCGATAATTGCTGTATGTATTATTACTGGGTATCTCTCAACACCATTCTCATCAACATATCGAATGTTAAACCTTGCTGCATTACCTATATCTATCTGGAATGTAGCTATCTCCCTAGGTCTCTTAAGACTATCTATGATAATATACTCAACATTAATTACCCAGTAGTAAATCCCTGAAGGATATACTACTATTAGACCTGGCCTACCTACACCTCTAATTAACTCTACTATGTAATCCCTATGTAACTCGAAGAAGTCTTCAGTAACATTATATATAGCTACGTAACTCCTACCTAACCTCCCTATCTCCTCTAAGATCTTGTTCTGAACTTTAAATGAGAACTTCTTAGCTTCGTCTAAATCCTTAAGCAGTATGTGTAGGTCAGGCATGTAGAACTTCCTCAATCTAAAACAAAGTACTAACTCTCCCTTCTGTTCAAACCTATAACTATCAGCAACTTCGAAAACACCTAACGGTAACTCCTTATAACTTATGATCCAGTCTTTAATCATAGCGAATTGTTGATGACATGCTGCATACCTCATAACTAGTTTACCGCCTTCAGACTCAACCTCGTAGAGCCTATCACCGAATAATTCAGCATGTTCTCTAATTGGTTTGTATTTAAGGTTGAACATGTTAGTACCCATAACCCTAATCACTGGAATTCCTAACGACTTAGCAACTACCCATGAGTACTCCTTAACAGCTTCAACCATAGCTGTTGCATGTGGTTCGTACCTCATATGACCGCTATCAGACATTGACTCCCACTCAAACCCGAACTTCCTACAAACATCGAATAATCTTGACTTACCCCCAGGTAACTCCTTCTTGAAGACCTCCTTCTCTACTAAGATCTTAAGATCCTCCTCATCAGGTTTAAACACGTAGTCTTCAGGTTTAAATACCTGACCCTCAGTTGTTAGTATGTAATACTTCCTCTCAATACTAACTCTCCTAGACACTTCCTCAGGTCTATACTCCCTAGATAGTTCTGAGAGTGGGTGTCCATAACACTTCATACTAAATGCTTTATACCATCCAAACGGTGCTTTATATACGTTAACACCACTCCCCCTAAACAACTCCTCTAAACGATTTAACACTTGAATAGCTTCTTCAGGACTTGCTAACTTCGATGAGAGATGTGCGTATGGGTATATTAACAGTATCGACGCTTTAACCTTATTAAAGATGTCGAGGACGTCATCAATAACCTTAGGTATTAATAACTCAAGAGACTTATAATCACCTTCCTCAACAGTAGTAAACATCACTAAAACATTTCTAAAATCCCCACTAGTACTTAATAAAGGTTCAGCACTTGCCACAGCTTTCTCACGTGCTTCATACTTAAATTCCTCTGCATGAATTAAGAGTATTCGCAATTTACCACTCCTATTTGAATTTATAAGAGGATTTAAAAACTGAGTTTTCAACATGTTAATACGTTAATAACTAATTCTTAAAATATCGTAGAGGTTAGAGTATTATTGGTTGATTTGGTGATTTAAGTGACTAATGTGTTAGTTAATGAGCGAGGTGCTGTATTAATTAATAAGTTATTAAGTATTGATGGACATGAAAACAGTATTTCAAGAGTTGTAACGCATGCTCATTCAGATCATATTAGAGATTTAGATAAGAGTTTAACTACTTGTAAGAACTTAGTAGGTACTCCGTTAACTCTTGATTGGTTGGTTGAGTTAGGGTATAAGATACCTAGGGACTACAGTATTAGATTAGATTACGGGTCTAGGATAAGTATTGGTGAGTTAAAGTTAGAGTTAGTAAAGACTCTACACATACCTGGTTCTTCACAGGTAGTAGTAACTGATGAGGATGGGTTGAAGATAGTGTATACAAGTGATTTTAAGAAGCCTGGAGTACATACCCCAATACTAGAAGCTGATATATTAGTGTTAGATGCTGTTTACGGTAATCCAAACTACGTTAGAGAATTTGATGAGTATATAGAGGATATACTTACTGATTTAGTTAATCAACTACTTAGTAAGGGTCCGGTAATCATATACGGGTACCACGGTAAACTTCAAGAGGTTATGAAGATATTTAGGGATCGAGGGGTTATAGCACCCTACGTACTACCACCTAAAGTATACGGTATGACTAAGATAGCTGAGAAATATGATTTAAGAATTAGAGATTATGTTTTATTAGGGAGTAGTGAGGGGGCTGAAGTTGTTAAGAGTGGTTGGTTCTTACTATTCACACACGTAAGTAGTAGTAACTATATAAGGGGGCCGAGAGCTTCAGAAGTTTTATTAAGTGGTTGGGAGTTTAAAAAACCCTATAGATACTTAGGCAGTAATAGATGGCTAGTTGCCTTCAGCGACCACGCAGATTTTAAAGGATTAATACATTACATAATTAACTCTAATCCTAAGACAGTCATAGTAAACTCTGTTAGGAGTTCTTACTCAGAGATATTCGCTAACGAGGTTAGGAGGATAACTAAGAAGGAATGTATAGTTATGCCGTGATGATTTACTTAACTCCGTAAATTGATGTCTAGTAAGACACTCTTAAATCAGAAAACCGTATCCTCCTACCATAACTGTTTGAGAGAATCCTAGATAGACATCTACTACTTTAAGATCATTTAAGATTGAGTAAACTTTATAAGGCATTATACCACAGTAACGTAATCTACTATCACTTTTAAGGTTATGAGGAGAGTAAGTTTAATAGATTCATTTTAAAAAGTTTATAATGGTTAGGAAGTGAGATGTTGAGTGAGGGGAAGATAAAGAGACTTGAAGATTTAGGTATTAGTTCAACTATTATTAGTAAGTTAAGAGATGCTGGTTATAAGACGTTAGAGGCTTTAGCTGCTGCTAATGTTAATGAGTTAGCTACTGTTGTAGGTATACCTTTACCTACAGCTCAGAGGATAGTTAATCAAGCTCGTGAAGCTTTAGGTCTTAAGTTTAAGACAGCTTTAGAACTTAAGAAGGAGAGGTTAGGGGTTAAGAAGATAGCTACTGGTTCTAGGAATTTAGATAATTTATTAGGAGGTGGTGTAGAGGTTAAAACTATAACTGAATTCTTCGGTGAGTACGGTACTGGTAAGTGTTTCTCTAAGGATACTAAGGTATTATATATTGATGGTGATGTTATTGAGGAACCTATAGAGTATATGTATGAGAGGTATAGGAGGTTATCTAATGAGGAGGTTTACGATCATGGGTATTTAGTGAGGTTAGAAGGTGTTTACGTATTTACGATCATTAATAATGAGTTAAGTGTTGTTAGAGCTAGCGGTATATATAAGGAGAGGGTAGAGAGTATATATGAGGTTAGGTTAGATAACGGTTTAGAACTATTAGTTACACCTAACCACCCTGTACTTACTTCCAGGAGAGGTGGTTTAATGTGGTGTATGACGAGGGGGTTAGATAGAGGTGATGTTGTCGTTGGTGTTGAAGGTATTAAAGACCTCATTAAATATGTAGGGATGGGTGATCATCAAGGAGGTTTTAGTAAGTTGAGTTTATCTTATCATTTAGTACAGAGTGTGAAGCAGGTAAGATATGATGATTATGTTTATGATTTAGTAGTACCTAGTACTCATTACTTTATATCTCCTGAAGGCTTAATACTACATAATACTCAGCTTTGTCATCAACTTTCAGTGAATGTTCAATTACCGCCTGAGAAGGGAGGGTTGAGTGGGAGGGCTTTATACGTAGATAGTGAAGGTACTTTCAGGTGGGAACGTATAGAGGCTATGGCTAGGGGTGTAGGGATAGATCCTGATAAGGCTATGGAGAACATAATATATATTAGAGCTATTAATAGTGACCATCAGATAGCTATTATTGATGAGATTATGGAGTTAATACCTAAGGAGAATATAAGGTTAATAGTTGTTGACTCAGTAACAGGTCATTTCAGAGCTGAGTATCCGGGTCGTGAGAACTTAGCTATTAGACAACAGAAACTTAATAGACACCTCCATCAACTTAATAGGATAGCTGATATGTATGACGTAGCTGTCGTAGTTACTAATCAAGTCATGGCTAGACCAGACGTATTTTACGGAGACCCTACACAAGCTGTAGGTGGTCATGTATTAGCACATGCACCAGGTGTTAGAGTTCAGCTGAGGAGGAGTAGGGGTAATAGGAGGATTGCTAGGATAGTTGACGCACCACACCTTCCGGAAGGAGAGGCAGTATTCGCAATTACTGAAGTAGGTATTAGAGATGTTGAGGAATGAACTTAAGTACGGGGATACCTACAGCATTAATACCTATCTCAGTCACTTTATCTACATTAATAATTGCAACATATTATGATTTAAAGTCTAGAGAGGTTAGTGAGTATATATGGTTACCGGCACTGATATTTTCATCAATATTTACCTTCTTAGTAGTAAGACCTAACATACTAGTACTCATATTTTCATTGATACCAGCAGTCATACTCTTACTATTAATGCTTATAGGTATGATAGGAGGTGCTGACTTCCTAGCAATACTACTGATATCTATCTCAACACCGTATTTAAACATAATACCTATATCGATGCTCACGTTATTACTTTCAGCATTAATACCTTCCCTACTAATACTGTATAACTTAATCATTAATCTAACATTAAATAGAGGGTTAATTAAGAGTCTTGAATGTAGTAGTACTCATAAACTATCTCTAATATTTTTAAGTAGGCCTATGAAGGTAAGTAAGTTCTTAAAGAGTAAGTTTATGTATCCATTAACTGTATTTAAATGTTCATCTAATGACTACGTAGTTAAGTGTAGAACTAGCTTTAATATTGAGGAGGATTTTAAGGATCATATGAGAGATGTTATGAAGTGTTTAGAACTCGGATATGTAAGAAATGATGATTATATATGGGTAACTCCTGCATTACCTCATATACTCTTCATAACTATTGGTTATATAATTGCGTTAGTAATACCTGAGGAAGTTATTTATAAGGTATTTAATCTGTTATTGATGCATTTTAGGTGAAGTATATGAAGGTGTTATGGGCTCCTTGGCGTATGAAGTATATCAGTAAGCCTCAGAGTGGAGTATGTATATTTTGTGAAGCTAGGTATAAACCTGATGACGAATGTTATGTAATTTTTAGAGGTAGTAAGTCTTTTATAATGTTGAATCTATACCCGTATAATACAGCTCATGTAATGGTAGCACCTTACAGACATGTTAGTTCCCTAGAATTACTTGATGATGATGAGTTACTTGATTTGATGAAGATGGTTAAACTATCTATTAAAGCTATAAATATAGAGTATAAACCTCAAGGGTTTAACATCGGTGTTAATCTAGGCCATATAGCTGGAGCAGGTATTGAAGGTCATCTACATATTCACGTAGTACCTAGATGGTTAGGTGATACGAACTTCATGCCTATAATATCTTCAACTAAGGTAATTCCTGAAGATATTAATGAGACTTACTCTAGATTAAGGAAAGTTATTACAAAAATAGTTAGTGAATCTTAAAATTAAATTACTTCTTTAATATACCTGCATATCTAGCCCAGTAGTAGAGTGCTCCTAAAGCTTTTACAGCTCTCTCAGGCTGTACGAAGAATGTCGGTACATTAGCATGTTCTTCAATATACTCTACAGCTTGTAAAGTCTCAGGTATATCACCACTCATAGAGACAACTATAGGTTTTTCAATACCTTTAGCTCTAGCCTCATTAACTGCATCAACTACAGCTTTAGCGAACTGCATAGGTGTTGTTATTATAGTATGCCAGTGACCTATTATTACAGCATCAACTTTAGGATGCATTATAGCTAACCTAACAGCTCTCTCAACCATATCTGGAGTGCAAGACCCTGTTATATCCATAGGATTACCGAAAGCTCCGAATGGAGGTACAAACTTCTTAAACTCATCAACTAGGTCTTGAGGTGCTTCCATCAAGTATAAGTTGTTATCAGCTGCTGCATCACTTAATAAGACTCCTAACCCACCAGCCATAGTCACTATCAATACGTTCTCACCCTTAGGTGGTGGTAACATTGCTAGAGACCTACCTATATCGAATAACTCATCTAATGCATATACCCTGATAACACCTGCTTTCTTAAATGCAGCGTTAATTACTGCATCAGATGCTGTAAGTGCTGCTGTATGTGACTTAGCTGCTTTCTCACCGTAGTGTGTCCTACCAGCTTTTAAGACTACTATTGGTTTCTTCTTACTAACGAACTTAGCAGTCTCTATAAACTTCTTACCATCTTTTATAGATTCCATATGAAATGCTATTGCCTTAGTATTCTCGTCAGCGTAGAAGTACCAGAGTAGGTCTGAATGATCTATATCAGCCATATTACCTAAACCAACATTTATTGATATACCGACTTTCTTCCACCTAGCATAACCGAATGCTGCCATACCAACACCACCGCTCTGACATACTATTGCTAAACCTCCTTTGTAGGTGTAGGGTATTGTAAATGATAGACTTAAGTTATACCATGGACTATAGATACCGTATGTGTTAGGACCTATAATCCTAACCCCATACTTCCTAGCAGTCTCAATTAATTTCTGCTGGAGTTCTGGGTTACCAGCTTCAGCAAATCCTGAAGAGACAACTACTGCTACCGGTACGTTCTTCTCACCTAATGATGGGATGACGTCAGGTACCATAGCTGCTGGTATAGATATTAACGCTGCATCAACTTCAGGGTCAGGTACCTGCCTAATATCTGGGTAACACTTGAGACCTAAGATCTCAGTAGCTCTAGGATTTATCGGGTATATCTTACCTGTATACCCACCATCAATTAAATTCTTAACAACTGCATAACCTACTCTCCCAGGTTCTCTAGAAGCCCCTACAACTGCTACATTCCTAGGTCTGAAGAACCTCATAAACCTATTTATCAGATCCTTCCCATACTCTGGAACTCCCTCACTTATGTACGAACTCAATAGTAACACCAAAACATTATTTAGAGGGGTTAATTTAAATATTAATATTATTGAAGTTCTTTAAAGATTTTAAATTTCTATATTTACTTACGTATCGGTGTCAGTTATTGATTTGGCGAGTTTAAAGATTAAGGATGTTGAGTTTGAGGTTAGGAAGTTTTGGGAGGAACGTAAGATACCGATGTTATGGAGGGAGTGGAGGGAGTCAGCACCGTTATTTACGTTTCTTGAGGGTCCACCAACAACTAATGGGTACCCACATGTAGGTCATATAAGAGGGAGGACTTATAAAGACTTTGTATTAAGGTACTATAGACTTAAAGGGTATAATGTATGGGCTCAAGCAGGTTGGGATGAACAGGGATTACCTGTTGAGGTTGAAGTTGAGAAGAAGCTCGGCTTAAAGAATAAGAAAGATGTTGAGAGGTTAGGGTTTGAGAGATTTGTTGATGAATGTAATAGACTTGTAGATCATTACTTAAAGGTATGGTCAGATATAGGTACTAGTAGGTTAGCATTATGGTTAGATCTGGAGAGAGCTTATGAAACACGAAGAGCTTACTATATAGAACATGTTTGGTACTTCATAAAGAAGATGTTTGAAAAGGGTATGTTGTTTGAGGGGTTTAGAGTACTTCCTTACTGTCCTAGATGTGAGACAGCGTTAAGTGATGCTGAGGTTGATCAAGGTTATGAGGAGAAGGTATCACCCTCAATATATGTTAAGTTTAAAGTAGTTGGTTATGAGGATACATACTTACTCATATGGACTACAACACCTTGGACATTAGTAGATAATGAGGCCGTAGCTGTTAGAGGTGATGGTGATTACTGTAAAGTATTAGTAGATAATGAGTACTTAATAATAGCTAAAGACCTAGTCCCTGAAGTATCTAAACTCTTAGGTAGGGATTTAAAATGTGTTGAGGTATTTAAGGGTGAGTCCTTAAGAGGGTTAAGATATGAACACCCACTATTAGATGAAGCACCAATACATAAAGAACATAAAGACTCACACTTAGTACTTACTACAGACTTCGTATCACTGACTGAGGGTACCGGGCTAGTCCATATAGCCCCTGCACACGGTCCAGAAGACTTTGAGTTAGGAGTTAAGTATAACCTCCCAATAACTAATAGTGTTAATGCTAACGGTATATTCAATGAATTAGGTGGTGTATTCAGTAACTTAAGTATTGAGGAAACCTCTCGTAAAGTTATTGATGTGCTTAAGACTAAGAAACTCCTAATTTATGAAGGAACTATAACTCATATGTACCCACATTGCTGGAGGTGTGGGACACCTCTAATATATAGAACTGATAGACAGTGGTTCTTAAGGGTAAGTTCTATTAGGGATGAATTAATTAAGAGTTTAGATACTGTTAGGATATACCCTGAGAAACTTAAGGATAGATTCTATAATTGGTTAGCTAACGTTAAGGACTGGACTATATCTAGGTCACGTATATGGGGTACACCACTACCTATATGGAGGTGTAGGGATGACCCTAACAAGTTATTAGTTATAGGTAGTTTAGATGAGTTGAGGAAGTACGCATCATCAATACCTAACGTAGATGAGGAGAGGTTAGTTCATAGACCGTGGGTAGATGAAGTATGTATTAAAACTGATGACTGTAGTGAGTGGGTTCGTGAACCATACGTAATAGATGTATGGATAGATAGTGGTATAGCATGGATTGCTGGTGTTGATGGTTTAAGGGATAAGGAATTATTCAGTAAGTTATACCCTTACGACTTCGTAACTGAAGGTATAGACCAGACAAGAGGTTGGTTCTACTCATTACTAGCTACGTCAGTCTTAATGATGGGTAGAGCCCCCTATAAAACCATCTTAATACAAGGTCATGTAGTTGATAAGTTTGGTCAGAAGATGAGTAAATCTAAAGGTAATGTTATATGGGCTTACGACATGTTTGAGAAGTATGGTGTAGACCCTGTAAGGACTTACATACTAACTAAGTTTGCACCAGGGGATGTATTTTCCTTCGACCCTGACGAGATTAAAGACGTAATCAATAAGTTAAACATCGTATGGAATGTGTATAGATTTGCACATATGTATATGTCCTTAGATAAGTTCGACCCGAGGAAGTATGACTTAAGAACAGTATTAGATAATGCGAGACCTGAAGACTTATGGATACTCTCTAAATTCTACACTACCTTAAGAGCTTATGATAACTTCATGGAGAAATACGAACTCCACCTAGCGAGTAGGGCTATATTCGAGTATTTGATTGAGTATGTAAGTCATAGGTACATAAGGCTTGTTAGACCTAGGGTTTGGAGAGAGGAAGGTGATGATAAGTTCATCGCATATACAGTACTTTACCATATCCTGAAGGAATCTATAAAGTTGTTGGCCCCTATAATACCTCATATAAGTGAGTACTTATGGCAACGTTTCGTTAAGTTCTACGAACCTAATGAGTGTGTAAGTGTACATGTGAGTGTACTACCTCAAGTAGTTAATGAGTACATACGTGAGGATTTAGAGAAGATGTTTGACTTAATCTTCGAGATATACGCATCAGTAAGTTCTATGAGGAATTCATTAGGTATTAAGTTGAGGTGGCCTGTTAAGGAAGTAGTTATAAAGTTAAGAGATGATAAGGTTGTTAATGAGTTAATCAATTACTTAGATATCATAAAGTTCTTAGTTAATAGTAAGGAGGTTAAAATAGTTACTGAGTTACCTGCTACGTACTTAAGTGATGATTACCTAGTAAAGGATTTCAACATATTCAAGATATGTCTGAGTAAAGCTATTGATAAGGAATTATACTATGAAGGTATTGCTAGAGAGATCGTTAGGAGAGTTCAAGTAATGAGGAATAAAGCTAACTTACTAGTTGATGATTTCATAGACTTAAACATCACAACAGACGATCCTGAAATCGTAGAAGCTGTAAGGGTATTTAATAAGTTCATATTAAGTGAGACTAGAGCTAAGTCATTAGTAAATGATGTTGAGGGTATGTACGTAGTTGAGTGGGATTTAGAGGGTAGGAAGGTCGTTATAGGTATTAGGAAGTCTAAGACTTAAACTTCCTAACCCTTCTTTACTGGATGTATATAATCTTTAGGTGCTCTACTAAACATCTCTAAATACTTCCTAAGGGTTTTAGGTACTTCAACAACACCATCAGGTGTTTGATAATTCTCAAGTACTGCAGTTATAGTTCTAGTACTAGCTATTGCTGTAGAGTTTAGAGTATGTAGGTAGTCTCTAACATTCCCTCTACGTCTTAAGTACCTAATCCGTAACCTATATGATTGCCAGTCAGTACAATTACTACAACTAACAAGTTCTCTAAACCTACCCTGAGCCGGATACCAAACTTCTAAATCATACTTCTTAGCTGCAGGAGAACCTAACTCAGCTGAAGCTACGTTAACAACCCTGTAAGGTAGGCCTAAACCCTTAAACAAATCCTCAGCATTACTAATCAACATCTCAAACACATCCCAACTCTGCTCAGGTAAGGTATATGCGAACTGCTCAACTTTATGGAATTGATGAACTCTAAAAACACCTTTAATATCCCTACTACCAGCACCAGCCTCCTTCCTAAAACACGGGCTAACACCTACGTAGAGTAGTGGTAAGTCCTCCTCAGGTATATCCTCCCCAGCATGAAGTGCTGCTAGAGAGTGTTCAGCAGTAGCTATTAAGTATAAGTCCTCACCCTCAATCTTATATATAGCATCCTTAAATGTGTTTAAGTCTATAACACCAGCCATAAACTGATGTCTAAGCATGTATGGGGGGAGTACTAACCTAAACCCCTTACTAGTTAAGTAGTCGATAGCGTATAGTAGTAGGGCTATATCAAGCCATACCATATCATCGAATAAGTAGTAAAATCTTGAAGAAGTTACCTCAGCAGCCTTTAAAGTATTACCGAGTTTAAGTACGTTCTCCAACATATCTGCATGACCTATAGGTCTCCAGTTAATGACCTCATAATCCATCCTAACACCCTGACCTTCAGTATACCTTAGGAAGTCGTCTAAGAACTCATGATATACCTTAGCCTTACCCCAAACCCTAACCGGTACGTTATAGCTTTCGTCAGGACCTACAGGTACTGACGGATGTACTAAGTTAGGTAGTGATAAGAGTATCTCATCCCTAGTCTTCTCAACCTCATCTAAACGTTTCTCAAGAATTTCTATAGTTTTAAGGAGTTCCTTAGCCTCCTCAATCCTAACCCTACGTTCCTCATCACTTAACTTAGGTATTTGCTGACTAATTAAGTTATGCTTATGTCTTAAGTTATTAACCTCGGTTAAGAGCCTCCTCCACTCAACATCTAAACTCATAGCTTTATCAACTAATGATAAATCCATAAACCTCTTCTTAAGAGACTCTCTAAGTACTTCAGGGTTCTTCCTTAAACACTCTAATATACTCCACGGCACTAACTAACCACCTACATGTCAGGCATATACTAAGTATTAAATTTATTACTTATTTATTTATTTTAATCATACTTACTTAATGTTAATCCCAAAAACGTCTAGTTGTGATGTACTTCCTCTCAAACTCGTATATAGCGTTATAGAAATCCTCATCAGACTTCATAGATAGTACCTTCTTAGCTGTTTCAGTACCTACCCCATACGCTGCTAAAGCTATGACAGCCCTCTTACCGTAATTTAGTACTAAGTAGGCAGATTCCTTCAACCTAGTAATTATTTCCTTCTCCTCATCACTTAATGAGAACTTATAATTACTACCTAACTTTATACCCTTAAGAACTATTTTAGGGATATCATCACTTAAGTCCTTACTAACACCGACATACCTAACACCACATTTAGGACATGTTATAATATCTGGTAATTCCCTCACCACTACTACATAACTATACCCACACATCATACATACTAACCTAACCTGCTTACTCATTAACCTCCTCCTCACAATCTCTGCTACTACGTTCTTAGGTATGTATTTAGGGATAACCCTACCACTAAAACCAGGTTTTCTAAGTCCTTCAACAGCTATAGGTGATAATTCATTAACTTCTAAAACCTTAATACATACCTTACCCTTCCTAACCTTCTCAACGAATTCCTTAACAACTTTAACATCTATATACCTACACATGATCTCGTTGATTACCTCATTAGATACTAACTCATTATCCCAAAACTTCTTAGCTAATGTATTGATTATGTTTAGAGGTGCTTCCTCAGGTATAACCCCTAACCTCTTAAGCACGTTAACTAAGACGAACTTATATAGTTGGGAACTCCTCATAGCATCCTTAAACACCCTATCTATATCCTCATCAATTAATACTGACTTAACTACAGAATTGACCTTATCTGTACTTACAGGTATTGGTAACTGTATAATTACTCTATAAGGGTCTGACTTAATTAACGGGTTAACACCTAATACCCTGCTAAATAAATAACCTAGTAAGTAGCCTAACCCCCTATTACCCCTACTACCTAAACACACATGAAGTACTATTAGTGGGTGATTAGACCTCCCAACCTCTACAACTACTAAGTCTTCTGTAGGTAGTGGATAACCACTCCTCACATGTTGTGATATTACCTCCTTAACATATTCTAAAGCATCCTCAGATACTATACCCTTATAATGATTAGGTACATAGTTAAGAGCTAATAACTTTCTAAAAGCACAAACTTCTCGAGCTACCCTATAATCTACTGGGATTGTCTCACCACTCCATGAAGGAATTAAACCCTCACCACCCCCTATCTCCTCAACGAAGACCTTCCTCTCATCCTCATCAACACTAACTACCCTCCATAATCTACCTCCAAGTACTAACGTAGAACCCTCACTAACTTCTAATGCTACGAACTCCTCATCTAAATGCCCTATAGCATTCCTACTGACTAAGTCAATGACTAGGTACTGTGGTGAGTTAACAATCATAGTAGTAGTTAAGTAGTAAATCCTACCTTTACCAGTAGTTCTGAACTTACTACCATCGAACTTCACTAACTGTAGGTCTGATAGGAATTTAAGGACGTTAATAAACTCATCAAAAGTTAAGTTTCTAAATACATATGATTTCCTGAATAACTCGTAAGCTTTATAAACATCAACATCACCTTCCTGTAATGCTAGACCTACTAACTGATGTGCTAGTACATCAAGAGAATTCTCATGAACTGTAAACCCTTCTAACTCATTACTTAACGTCCTCCGTATAATCACTAGAGACTCCAGTATATCGTCTAAGGATAAATCAGTAACTACATATCCTCTAGCTCTAAGATCCACTCTATGCATACTCCTCCCAACCCTCTGAACAAGTTTAACTGCTTGTCTAGGTGATGATGACTGTATAACAGCATCTACACTACCTACATCAATACCTAACTCAAGACTTGAAGTTGAGACTACACCAGCTACCTCACCCTTCTTCAACAACTCCTCAACACCTTCCCTCTCATCCCTAGATAAACTACCGTGATGGACGAGAACATTAACACCTAACTCCTTCAACTTAACACCTAAGAACTCAGCTTCATCACGAGTATTCGTGAATAGTATAACTTCATTATGTCTACTTATTAAATCCCTCATTACTGAAATCCTATCTAGTGGTGAGTTATCCCTAAACGGAACTACTAAGTCTACGATCATATCCCTACCACTCTGTATTACAACCTCACTTACTAACCTACCATTAGAGAGGAACTTCTTAGCAGTACTGATATCACCTATACTAGCTGATAAAGCTATCCTCTGAGGCCTACCAGCTATTAACTCAAGCCTATATAATGATGTTATTAGTTCAGACCCTCTCTTACTACTTATTAACTCATGAAGTTCATCAATAACTACATACTTAACGTTAGTTAAGTAATTCCTTAAAGGAGTACTTACTAGTAAGTACTGGAATGTTTCAGGGGTAGTTATGAGTATATGTGGTGGTTTCCTCTCTATAGACTTCCTCAAACTTTGAGGTGTATCACCGTGACGTACCTGAATATAAATCCCTAAATCACTACATATGATTGATAACCTCCTCATCAAGTCTCTATTCAACGCTCTTAGAGGTGTTATGTAGATGAGACTTATTGGTTTATGTTTTCCAAAATCATATAAGATCTTAGATATTATTGGGAAGATAGCTGCTTCAGTCTTACCACTACCTGTAGGAGCTATTATTAAGACATCATAACCTTTAAGGATCTCAGGTATTGCCTTCTTCTGAATATCGGTTAATTCCTTATACCCGTACTTAGACATAACATTAACTAAGCTAGGATGTAACATACGTTTAATATCTTCACTACCCACCCTAACCACATCTTAGATTCACTATACCACTACTAATGATATAAGGTATAGAGCAAAAAACTTATACGTTTAATAAAACTAGTCGTTTCATGATGAATGGAGAGATGTTAAAGAAGTTAATAATGTCGGTAATCCTAACCCTACTGAACTTAATAATCATTAAAGTCCTTGAAACACAGTCGTCAGTTATGTTCTCTATATTATTAACGTTAAATACATCATTCCTTATAGTAATTCTTACAGGTATGTTATCAGGTTTTATAGGGGATATAATTACATGTGTTGTAGAGTTCCTCTCCTTAACTATGATATACTTTATAAGAGTTGGGATTAACTTAAATACGATCACGTACATAATGATCTACTACTTAATCGGTGTAGCAATAACTTCATCACTATTTAGAAAAATCCGTTTAAACATACCTAAGGTAGGTATAGATTTCAGAGTATTAAGTGATTTACTCCTCATCACAGGTTCCTCCCTAATACTCCTACATATCCTATGGTTCACACCTATAGTTAACTACTTACAACTCCCTCAATTACTTAGGAACAACTTAAGTATCACTATATTCATACTCGGTGTTAGTATTAACTCCTTACTGATAACGTCAACTAATGAAGTTAGATTTAGTACATTTACATCCATAATTCAATACATCATATTCTCACTAACTACTATGTTTTCATGGGCTTCAACACCTATTGCTTTAGCTATGAGTTACGGGGTTATAACGTATTACGAAGATTACGTAGTCTTGGGGAGGGTTATTAAGAAGATCAGTAGTAGGGGGTTCCCTATTAAGACTTTTAACAAGTATATTAAGATACCTATTAAGCATTCTGAGAATAGACACGTAGTTATACTGGGTATGAGTGGTAGTGGTAAGTCCTACCTAGCTAAGAAGATGAGTAAGCAGTTAGTTAGGAGGTCTGCAGTAGTTATTATCGATCCTCACGGAGAGTACGTAGATTTAGTGAAGGAACTTAATGGCAAGGTACTAACACCTATAGAAAACCCTATAAACCCCTTAGATACTTTAGGTAAGCCTAAGAACGTTAGAGCTGAGGAAGTTAGTGATATGTTGAGGAGGGTGTTTAAGTTAGGTAATATCCAGAAATACGTACTGTATAACCTAATACTAAGTACTTACGAACGTTTAGGTGATCTAACACCTACATTTAATGATGTTTTCATAACCTTAACTACTATGATTGAGTCATCAAGTTCTAAGGATGGATTCCTAAGTAGAGATGTTCTAAACTCGTTAATACCTTACCTAGACTTACTTAGGAGTCAGTACTTAACAACTACATCAATAATACCTGAGGAGTTATTCTCAGGTTTAACAGTAGTAGATTTGAGTACTGTAGATAGTGACTTCTTAAGAGGTATATACGTTGAGAGTTTACTATACGTAGTTAACACATATATGAAGACAGCTAATAAACCCTTATTCCTAATTGTTGATGAAGCTCATAGGTTTATGGGTGGTAAGGTAGCACCACTACTAAGTAAGTTAGTTATGGAGGGTAGGAAGTTCGGAGTAACTTTAGTAGTAATAACACAACACCCACTAGACCTAGACCCCAATATAATAGGTAACTCAGCATATATAGTCACATTCGCAATCCAGGAAGTAAATAATTTAAACTACATATCGAGGGTCTTAAGTAGTGGTTATATAAGATATGAAGTTATTAGAAACATAATTACTAACCTTAAGAGTTATGAAGCTTTAGTTAAGGTAAGAGACGATAAGTACTTATACGTCATTAAAGCTTAAAATAATATACGAAAGTTAGGAGTGTGAGGGTCTTATCCAGTGAGTACGGAGGAGGAAGAAGTTATTGAGGAGGTAAGGGAGGAGGAAGTAGAAGAGGAAGAAGAGGAAGTCTTAAGAGGTTTTTCAATAGATGCTTTAGAACTTATGCTGAGTAGGGTTGAGGAGTTAGAGAGATACCTCAGAAGTCCTCCACCAACAACTACTACATATGTTGAGGAGGTAAAGAAGGAACCTGAGAAAGAAGAAAAACAACCTCCAAAACGTTCTAGGAGGAAGAAGAAGTCTAAGTAAAATTAGGGAATTACCTAGTTTAACTGAATTACATATCATAAATTTTTAAACAACTACTTAAGAGATCCCTAATTATTTGAAGACTTAAACAGTAGTAAACGAAATTAATGATTAGTAAGTATTATGTATTTACTCAGTAGATACTTCAAACTCTATACCTAAATCACTTAACACCTTAGATATAAAGTTTAGTTCTACTTTCTTATCAAGGACTAAAACTACGTAATTCATACCGTCCTTCTTAAACAGTTTTAACTTATCTATCGTTACAACACCCTTAATTAAGTCTCCTTCATCCTTCTTAGGTGATATAAAATCTTTAAACTTCCTCCTCATGATCTCGTAGAAAGCATCAAAGTTATTTAAGATCCTTAAAGTGTCGTTGATATCAGCTGTGTTTCGTCTATACTCATCTCTTAAGTATGTAAGTAATTTAATGAGTGTATCACAACTACCTTCAACATAGATATACCCTGTAAAACTCCTTACTAACCTTACCTTAGACTTCATCCCCAACCCTCACAGTAATTAATGTGTTACGTCATTTAAAGTTCTAACATGGAAGTAGGATTTGTAAGTAAAAATAAATATTAGGAGACTTACCTACTATATGGGAATTTAATGTTTAGGGTTAAGTATCCTGTAGGTGCTAGAATTAAGAGTATCCTTCAAGGAGCTTTAAAAGTTATTGATGAAGTACCTATGAGTGTTACATCTGAGAGCCTCCTTATACGTGCTTTAAGTCCTGATAAGAACTTATTAGTTGAGATTAGAATACCTCAAACAGCTTTCGAGTTATTTGAAGTTAGTGGTGATAATTTAATTACGTTAGAGAAGGTATCTTTTATGAGGGCTTTTAAGAGAGCTACTAAGAGGGATAGCGTCTTAATGGAATTTGATGAGGCTTCTAAAGCTCTTAAAGTAACGTTAATTAATATTAAGACTGGTGTTGAGAGGAGTTATCAGGTTGAGGTTCGAGGAGTTGGTAATGAGTTAGTAGGTTCTATAGATGTTGAATTACCAGTTAGTTTTCAAATACCTTCTAAAGACTTCATAAAGATTATACGTGATGCTAAGTTAATTGATGAGGACTTAGAATTAGTATGTGTTAAGGACTATATAGAGGTTATGAGTAGAACTGAGAATAAGATGTTTAAGCAGGTATTAGGATTAGATAAACCCCTCTACTCCCTAAACATTAAGGAAGAACGTATTAGTAGTAAGTATGATTTAGACCTACTTAAAGCCCTAACACGTTCGTTAAGTGTAGCTGATATAGTAACTGTAGAGTTAGGGTCAGCACTACCTCTTAAGATATTCTTTGATGTAGGTGACGGATCTACAGTAACGTATTGGGTTGCACCTAAGGTCTAACCTTAATTACAAACTTCTTTAAATTCTCATCAACCTCCTTAACAAGTAAGCCATCCCTAATCATAGTAGAGATTAAAGTCCTTAGTTCTAGGGAGCTGTTTCAGTTTTCATAATCACTAATTTCATTTGGTTGTTAGTGTTTTTAAGTTGTTGGGGGAAGAGTATTGTGTGAGGATGAACTCTGTGAGCTAGGTGAGGGGGACTTTCGTGAAGCTGTCTTCGGTGAAGGGAGTACGATGAAGCCCTAGGTAACTAGGGTGAATGCACTCCCGAAGCTGGGGACAGTGGATATAAGAGTCGTTGAGAGGTAGATGGTGAGGAGTCGTGAACCAATGCGTATGGACGGCTATGAACCACCATCTACCGAGAAACGGTCTATATAGATTCCAACTACTTCTAACTTCTTCATAAGCTCATTAAGTGATGTTATATGATTATCTTTTAAAACCTTAAGTATTAACTCCTTAATACTTGAACTTCCTGAATTCATTATTAACTACCTTAATAGATTCTTCCAGTATATCAAGACCTTTATGAGCTAATTCCTCAGTAATTATTATTGGAGGTGCTATTCTTATGGTTGAGAACCCAGCACCTATAACTGCTAAACCCCTCCTGAAGGCCTCCATCAACACCTGACTTAACTCCTTAGTAGCGTATTCCTTACTCTCCTTATCCTTAACTAACTCTATACCTATCATTAACCCCTTACCACGTACATGTCCTACTAACTCGTACTCATCAACCCATTCAGAAACCCTCTTGATGATGGACTCACCAACTCTTAAAGCATTATTAAGTAGGTCCTCACTCTTGATGACCTCAATTACTGCCTTACTAGCTGCTAACGCTACTGGATTCCCACCAAATGTTGATGCGTGAGTACCTTTAGGTAATGACATAACCTCAGCCTTACCAGCTACCGCCCCTAGAGGTAGTCCTGAAGCTAGTGCTTTAGAACTAACTAGTAAATCAGGTTTCACACCCCAGTGTTCAGCAGCAAACCACTTACCAGTTCTCCCAATACCTGTCTGAACTTCATCGAAGACTAATAATATGTTATACCTATCACATAACTTACGTAGGTTAGGTAGGAAATCATCTGGAGGTACTATATACCCACCCTCACCTTGGATAGGTTCTACAAATATACCTGCAACATCATCACCACTTACTAACCTCCTGAATATGTAGTCCTCTATGTATGAGATAACAGCATCCCCACACTCATCACCTTCAACACCTAGAGGACATCTGTAAGGGTCTGGGAAAGGTATGTGGATAACTCCAGGTAGTAACGGTTGGAAGTATTTCTTATGAATTGTTTTACTCCCAGATATTGAGAGACTACCTAAAGTCCTACCGTGGAAAGCCCCTATAAAGGATAGAATACACTGTCTACTACCTCTGAAATACCCTTTAACTATCTTTAAAGCACCTTCAATACCTTCAGTACCGCTATTACAGTAGAATACCTTCTTCTTACCCTCAATAGGTACTATACTAAGGAATTCTTTAGCATGTAGTACAGCTTCCTCATATAGGAAGTCTGTTAAGGAGTAATGAAGTAGTTTATCTGCTTGTTTCTTAATAACCTCTACAACCTTAGGATGATTATGACCTAAGTTCATCACACCTATACCTGAGTTAAAATCAATGTATAGGTTACCGTCTAAGTCCTCAATAATAGGTCCACAACCACTCTTAACTACTAACGGATACCACCTACTAAATGACTGCATTATAAACTCATCATCTAATTCTATAACTTCTCTAGACTTAGGTCCAGGGGGTGTTACTACAATTCTCGGTACATCATCATAACATCTACTATACCATACCATTTAATACACCTTAAAAAATCTTCAATGCTTAAATAAAAATCTTTATATTTGATTAACTCAGTAATCATTATTTACAGATTTTAGAAGCTATACTTAATAACTTAACATCCTCCCCAACATTACATATTAACTGAACACCTACTGGTAATCCCTTAACTACTAATGAGGGTATAGATATTGCTGGAGCACCTATATATGAAGCATACACAGTCTCATAAGTAAGTAAACTCCTTATAGGTCCGTCCTCCCTCCCAAGAACATCCTCTATCTTAGGTGCTGGTATAGGTGTTGTTGGGGTGATTAACACATCAACTCTCTTTAAAACCCTACCTAACTCCTCCCTAACCCTCCCCCTAAAATTCAGTGCTTCTAAGTATTCTACAGCTCTATACTCTAACCCCTTCTCAAGTAATCTCCTAACATCAGGACTATACATATACCACTTATCTCTATTAACTATATGTGTTGCAGTTGCTTCACTATACCTAATTACTGGGAAGTACCTCCACACATACTTCACAGCATCAGGCATCTCAACCTCTAGGTAATCATACCCAAGACCTGAGACATAATTAAGGAACTTATCCTCAACCTCATCTACTATATCAGGCATTAAAGACCTTAAATCGTTAGGAACTCTAAACCAGTTAGGAATACCTAACTTTAAATCCTTAATACTTAACTCCTCAAACTTAATGAACACTTCAGCAACTCTTAAAATCCAGTTTAAATCCTTAGCTAAGAACCCAATAGTATCTAATGATGGTGCTAGTGGGTAGACTCCATAGTTATTAATTAAACCGTAAGTAGGTTTATACCCGTAAACACCGCATAACGATGCTGGTACCCTTACAGAACCAGCTGTATCAGTACCTAAAGCTAATGGTACTAAATCAGCTGCTACAGCTGCTGCAGAACCACCACTACTACCACCAGCAATTCTAGAAATATCTAAAGGATTTCTAGTAGGTCCGAAAACACTTGATGTTGTTGTAACACCTGAAGCAAATTCATGAGTATTAGTCTTACCTACAACAACCCAACCAACATCTCTTAACTTCTTAACTACGTAAGCATCGTAATCAGGTATGAAGTCAATATATAGTTTAGAACCCATAGTAGTTCTTAACCCCTTAGTATATATTATGTCTTTAACACCTAACGGTAACGGTTCTAAACCTAACTTACGTACGTTATTAACTTCATCTATGAAGTTCTCATTAAACGTTACGAAAGCGTTAATAACCTTATTAACCTCTAAGAACTCCTTACTTAATATATACTCGATTTTAGGGTAATCCACTGATCACATCCGTACTATACTTAAGCACGAAGTATTAAATATATGAAGTCGTAGTTCCTTAATACTTCTTAGCTAATCTAATGAATGTATTTGCTTTAGACCCACATACAACACAGTTATACCCACTAACAACTTCATTTAATGGTGTTCCTAAGGCATCACCATCTACTAACTCAGTTAATTTCAAACCACATTCTTGACTACCACACCAAGGCATCTCTACAATACCTTTAACAGTATTTAAGTATTCCTTAGCCTTACTAATATCTACTAACCTAATAATCCTTGATTTAAATGCTTGCCAAGCCCTCCTACTTAAATTCTCATTATACTCACGACTAATCCTCTCTACATAACTTACTAAATCGTTAAGACCTACTTTAGACCTCTCTAGAGTATCCCTCCTAAACACTGTTACGTAACCTCCCTCAACCTCCCTAACACCTACTTCAACTCTTAACGGTACCCCCTTAAATTCCCAGTAATAGAACTTCTCCCCAGGTCTTAACTCATCACGTAAGTCTTCATAAACTCTATAACCACTACTTGATAGTAACTCAAACACTTTCCTAGAGTACTTCAGTACTGTATCACGTGTTTCAGCAGTTATTAAAGGTATTATAACTATCTGAGTAGGTGCTATATGGAATGGTAGTACTAAACCCCTACGATCGCCGTGTACAGCTATTACTGAAGCTATAATACGTTCTGAAATACCGTAACTTGTTTGCCACCCGTAATCTATAGAACCATCACTTTTCTGAATCCTTACTTCAAAAACTTTAGTGAAGTTCTGGCCTAAGTTATGTACAGTACCTATCTGTAGTACCCTACCGTCAGGTAGTAACGTATCGAATGCTATAGTGTATATAGCACCTGCAAACTTATCCCACTCAGGTCTCTTAGATATTACGTATGGAATACCTAATGAGTCGAAGATCTTACTGTAGATGTCTACTGCTTCAAGAACTTGCCTCTCACAATCGTTGAAATCCTCATGTAGTGTATGTGCTTCTTTAAATGTAGATACCTCCCTAACTCTAATCATAGCTCTCGTAGCTCTAGTCTCATAACGAAACACACTAACTATTTGGTAGAACTTCTTAGGTAGTTGTCTATAACTCTTAATCCAGAAACTCTCTAAGTATGTTAACGCTGTCTCACTAGTAGGTCTTAAAGCTAGTTTAATATCTAGAGGTTCTAAACCTCCGTGAGTTACCCAAAACACCTGATCTTCAAAACCTCTAATATGTTCAGACTCCTTACTAAGTATGTTCTCAGGTATTAGTAGTGGGAGTAGTATCTCCTCATGACCTGTACTATCTAAGAACTTCTTAATTATGTTGATAACGTACTCTCTAATCTTAAACCCGTAAGGTAGCCAGACCCCCATACCCTTAGCAGGATATCTACCGTAGTCGTAAACCTCAGCAACTTCTAATACGTAATCAAACCACTCGGAAAAACCCCTCCCTAAATCCCTATACACTTGAACCTCACTCAATCACTAACACCAACATCTACTTAAACTAATGTTTTTAAGGTTAATACAGACATCACAGGCTACGATACGCTAGTCTTAAGTTAAGGTGTTTAAAACTTAATGAAGTATCTTTTTAAATCTCTAATAGGTATTATGATTAAGATTAAAATATGTAAGTATGTGATTGTATGTAGAGGTGTGGGTATGCCTAAGAAGAGGGAGAGTAGGGGGAGACGTAAGGGTAGTAAGGGGTCTGTAGAGTTAATACATTGTGATCAGTGTGGTAGGTTAATACCTGAGGATAAGGCTGTATGTGTTACTAAGATGTACTCACCAGTAGATCCTCAACTAGCTAATGAGTTAGAGAAGAAGGGTGCTATAATTGCTAAGTACCCAATAACTAAGTGTTACTGTGTGAGTTGTGCGATATTCTTAGGTATAATTAAGGTTAGAGCTGAGGATGAACGGAAAGTAGCTACTAAGTCGTGAGAGTATGCGTGTACCTAAGAAGATTAAGACTTACTGTCCTAGATGTAATACACATACTGAACATACTGTTACTATATATAAACACGGTAAGCGTAGGGCTTTAGCTGAGGGTGAGAGAAGGTATAGACGTAAGCAGAAAGGTTACGGTAGTAAGAGGAAGCCTGAGCAGAAGAGGTTTGCGAAGACTACTAAGAAGGTCGTACTTAAGCTTAAGTGTTCTAAATGTGGTTATATCTCTCATAGGAGGGGTATTAGACTTAAGAAGGTTGAGTTAGTTGAGGTGGTTAAGTAGTTGAGGAAGAGGAAAGTACTTATACCTATGCCTAGGTCTAGATTCATTAAGGTTAGATGTCCTTCATGTGGTAATGAGCAGGTAGTCTTCGACCACGCTACATTCCCCTCAAGATGTTTAGTATGTGGTACAGTACTTGTAGTACCTTCAGGTGGTAAGGCTAAGATCTTAGGTGAGATAGTAAGGATTTTGGGATGAGTTAATGGTTAGAAAACGTAGTGAGTTACCAGATGTTGGGGAGTTAGTCATAGGTACTGTAATTAAGACCTTCGAGTACGGTGCGTACGTCCGTTTAGAAGAGTATAGAGGTCTTGAGGCATACCTACCGTGGAGTGAAGTAAGTAGTAAGTGGGTTAGAGATGTTAAGGAGTTTGTTAAGGAGGGTCAGAGGATAGTTGCTAAGGTTATAAGAGTTGATAAGAGGAAGAAACATGTTGATATATCACTTAAGAGGGTTAGTGATAGTGAACAGAGGAGGAAGTTACTTGAGTGGAAGAGAGCTCAGAAAGCTGAGAAACTCTTAGAGATTATTGCTTCTAAATTAGGTAAGACTTTAGATGATGCTTATAGAGAAGTTGGTTGGAAGTTAGAGGATACCTACGGTGAAATCTATGTAGGTTTAGAACTCGCAGCATATAGGGGTGAGGAAGTTCTTAGGAAGGCTAATATCCCTGAGGAATGGGTAGAACCTATAATTAATGAGGTTAAGAAGCATATAGAGGTTAAGAAGGTGAAGATTCAAGGAACATTAATACTAACTACTTTAGATTCTGAAGGTATTAGAAAGATTAAGGACGTACTACTAAAACCACTTGATGCTGTTGGTAAGGGATTAGATAAGAACACTTTCGTTAGAGTATATACTGTAGGAGCACCTAGGTATAGAGTTGAGGTAGTATCTACTGATTATAAACTAGCTGAGAAGGTCTTAAGTAATTACATATCATTAGCACTTAATATAGCTAAAGAACTCGGTGTTACATGTAGTGTTGAGCGTGAGAAGTAATGCGTTGGTTACTACGTAAATGCCCTCAATGTAGTTCATACACATTAAGGGATATATGCCCGTACTGTGGTGTGAAGACTGTAACACCACACCCCCCTAGATTCTCACCTAAGGATAAGTACGTGAGAGAGAGGTTTTTAATTAGGTTAGAAGATCAGGTTAAGTAGTTACCAAGGTACGTCCTTAACCTTAATCATATATGCTATAAAGTTAGTTAGTGGGTGAAGTATTAAGGATATCATCGTACCTATGAGTAAGTTCTTCAACTCTAATGAAGTACTTAATAGTAAGTCAATATTTAACACCTTAACTAAGCAGTAAGACCCTAATAGATAGTCTACCTGGTCGAAGGGTGGGAATGGTGCCCCCGTACGTATACCTAACCTACGTTTAACGAAAGCGTTAAGTAAATCACCTAATAAAGCACCTAAACCAGCAGTTAATGAGTATATAACCCATGTATAACTACCTAAGATGTAGGTATAGCTAATACCTACGGATAGACTTGAGAGTATACCGAGTAGGAACCCTTCCCAAGTCTTACCATCACCGAATACCCTACCCCCATCAATAAAGTATTTATTGAAGTCTATAGGGTGTTTCTCCTTAAACAACACACGTGTAAGGACTGGGAATGCGTTAGCTACCATAGATGGGAAGAAGAGTATTAATGTGTTGACTACGTCATCTAATGTTATACTGTCAATCATTACCTACCCACTCAATACCTCTATCACTAATAACATAACTCATACTTAAGACTAAGTCCTTAGGATACTCTATAGATAACCTCCTAACACCACTACCTAACTTCTCAAGTCTGATAAGGATATCATACCAGTACTTAAGTATTTGAAAACCACTAACTCTGACATCCTCCTCAGACTGACTGACTTGAGCTGTTAATACACACGTGGTACTACGGTTGATAACCATATCAGCTAGTAATGCTAAGATAGTATTAAGTATCTTATTAATACTTTCAATCTGAAGTACCTCAACCCTATAGAAGTTGTTTATAGAGTCTATAGCTACTGCTTTAAACCCTCTCTTAAAACTGTAGATCTTGAAGACTACTTGAAGTAGGTTGTTAATATCGTATACTTCAGTGAATAAAGCGTTTTCAGGGAATTCATACCTACTTAAGAGGGAGGTGTATAGAGGGCCTTCAGTACTTATGTAAACTACATCCAATCCTGAAGTCCTCGATAAATTACTTAATAACCATAATACTAAGTTAGTCTTACCGACACCAGCCTCACCATACACTAGTACAACCCTCCCATCAACTAACCTCAGTAAATCCTTAACCCTAATACTACCACCTAACCATCACTATTAACTAACCTCGAAAAACTTATTACTTAATCAATAATAAATTATATGCGGTGGTTACATAACTAAGTATGGGGGTATGAAGACCTCAGTAGCTATATTCGTCTACAACCCAAGACTACTTAAAACTCTGCTAGATATAGCTAAGGATTACGGTATAGAGTTTTACGTTCCTGAAGACTTAACAAGTATTAAGGGTGAGTTACTAGTAGATCGTGAAGGTCTGGATATCTTAAGGAGTTTAGTAGATGGTAAGGACTTTAAATACTATTTAGTAAGTGATAGACAATCTATTTATAAGTTCATACTTAAGACTTTCGGTGTTAATGATGTTAAAGTTCTTCAAGTAGGTGTTGATTTAGGGAGTAAGTTAGCTTATGTGATAGTATGTGATAATATCTTACTTAAAGCTGGTTATGTAGATAGTTTAGATGATTTAATACTTATTATTGAGGATTTTAGAAATCACTTAACACCTGATAAAGTAGTTGTGAAGTTAGGTAACACTCCATACAGTAGTGATTGGGGTTTAGATAAGGTCTTAAGTAGGTTAGTAAGTCTAGGTTTTGAAGTTATGATCGCTGATGAGAGTAGGTCTTCACATAAGACTCAGGTAAGGGTATATGGGTTTAAGACTAGATTTACACCTGATATATACGCAGCTTTAAACCTAGTTTTTAGGGATGGTGTTAAAGTCTCTACAGCATAACCTTCATAATCTCCTACCGTAGATTAACGAGTATATGTTGAGTAGTGTATCTATAGGTAATTCATAAACTCTCCTACCCCTAACTAAATCATTAAGTATTGACTCATCACAAACCCCTACACACCTCCTCAATACCTTCATAGCTAACTTCCTCTTCTGATTAAATAAACACCTGATTAAGTCTTCAAATACTACCCACTCATCACTCCACTCTCTAACCCTCCTTAAAACAACAACTCTAGAACTAACCTTAGGTTTCGGGTAGAATGACTTCGGACTATATAAACCACCTAATTCTACATTCATGAATGTGTTAACCATAACTGTTAACCTACTATACCCTCTACTACCGGGAGTTACTACTAAACGGTCAGCAACCTCCTTCTGAAGTGTTAGTACTGCAGCTCTACAGTTAGATTTAATTATAGAGTTTATTAGAGGTCCTGTTATACTGTATGGGACGTTAGAAACAACTAGTTCTACATCTCTAAAACCTCCTCTTAATAACTTAACCCCATCACCTACTACTACATCAACTTTAGAACCTACACCAGCTTCGTAAACGTATTTAGTAGCTACTTCAGCTAGAGAACTATCCAACTCAATACTAACTACATACTTAGAGATACCTGCTAAGTAAGTTGTTAACATTCCTAAACCAGTACCTACCTCAACTACGAACTTAGGCTTAAACCTTAGGATATTACCTAGTAGTTCAGAGATTAACCTACTATCAACTACGAAGTGCTGACTTAACTTCTTCTTAATCTTAACCCTATAATTACGTATTAACTTAATAGTAGTACTTGTTAAGTCATGAAGTTCAAACATAATGATTAACCGGTTAATGCCTACTTACTTGGGAGGAATAATCTTATGAAGGGTTTAAGTATCTTAGGTATCCCTCTCCTCCTAGGTAGGTCACCGTAGATAGCCCTAAGTAGCATACTCTCAATAAATGTTGATTGATTAGATGATAGGGTATTGTTAGACCTTAAGTAGAGTTCTTCTAACTCATCATCGGTTAAGTATGTTATAGGCTCACCCCTACAACCAGACTTAACCCACCTATCATAAACTCTATCTAATATCTTAGTAACTACATCATCAGAATAAAAACTAACTTTAACCCAAGGGTCTGAACTCTCATCCACCCTACTAATTAAGTTAATTAGTTTAGCCCTCCTATCCTCGTTAATTACCTTATCACCAGATTTATTAATTCTTTAAGTACTTATATCTTGATGATATGAGTGTAGAGGAGAGAGTGTTAAGTTATTTAAGAGTTAATCCAGGGGCTACACCGAGGGAAGTAGCTGATGCCTTAGGTATTAGCTTAGTAAGTGTTCGGATAGCTATTAATAGGCTTAGGGAGTTAGGCTACGTCATCAGGAGTTCTAAGGGTGGGTACGTCGTTAGAGTTTCTCAAGAATTACCAACACCTACAGATATTATCAGTAATACACAAAGTACAGTACAGGATAAACAACAAAGTACAGAGAATGTGGTTTTCGACTCAATTATTAAGTTAGTTAATGAGTTAAGTAGTAAGATTAGTGAGTTGGAGGGTAGGGTTGGGAGGTTAGAGAAGGAGGTTAACTATATTAAGAAGTCATTACCTAAAATACCTTCAAAACATGTAGAGGGTGAAGGTAGTGATAAGTTAATATCTACGCTTAAGTTAAGGAGTATCTTAAGTGTTAATGAGGTTAGAGAGATTATTAGTAAACCGTTAGAGGAGTATGTGAGGGAGGGTAAGGTAGTAGTAGTTAATGATTTAGTAGTAAGTAGTGAATTCCTAAAGAATTTTAAGTCTAAATTCCCTATAAAGGTCTCAGAAATTAATAAGTTAAGTCCTGAGGAGTTGAAGTTATTAGAAGCTTTAGTTAGGTCTAATCAAGCATACCTGTACTCAGGTGTTGAGTATAGATTACTTGATTAAACCCTACCACTGATTAAGTCCTTAATCAACATTAACAACCTATCAATTACTGTATTAACTACCTTTAAACCCTTCTCATAACTAGCTTTCTCAGGCATCCCGAAACTCCCAGGATCCCTCCTAACACCTTCAAACCTATACACATAGATCTTAGGCCTCTTACTTAAGTCTAGACTATGCCAGAAATCATCATACCTCCTAAATATTTCAGAACCCTTAACACCTACATCAACAACTCTAATACCTAATGCTAAAGCAACACTAGTCTCAACCTCATCAGCATGGAAGAACTTACTCTCAAACACCTCATTAATAACATCACCAACTAATTCCCACCATGAAGTAACTACAACTACGTAATCACTACCTAAATCCTTAACTAAATCACTAGCAACCACTCTTAAAGCATCTGAATTACCTGCATGACCGTTAAGAATTAATAACTTGCTAATACCCCACCTCATAACAGACCTTAAAACATCGTATACATAGTTAATAAATGAGTTACTACTAATAACTATAGTCCCTGGATTACCTAACCACATAGCACTTAACCCATAAGGTATTGGAGGTAATTTAACTACCTTAAGACCTACCCCCTCAGCCCTAACAACTAACCTCCTACATAACTCATCAACTATTAAGTAATCAAGACCTAACGGTAAGTGCGGACCGTGTTGTTCAACACTACCTACAGGTAATATAGCTACTGTAAACCTATCTACATACACCTCAAACTCCTTCCAGGTCATTAGATCCCATATAGGCATCTAAATCACTAAGTAATTAGTAGTAATTTAACACTATTTAATAACTTTAAATTAGCCTTTAAATACATACTTAACTTCTAAGAAGTTTCCCCTAAATTCTACGACTTTCTTCCTAACTTATTAGAGCCTTTAATATCTATAACTACCTTCTCACAAACTTAGCAATTTCTTTGAAGTTTAATCCAACTATACGGTATCTAGGCATCATCCCAGTGTACAAATACCTAATAAATAACACAATTCTTCAGGAACCGGAGAAGTATACAAAAACATCACCACAAGGGTTCAAGCTTATCAATATAATTAAAAACTGGTAAAAATTAAAAATTTAATTATGTTTAACCAAATATTGAATTTTTAGTTTAAATTAATTGTTAGGTAACTCTCATAGATACCTCATATATGTTACCACTAGTTGTGAAGAATCTCACTATGTATGTCTTGCCAACAGCGACGGTAGCAGTAAACCAAACATCACCCGCACCACCTGCATCAATTGTAGGCCCGGTTGAGTTAGTCCCACCAGCTGGTACAAAGATCCATCCAGCACTTATAGAGGCTGTTGTTGCTGACCCGGTCTGATCTATAAGCACAATATTACTTATGTTAGCTGCTACTGACCCCTTATTAACTATTGTAGCGTTAAGGTAGACAGTGTTAGCGTCAGTCTTATTTAAGTAACCAGCTATCTGTAATGCTTCAGTAGCTCCTAAACCAGTCCATATACCCATTACCCAACCTGCTAGAGCTACTGCTAGTACTAGAGCTACTGCTACTAGGATTACTGTAGCTATTACAGGTGATATACCTTTCCTCATACTTTACCACCTGCTATATTCTCTCACGTGTCTTAAAAAACTATCTCATATGAAGACTTCTTCTATTTTCACTAACGTTTTAATAATGTGTAAGTAATACTTTTTTCGTTGTATTCTCTAGTTCGACTTAGGTTTAAGTTAGGTTATCGAACTTATTTGAATTAAGTATTATCATGTGTTTTTATTTTGAGGGTTTTTATTAGTTTGTTAGAGTTCTACTACTATTGTTATGTTATCAATTATATCTCTATACCTATTCCTTACTGTTACTTCTGTAATTCCGCTCTTCTCAGCTATTTCCTTCTGTGTTCTCTTATCGTCTAGTAGTATTGATGCTATGTATAGTGCTGCTGTTGCTAGTCCTGTAGGTCCTTTACCACTTGTTAACCCCCTCGTCTTCGCAATACCTAATATCTTACTAGCTAGTGCTGATGTTTCTGGACTTAATCTTAGTTCAGACCTTAACTTCTCTATGTATATCTGAGGGTCTGGAGTCTTAATAGTTATGTACTCACCACTATCTCTAGTTATTTTAAGCATTGCTTTCCATAAGTCTTGTCTAGTTATCTCACATATTCTTAATACTTCATCACGGTTTACAGGTGTTTTTAAGTAGTTACATGCTATTACTATAGTTGCTGCTATGAATGCATTAACGTTCCTATCCTTAATAACTCCCTTACTAATTAACTTCCTAATCACAGATCCTGAGAACTCATTAACTGTACTTGGTAGTCCTAACTTACCTATAACATCATTCATTAAGCTTAAAGCTCTAACTAACTTACGTTGCTTACTATTACCTACCCTCAACCTCCTATGAATTGCTTGAAGTCTACGTCCCTCATAAGATGATGTATCTATGATTGTGTTTATACCTCGGTCATGTACTTTATTAGTTAGTCGTGAACCGACTCTAGCCCTATCAACGTATTCATCATGGTTATACGCTCTCCATTCAGGACCTTGATCTACAACTCTCTCCTCAATAACCTCACCAGTATCAATACAGACGTACTCACCGAATAACTCATCATAAACTATAGATGCTTCAGAACAACTCATAAAACTCACCTTACGTAAACATCCTCAAACTGTCTTACTTCAGTAGTAGTTAGTGGTTTAATAACTGCGTATGGATTCCTAACAGGGCCTATCAAATCTACGAGTATACCTAATACCCTACCTTCAGAATTATAAACCCTACTACCTAACCTTAGGGGTTTATCTAAGTTAATAATCTTAACCACATACCTACCAGTTAGGGATTTATGTAAGAAGTAACCAATCTTCCTCATAACGTGAACGCCTACCGTAATACTTACTACTAAAGCAATTATTTAAGAGTGATTACGTATCATACAATAACAGTATTACCCACAACTAATAACTAGTTTAAGTAATACTTTATGATGTAGTTGTTAGGTATTAGTTTAGAGGTGTATGTAAGTAGGGGAGATATATTTATAAGCTTAACATACCTATCTAGTTGGTTAACTGTGATGAGCTCTGAAGTACAGGTTAGTAGAGGTCCTGTAGTGATTGAAGCAGCAACACCTCCAGTATGTAGTAGTTGTGGTAAGTTAGTATCACCTAAGGAGAAGGGTATTAAGTTTCTATGTCCTAACTGTGGTTCAGTAACTATATGGCGTTGTAAGATGTGTAGGGATTTAGGTGTTAAGTATGTATGTCCTAAGTGTGGTTTTGAAGGTCCTTAGGTGTAGTTTATGGCTAAAGTATTAACTGTTTTGAAGGTTTATCCTAAGGATGTTGATGTTGATTTAGACGATGTTGTTAGTAGGTTGAGGAGTGTATTACCTAGTAGGTATGAGTTAGTTAGGAGTGAGAAGGTTTACGTAGCTTTCGGACTATACATACTTAGACTCTACGTTCTAATGCCTGAGGATGTTGAGGGCGGTACTGAAGAACTTGAATGTATTGTGAAGGGTTTAGAAGGTGTTGAGAATGTTGAGACTGAGTTAGTTACTAGGACTGAAGCCTAGCTTTATTAGTAATTAAGCTTATGAGTTATAACATACTATACTTAATCGTAGGTTTAAAACTAACATACCTACTTACTATTAGAGGTGAGTGAGATAGTAGATAATCCTGATAACGGTCCTGAAGGGACTCTACCACCTCAGCAGAAGGTTAGGAGGGAGGTTGTTTTAAGAGTTGCTGAGGCTAAACAGAAAGACGTTACTAGAGGTAAGGTTAGGATTGACTTAAGTATTATGAGGGAGTTAGGTGTTGAGGCTGGTGATGTTGTTGAGATATTAGGTAAGAGGTCTACAGTAGCTATTGTATGGCCTAGCTATCCTGAGGATGAGGGTAAGGGTATTATAAGGATGGATGGTGTGATGAGGAAGAATGCTGGTGTAAGTATAGGTGATAAAGTTGTTGTTAGGAGGGCTGAGGTTAAGGAGGCTTTAATGGTTAAGTTAGCAGTAGCTACTCAATCATATACTATATCTACAGACACTAACTTCGTTAACTACGTGTTGAAGAGGTTAGTTGATTACCCGTTAGTTGAAGGTGATAACGTATTAATACCTGTATTAGGTCAGTCAATACCTTTCATAGTAGTTCAGACTAAACCTTCAGGCCCTGTAGTAGTTAAGGAGGGTACTAAGTTAATAATACTTGAGAAGTCTACAGACTTTTCCAGAGTTTCTAGAGTGACTTACGAGGATATAGGTGGTATGAGGAATATTATTGAGAGGGTACGTGAGTTAATAGAACTACCTCTGAAGTACCCGGAGTTATTTAGGAGGTTAGGTATTGAACCACCTAAGGGTGTGTTACTCTACGGACCTCCAGGATGTGGTAAGACATTACTTGCTAAAGCAGTAGCTAATGAGATTGATGCTTACTTCATAGCTATTAACGGTCCTGAAATCATGAGTAAATTCTACGGTGAGAGTGAGGCTAGGTTAAGGGAGATATTTGAGGAGGCTAAGAAGCATGCACCGTCAGTGATATTCATTGATGAGATTGACGCTATAGCACCTAAGAGGGATGAAGTTGTTGGTGAGGTTGAGAGGAGGGTTGTAGCTCAGTTATTAGCTTTAATGGATGGTTTAGAGAGTAGAGGTGATGTTATAGTTATAGCAGCTACTAATAGACCACACGCTATAGACCCTGCTTTAAGACGTCCTGGTAGATTTGATAGGGAGATTGAGATCCCATTACCTGATAAGCAGGGGAGGCTTGAGATACTTCAGATACATACTAGGAGTATGCCTTTAGCTAAGGATGTAGACTTAATCAAGATTGCTGAGATTACTCACGGGTATACAGGTGCTGATTTAGCTGCATTAGCTAAGGAAGCAGCTCTTAACGCTTTAAGGAGGTACATACCTAAGATAGACCTCTCTAAGAATGAGTTACCTACAGAGTTACTGGACTCTATAGAAGTCACTATGGATGACTTCATACACGCTCTGAATGAGATAGTTCCTAGCGGTCTTAGGGAGATATATATTGAGGTACCTGAGGTTAAGTGGTCTGATATAGGTGGTTTAGATGAGGTTAAACAACAGTTAAGAGAAGTTGTTGAGTGGCCTCTAAAATACCCAGATAGTTTTAAGAGGTTAGGTATTGAACCACCTAAGGGTGTGTTACTCTACGGACCTCCAGGATGTGGTAAGACATTACTTGCTAAAGCAGTAGCTACTGAATCAGGTGCTAACTTCATAGCTGTTAAAGGCCCTGAAATCATGAGTAAGTGGGTTGGTGAGTCTGAGAGAGCTATAAGAGAGATATTTAAGAAGGCTAGGATTTACGCACCATCAGTAGTATTCCTTGATGAGATAGATTCTATAGCACCTATAAGAGGTGTTTTAGAAGATACTCACGTAACTGAGAGGGTAGTTAGTCAATTACTTACTGAGTTAGATAGTATTGAGAAGTTAAGGAATGTAGCAATTATAGCAGCTACTAATAGACCTGACTTAGTAGATCCTGCTCTTTTAAGGCCTGGTAGGTTTGATAGGGTTATATATGTACCACCACCTGATAGGAGGGCTAGGTTAGAGATCCTTAAAGTACATACTAGGAAGGTACCTCTAGCTAATGATGTAG